>Ga0326597_10005129_pt1 | contig 18259 bp, 13 predicted proteins | sample RVTome_12_FD_203789 | JGI IMG/M metagenome (GOLD analysis project Ga0326597, IMG submission 203789) | Soil microbial communities from uranium-contaminated site in the Upper Colorado River Basin, Wyoming, United States - RVT100D185 | ecosystem: Environmental > Terrestrial > Soil > Contaminated >... | reverse complement strand
GGGCGGGAGGGCGACGCAGCACGATCATCGAGAACATCAACGTCCTCGCGATCAGCACAACCTCGGGCATGGTGGCCGGCGGTACCGTATTTACCATGCCGGCTATCTACCTTCTAAAAATCAATGAAAAGCTGGACCTGAGTAGCTGGACGGTGTTCATGCACATCGCGCTTGTGCCGTTTCTGGGCGCGATATTCGGGGTGATATTCCTGGTGCCGTTCCGTCGCTATTTCGTAAAAGAGATGCACGGCAAGCTGCCCTTCCCCGAGGCAACGGCAACTAACGAGATTCTGGTAACCGGGCAGAGCGGCGGGCAAAACGCGTTCATTCTGATCTACTCCTTCATCGTTGCCTCGATCTACACGGTCCTGACCGCCGCTTTTCGTCTCTTCTCGGAAGAGTTTACTACCGGCAAAATTCACGTTTCGTGGAAGCAGAAGGCCGAGGAGGCGGCCGGCGCCATGGCGCAAGCCGGAGACGCCGTGCCGAAGGCAACGGAACAGGCCATCGCCACGCTCGCCTTTACGGGCGAGTTTTGGACGAACGTGACCGAGAGAATCAAGGCCGTCTTTTCCATGGGCACCGGTGCAGAATTCCTCGGTCTCGGGTTCATCATCGGTGTTCGCTACGCTTCCATAATCATGGCCGGATCGCTCCTCTCGTTCATAGTAATCGTGCCGCTGCTGGCACCGCTGGGGTTGGAGGCGCTTCAGGCGATCAATCCGGCAATCGAGTCGACGGACGCCGGCTCGATATTCAACAACGTCCCCAAGAACATCGGGATCGGATGTATCTTCACGGCCGGGCTACTCTCCATTCTCAAGATGGGCAAGGTCATTGCAACCGCGCTTCGCGAGGCCCTGGGAAGTCTCTTCCGTAAACACGAAGGTCCGGTCGCGATCGACCGGACGGACGAGGACATCAGCTATCCGGTGCTCGGTCTCCTGGGCATTTTGACGACGGTCGCCGTAGCAATCTATTTTAGGACATACGTGCTCGGCTCGATGGAGGGCGCTAATTCTCTTACCATCGTTTCGGTGCTGCTGGCGCTGGCCGTTTCCTTCATTTTTATCACGGTGTCGGCCTGGGCGATTGCAACGATTTCCGTAACGCCGATCTCCGGCATGACCGTAACGACAATCATCGTCACGGCGGTGGCACTGCTGGCGGCCGGCTTGCCCAAGGGGCCGAGCGGCCAGTTGGCGGTGCTCTTGGTCGGTGGTGTCGTGGCCTCGTCGCTTTCCGTGGCCGGCACGCTTGTGACGGAATTCAAGCTGGGCTACTGGGCCGGCGCCAGCCCCCGGCGTATTCAGTGGAGTTGCCTGGCGTCATGCCTCCTGGCGTCAGTCGTGGTGACGGGGACGATTATGATTCTCGCCGAAAGCAAGGGCTTCGATCCCCAAGTAGATCCGCAGGCCCTGCAGGCTCCCCAGGCAAATCTGATGAAGAGTGCACTGGACAGTTTCCTGGGAACCGGGCAAGTGCCGTGGCTGCCCTACGGCGTGGGCGTCTGCGTAGCGCTGATGCTGGAGCTGATCGGCATCTCGCCGCTGGCCTTCGGACTGGGCATGTACCTTCCCATGTCGCTGAACGCGCCCATCCTAGTCGGGGCGTTGGTCGCGGCCGCCGTCAAGAAGGGAACCCAGAACGAACCCTTGCAAAAGGCCCGCAACGGCAAAGGGATCGTAATCGCCTCCGGATTCATCGCCGGCGCCGCGATCGTCGGCGTCATCCTCAACGGACTGAAATCCTGGTCGGTCACCGCGCCGATATTGGATCTCGTCGACATTCAGAGCCGTTTGATCAACGGCGGAAGCCGACCGGAGCGCGTGGGGCAAATGTTCAATTGGCTCGGCCTCGTCGCGTTTCTGCTCTTGTGCGCATTTATGTTCTGGGATTCCCGCCGGGCAACCGTAGATGAGGACGCACCGGAGATCCATATGTAAAGCGGAGTGCCGTCAGCTCCCGGAAGCTCGCTGCATAGACGACACACGACATGTCGCTGCACTGTGCATAGTGTTCTCGTTGGGCGGCCCCCCGGCCGCAGCGCCGGGACGGCAAGGGCACGTGGCCGCGCCGGCCCGGGACAATCCGCAAACTCATTCGGGGCGAATCGCCGCTTCCACCCTACTGGCCGGACTTCACCTCGATGCGCTTTGGAATCGCGCTCGACTGTTTCTTTAACCGGATCATTATCACGCCGTGCTTGTGCTCAGCAGACACGTGCTCCGTGTCCACCGGCGCGGGCAGTTGAATGGTCCGCTTGAACGACCCGAAGCGCCGCTCCGTCACGCAGCAGTTTTCGTCCTTGGTTTCGGCCGATTCCTTCTTCTCGCCCGACAGACTCAGCACTTGGCCGGAAACCGATATGTCTACGTCCTTGGGATCTACGCCCGCCAGTTCCGCGCGCACCAGGATCTCCTTCTCGGTCTCGGTCACGTCGACGGAAGGCATCCACCGCCCCCAGCCGGCGAATCCCTCGGTAATCGGCATGGGTTCGCCGCCGAAGAAACGGTCGAACAGCCTGTCAATCTCGCGGCGGAAGTAATCGATCGGAACCATCTCCCGGCCGTATTCCGCCTCGTCCTCACGCCTTTTGCTACGCCACGGTATCAGACTCATCGAACTCACCTCCTTTTCATGTATTCTTGACGGCGATCTTCTTGGCCTTCACCGCCTCGACCTTCGGCAGATGGAGCGTCAGCACACCGTCAGCACACTGCGCGGATATCCGCCCCGCGTCAACGTGCTCGCTGACCTGAAACGTGCGGTAATAGTCGCCTATTCCGTACTCGTGCAGCACGTAGTCGGCGCCGGCGCGCTCCCTCTCCTTGATCTTGGCGTGAATGGTCAACACCCCATTCTCGAAACTGACGTCTACGTCCTCACTCCGCGCCCGCGGCACGTCGACGAGCAATGTCAATTCGCCCGCCGATTCGATTATATCCACGTTCGGGCGGTAGAAGCGGTCGCTTTGCGTCCGCTCCGCCGCGACGACCTCGGTGCGCACCGGTTTTTCCAAAACTTCACTGGCCATTGATATGTCTCCCTATTCTCGTTACCAGACTCCGTAGCACGTCGTCCCACCAGTTCTCGGTCAATCATCGTTCGCTGGATGCCATGCCCAGACCGCGGAGGAATGGCTGTCGTCAGCCCTGTGGGCCGCATGGCCGCGCTGCGCTTGGCCAAGGCACCCGTTATGAACTCAACGAAGATGGCCCGACGGAGCACTAGGTTGATCCCCTTATGAACTCTTCACTTCAATCTTGCGCGGCAAGACCGCCTGTGCCTTTGGAAGCGTGATTCTCAACACGCCGTCACTCAGACGCGCCGTTACTTTGTCCGCGTCGACCTCCACCGGCAGCCGCACCATCCGGCTGAACTGCCCCACGCCGCGCTCCCGCCGATGATAGGTGGCGCCTTCCTCCGCGTCCGTCTTGCGCGCACCCTTGACGATCAACTCGTCGCCCTGAACCATTACGTCGATGTCCTCGAGTTGCAGCCCCGGAACCTCCGCCTCGGCAACGAGCGTCGTGTCGTCTTCCCACACATTGAAAGCCGGAAATGCCCGCCGCCCAAACCACCCCTGGGGCGCCATGCCCGCCACACCGCCGAAGACGTCGCCGAACACGCGGTCCATCTCGCCTCTTAGGCGCAGCGCGGGGTGCGCCTCGTTCAACCTGTAGAGCACCATCTCATTTCTCCTTTCTACCGGTCCTTCAGCTCATATCCCATTTCCGGCACGCGCTGGGCGGCAAGACCGCCAAGTATCGGCCGGCGTCTACGGAAAGTGCCGGTCCGACCCGGCTAAGCAGTTCCGCACTTACACCAGTTGCAAAAGACGTGCCAACGGATTGGGAGCTATCACACGTGCCGGAGTGCTAACATAACACATTGTGTTAGAATAGGTTACGCAAGCGACGCCCGCGAGTGCATCTCAGCCAAGTGTCAATCTGGCAGGGCCCAACATGGCAGTCGGCAGGGCTTCAACCCGGCAGGACTTCGAGGCCGACGATTGTGACATCGTCTTGAGGATGAAGCGAACCCGCCTCCGCGTCCAACCGGATTTCGAGCTGCGACACCAACCTTTCGATCGGCAGGTGCGCGTGCTCTGCGCACGCCCGCTTGAACGCGCGGAGCTGTTCAGTGCAGTTCTCATTTGCCTGAAACGCAAGCTCTATGCCGTCCGTGTATATGAGTATTTTGTCACCCGGCGTCAGAGGTGTTTCCACGGTCGTAAAGTCCTGTTCGGCGAGCACACCGAGCAGCCCGCCCGCGGAGTTCAATTCTCGCACGCTTCCGTCGCCGTCGAACTTGAGCGGATAGGGGTGCCCGCCGCGGGCGTGATGGAGCGTCAAGTCCTGATGATCGAAGAGCGCATAACAGGCCGTGACGAACTGGCAGTTGGGTAGAGACTGATCCACGAGTGCTTTGTTGAGTGCGGTCATCGCCTCGCTCGGCGATACGATAGTGTAGGAATCACCGGAAACTTTCTTGGGCACTATAGCGCGCCTTATGAACATCGTCAGCAGGCTCGCGGCCATGCCATGTCCCACGGCATCGACGACGTAGAATCCCGTAAACCGTTCATCGATGCGGAAGATGTCGAAGGTGTCTCCGGAGACCCAGGACGCCGGGCGAAACAGAGTGGCGAACCGCACGTTGCCGATCGGAGCATCGGTCCGCGGCAGGAAATCGCGCTGCAGCCGGGCCGCGAGCCGCATTTCCTCGTTCACTTCGCGAAAGTGCTCGTCCAGCCGCTGGCCGATGCGCTCCATGTGGCGCATTTCGCGCTCCATCCGCTTGAACTGCGCGTGATAGCGCTCGATCATCGCGAACCGCCCGCGTATTTCCGCCGGGGAGACGCTGCGGTCGACCACGTCGATTAGAGACCGTGCGCGCGGACGCCGGCGAGCGGCCCGGTCCGATACGACTATTCCCGCGACGTGTTTGGAGTCTAGGACGCAGAGCAGATCGGCGAAGGCGCCGTTGGCGCTGCGTTCGCGGCCGTCTTCCACGGGACCGGGCATCAAGACGGCGTCAATCTGACGATCGCGCAGGGCGTCCGCGGCGGTCTCGTAGTCGTCCGCGGTGATGATGTGCCAGCCGATGCCATGGAGCACGTCGGCCGATCCTTCCGGAAGCGGGTGGTCTTCCGGATTGACAATCAACGCCTGCACGACCGGCCTCAGCCTCCAGGTTATGCGAATCCCATCTGGTGCCCGCGCCGCGGGCGTGCCGCAGCGCTCAGGCCGTGCGTTGACGATTCGTCTTCAATCGCACGCCAACATGAGGGACCAATTGCTATACAGAACTTCTTGACGAATCCCCGCGTTATCGGAACGCGCAGCGAACAGCCCGCCGCGGACTAAGCGGTCTGCGCTTGCGGAGGGGCGGATCACTTCGCAGAAACGTCCCGTAAGCTCTACGCGCGGACCGACCGCACATACGCGCTTCCGAAAACGACGCAGAACGTACTAGAGGCAGGTCGACCTGCTATGGTGTGCGCTTTAATACGGATTGGGGAATATCAACGGCGTCGCCTAGGGCCAAGCCGATTCGTTCGAATAGGCCGGCATTGACCTCGATGGCGTAGCGGTAGGGTGCGCCGGGCGGGTACTGATCGCGGCGCTCGTCAAGCGGAACCATTGTATGGATTGACACGACTTTTCCGTTGGAATCGATGTAGGCAAGGTCCAGCGGGATTATCGTGTTCTTCATCCAGAACGTCTGCCGCGTGGAGTAGGAGAACACAAACAACATCCCACGTTCCGTGCCGTCGGCGAGGGGCGCCATCTCTTCTGCGGTGATGAACATCAGGCCCTTGTTCTGTTCGTCGAACGTGTCCGCGACCCATAACTCGAAATTCTGGCCGGCTAAGGTCATTCTCACTTTTTCAAGCGCGGCGAGACGGTTCGGCTCGCGCGGGCTGCAACCTGCTGCGCACATCATGGAGACCACCACCGCTAGTCCGGCCCCGAACCGCATAACCGCACCGCACGCCGCGGAATCGCTCGTAACCCGCTCGCGCGCACGGGCCGCGCCTCGCGAAACCCGTCTACAATGATCGATAGCGCCGTCGGGTGGCATTGCTTCCTCAATTGTGGTGGCCGCAATGGCGAGAGTCCACTCGGCGGCGATGCGAAGTAACTACGAATATCTATCCTTATGCCGCGTTGTCCCGAAGCCCGGCCAGCCGGCCGTCGATCAGCCTGCCGACGAGCTTGGGGTCGGCCTTACCACCGGAAATCCGCATGACCTGCCCGCGCAGAAACCCCGCCGCGGCCTTGGCCTTCTTGGGATTCTTCGTCGCGTCTTCAACGGCCTTCTGATTGGCGGAGAAGGCCTCCTCAACCCATTGGACGGTCGCGGCTTGGTCGCGCACCTGTACGAGCCCGAACCTTTCGGCGAGTGCCATCGGCGAAGCGCCATCATCGACCATGGCCTCCGCCAGGCGGCTGGCCGCGGTGGCGCTGACCGAACCTTCCGCGGTCATGCCTGCCAGATCGGCGATTCGCTCAGCATCGACGCCGAGTTCGGTCAATCTCGACCCGCGATCGTGGGAAAGTTTGATCCACACGTTGATGAGCTGTTTGCCCACGACCCCGGCCGGAGCCCCGCAGCCCACGGCGCTCTCGAACAAGTCCGCGGCCGCACGGTCGGCCATTATCGTCTCCGCGTCTTCCGCGGATAGGTCGAATTGTGTAGCGAAGCGCTTGCGGCGCGCGAGGGGAAGCTCCGGTAATGAAGCCCTGATCTCGTCGAGGACCGCCTCGGAACACTCCACGGGAACGAGATCCGGGTCCGGAAAGTACCGGTAGTCGTGGACCTCCTCCTTCCCGCGCTGGAACTCGGTGACCTGTTTATCGTCGACAAAGCCGCGGTTTTCGTTGGGGCGCTTACCCAGTTCGTATTCGTTGTCCGTTTCCCATGCCGCCAACTGGCGCTGAGACTCGTATTCGATCGCGGTGCGGACGCTCTTGAAGCTGTTCAAGTTCTTGATCTCCGCGATCGGCGTCCGGATCTCGCCGTTGCCGGTCGTTATCGCAATATTGACGTTGGGCTCGAAGCGCATGTGCCCCTTCTGCATGCTGCCCTCGCTGACGCCCAGGTACGTGACCAGCTTGTGGAGCTCGGTGCAGAATGTGAAGGCCTCCTCCGCGGAGCCGATGTCCGGCTCGGTCACGATCTCCAACAGTGGAGTACCCGCGCGGTTGAGATCGACTAGCGAACAGCCCGCAACGTCGTGAATGTTCTTGCCGGCGTCCTCTTCGAGATGCGCCCGCCGGATACGGACGCGCTTGGACTTGCCTTTCACGTCGATTTCAAAATACCCTCCGAGTGCCAAAGGCATATCGTACTGGCTGATTTGATAGTTCTTGGGCATGTCCGGGTAGTAATAACTCTTGCGGTCCCATTTCGTGTGGCGGGCGATCGCGCACTTGAGTGCCATGCCGGTCAGCACGGCAAGCTCCACCGCGCGGCGGTTGATCACCGGCAACGCCCCGGGGTGACCGAGGCACACCGGGCAAACACAGGAATTCGGCGGCGCGTCGGAGCGCAGCGGGCATCCGCAAAACAGCTTCGTGCGCGTGTGAAGCTGAACATGGACTTCCAGTCCGACGATCGTACGTACTGTGGATGAATCGCTTCCCATCATCGCGCCTAGCTACACTTCGGCACCGCGCTCCGCCGTTGAGCCGTGGCACGCTTGCGGATTCAGACTTGGCGGCGTGCTAAATCTCTCCAAGGAATCGAAGTCTCTCTTCTATCGCAGCGCGGCCTTTCTGCCACTCGAGCGCAAGTAAACCCGCGATCTTCGCGCGCAATCGCTCGGCAATACGGAGTGCGAATTCCGCGCGCTCTGCTTCGGTGCCCGGATGATAAGCCGGGTCTGGCAAAGGCCAGTGCGCTTTCGCCGGCCCTCCCGGCCACGTCGGACAAGACTCTCGTGCTGCTTGGTCGCAGAGCGTTATGACCGCGTCCAGCGGCACCTCCGCAAAGACGTCCCAGCTCTTCGACTCCTGTTCCGACATCGCCACATCTAGTCGTTTCAACGCCGCAATCGCCAAGGGATGGATGAATCCGGCTGGTGTTGAACCAGCGCTATAAGGTTCAAACCGCTCTCCCCCCATGTGGCGAAGTAGCGCTTCGGCCATCTGCGATCGGCACGAGTTTCCGGTGCAGAGGAACAGAACCCTGATCTTATTGGCCATTATGGGTCAGCAAGAAAAGTCGAGCGGTAGCGGCATGAAACTTGTGCCCAAATCAGCCGCCCGCGACTACCACGCCGTCCGATCGCACAGCGTCTCACACTAACGTCCGTGCAGTATCGGTGCGATGCACGCGCCGTGCAAGGCCGCCAACGGCCAGGGGCGGTGTATGGCTGACGTATTGGCTCCGACGCGCGTCGCCTCTCAGGTGGCGCTCCGCGTAGGACCGCTACGTTAACCCGTAAGCAACCACAGGGTGCTTTCGCAGGGACACATCTTGGCCACCATCGTCATCGGCCGACGTCGGACCCCGGGCATCCCCAGGCCACGTCGTCACAATCCGCAAGCCGGGCCCGCAGACTCAACGCAAAACTCGTCCCATTCAGTCAAACAGCAGAAGGGATCTTGTTCGCAAACAGCCTGGCAGCAAAGGTCGACGTCGCATCCCGGAGTACCGTGTGCTTCAGTGCAAGAACCCGCACCGGGGCCGCACGCTTCGGGTGGATCAATGCGGCAAATGACTTCCTCGGCCTTCTCGGCGCAGATTGCGTCCCATTCCACGTCGCAGCAGAACGGGTCGACTTGACAGGTCTTGGAGCAGCAACCCGTATCGGCGCATCCGGGCGTCCCGTTGTCCGCGAAACATTCGCCGGCGCCTGCCGCGCACGCGTTTTCGCCGACATCGGAATCGCTTTCGCAGAATAGGCTCAGCAAGCCCCCGCCCTGTTCGCCACCGAATCCTCCGATGCGAATCATGAATGATTCACCTTCTTGCGCCGGGAGCCGGATTCTGGAACCCACTCCCGCTCCGCAGTCGTCGTCGCTGCACTCGATGGCCGATGGCGTCGCCGGGCAAGCGCATCCCTCATACGCCGCCATCTTTGTATCGAAGTCGGCTCCACAGGCGCTAACCACCACAGTGTCCGTACAAGGAGACGTGAAACAGAACCAAACGTCCGACGCGATCTGCGTGTCGCCGCCCAGGGCGCAATTGGTCGCAAGCTCGTCCGGGCCGTCGGTTGTTGCCCCCGCGTTGCTGAACGGCTCCACGCCAACGGTGATAGCAACCGGGCTTGCGCAGCTATCGTTGCTTTCGACCTCCACAAGGCAATTCTCATCGCATCCGTCTCCGGACGTCGTATTGCCGTCGTCGCACTGCTCCCCGGTTTCCCGTGTGCCGTTCCCACAAACCGCGTCGCCGCCGCCATTGCCGCCACCACCACCGCCACCGCCACCCCCACCGGAGGTAGGGCAGCCCGTGGAGGGGTTCACGACCGCACCGCGCGGTGAGTCGGGACAGGCGTCGTCGTCGTCGAAAACACCGTCGCCGTCAGTGTCGGGGCAGCCGTTCTCATTTACCTCCGCGCCGGCCGGGGTGCCGTCGCATAGATCTTCGTTGTCCGCCACTCCGTCGCCGTCGCCGTCCGCGCAACCGTTGATCAATACGGCAGTACCCTGCGGCGTGTCCGGGCAATCGTCCAAGCTGTCGGCGATCCCGTCACCATCACTATCCGGACAACCGTTCGCGTCCACAGTGGTGCCTTCCGGCGTATCGGCGCATTGGTCGATGTCGTCCGGGACGCCGTCGTTGTCACTGTCTGGCGCCCCTTGACTGACCGGGCACCCGCGCGCATCGACGTTGATCCCGGGCGGTGTCGTGGGACAGTCGTCGTCCGCGTCCGCCACGCCGTCGCCATCCTGGTCAATCTCACAGCCGTTCTCGTCCACGCCGACGCCCGGCAACGTTCCCGCACAATCATCCTGCGCGTCCGGCACTCCGTCGCCGTCTGCGTCGGGCGGCGGCGGCGACACCTCCTCAACAAAGTTGGCCGTAATTGACTCGATGCCGGCCTCCGCCGTAATAACGAGTGGGTTGGCAGTCAGGTCATCGAGGTCGGCGCCTGACCACGCATCGAATGTCCATCCTGCGTCAGGAATCGCAGTAAGCGTCGTGGCGGAATCGCTTGTCTCTTGACTGACCGTGCCGTTGCCCACGGTAGTTACCACGACGGGAACAGGCGGTCCCCCAGGTTGATCGTCGCCACCGTCTCCGTTCGGATCGCCCGGCGGTACGCTCGCGGGGCAGCCCGCTTGGACAATCACCCAAACAGGCAAGAGCGCGAAAAACGCCTTTCGCACGACGCCGTGCAACGTGTTGAAGTGCATGTACTCTCCTCCAGGAAGTAGCTGTCCGAAACGCCGTAACGAGCGACCTCAAAACGGTGTTATAAGAGCCAAACGTGTGCCACACTTTATGGCCCGAACAGGTGCCTTGGCAAGGGTCCTATATGGAGTTGCACAAGTTCGGGCACGCAGGGCATTCCGATGGCACTTGAATCGTGCCGCGAGTCGGCCTACGCTTTCGCCGGTGAGAGAATGCGCGGAATTAAAGCGCATATTGAGAGTGCGTGTGAGACGCCTCGCTCCGAGCCACGCCCGTGACGACGCGGTTCGCTCGTCATCGAGACGAGGCCGATATCTCGCGGTCACGGCGCGGTGTGGCTTACGTACTTGTCAAACACGTTCTGAGTCATCCGGTTTCGCCGGACCGAGGGTATTATCTCTGATGGATACGTTTCGCGTAGGAATCGGCTTCGACATACACCGCTTCGTGGAGGGGCCCCGGCTGGTACTCGGCGGAATCGAAATACCACACGCGAAGGGGCTGACCGGCCACAGCGACGCGGACGTAGTGCTCCATGCCGTAACGGACGCCCTGCTGGGGGCGGCCGGCCTTCCGGACATCGGGGAGCTTTTTCCGGACACAGACGCGGCGTATCGAGGTGCCGACAGTCGCGAACTGCTCAGAAAGGCAATGACACTCATCAAAGAAAGCGGATTTCGTCCGTGCAATGTTGACTTGATCGTGCACGCCGAAACGCCGAAGATGTCGCCTTACAAGAAGAGCATGGCCGAATCGGTCGCACGGCTTATTGACCTTTCGCCGGACCGCGTTGGGATAAAGGCCAAGACAAACGAGGGGTTTGGCGATATCGGGGCCGCGGACGCCATCGCGTGCACCGCCGTGGCATTACTGGTCCAGACCGGTTCGGGGCCGGGTTCGTAACTTATCTTAGCCGAACCGCGGGCTTCGCCGGCAGCGGTCGCCCCGTGTGTTCGGCCCGGAAGGATGTTTATTGATGGGACTTGTCGTTTACAACACCCTCACGCGGAAGAAGGAGCCATTCGAGCCGATAACCCCCGGCAAAGTCGGCATCTATCTTTGCGGCCCTACCGTCTACAAGCCCAGCCATATCGGACATGCGGTGGGCCCCATCGTTTTCGACGCAATCAAGCGATATCTCGTCCACCGCGGCTACGAGGTCACCTGGGTCGTGAACATCACCGACGTCGACGACAAGCTCATCGACGAGGCCGCCCGGCAGAACACGACTACCGCACTGCTAGCCGAGCGCGTGACACAGGACTATCTGGCCGCAATGGCCGGGCTCCACGTTGACTCAATCGACATTATGCCCAAGGCGTCAGAGCACATCGGCCATATCGTGGGAACCGTCGAACAGCTTATCGAGCGCGGCTACGCCTATGAGTCCAATGGAGACGTGTACTTCGACGTCACCAAGGACGACGACTACGGCAAGCTGTCGAACCGCCGTGTCGAGGACCAGGCCGGCCAACGCGACCTGCAAAGCGGTGAAAAACGCCACCCGGGCGACTTTGCCCTCTGGAAGTCCGCCAAGCCCAACGAGCCGGAGGAGGTCAAGTACGACTCTCCTTGGGGCAAAGGCCGGCCCGGTTGGCACATCGAATGCTCGGCGATGTCCTCAGCATACCTCGGTGAGTCGTTCGACATCCACGGCGGCGGCATGGACTTGGTGTTCCCCCATCATGAGAACGAGATCGCCCAGTCGGAAAGCGCCACGGGCAAGCCGTTCGCGAAATACTGGATGCACAACGGACTGACGAGGTTCAACACTAAGAAGGTCTCAAAGTCCGACCCCGAAATGCAGGCCGCACTCGCCAAGATGACGCTCAATAAGCTACTGGCCGAGCACTCCGGCGAGCTGCTTCGTTTTCTTGTGTTGAGCACTCAGTACCGCAGCCCGATCGAGTTCTCCGATCAGGAGCTCGCGAGCAAACGCAAGGCCCTCGACACTTTCTACCGGCTCTTCGAGCGCGTCGGTCGCATTTGCGGCCGGTCGCCGTTCGAAGAGGCAGATGCTCGCGGCGCGGCCGCCGCATCAGGCGATTCCGATATTTCCAACGCGGAACTCGTGGCCGCCTGCGCCAAGCAGTCGGCCGCGTTCGAACAGGCCATGGAAGACGATTTCAACACCGCCGGCGCTATGGCCGCCCTCTTCGAGCTTGCCGCGGCGGCCAATCGTTTCATCGAGCAGCAGCGCATCGAGTCCGAAGGGACAGACGCAACTCGCAAGGACCTGCTCAGCGCTTGCGTGCGCCTCGTCGCAGTCGGCCGGCTTATAGGACTCTTCCTCGATCCGCCCGCACAACGTTCCACCGCCGACGACGGGCTTGCGGACCGCGCGATGCAGGTGCTGATTCAGATTCGGCAGCACCTCCGCAAGAAAAAGGATTTTGAATCCGCAGACTTGATCCGCAATCTCCTCGCCGAGCGAAAGATCACGCTCGAAGACCGCCCCAACGGCACATCGTGGCGCGCGGGCTAAAGTCTTACGCAAAGGCCGTTAACGCGCCTACGGGCAGTCCGCCGGAACTACGTTGTCCAAATGCGCGGCCAGGTAAGTGAGGCCCTCAAGTCCCTTAAGTATGACCTGAAGGTCCGACACGTTCGCCAAGTAGTTCGGCGGAGTCCCCGTGCCGTTTCCATGGAGATCGCACCACGTCAGCGGCGGTGCATTCGGGGCCTCCTGCATACAAAACAACAATGCCTGAACGTCGGTGACGTTAGCGACGAGTTGCGGCGGCGTGTACTCGGTGCCCGTGTTCACGCCTACGATGTCTCCATGATGCAACGCCCCCGGTTTTAGTATCGTGCCCACCTCAACTGCATCACTGAAAACGACGCCGTCGACGCTTGCGCTGATCAGATAGGTGCTCACCGGCACGATCTCGCAATCGCCCACGTGAATCACGTCTTCGGGCCACGTGCGCAACACCGGAGCGTCGACCACGCTTGACACCCATACCCCGTTGCCCGAGGGATCGGAAGGGGCACTGACCCATCCAACCACGCCGGCAGGGCCCACGCCCGAAGTCATCTCAACCTGAAACGCGGCGCTTGACTCGGAGTTGTTGGGAATGAACGAGACGTACCGGTTCTTTCGAACATCGTCCGGCGCCGAAGCCGCCAACGGCGCTTGTAAGCCGAAGTTGAACGACATGACCGAACCCGCGGGGCTTATTCCCCAAATCGAATGTCCGGTTGGAAAGACGTTTCCGCCTTGATACGCGTCAGTGTTGGGAGTTGTGTCCGAGTTTATGGCCGTGACGCCTCCACTCCCGCCCCGGTAAACGTCACCGCCGTCGCCTCGATTCCCGCCCTTTTCCATTGTGTAGTTGCCGTCCGCCTGAAGAAGCGCGACTCGGTAGTGATTCCCGTTTTGCGGCCACCCGCTCTGCCCGGGGTAGCCCTCGTTGGAGTAGGAGGTTGTGTCGTCAATGTGGAAGATTGCAAGCCCACCCTGGGGCATCGCGGTTTCATGCCCGAACGGTTGTCTGTTCTCGATAAGTAGATACTCGCCGGCCGGGAACCCCGCGTCGATTCTATACACGTCCGCAACGAGCTCGACGAGGGAAATGGAATAAGCTCCTGGCGCGGAGATGACCGTCGGAGTAAGCCAGCCGAGTTGGATCTTGCTCCACGCGCAGAAGTGCGGCGGGTGAAGCTGGGTCCCGTCGAACCCCCACGAATTGGCCATCATGCCCCATGAGCCTATGCCCTCGCCCCCGCCGTTCGTATCGTATAAATCAGGCAGCCCGAAGAAGTGGCCGCTCTCGTGCGCGATTACGCCGATCCGCCCAGGATCCGAACCGCTCAAGCTCCACAGTCCCGAACTGATATGGTATGGCTGGACTTTCACGCCTTCCGCCGAAGTCCAAGTCGGTATATTCGAGCGGTGCGACCAGATGCGGTCCGTCTGCGCAGTGCCGTCGACGTCCGTGCCGCCGAACTCGGCACCGTAGCCGGAATGGATGAACGCGATGGCATCCACGAAACCATCACTATCCTCGTCGAACAGACTGAAGTCGATATCGGCGTCGGCGGCGTCCAAGGCGTCGAGTATGTAGTCCTTAGGCGGCCCCAGGCCGGACGACCCGTGGGCGTAGAACTGCTCCGTCTCCGGGAGAAGATACCACCCGAACACGGTGGAGTTGATCTCCAACTGGCCGTAGGAATCTTCCAGATAGACCTTTCGAACACTCCCCGTGGGGGCGATGCCCGGCACGTTCGTGGGTGAGTTGAAGATAACATCGTAGTCCCCCTGCGTCGGCAGGGGCCGGGAGGCATGATTCGAAAACTGGAGGAGAATAACCACGTTCTTCACGGCGCCCGTTGTGGGCACCGCGGCGCGTTGACCGTCATGTGAAACGGACGGTGCCATTCGTTCGGACATAAACTTTGCGCGCTGCTCTAGCGAAGGCAAAACGCGCCGTGAAACGCCCGTTAGAGCTGGGTCGACCTTTCCGACCTCGGCGCCTGCCGGTTCGAGTCTGCCATCCGCGCCCGGCCGGGCATAGACGTATCTTTCACCGTCTCGAATAACCGTATAGCCGTTCAGGTCTTCCCACCAATTGAAATACTCATCTCCACGCACGTGAAGCGTGATAACGGTCCCGTCCGGTTGAACGACCTCGAACGGATGGGGGCTGGCGGGAATCGCGCGGGCTCCCTGTGGTAACAACGTACATGCGAGCACCGCAGCCATACAACTGGATCTACACTGAGCGAACGCACAAATTCTCGTGTTCACGACGTCACCCTCCTCTGGCCTCGGTAAAGCCTAGAACCGGCCCGCGTAGATTCACGCCCCTGCGGCGGCCCCAACACCGGTCCGACGGTAGAGCGGCCATTATACCAGGGCGAGTCGGAAGTACCACGCGCGAAAACTGTTCCGACAAAAACGAAATCAACTGACGCGGAGACTCCTCACGCGCTGTTTGGCTTGCCGGAATTGATGCTCAGTTTCCAACCAAGGATTGGAAGCGTGCCACGTCATCAAGGTCAACGTCCCCGTCGAAATCCATGTCGACGCATACACAAATGGAGTTGACCGCTGCGCCGGGACCACCGAGGCAGGATGCGAAGCCGGGATGGTCGCGGATGTCAATCTGCGCGTCGCCGTTCATGTCGCCGCTGATAACTTCGAGTTGGACGAGCGTTGCGGTGCTGCCGGCGGCGTTCGACGCGGTGACGGTCACGTCGTAGGCGGATTCGGCCGGGAGCGGCGCCGGCCAGTGCATCGCGCCGGTGCCGGGATCAATCGTCAAACCGGCCGGCGCGTTCACTAGGCCCCACGTAACCGGCCCCATGTTACGCGGATGGGTAACCGCGGGTGTCGGCCCGGTGAACTCTCCTCCGCAGCCGGCCGTCAGCGGCGGGATCGGAACAATCGCCGGGGCGAGCTGCTCGACGGTGATCGTCTCGCAGTGGACGACCGCGTTGTTGTCTTCGTAGACCTCGGCCACCTCGTTGAGATCGTCGAGGATCGACCCGACGTAATACGCGCCGGCCGGCACGTCGGGCAAGTCGATGGCCACACCGAACAGCAGCGCGTCGTTGGCAACGATGTCCCAAAGTAAAAAGCCGATCAACTCGTCGCCGGTATCAATCACTTCGTCGGCCGAGAGGTAGAATCCTTGGCGCGCGCCGGGCTCATCCGTGGTGCCGAAGTTCTCGATCACCGAGTCAACCAGAAGCTCCTCGCCCGGAGCAAGGCTCGGCGGGCCAACGCCAAGCGGCACGGCCGCGCCGATCTGGGAGCCGGCCGTATATGACGCAACCGCAAGATCGCTAAACGGGGGATCGCCCGCCGGATAGAGATACCTGATGCCCGCGCGATCATCGGTGTGAACCTCGACGATGTTCTCCTGCCCCACCGGTCCTCCGCTGGGATACAGCGGGTTCATCGTCGCTATGAACCAAGGAGTTCCCGCGGGCTCGTTCCCGACGGGATCGTGTGCCAAGCCGAGGGCGTGTCCCATCTCGTGCGTGGCAACGAGCAGAAACGAGAACCCCGTGTCCGGAAGCGGGTTCGTAACGGTCGCGCAGTCGGGATTCGTGTCGAGCGTAAAGCCCGCCCCGAGCGGATTGTCGCTGAACAGCACGTCCATATCGAACCAGGCGGCGCCGACGTTTACGAGATAGGTGACGCCGAGAATGCCGGGATCAAGCTGGTTGGCCGGGACGGCCGCCGTGTCGTTGTACCTGTCCGTGTGGTCTATGACGTAATCCTGGTCCAGCCGGTATGCGGAATACTCGAAGCCCGCGCCGGGGACGATGTTCCACAGACCCATCGATTCCAGAACAAGCGTCTCGGCGAGGCTGTCGTACGGAAACGTCGTCGGAGAGAGGTAGCGGTCGCTTTGGGCGCCGGGCCATACAACCAGCGATCCTTCAAACTCGTACGCCCGAAACGCTTTGAGCGAGTCTCCGCTGGCGAGGATTAGGGCTGTGATGGCAAGCGCTGCGAGCGAACCGCGAACTACGAGTTTGACCGGCCGCCTCTTCACTCTTTCGGCGCCCCATTGGTGCGGATGATGGTGTGGGGCACCGCTGTCGTGTTCCGCCGAGTGCCGCTTGGCCCGCTCGGGTCCGCCGAGGGCTCGGTCAAACCGCCCGATCGGCCCACCGACGGCACAGAATTCGACGAACTTGAACCGCCTGATTCCGGAGATACGTGCAGGGGAGCCGGTGTGTACGTAACCGGAACCCGGCGCCCCATCTGCGAAGTAACTGCATGGTGCTTGCTGTTCAGCAGGATCGGTTCCAGCAATGCAAGGAACTCGGATAGCGCGATCGCCTGCGGCGCGGAGCTCTCGCCCGCAGCTCGCGTCGTCAGCCGCGCGTTGGAGCTTCCGACCAACGTCGTGCGCTGGAACGCGCCCGAAGCGTGGAACGGCGGCGCCGACCGAACGTATCCCTCGTCGTCGATCCCAACCACCGGATGTCTCGTCGCACCCAGCACGCGCTCCGTTCCGTCTGCATCGGTTTCGATGCGAAACGCGCCGTTGGAGAGTCCGACGACCGGGAATGTCTTGTACTCGGGAAGCAGGAAGAGTATCCACTTCCGGCCGGGCGCGAATTGAGGCGTGCAGGAGAGCTCCATTCTCATGGTGCCGACCGTGCCCCCGGGCACGATCATGGTGTACGTGTCTGCCGCGCCGGCGGGGGCACCCTTAAGAAACGTAACGTTCTCAAGAATGATTTCGGACTCGATGAGACCCGATTCCTCCGCCCAGTAGGAGCGAACCGACGCGACCGATCCCATGACAACCTGGCCCGCGTAATCCGCCATGGATTGCAGCGTCATCGGGGCCACGGTGCTCGCGCAGACGTGCGGTACGAACGATGACATCAACACTGCCATCGTTGCGCAAGGCTTCATCCACCTGTCACGATGTGCGCTAAGCATGATCGGCCGCTGTAATGGGTGTCCCGGACAATCGTAGACACCGGCCGGACACGGGTCAAAACGCGATGAGTTAAGCCGAGTTATGGGAACGGTTATTGAGCGGGTATGAGCACTTGGACGCCTATGCCGATAACCTCGCAACGCGGAGGGTTTCACGAAACGGCAGCGGGGCCTGTCGCCGGCTAGTTTCCTGGGTTCGTTTGGGTTCGTTTTCCGGGCGCCAACTGCGTTTCTGATAGCGCTAGCAGGCTGTCGGACTTATTGGCGCGCTTTTTTCGGCGATCCGTGTTAGACTCCCGGCATGGCTACCAGATTTGTGAACGTCGATCGGGAGACGCCCATGTTATTGCCGCCGGACTTGCGTGAGTGGGTGCCGGCGGACGACATGGTGCATTTCGTCATCGAGGCCGTCGCGGGGATGAATCTCCCGATGTTGAAGGTCAACGGTCGGGGCTGCGGCTCGGAGCAGTA
>Ga0326597_10005128_pt1 | contig 18264 bp, 16 predicted proteins | sample RVTome_12_FD_203789 | JGI IMG/M metagenome (GOLD analysis project Ga0326597, IMG submission 203789) | Soil microbial communities from uranium-contaminated site in the Upper Colorado River Basin, Wyoming, United States - RVT100D185 | ecosystem: Environmental > Terrestrial > Soil > Contaminated >... | reverse complement strand
CATGGCGATGATGCCGTGACTTCGCGGGCTTGCTCTTGCGGGCGCGGGCCAAACGGAGGTACTTGTCGGCCAGGAATAATTTTACTTTCACTAGATTCTGAAGTTCTGAATTGTGGGGCATCTGTTATCTCCTATTGAGGAATTTGCAAACCAGTTTTAGAAACGCGTATCTTTGTCGGGCGCAGCAGCACACCCGGTAGCTTGGGATCTTTGGACTTTGAATTCGCCGGCTGGAATGCCCAACCCAATGGTCCTGCCAGGATCGCGGGCAGCATCACCAACTCGGCAACAACGCCGGCGAGCAAAATCGTCAGCATCAGATAACCAAACTGCTGCGTTGGCGTGAACGTACTGAACGCAAACACTGATAATCCCAAGCCGCTGATCAAAGCCGCTTGCAAGGTGGGCGTCGCGCAGCGCTGGTATGCGCCAAGAATCGCCTGCTGCCGGTTGCCCGTGCGATTCAAATCCTCGCGGAACCACGTTAAGTAGTGAATCGTATCGTCGACCCCCACACCCAATGCGATGCTGGCTGACATCATCGAGCCAATGTCGATCGGCAAACCAAGCCAACCCATACCGCCGAAGATGACAAGCACCGGCAGCACGTTGGGCAGCATCGCCACCACGCCAGCCGCAACGCCGCGCGACACGAACATCAGCAACGGCAGTATCGTCACGAACGACCAGAACGTGCTTTGGATCAGACGGTCCAACAGCGCACGCTGAGCCTTGTAGACGATCGGTACAACACCGGTGTAGACCGTGGAGATCGAAGTATCGTCGGCCAGGGGGACGACTTGCACGCTCGCGCCGTCGACGATCGTTTCGTCGGGCTCTCGCAGGCAAACGAGACTCGGAATGACGTCGCGGATCACGTGGACATCCGCATCGGAAACGAGCCCCGCCAGCACCAAACTGTCGAACTGCCCGAGCTGGTCGAGTTGCGTTAAGGTGACTTCCGCGACATCTTGATCCCGCTCGACGAGGCGGACGCGGTCGCGTTGCAACAGCGTCCGTAGGGTTGTTGCCAGGGCATCCTGGCGTGGGCCCGACGAAACTTGCTCCGCCAAGGCATTCCCCTGGCTCCACCACAACACGGTCGCGCCCACGTAGCTGTTGCCTTGGCGCGCGGCGGCGATATTCGCGAGAATCTTTCGCCGTAACCGAAAGGCCTCCAGCAGCGGTTCGACGTCTTGCCGCAACCTCTCCGAAAACCGGCCGTAGTCGACATCCTGGAATGCCGCCACGCGGATGCTAACCCGCCACAACTCGGCCTGATCGACCGGGTCGATCCGCAAATAGCCACTACTCAGCAATTCGTCGTAACTTGCTTCAATCTTCGACTCGGTTACGCTTCGGCGGATTACCGAAGTCGTCCCTTGCCTTTGTACCGGCAGCGGCGGAATAAATAGCACATAGACGAGCGCCGGCATCGACAGCACCACCGCGTCAGTCTTTTCACCGGTAAACCAAATGCTCGCCAGGGCCGCGGCCGCACTCAAGACGCCGCAGCCGAAGACGATCGCCGTTAGTTTGATACTGCGCAACGAGAAATAGGCTAGCCCGAGTCCTAACAGACCCGACAGGCCAGCCAGCCGGATGAGTGTCCGCTCGCCTTCCTCGTCGATTGCCACATTATCTACCGGTGGGCCGCCCAAGTGGACCGTCTCAATGTCGACGCCGCACTCCTGCAAGGCATCAAACAAAGCACCTTGCGGCTTGCGTCCGATCAGCCGCGTGTTTCCGCGAGCTATCGCTCCCTTGAAATCCGAGATCGCTGCGTCACTTAGAGTCACAATCAGGCAAGTCTGCCTTGCGTCGGAACCGATCAATGAACCAGTCAACCTCGCGACCGCCTTGTCATACGGCACACCATTGGGCTCAGCAGTTAGCTGATCCAATAATCGCCGAGCCGTCATCACCGATTTGAAGTAGCGGCCGTAAGGCGTGACCTTTCGGTCCATTGCCTCGTTGGCAGAATCAGCGGACGACTCGCCGGTTTCCTCGGGAACAAGCATCAACGCAAGTTGCTCGATCCTTGGGTCGTCGCGCGATCCGTCGCGTTGACGTCGATCACCCAACTGGCAACCGTCCCAACTGACGATGACAAACTGGTCGCCGACAAAGCGTTCGCGAAACCAGCCAAGTTCACCGGTTTCCTTGAACCCTGCTGGCAACCAGTCTTCGACCTTGTTGCTGTTGCTGCCGACTGCCTTGCCAGCGCCGAAGAATACAACCGGTGTCGCCAACGCGAACCCAGCTAAGATCAACCAGGCAAAGCGTCTAAAAAACGAGCCCTTCTTGTTCCGTTCGCTCATCGGACTGTTCCTATTATGCACCCCAGCACGATCCACTCGGACTGTGGTCTTTCAGCGATCCATCTGTAGGCATTGACGTCATACCGCCGTGCTCAAGCGCGAACCGGTCGAGCCGGATTGGGTAGTTTCCGGGCGGGCTGCGTCACCTTCCAACTCGCCGGGCACAAAGTCGAGCAAGACGGGCCGGTTCGCCGGCTCGATCCATCCAGTCCGCCAGTTGATCCATTGGAAGAACGACAGAGACTTCTCCCAACGCTTGATCGCCGCCCGCATCTGTTGGACGCGAGGATGCTGGTCGTCTCGCATTTCGGCCAGCAACTCAAGACATCCCGACGGATGTCCGGCGAGTAATAAGGCCGTGGCGAAATTCCGCTTGAACACGTTCGGAGCGTCCGGTCGCGTCCAAGTGCATCCAGGCGGCATGACGAGCGATCGCAAAATGGAAACTGCTTCGTCGATGTTCCCTTCCCGCATGAACTGGACACCACGAATGTTCTGATTGTTTAATGAGTGTTCCGCCGCCGTTCGGCTGGGTGTTCGGCCCGCTGCGGGAGACTTTGAATTCGACGTATTGGATTTTTTGTGACTCATGATGATTTACCTTTCTTCTACGGAGGATCGCTAAGCCGCACTCAAGCAGGAGCTACGGTCGGATCTTCTCAACTCACGTGAATGATTGCGCGCGAAAAGCACGCAACCGACGAATTGATCCACAGCACGCGCCGCGCGAACATCGCGCAGCCAGACGATCAGACGCAGAAGTGCGGGCTAAAGCTGTAGCCGCGTGTGCTGTGACACGAGGGAAGACAAGGCAGGAGGCGGCTGTCTATAGTTGGCAGCCATTACCGCGCACACCACGTTGAGCGGCGTTTGCAGCTCGGCGAATGGTTTCGCCACCGCATCGCGAATCGGCTTGCCGCCGCGGGCAACTTCCGCCAGCGACCCTACGGCATCGACAAGTCGAATTGCCGTGAGTGGCGTGGAAGTGTCCGCGTGGATGGCGAGAGCAGATTCAACACCAACGGCTGCTGGTAATTGGACAATGAACTTCACATCGTCGGCAAACAGCGCGACGCATATCAATGCCAAGTGAAGAAGAACAGGACACCGTTTCATACGAGTCGCTGCGTTAGTGAGGGAGTGCTGCGACTTCAGCTGCGCCGCAGCGCGTAACTCTATTCGTAACGGAATCGGTTGGCAAGATCCGTGTTCTAAAGAATTTGCAATTGGTATCGTGTTTCTTTGCGAAGCCAGCTGCTAGGTTGGTGGCTTAGGCAGTCGCTGCTCACCCCGACAGGGAAGGCGCCGCAAGCCGACGAGCGCTGTTGCCATGCTTCCTGTTGGCCGGCTTGATCCTCGTTCAAAATCGGTAAACGGAGTTGGGACGTAGCTGGCAATTACCTGCCTTGGCACGCGAAATGCAATTTCCGGCAGTTTACACTAATCGGCACACCGGACCGGCATCGCGTGTCGCTTGGATCGCCAATCCCAAGGAGGCTTCACCGAGCTGGTTGAGATCAAAGCCCACGCCCCCGACATCGAGGCCGCCCGCACCGCGATTGCACAAGCGACGTCGCGCAATGGAAAGGTAAGTTGGCACAGACCTGGAGAGAGACATGACGGACCTTGCGAGTATCAAGACACGGCTGAAGGCCAAACTCCGCGAGCTGACGGCGCGTGCGGCAGAAATCGACGACGACCTTAGCCAACCAGGCGATGATGACTGGGAAGAACAGGCAACCGAATCCGCCGCCGACTCAGTGCTTGTAAAGGTTGGCGACGTTACGCTGGATGAGATCCGACAGGTCAAATATGCGATTGCCCAGCTTGATGCTGGAACATACGGGGTTTGCACGAAGTGTAGCGGCTCGATCGCCAAGGAACGATTGGCCGTCTTGCCTTACGCCACGAAATGTGTGAGGTGCTCGCGGCCGCCAACAGCGACAGGGCGCGACGGACCGCCCAATTCATCGTAGCGTCATTCGAAATCTGTAATGGCCAACGGTTGACTATCCGTGACTGGCGGATCCTCCTGACCAAGTTCTGGACAGCCTGTTCAAGCGTTGTGCAGGAATTACCCTAACCAGCAGTCCGCAACAAAAGGGAGAGGTCGGGTTTTCTGGCCCGAATCGGCGTACCGGGGTCGTGCCGCCGCGTTCGGCACGACCTTTGCGCCATGCGTTCAGATAACAAAGTGGGAATCGGAGATTTGCCTCGTGGATTCGCGTCCCGAACCCGATCCCCAAGTGCCGTTTATTCGAAGAAGTGATTCGAAATGGCTGAACAAATGAAGGGTCCGATGCAGTCTCAGGCGAAACCAGAAGCGAAACCCCCTGCGAAGCCCGCCGAAAGCAAGCCGGCGGCCAAACCCGCCACAAGTTCACAGAAGACCAAGGGCTAGTAGAATCGGCAAAACTTGGTCCCGCCGCGCAAATAGATACGTCGCTGCCAGCCCGACTTTACGGACGGGTTCTCAACGCGACGACGGTTGTTTCACTCGTCGTGCCGAAGAACGTGCATTCTGCCCCATGCACTACCGCGAGCCGACGCTTCACACAACACGCGGCGGGATCATTTTTGTGGATGTCTGGGAAGCCGATAACTCACCAGGACGTCCGGCGATTGGAGTGGACGGTTTCCCGTTGCAAGGAAGGGCCAAATGAACGATATGCGATACGCGATGGGGCTTGTTTACGGCGACGCGATCTGGATTGCGGCCGAGTATGCTTGGGACTGGTGGAAGAACGCTCGTCAGCGCGGACGCCAACCGGCACCGGAGCAGCAGTCTGCAGGGATCAAGGCCAATGCCGTTGTCAGTGACGCACATTTCCCACTGTCCGTCAAGCTTTGTGGCAGTCACGTGGATTCGAGGCGACTGCTTGGAGCGGTATTTCAGTGCATTGTCGATCAGATTTTGCAGCACTTGTACGAGTTGGCCTTCCACTCCCATCACTGTCGGCAGCGAGTCTCGAGTCACGGTCGCACTCGCCTCCACGATCGCATGTTCAAGCAGGGCGACCGCCCGGTCGAATACCACGTTGCAGTCAACCGGTGCTAGCGGTTCCCTGTTCGAGTCCACGCGGGCGAGCGTGAGCAGGTCGTCGATCAAGTCTTGCATTTGTCCGGCCGACCGCGACGCGGCCACAATGTAGTCTTTCGCCTTCTTGTCAAGTGTCCCGTCGTATTCCCGTTCGAGGAGTGACAGAAAGGCGACCACGCGCCTGAGCGGTGCCGTCAGGTCATGCGCTGCGGCATAGACGTACTCTTCAAGATCGCGGTTCGACCGGAGTAGGTTTAGTTCAGCACGCGTGCGCAAGACAACTTCCTGCTCCAACGCCGCGTTACGTTGTTCCACGGGAGGGACGTACAGCATCCCACCGGCCACTCCGCGCGGAGTGAACACATCGAGAACGAACACACCGGTCACGAACGCGCTGGTCAACGCGACTCACGAGATCCTTACGCCCGACTGCCTGCCCGCCAACATCCGGTCCGGCGCGCCGCTGATGCACGAGGTTATCGCCGCTCAGGCCAATGCTCTAAACGTCTCGGCATTAGTCAGGCGGCTGCTCAAGGGCGGCGAAGGGGAGATCTATGACAAAGCCCATTTCGCAATGGATCGCGCGGTGCTCAACGAAGTGCTGAAACACGTGAACGGCAACCAGGTCGAAGCCGCCCGGTGCCTAGGCATCTCTCGCACGACGCTCCGCGCCAAACTGCAAGCCCTCGGCAAGTTCACTAGCAACGTTCCCACGTCAGAATCTGAACAGTCTGTTCAATAGCTGCACAGTACGGTCGGTGTGAGTGAGCTTTTCGGAAGCACAACCTGCCAGTTTTTAGAAGCCTTGAGTTTAGGTCGGCAAGTCGGCGACTCGCCGCGACGTGCGGCACGCCGTTTGCATTTCTTTAGTATCGTTTTGGAAAACGAACGCCATCTGCGAAACGGTTTTGCCATGCCCAACGACGCGTTCCCAAAAACAGTCACTAACGACGAACCCCTCCGATCGCCCCGCACAATTCGCAGCAACGAGGATCTCGCGTTACGTCGAATCGGGATGGTGATTTGGGTGCTTGCCGTGGGGGTGTCTGATGTTCGCTGCAGTCGTGTGGTTAACCTTGTTGCGCGCGTTACCTTGAAGACACCGCCCGCGTTAACGGATTTCCCTCTCGTGCAAGGAGCCGGACGATGCTTGTCCTTGGCTTAGACTTGAGTCACTTCGTTCTGCGATGTTGTGTGATCAACGCGTGCATGACATCGCTACGACGCACGACGCCGAGCAATTCGTGCGGCTCTTCGCGCGTTACCACCGGAATGCAATCGTCCGTCTCGGCTTGAAACAACTCGAACGCGCGCGTAGCCGGCTCGTCGGGGTACAGAATCGCGTCGGTCTCGGTTGCCAGATCCTCAGCGCGGACGAGCTGTGTCACGCTGTTATCGAACATGACGTTACTCAACAGCGGATAGCGGATGACGCCGACTACTTGCATCCGATCGTCGACAACCCGGGTAAGTATTGTCGTGGCTATGTTCGATATAGGCGATCACCTCTTCGAAGTTGGCGGATTGATTGAGCCCCTTGCTCTTGCGAAGCAGATCGCTGACGGTTGTCTTGCTGGTCGTGGAAGTTGTGAGTGCCGACTTGCTTAGCGCGGTCCTGAACCGATCCACTACGGAACGCACCTGCTCGAGCGGCGTGCTGCTGGTGTGGCGAATCGCTTGAGCTAACGGAACCTCGCCCGTCCGCAACAGCGACTGCCGAATGAGCAGCGGCCCGATAATTTCAAACACCACCACCGATCCCAGAATGATATCTTGGATCGGCTTGCCCAGCTCGGGATCGCGATGCACGGCAATGGTTGCCAGCGCGATCGCAGCGCCGGCTTGTGCGAACAGACAGCTGCCGAGCCAATGACGCACTTCCAAGGGCTGCCGCGTCGCACGTGCCGCGCCGTACACACCGAGCCATTTGCCGGCAATTCGACAGACGATATAGATCCCGCCAATTCTTCCGACTTCGATGAATGCATGCACGTCCAACTCGGTTCCGTGAACGGCAAAGAACAGTACCGCCAACAGCCCCGACAAGTGATCCAACTCGTCAACGATCTTGCCCGTCATGTCGGACGTGTTGGCAACCGTCACTCCCATCACGAGGAACGTCAACATGTAAGGGATGTCAAACGTCTCGCACACGCCAAGCAAAAAGGTTGTCGTCGCGACCAGCAGCACCAGCCACCGCTTCATCTTCAACAAACCGCATTCGTAACTGACGATCAATCCGCCCGCAGCGCCCAGGGCCATCGAACCGGCGATGTCTTGCAGCAGCGTGCCGAGCTGATATTCGATCGGATCTTGCAGCTTCCCCTGCACGAGATGAACGGCGAGAAAGGCTAACTCGAAGATGACGATACACGCAAAATTGTTCATCGCCACCAGAAAGCCTGTACTCTCGGTCACAGGGCCTTCCGAACGAAATTCCTTCAGGACGAGGATCGTCGTCGCGGGTGCGGTGGCGACGGCAAGGCAACCGAGTAGCAGCGCCATGCTGGGCGCGCAGCCAAACATGTAAAGGCCCACGGTAACGAACCCAAACGTGGCCGCGATCTCGCCGACGGAAAGGGCGAGGCAACGGGCAGCCACACGACGCACTTTCGTGAACGTGAATTCGCACCCCAGGTTGAACAAGACGACCGCCATCGCCAACTTCAACACCGGCCCAAACAGGTCGACATGCGTTTTGGGGATCAAGTCTAACGCACTCGGGCCGACAAGCAAACCGACGAGCAAGTACGCCGTGACCTTGGGCAAGTGCAGCAGATCCGCGAACACGCCTGCCGCCAAGCAAACGCCGAGCAACAGCCCCAATGTACTGGCGATAGGTAGATTAAAATCACCCATTTGAGATTTGGCAGTTGCGACAAAAGACGCATCAAACTCGGGGATAACTGATGTGGAGTTCTACCGCTTCACCAACGACTCGGGAATGCCGGATTGCGCAACCTTCGTATTTTAGATTGTCACGGGCCGAGCCATAGCGAAACATTTCGGACTATGTCAAAATCTCGTGGACGCTCAACGATTCCACTACTAATGAAAAATTGGGAGGCGACGATGAACTCACGCGACGCGATCAAATTGTCAATCGACATGGGCGACATGATCTCGATGGCTTACCTGCAAGACTTGACCGACGAACAAATGATGCAGCGGCCGCATCCCGAGTGCAATCATCTGAAGTGGCAGATCGGGCACTTGCTGGCGTCCGAACGGATGATGATCGAAGGCGTCGCGCCAGGTTCGATGCCTGCGCTGCCGGACGGCTTTGCCGAGCGGTACGGCAAGGAAACGGCGAATTCGGACGATGCCAGCGCGTTTGATTCGAAAGAAGATCTATTACGAGTTTATCAGGAGCAAAGAGCTGGCACGTTGGCGGCACTGGCAAAGTTGTCGGACGAAGAACTCGACAAGCCATCGCCAGAATTCATGCAAGGCTATGCGCCAAACGTTGCCGCCGCGTTCAGCATGCAAGGCAGCCATTGGCTGATGCACGCCGGTCAATGGGCCGTCCTACGCCGCCAGCTCGGCAAACCACCTCTGTTTTAAGGTGTGCGCACTTTCTTCGTACGATGGCCTTCCAAGGCCGTCATTCGCCGCATTGTGAATAATCGACGGCCTTGGAAGGCCATCGTACTTACCAATTGAGGACGTTCACTCATGAGACAATTTGAGATCGAAAGGCGAGCGTTCCTGTGTGCGTCCGGCGCGATCACCGCGTCTGCGGCTCTTGGCAACATGACATGCTTCGCCGACGCCGACCAGGTTCCGATCCTCGGGCAGGGCGATTTCAAGTATCGACCGGTTCCTGGCTGGGGAGTTCTGGACACCCAGACGCCGGTCAAAAACTGCAGCGCGATGGTCACCGATTCGCAAGGCCGAATCTATTTGCTGACCGACCACACCGCGAACAACATCATCGTCTATGACAAAGACGGGCGGTTGATCGGGAAGTGGGGCGGCCGGTTTTCCGGCGCTCACGGATTGGAGATCGTCCGCGCGGGCGATCGCGAAGTCCTGTTCATCACCGACATTGCCATCAATCGCGTCTTCAAGACAACGCTGGAAGGCGAAATCTTGATGGAGCTGACGTATCCCAAGTCGACCGGAAAATACGCCACCGAGAACGAGTATCGACCGTCCTGGACATTGCATCTGCCTGACGGTGACTTCTTTGTGCTGGATGGATATGGCAAGGACTACATCTTTCGGTACGACCGCGACGGCAAGCTGCTGCATTTTTTCGGTGGTCCGGAGGGAGGCATCGGCCATTGGGGGCCGCATGGCGGCGTAATCGATGCGCGGGGCTCCGGCGAACCCGAGATGATCATCGCGATGAGCGATCAACAGTCAATAAAGCGGCTGTCGCTCGACGGCAAGCTGATCGAGGAGATCCATCTGCCCGGCTCGAATCCGCGGATGATTCAAATCGTTGGCGAGCATCTCTTCGTCCCGCACCTAGCCGACAACTGGCCAAAGGATCGCGAAAGTCGCGGCTATGTCTCGGTGTTGGATCGCAACTACCGAATCATCTCGAACATCGGAGCCACGGTGCCGGAATACAGCGACGGAAAACTTCAACCGATGCACCAGCAGGGCAGCTTGTTCCAGCACCCTCATGATCTGGCCGTCGCTGCCGACGGAGCGATCTATGTCCCGCAGTTCGCCTCGGGGAACACGTATCCGATTAAGCTCGAACCGGCATGAGACGCGTGGGGGAGGGGTCGGGTGTCTTTTTCGGCCAAGCACTTCTCCACTAGAAAAGCCTCTTAGCCCGTTGCATCACGAGGATTCTCGGCCCAGCCGCGTCGCCGAACCTCTGCCGAGATGTCTGACTCAAGCTTTTGAAATGCGTTGAGCCTCCGCAGAAGTGAGAAATCTTCAATGTATTCGGCCACTCGCCGTGCCGCGGCCCGCTCTGGAAATTTTTTCAGTCGTCGCCCGGTCAAGCCACTCGCAGTTCGAAGGCCGCATAAAAGAACTTCTTTTGGTTCCGCTACGCGTTCAAGTTCAGTCAGCGATGGCAAGCTTAGGTCTATTGTGCCGTTAGGGTTCCCCGCCGCCTTACGGATAGCGCTTTCGTCAAACAACAGCCATGCTTCTTGCATGCGCACCGGCACGACGGCAACGAGCGATTCCAACAACGAAGAAAGCGACATGGTGGCATCGGCGATTTCAGTGTGGCGAAGCTGCGGATCTTGCTTCTCGGCGTCTCGATGTACGAACAGGAGGTCGCCCGGATAGAATTCAATTGCCCGCTGGATGCGTTCCGAGAGGCTGGTGGGCTTGGGATGGAATGGCCTGAGATTGGCCCATTCTGATTGAATGGTGAAAGTAGGCGCGACATGTTGGCGTACGAGCCACTCCAAATGTCGGATCAGGACTTGATCGGAGGAACCATCGGTGAGAAGAGTGAACTTAAGATTACTCATCCTCGGACCATGGAACATTGGGAAGGAGTGGCTGTAGATCCTTTCGATCCTTGACACGCTGGCCTTGTGGACGGGCACTCGCTCTATGCTTTTGCGTCGCAGCCTCGTCCGGTTCGTCTTCCATGTTCTCCACTACGGCAAGCGGGTTCAAATAAAATCGCAGTTTGCCACGCGAAAGAGGACGATCCTTAGGATTAGCTGTGTGGCGCCATGTCTTTTCAAGCCACGAAAAGTTCACCGCGCGACAGTCGTGGCCATGCACGGACACCTCGCATGGTTCGGCGACTAGGAGATCGGCGTCGTCTACCAAGCCGACGACTGCTGGTGAGTGCGTATTGACGATAACTTGTCTTAAAGGGTTGTCTTGACCGGCTTCTTCTGCCGTGTCCGTGGCAAGGTCCTTTAGCAACCGCAGCATCGAGGGTATTCGCTCTGGATGAATGCCGTTCTCGGGTTCTTCGAAACACAAAAGCCCGTGCGCGCTCGTGTCCAGTTCGAGAATGGAAAGAGCAAGGAAACGGAGCGTTCCATCAGAAAGAGCCCGAGCAGGGTGCAGTGTGCGGCTGCGATCCACGATCTGCAGCGTCAAGAGTTCGCGACGACTGTCGACGTCAACCTTTACAGACTGGATGTCCTCGACGAGTTCCGAAAGTCGATTGGCTACTTTCGAAAGCAGCGCTGCACTGTCGCCGTTGCCGTTCGCTCGGGTTCTCGCAAGACGATGCAGCGTTGCTGCCAAGTGAGAGCCGTCTGCTCCGATGTGCGTAGGGGCATTAAACGGGTCGGGATTCCGCAACGCGGTTGGCTCCAGTTGGAGCAATCGCCACGACTCCATTTCCCGTTTTGCCAGCAGTGCCGTTGGGCTTTCCGCGGCGTTCGTGCTTGAAAGTACGGTTCGCGGAAGTTTTGAAGCGAGCAGTTTTCTAGCCCGCCCTCTCTCGCCGTCCTGGTGCAACTTTACAATCGTGCTGCCGTTTTCTTCTTTGACAGTGGAAATGAACGGACTGCTCCGACGCCCCTGCACGACCGACTTTCGCCATTTAGGTGCATGCTCAAATGCAAGTTGTTTTCGGGCGTCACCGACATTGATATGATGCAATTGCTCTTGCTTGACGATCAGTCGTTCGACTTGTTGAAGCTCCGCGTCAGTTTTGTATCCCAAGACAAGTGTGTATCGCAGAAATGTAATCGAAGCTTCCGCGGTTTGCCCCAACTCGTCGATACCTGCAGCCGGAATCAACATGTCCGCTACAAACGTGATTTCGTCGACCGTCTCATTGCCGGCCCTAAAGAAAAGACTTCTAACCTCATTGCTCCGATTCTTCTCATCGCGAACACAGCGTGCGGCATCAACGAGCGGAAGGTTGGCGATCGCGCTGAGAAACGTAATCGCGTCGAACAGGTTTGATTTCCCAACACCATTAGCGCCAGCAACGCACGTAAACGGCCCAAACATGACGTTGACATCGGCCAGGTTCTTGAAGCCCTTAACTTGAAGTCGCGTTAACATAAGAAGTATTGCTTTTTGGCTTGTTCGCGTAACCTCGACTCGTAAGTCAGGCAAAGACCCAATCAGACGCGACCGTACATCTCAGCATTGTACGTGTTTGCAAGATGCTTTGGCAGTCCGCAAGGAACGAGAGCGATTGTCCTACGCAAACGGAAACCGCGAGTCGATTTCCGCCTTTGACAACTCAACCAGAAAGCTGCCGATTCGCTCGACGAGAACTTCCATCACCTGGCGTCCTTTGTCGGCGCTCGCGGCGTGGGGGTTGCCGGAGCCGGCGTTGGTGGTCAGCAGGTGCCAGGGGCGGGTGATCGAGACCCAGCCTTTGTTGATCGCCGTGAAGCGACTCGTTCCGGTTGCACCTTGATCGGCGATCAAGGTTCCATCGGCGTTCTTCGCGACCAGATGTGGGTAATAGGCCAAGATCAGCGACGTTTCCATCTCGCCCGCATGATCGTCTCGGTTCTCGAAGATAGGGCCATACAAGTCGGCGATGATCTGATACCAATTGCACAAAAAGATCTGAACACTGGTCGTGCCGTACAGCTCGCGCAACATCGGCTTCAAGTCGTTGCCGCCGTGGCTGTTTAACAACAACAGCTTTCGAACACCTGACTTTTCCAGCGACGCCACAAGATCTTTGATCACTTGGAACAACGTCGTCGGATTCAAGTTCATCGCGAGTGGGAACTCGCGCATGTTGGTTTCGGTGCCGTAGGGAATCGTCGGCAGCAATGCGACTCTGGCTCCTTGATAGTGAGCCGCCGCGCAGATGTGCTCACCGATGACCGTCCCTTCAAAAACATCCGTTCCGTACGGCAGATGCAGATTGTGCGGCTCGGTCGCGCCCAAGGGCAGCACGGCGACTTGGTACGGATTCTCTTTTGTGTAGGCATAGTTGGCCTCCGCGAGAATCCAAGGCCGTGGGTTCGCCTGCTGGTCCATATCTCGATCCGATCCGTTCTATTGTCGATTCAGTTGGGGGAGTTTCGCTTTCAGCGCCGCGAGCGCGTCGGCCGTGACGTTCGTTTGACTCACTTCGAGGAACTGAAGTTGCTTTGATTCTTGCAGGCGATCGAGACCTGCGTCGCTGACTTGCGTATTTGTCAGCCATAACTCTTTAAGATCTTTCAAATTCGATAGGCGTGCGATACCCGCATCGGTGATCTTCGTGCCAGAGAGATCCAGCTCTTCGAGCTGCGAGAAACGGGAGATGGTTTCGAGTGACTTGTCGGTGATTGCCGTGCCCTCCAAGTTCAGTCGCCGCAAGTCGGTGGCACCAGCAACGTGCGCGATTCCCTTGTCCGTCGTCATGGTGAAGGACAGATCCAACCACTCCAGCCCCGTGTAGCCGGCCAGTCGTTCGACTCCGGCGTCCGTAATCTCCGTGCGACCGAGTGCGAGGTTCTTGACAACTCTCGGCGGATTCAAATGAACAAGATCCTCGTCGCGCACGATGAGAAACTTCGCATACCCTTTGTCGAGCGTTTCCAAGTCGACGCCGCAGCGCGCTGCTAGCGAGTTCTGCCCGGCGCGACCGAGGTACAGCATCGTGATGAAGTCGACCAACGCCTGTCGATGCTCTCGGTCTGCGCCGTCCATTAAGAAGTGGCTGAGGCCGGCCGCTTGTGTGTAGATATGCCGAATATCTTCATGTCGTTGCAACGCCTCGCGCCCCAACCGAACCAGTTCGGACAACGGCAAGTGGAACTCGCCGGACAGTGCCCGCACCCTGGCGTACTGCAAGCGCAGGGCGTCGACACCGCCCAGCGTCATATATCCGCCGTGGGCGACTAGCGACTCCATATACACGGCGATTCCTTCGACAATCCAAAAGTTCGAGATCTCGCCGACATCCGCGATCGCATCACCCAACTCTTGAAACAACTGATGCGTCGCTTCGTGATACCACGTCGGCTCGACGCTCTCATCGCCGTCGTAGAAGAAAGCCGTCTGCTCACCTTTCATGTAGTAACCCAGCGTCATGGCAACTTGAGGTTCGTAGCGCTGGAGTTGCGTTACGTACTCGTCGCGATTGGCAAACAACACGACGGCAAGCTTCTTGCGTGTTCCCAATCGCGCGTTGCCGCCTCGAAATCGTTCCGCCAGCGATTCGTCGGCGCTCCAATAGCGAAAGAACACTTGTTGCCAAACCGAATGAAAACGTTCGAGCTTTTTGGCGAGTTCCACTCCGGCGTCGGCACCCGCATTGGTTGTGATGCGATAATGTTCCGACTCGATCTGCCAGTAGCGGCCTCGCTGCCAGCCAAAGTCCGGATGACTCTTTGTTCCCGATCGACGGGCGATCCGAGTCGATGAAGGCGAACCGAGCCCAAGCACTCGCCGGGCCTCTTGATGCGTCGGGTCGTGGTGCAGTGTCTCGTGCAGCAGCTGGTACGCGGCCGTACCATCGCCGCTGTTGGCGATCTCGCCAGCCAACGCGAACAAGGCTTCAGCATGATCCGCGCGCAGTTGCAGGAACTTGCGATGCCAGAACTTGACGAGTTCCGAGGCGTCGTCCGATGGCAGCTGCGGATCGGTGCCATCGTCGATGAACAGGTACTGTCGATCCGAGCCTCGTTGGACGAGCCAGCTGCGCGTGATCGCGGCTTGGTCGGAGAGTTTCAGATCATCACATTTGTTCGCAAGCTGGGCGAGCTGTTCCCCGAATTTGGCTCGCCATTCACCTTGCTTACCCTCCTGCGCATCGCTCGAACGGCCCGCCGCGGCGATCAACATAGTCAATGCGATTGCGAATCGCTCGCGCGAGTGCTTGTTCAAAATGAGATACTTCCTTCCGATCAGTGGCTTTGCCTGCCTTGTATCTAGTGTAACGCACGTCGTATCGTTCGTGACGCGACGACGCGCAGGTGTCTTATTGTCCCCGCTCAATTCTCATTCAACAAACCTAATCGCCTTTCAGGGCACAAGTTACGAACAAACCAATTGCGTGACCCTCTTGTCGAGCGGTGCTAGAATACACCGGACAAGCCCTTTGGCGACTTCTTTTCTTTGGAGCAATGGATGTCTCGGAGACGAACACACCGACGACTTCTCTCGATGGAAACGCTCGAGGGGCGGCGATTGCTTGTCGCTGGCGGAGTGCCGCTGTCCGAAGCCCTGCCTCAGAACTTCGCGAATCCAGAAGACACGAATCACGACGGTTTCGTAAGCCCAGGCGATGCGCTGAGCGTGATCAATGCGTTGAACGATGGTCAGGGGAGCGCGTCGCCAACGGCTTTCTCGACGGACGTGGACGGCGACGGGGTGGTGTCGCCGCGAGATGCATTGCTCGTCATCAATCGGCTGAACAGCGGCAGCGATACGAGTAGCGTGCCGCCGCAACAGCGAGCGATTGGCCTGCGGAAAGCGCTGGATGCTGGTTTGGTTCCGCCAAAGATGTCGCTATCCGACGCCCAAGAGATGCTGGAAACACTCGAGAACGGCGGACATTACGAAGCCGGTGAGCGGTATCGCAACGGTCAAATGCTCAATCTTAACAAGCAGCCACAAGATTTGGCCGGCGCAGCTGCCGGCGTTGAATCAGAAGACGCTACCTCGGCTGATCAGACCGTTGATGGGACGAGCGAGAATCTCGAGCCTGAATTGACTTCGCCTCGATCGGTCGAGGAAGATGATCCTCTCGCCTTGTTCGATTCGGCTGACGAGACTCTGACAGATCCGCTGCACGATCCTATGCTCTGGCAAACGTTCTTGGATGCCGCAGATCCTCGTGGTACTGAGGTCCACGATCGATTCTCGATTGGGCTCGCTGAACGGCTCGCCGAACGACTAGCGTCGGAAGATGCTCGGGAACAGATGGCTCAAGCCATCGCGGACTCGCTCCACAGCGGCGACAAGACCGTGGAAGACATCCTTACAGAAATTGCCGCAGTCCGCGCAACGCTGGGGGATGCTCACTCGCCAGTAGCACAGCTGTTTGCGAACGCGGATGTCGAAGGAATGATCGAACAGGTTAGTGTCGATTTAGGAATACTGGCCGAAGCAATTCTTGCCTATAACCACTCCGACTCGCCCGATCACGAAGCGGTCTTTGCTGAATTCTTGAGCCGCGAGTATCTCGATAGCTTGGGCGAGATTCTGCCTTAGTCGCCACTTCTCGGCACAATTCTTGCTAATCAGATGTGTGGCGATGATTTCTGGCATTTCGACGCAACCTCTGCCAGCTATCTGCCGATTAATTGCTTCTGTTGAGCGACTTTACACGAATCGTAGAGTATAATTCAGCGAATAAGAATCCTCCGGTCTGCATTCCGGCAGAGGGACCAATAATTTGGATTGACTAAGATCAACTAACGGCTAGTGCAGAAGCACGCCTGATCTTGGTTTTTCTTCCAGCGACTCCACTCGTCGCAGTCGACCGGGGATTCCTTTTTTGTCAACAAGGGTGCCATGGTAGTCGCGGGCCTCGCAAGAGCCCAGACGCCTGGCCCTACCGGATAAGAAAAAAGCCGCCTGTTTTGCAGGCGGCTTTTTTCTTATCCGAAGGGCCAGAGTCACCACGCGGTAGTGGTACAGTTTGGCGATCCACATAGTAACCCGGCGCGTAAGCGAGGACGGAACGCGTTGCCTCGCTTACGCGTCGGGTTACAAGGATTCGCGGATGTCGCCAAACTATACCACTGCTCACCACTCCATTGCTTGGAGTAATCACTTGATCTCTGCGAGGCTGACCGGACTGCGGTTCTTGTCAGACTCGACGACTGCCGCAAGAACGCGCTGGACGTTGTATGCGTCGGCAAAGTCGGGCAGTGGAACTACCGCTTTACCGCCCCCGAGCACGTTGAAGATGTCGGCCGCTTGGTTAACAAAGCTGTGTTCGTAGCCCAGCACGTGCGCCACAGGCCACCACGCGGCAGCGTACGGATGACCTGCGTTGCCATTCGTCACGTTGATCGTTGACCAACCTTGCAATTCTTCCGGCAACGTTGCATCGTACCAATCCAGTTCGTTCATTCGCTCGAAGTTGAATCGGATAGCGCCTTTCTCGCCGTGGATTTCGAGGCGGTTCGCGTTCTTGTATCCGGTCGAAAGGCGCGTCGCTTCAAACGTGGCTAATGCGCCGCTGTCCATGCGCGCCACGAACAACACGATGTCGTCCACGGTACTGGCCCCCATTTTCGTACTTGTCGCCGCACCGCGACCGGAGATCTCGCCGCCGGTCGATTCGAGAATGACTCGTTCTTTGATCACCGTTTCCATGGTGGCACCGATCACCTCGCTGACTTCGTCGCCGGTAATAAATCGAGCCGTATCGATCGTGTGGGCACAGAGATCGCCCAGCGAGCCGCTACCTGCCACTTCGCCATCGAATCGCCACATCAACGGCGTATCGGGGCCAGCCCAATCTTGTAGATAGCAGCCCCGGATCTGATAGATGCGACCCAACTTGCCCTGTTTGCAAAGCTGATGTGCGAAGGCGACAGCTGGACAGCGGCGATAGTTGTACCAGACGAAGGTCTTACCCACCGCTCTTTCCGCGGCTTCGACCATCTGCCGCGCGTTATCGAGCGTGTTTGCTAAAGGCTTTTCGCAGGCGACGTGCTTGCCGGCTTCCAATGCGGCGATCGTGTGGTCAGCGTGGACGTTGTTGGGCGTCACGACATCAACCAGATCGACTTCCTTGTCGGCCACGGCGGACTGCCAATCTGTCGTCGCATTCTGCCATCCCCAGCGCTCCGCAAAGGCTTTTGTCTCGTCCGCATTTCGGGCGGCCACGGTGTGCATGACGGGCGTTACCGGAAGATCGAAAAACTTCGCAGCGTTTAGATAGGCATTCGAATGCGCTCGGCCCATAAACTTAGTTCCGACGAGCGCTACGTTGCAGGTTCCATCTGGCATGGTTCAACTCCTCGTGATCTTACTTCTAACAGCCTATCCCAGAATCACCTTAAACTTCCGAAGTCTCAGAAGTTTTCGGGGTGGGGA
>Ga0326597_10005127_pt1 | contig 18264 bp, 16 predicted proteins | sample RVTome_12_FD_203789 | JGI IMG/M metagenome (GOLD analysis project Ga0326597, IMG submission 203789) | Soil microbial communities from uranium-contaminated site in the Upper Colorado River Basin, Wyoming, United States - RVT100D185 | ecosystem: Environmental > Terrestrial > Soil > Contaminated >... | reverse complement strand
GTCGGCGACTGGATCGAGGAAGGCGCCGAAGTTCGAGGTTTGGTCGAAGCGGCGCGCCAGATAGCCATCCAGCCAGTCAGTGATTCCCGCCAGGCCGAACAGTAAGCCCGCTGCCGGTCCAGCCCAGCCAACCGGTAGGTAAAATACGAGCACGACCAGCGGGACGGCGATAATCCGAAACCAAGTCAGCGTGTTGGGAATGTTGAATAACATCGGTCAGTCGGCATGCAGATGCGTATAGATCGATTCGGCAAGCTGCATCGAAATCCCCGTAACGCCCGCGAGCTCTTCGACACCGGCCTTGGTGACGGCCTGCAGTCCCCCAAAATGCCTGAGCAGCGCGCGACGCCGTTTAGGCCCAAGGCCGCGGATGTCCTGCAAGGGAGAATTCGGTTTCGTGTTCTTGCGCCGCGCACGGTGGCTCATTAACGCAAACCGGTGTGCCTCGTCGCGTAATTGCTGGATCAGCCGCAGCGCTGCCGAATCCGGAGCCAGCCGCAATGGTGTATCCCGGTCGAGCGTATACAGACGCTCCATCCCGGCCCGGCGTCCCCTGCCCTTTGCGACTGCGATCAACTTGACTCCTTCGAGCTGAAACTCTGCAAATATCTTGTGCGCAGCATTTAGCTGCCCCTGACCGCCGTCAATAAAGACCAGATCGGGCATCGGCGCCTCACCTTTGCGCAATCGCGCGTAACGGCGCGCTAGCGCTTGCGCCATCGCGCCATAATCATCGCCACCGACGACTCCGCGAATATTGAAACGCCGGTACTCGGATTTCAACGGGCCTTCCGGTCCAAACACGACGCAAGATGCACTCGTTGCTTCACCCGCGCTGTGACTGACATCGAAGCATTCGAGGCGGCTTGGCACTTCGTCGAGCCCTAGCGTGTCAGCCAATTCTTCGAACTGCTGGGCCAGCGTCGCGCTGGCCTTACGTCGCAGGCTCGCCGCGTGCTCGGCGTTCGCGACGGCCATTTTAACCCATCGCGCCCGATCGCCGCGGACCTTATGCTTGATCGCTATACGCCGCTCAGCTTTTGCTGAGAGCACGGCGGCGATGCCACCCGCCTCCCCAGCCGCTTCGCTGATCAAGATTTCCGCCGGCGCTTCCCGGGCGAGATAGTATTGCAGCAGGAATGCTCGCGCGACTTCGCCTGCGGCGGGTTCGGTGTGCACGCGCGGAAAATAGTTGCGGCTACCGAGTAACCGGCCGCCCCGGAAAAACATCACCGCAACACAATGTGTTCCTTGATCCTCGACTAGACCAATGACGTCGAAGTCTCCGCCGGACTTTGCGACGAGTTGCTCGGCCTCCACGGCTTTGAGCTTGGCGAGCTGATCGCGAAATTGCGCTGCACGTTCGTAGTCGAGCGCCGCCGCTGCAGCATCCATGCGTTCCGCCAATTGTTCAGTCACGAGCTGGTTGCGTCCCTTGAGAAACAGCATGGCCGATTCGAGATCGCGGCCATAGTCTTTCGCCGAGATGGCGCCCACGCATGGGGCGGTACAGCGCTTGATCTGGTATTGCAGGCACGGCCGGCTACGATTGGCGAAATAACTATCATTGCAAAGTCGCAGCCGAAATAATTTCTGAAGCTGACTCAAGGTTTCCCGGACGGCTGCTGCACTTGGATACGGACCGAAGAGCCGGCCTTTGCGTTTGCGCGAGCCGCGATAGAACGATAAGCGCGGAAACTCATGCTCAGTACTGATGTGTATGTACGGATAGCTTTTATCGTCGCGCAGCAGGACATTGAAGCGCGGCTTGTGCTGCTTGATAAGGTTGTACTCGAGCAGCAGCGCGTCGGCTTCGGTGCGGGTGACGGTCACACGCACATCGGCGATGAGGCTGACCATCGCCATGGTCTTGGCATCCTGCGCTTTGCCTTGAAAGTAACTGGCGACCCGCCGTTGCAAGTCTTTCGCCTTCCCGACGTAGATGACGCGAGCGTTCGCGTCGAGCATTTCATAGGTACCCGGACGATGCGTCAGGTGTTTGACCAGGTGGCCCGGTTCGAACGTCGGATTGCGAGATGCCGGCGCGGTCATCGCCGTCACGATCCCGTGAGCGCCAGCGCTTTTGCCGCGGCGAGCGCCTCGTAGAACATTCTCGGCGTTAGGCGCTTGGTTTGCGTGTTGTAGCGGCTGCAGTGATAGGAATCTACGAGCCACCTGCTCGGCTGGAGTCGATGCACGGCCGCGTGCGCAAATGGGTAGGCGGATTGCTTCAGCCCAATGGCGCGCAGCACGGCACGATGGGCGAGCGTTCCCAAGGCGAAGATCACCGCACGGGACGGCAGCTCACGGAGCTCGGCACTTAGATATGAATTGCAGGTATGCACTTCTGCGGAAGTCGGTTTGTTCTGCGGCGGTAGACATTTTACGGCGTTGGTGATGCGGCAATCCAATAGCTCGAGGCCGTCATCGACGCCGACTGAACGGGAGCGGCTCGCCAACCCGAGTTCATACAGCGTTCGGTAGAGCAACAAGCCCGCATGATCGCCCGTAAAGGGTCGCCCCGTGGCGTTTGCACCATGTTGGCCGGGCGCAAGACCGACAATCAGCAATCGGGCGCGCAGATCGCCGAACGCAGGCACTGGCCTATTCCAGTAGTTGGGGTGTCGGCTGCGAAGACCAGCCAAATGCGCGCTGAGTCTTGCGCAACGCTGGCACCGGGGATTGAAAGTCTTCAACGGCTCGATGCGCGACTAGCAGCCTCTCGCAGCGTCAGCTATTCGCCCGGACGTACCCAGCAATCCGCATCGCGATCTCCATCGCTTGCTCATAGTTAAGCCGCGGATCGACCTGGGTTTTATATGCGCGCGCGAGGTCGGCTTCGGTGAGTCCGCTCGCACCGCCGATACATTCGGTAACATTGTCGCCAGTTAGCTCGAGATGTACGCCGCCAAGGTAGCTAGCCGCTTCCTTGTGAATCCGAAAGGCAGTCGTGAGTTCTGTAAGGACATTGTCGAAGCGCCGCGTTTTATATCCTCCTGCCGTCGGTTCGGTATTGCCATGCATCGGATCACAGATCCACAGCACCTGCGACCCCGTGGCTCGCGCGGCCCGAATCACTCGCGGCAAATGCTCTTCGATGTGCTTTGCACCGAAACGGGTAATCAAACTCAACCGCCCTGGCTCGTTTTGCGGGTTCAGTACGTGGATCAGCTCCTGGAGCTGTGAATCGCCGACGCCCGTACCGATTTTTAAGGCAATCGGGTTGCTAATGCCGCGAAAGAACTCGAGGTGCGCTCCGTCTTGCTCGAGCGTACGCATCCCGATCCAGGGGAAATGCGTCGTGAGGTCGTACCAGCGCTGACGATGTGGCAGAAAGCGCGTCTGCGCTTGCTCATAGGGTAAATGCAGGCCTTCGTGCGACGAGTAAAACTCGACGCGACGACTATGTAGCGCATCCCCGGTGACGGATTCGAAAAACTCCAATGAATCCGAAACCGACTGCACGAGCTTGTGATACTGCTCCGCCATCGGCGAATCGACCACGAATTTCAGATCCCAATTCTCCGGGTGATGGAGGTCGGCAAAGCCCCCATCGACGAGCGATCGCACGAAGTTCAAGGTGAGCGCCGCGCGCTCATAGCCGCGCAACATCAGGCTGGGATCCGGTTCCCGGTCTTCGGCCGTGAACGGCAGGCGGTTGACGAGGTCGCCGCGGTAGCTCGGCAGCGATACCCCATCTTTAGTCTCCTGATCGGCGCTGCGGGGCTTGGCATATTGGCCGGCCATGCGCCCCACGCGGATCACCGGTTTGCGCAGCCCCATGACGAGCACGAGGGACATCTGCAGGAGGATCTTGAGCTTTTGCACAATGACGTCGGAGGCGCAGTCGGCAAAGCTCTCCGCACAATCGCCGCCTTGCAACAGGAATGCCTCGCCGCGCTGGGCGCTGGCCAGATGACCCTTGAGCGCCTCGATCTCCCAACTCGTGACCAGCGGCGGCAAACGGCTGAGTTGCGCGATGCTGTCCTCGAGCTTGGCTTGATCCCGGTATAACGGTTGTTGGCTCGCCTGACGGCTTTGCCAGCTGGCCGGGTGCCAATCTTGTGCAATCATTGTCTGAGTCATAGGGGCGCGACTATACAAACCCCCCTACCGCAGTGCAAAAAAGCCCGATGGACAAAGCCTAAGCACTAGCCTGCAGCCTAAGCCTGGTATGATCGAGGCATGCCTTCCACGCCGCTGATCATGCGATGGGCAGCGCTCGGCGCAGCGCTGACGATCGGCTGGGTCGTCTGGGCGTTTGGCCAGGAGACGCAGCCGGCTGGCAATGCCGAGGCCGCGCCGGCATCGGCAACCTTGCTCGCGCTCAAAGGCGCAATCGGTCCGGCGACTGCCGATTTCATCATCCGCGGGATCGAGCGCGCGGGCGATCGCAACTCGACGCTGGTCGTTATCGAGATGGATACGCCGGGCGGTCTCGACACCGCCATGCGCGACATCATCCAGGCCATACTCGAATCGCCAGTGCCGGTCGTGACGTTTGTCTCCCCGCAGGGCGCGCGCGCAGCCAGCGCGGGAACGTATATTCTTTACGCAAGCCATGTCGCCGCGATGGCGCCGGCTACCAATCTCGGTGCTGCCACACCGGTTGCGATCGGCTCCCCAGGTTCGAGCAGCCCGGCACAGCCCGAGCCCGCCGCTGACGCGCCTGAGGACGATTCTGCTGCCGGTGAGACGAGCGACGCCGACCGTAGCGGCGAAACTAGCCCGCCGAGCACGCAGCCCGGCACTGCGATGGAGCGCAAATCGATCAACGACGCCGTGGCCTATATTCGTAGCCTTGCCGAGCATCGCGGCCGCAACGCGGATTGGGCCGAGCAAGCGGTCCGGGAGGCTGCAAGTATGAGCGCGCAGCAGGCACTCGAGGCTGGCGTCATCGACCTCGTCGCCAGCGACCTCAGCAGCTTGCTCGAGCAGCTCAATGGCCGGCAGGTCGAGGTCAACGGCCGGCCGCTGACCTTGAATACCGAAGGTCTGATTTTTGATCGCGTCGAGCCTGATTGGCGCACGCAGCTACTCGAGGTCATTACCAATCCGACTGTCGCTTACATGCTGATGCTGCTCGGCATCTACGGGCTGATCTTCGAGGGCTACAACCCTGGCGCCATCGTGCCCGGGGTCGTCGGCGCGATCTCCTTGTTGCTGGCGTTATTCGCGTTTCAGGTGCTGCCGGTCAATTACGCGGGTTTGGCGCTGATTGCGCTGGGTGTCATTTTGATGATCTCCGAATTTTTGGTCCCGAGTTTCGGCGCATTGGGAATGGGCGGGATCGCGGCATTCGTGTTCGGTTCCGTGATCCTCATCGACTCGGATATACCGGGCTTCGGAGTTTCCTTGCTGCTGATCGGCACGATCGCATTCTTGAGCGCCCTGTTATTGCTCGGCGTTATTTGGTTTGCGATGAAGTCGCGTATCCGGCCGATCGTCAGCGGTGCCGAGGAGCTGACGCAAATGTCCGCCGAGGCACTCGAGGATTTCACCGGCCAAGGTTCGGTCTGGGTGCACGGTGAGCGCTGGGCCGCGCGCTCGCCGGTGCCCGTTGCGAAAGGCCAGCAGCTTAAGGTCACACGTATCGAAGGGCTCGTGCTGCACGTAGAGCCGGCCGAACGATAAAAACATCAAGGAGTTACCATGATATTCGAATTGCCCCTAATCCTCCTCGCGGTGGCTGCGTTCTTCGTGTTCAGCGCCATCAAAATTCTGAGGGAGTACGAGCGTGGCGTGATCTTTTTGCTCGGACGTTTCTGGAAGGTCAAAGGACCCGGCCTCATCATCGTGATTCCGGGCATCCAGAAAATGATTCGCGTCGATCTGCGGACCATTGTCATGGACGTGCCGACGCAGGATGTCATTTCCCGCGACAACGTGTCGGTCAAGGTCAGTGCCGTTCTCTATTTCCGAGTCATCGATCCCGAGAAAGCGATCATCCAGGTCGAAAATCGAGTCGAAGCGACGAGTCAGCTCGCGCAAACGACATTACGCTCAGTGCTGGGTCAGCACGAGCTCGACGACATGTTGGCGGAACGCGAAAAGCTCAACACGGATATTCAGGCTATCCTCGATCACACCACCGCGACTTGGGGCATCAAAGTGGCCAATGTCGAGATCAAGCATGTGGATCTTGATGAGAGCATGATTCGAGCCATCGCCGCGCAAGCGGAGGCTGAACGGGCCCGCCGCGCGAAGGTCATCCATGCCGAGGGCGAATTTCAGGCATCGCAAAAGCTCGCAGACGCCGCCGAAGTGCTGGGCCGTCAGCCGGCAGCGTTGCAGCTACGCTATCTGCAAACGCTGACGGAGATTTCGAACGACAAGAACACCAATACGATCGTATTTCCGCTACCGATTGACCTGATGCGGTCGCTCTATGAGCGGCTGAAGTGATCGCCGGCTAGATCACAGGGACAATACTTTATTTATTAATTAGATACATATTTTTATTCGAATTGATTTTAAGTATCGTTGCGGCGCCCGCCGTGGCCTAGTGTCCCGTCCCACAAGTTCGTCACATTACTGGCGGGCGGGGCATCCCGGCGGTCGGCGTTGCTCGTCGCTCACATATTCCCGATATGCTCGCTCCTCGCGCCTTGCCCGCCAGGCGCCGCGCTCCGCGATTAATGCAATGAACTTGTGGGACGGGACACTAGCTCGCAACCGAACTTGCACGCCGTAACTCGAGTTCGATCCGCGCGCCCCCGAGTTCTGCCCGCTTGACGTCGAGTCGGCCGCCATAGAGTTCAGCGATCTCTTTCACGACCGCAAGCCCAATCCCGTAACCGGGCACGGACTCATCGGCACGCGTACCGCGCTGGAGCAGCAGCTCGACGTCCGCCGCGCTGATGCCGGGCCCGTCATCCTCGACCGTCAGGCGCACCATGCCGTCGGAACCGGCCGCCTCTACGTGCACCCGACGCTTGCCGTATTTGTAGGCATTCTCCATGATGTTGCCGGCGACCTCGGTGAAGTCGCCGCGATCGCCCATGAAGGCCGTTCCAGGCTGAACGTGGAGATCGGTGCGGATGCCTTTGTCGCGATAGACTTTGTCGAGCGTGAGCTTGAGATCCTCGAGGATCGGGCCGACCGGAACCGGCGCCGTGCCGAGTCCGGTGGTTCCGGAGGCGCGCGCGCGTCGGAGCTGATAAGTCACGCGCTCTTCCATGCTGTTCACTGCCTGCATGAGATCCTCATGCGAAGCCTTGTCCTGTTGGGTGTCGCTGAGCAGCGTGCGCATGACCGCCAGCGGCGTTTTGAGGCTGTGCGCGAGATCGTCGAGCGTATTGCGGTAGCGGACCTGGCGCCGTCTTTCCGTGTCGATCAGCGCATTGAGGTTCCTCGCAAGGCCCTGCAGTTCCGAGGGGAAACTGCCGGCAAGTTGGGCGCGTTGGCCCGCCTCGACTTCGCGGACCTGGCGTTCGAGCGAGCCCACCGGGCGCAGCACCCGGCGCAGCAAGCCTGCGATGACGACCAGCATGGTCAGCGTGACGCCGCCGAACCAACCGATCAGGTTGCGCCGGAAACTTCGCTGGCGCTCGGCATAGGGCGCCAGACTGACGGCCGTTCCCAGCGCAAACGTCCCGATTTTACCGTCCGCGAATTCCCAGCTGATACCCATGAGTAAACCTCGTCCTGGAGGGAACCCGGGCAGGTCGATCGCGACGTAACGGCGTTCGCCCGGGGCCGGTAACGGGCCGGGGTCGATCTCGCGATCGAGCAGTGACAGCGATTGCCAAATTCGTTGGCCCGCGGCGTTCCAAAGCGCGGCATAGAGGCCGGAATCCGCGACATTGAAGCGCGGATCGGCTGTTTGGTCGGGCAGGCTCAAACCCAACTCGGGATGGGGTTCCGCCAGGGCGATCAGCCCGAGCATCTGGGCGTCGAGCAGCGCGTCGACCGCCCGGCCGGTGCTGCGCTGGAACGTAATATCGAGCCCGATGATTGTGATCCCAAATAAGACGACGAGAACGCCGCTGACAGCGAGCAGCACCCGGGCACGCAGCGATTCGAGCCAACGTCGGGGCGAGAGCGTCATCTCATCGGGGGATTACAAGGGCGAGCGTCGTGCCGAGGCGCCTAGCCGGCGCTGTCGCCGGCACCTTCTGCTTCGCTGCCGCGCGGCAGGGCTAAACGATAGCCGCGCCCGCGCAACGTCTGGATCGGCTGGTAACGCCCTTGGGGGTCGAGCTTACGGCGCAGCCGGCCGATGAAGACTTCGATCACGTTACTGTCGCGCTCGAAATCCTGCTCGTAGAGCGCTTCGGTGATCTGGCTCTTCGATAAAACCTCGCCGGCGTGCAGCATCAGATATTCGAGCAAGCGGTATTCGAAGCTCGTGAGCTCGAGCGGCTCGGCGTCAACTTTGACCTCTTGCGTGCGCGTGTCTAAGGTGACCGGCCCGCAGACGAGCTCGGACTGGGCCCAGCCGCCGGCACGCCGCAGCAGCGCGTCGACGCGCGCTAATACTTCTTCGACGTGAAAGGGTTTGACGACGTAATCATCCGCTCCGCATTTTAAGGCCTCGACCTTGTCTTGCCAGCGGTCGCGGGCCGTGAGGACTAATACGGGATAGGATTTACCGGCGGCACGCAGCGCCTTGATGAGCTCCACGCCCGACATCGTCGGCAGCCCGAGATCGACGATTGCAAGATCCAGCGGATACTCAGTCGCGAAGTACAAACCTTCGCGCCCATCCTCGGCCCGATCGACGGAATAGCCGGCTCGCTCGATCTGTGTCGCCAGTGAGCGATTGAGCACTTGATCGTCTTCGACAAGCAGGATGCGCATGGTGCGTCGCGCGTGAGGCCTAGAGGAAGTTGCCGGTCGCAGCGTCGATGCGTACGGTCCGGACCCGCCCGTCGGCGCCTAGGATGCGGATGCTGTGCTCGCGGCGGCCGCTACGCATGACCGTCTCCGCACGTACGACTTGTCCGGGGAAGCGTTGCACCGCGAGTTCCGTCGCCAGCGCGAGGCTCACCGGACCGGCCGCCGCATAATCGAACACCCCCGGCGGCTCCAGATAGGGCGTCTCGGTGACGATCGTCCATGCGCCCGCCAGCGCCGGCACGGTAAGCGTCAACAGGCAGCTCAGTAGGCAGCGTGCCATCGAGATGTTCCTTTCTCCTCTCATTGATGTGCCTGAGCTTGGATTCCGCGACAGCTCGCGTCAAGGACCCCCGCAACAGTCGATTTGATCTTCATGGTGCGCGGGATCCTGACGCGTAGGTTGCGTGTCTTGCCTTAATAGCCGGCCGACTCGACCGTAACCCGCAGCCGGATGCGATCACCGCGCGGCGGTTCGGGCATGACCGTCATGTAGCGGCGTCCGAAGTGCTCGTAGGTGACGCGGTAACCGTCGATGCGTTCTTCCACGTAGGCTTCGGGCACCATTTCGCAGCGCTCCGTCGTGACCTCCTGGCCATAGCCCGTGTGGCTTGCATAGCGGTCACGATTACGCGCGGCTTCGCTGCCGACTGCAGAGCCGACGAGCGTACCCAGGACGGTCATCGCGTCGTTACGGCTGCCGTGACCGATCTGATGCCCGATGACGCCGCCGATCAGGCCGCCGGCCAGCACCGCGCCGACCTGACCGCGTCGCGGCTGATCGCTCGGCACGACCGAGGTCTCGAGCCAGCATTCCTGGCGCGGTCGAGTTACCGTGACTTCGCGCACGATCGGTGCCACCTCGAGAATGGGCGCATAGACGTATTCAGAGCGGGCACCATGATCGGCGAGCGCGCCGTTCGCCACGCCCAGCCCGGCTACGAGGCCAACGGCACTCAGTTTGCGTAACATGGCTAGCTCCTTAGCTCATCCGGCCAATGCCGGTTTTCGGGAGTCAGATTAGGTCTATGGGGCTGAATCCACGCTGAACGCCGGACTCGCTAAGGTTTAGCCCGCGGTCAGAGCCCTGGCTGCAGGCCCCGGAGCTTCCGGCCGACGCCTTGGGCCTGCTCGCGCGCGCCTGCGTGGGCGATGATATTGAGCATCTTCTCGGTCGCGATGACCGCAGCCGTGGTCTGATCGGAATCGACACCGACGGTCGCGAATTCGCCGCGATCGTCGTCGGCATCCCAGCGGATCAAGGTTTCGACCAATGCTTCGGTCCGCCCGCCCGGCGGAATCCGAACCCGATAATCCGTCAAACGCGGCACCTGAATGCCGTGCTGGGCGAGCGCGTCCTTTAAGGCATTCATGAACGCATCGTAGCCACCATCTCCGGTGCCCGAAGCTGCGGCGGTCTTGCCGCGGAATGACACGGCGACGTCGGCCGCCGGAGGGCCATCCGATTCCACGTGAATACGGTATCGCTCGATGCGCACGGTGTGCTCAGCCGGACGCTTCAAAACATCCGCGATGATCATCAGCAAGTCTTCGGGGACGACTGTGTGCTTCTTGTCGCCGAGCTCGATGATTCGGTCCAGGAGCTTTTTCTTATTCTCATTGGATAGCGACACACCGAGGCGCTCGAGGTTATGGTCGAGCGAGGCTTTCCCGGACAATTTGCCGAGGGCATAACGGCGCTCGCGGCCGAAGCGCTGCGGCGCCAGACGCGTGATGTACAGATCGCCCTTGGCGTCGCCGTCGGCATGGATACCTGCCGTCTGGGTAAAGACGTCGCTGCCGAGGATGGGCGCATTTGCCGCGATATTCTTGCCGCTGAAAGCTTCGACCAAGCTCGAGACGGCGGCCAAGCGCGACTCGTTGACCGACGTTGCATAGTCGGTGTGATCCGAGATCACCGCAACGATTTCGGCAAGCGAGGTATTGCCCGCGCGTTCGCCGAGCCCGTTGACGCTCGTATGCACGCCGCTCGCACCTGCTTCGATCGCGGCCAACGCGTTGGCCGTCGCCAGGCCGTAGTCATTGTGGCCATGAAAGTCGAATTGCAGTTCGGGCCATGTTGACACCATCTGTTCGATGTGACGTTTGACTTCTGCCGGGGCCAGCACGCCGAGCGTATCGGCGAGATAGATATGTTTGACTCCCGCGGCTTGAAGCGCGTCGGTTAGTAGCCGTACATAGGCGAACGAATCACGCACACCGTTCGACCAGTCCTCGAGGTAGGCATTGATTTTGAGTCCCTGCTTGTGGCCGTAGTCTACGGTCGCTTCGAGTTGTGCGATGTGTTCTTCGGGAGTCATATGCAGCTGCCGGCGGCAGTGCTGCTCCGAGCCTTTGACGAGCAGATTCATCACGCGCCCGCCCGTACTGGAGATCCAGTCTGCGGAGCGCGAGACATCGCAGAAGCCGAGCATCTCGATGCGATCCGTGCAGCCGGTTTCTTGCGCCCAGTCCATGATTCGTTCGGCGCCTTCGCGCTCGCCTTCTGACACTCGCGCCGAGGCGATTTCGATGCGATCGACACCCACCTCGGTCAACAGCATCCGGGCCACGTGCAGTTTTTCCGACGGCGTGTAGGCAATACCCGGCGTCTGCTCCCCGTCCCGGAGCGTCGTGTCCATGATCGCAATGTGACGTTGCGCCGCGTTCACCCGTTTTTCGTCATTCCGCTTGAGCCGATCCCTGGCCTGAGTGGGCGATTCTAGCAACCCACTCGTCGGTATGACATCAATCGATCACGTGATGGCGGCGGCAGCACGCCGGGATGAGTTCAATTGTCCTGGACGAGTCCGGAATAGACGCCGGGCAGAAATCGGTCGAGTCGTGGTCCCCAGCGCTCATCGAGATCGGCCGTGGGTTTGGCGGCAACAATCTCCTCGAAGGACATGCCGCGGGCTATCAGTGCGGCGAGGCGATCGCGAACTTCGAGCGTGACGTCGCGTAACTCGATCGCAGCTGCCCGCTTCGAGACGACGCCATGACCAGGGATTAGCAAGGTCTCTGGGCCCGCAAGGTCGATAGCGATTTGCAAGGAGTCCAATGTGCCTTGCAGCGTGCCGCCATTGCCGAGATCGATATTCGGGTAGCCGTTGGTCCGAAAGACATCGCCGAGATGGATGACATTCGAGCTGACAAAATGCACGTATATATCGCCATCGGTATGGGCGGCCGGTACCGGGATGATGCGGATCTCTTCGCCGTTTAGATGCAACATGATAGGTGCAGTGAAGGTCACGACGGGAAGTGCGGCGGGTGCTGCCGGCGGCGCGCCGCGAATGCCTTCCATGAGCCGAACACGCACGCGATCGTGCGCCATGATGATCGCGCCCATGCCTGCGAAGTTGGCGTTGCCCCCGGTGTGGTCCTCATGGACGTGGGTATTGATCAGAAACCGAATAGGCGCATCTGAGACCGAACGAATCGCCGCCATAATCTTGTCGGTCAACGGAGCGAACTGATCGTCGATCAGAATGATTCCGTCCGCGCCGACGGACATGCCGATATTGCCGCCCTCGCCGCGGATTTGGTAAATACCGCCCGCGACGTGATGGATCGTGACGTCGACGGTTTCGAACGGCGGGCGTTCGCGCGGTTGTACCTCGAGCAGTCCCGATTGCGCCGCTGCTGCGGGTATGCCACATCGCAACACGATGAATAATGCGATCCCCAACGGAGCCACGCGTTTTCCCATTTCGCCAAATTGAATCATCTTGCTATTTCCTCGTGAGCTCGCGGGTATTGTTCTGATGCGCGAAACTGATGCTATGGAGTGCACGTAAAGCTCGCTAGCTCGAAGCCTGGAACGTACGCCCATTCGAGCGTGCCTTCGAACGGCGCGGCGAGATATTCGGGGTCCTCGACAACGACGTCGATCGACACCCGTAGGCCGTCGTCGCTGACGCGGTAACGTTCGGTGACGTGCCGCTGCGCGCCACCGGGCACGCCCTCGTTGGGTCCGCGAATCGGAGCGCGGTGATCGGCGAGCAGACGCGTATCCACGACGAGCACCTCACCTTCCCACCGGCCGATCGAATGACCTTGCATCGTTCGAGGACCGTCGGCGGGGTGGTCCCTGCCGTCCATGTACACCACACGTTCCACGTCAAAGAATTCATTCCTCAAGATCACGCGGTCTTCGTGCAATTCGATCTCGTTGAGGTAGGGCATCGCCATGATCATTGGTGTCGGCGTTTCGATGCAGTCACCGGCTGGGCGGTCTTCAGGCCCGAAAGCTGCCTTGGCGGCTTGGGCTTTCTCGGTCAACGGCGTCTCTCCCCAGCGCCGCATGAAATCGCCCGTCTCGCCGAATGGCAGCTCCCAGACGCCGGCGAGTGTGGCTGCTCGCGATTGCCGCCGTGCCGGCGCGAGATCGCGTTCGAAATGTGCGCGCGGCAGCAGCACGCTGCCATCCTGCTTGGCGATCGATACGAGCAGGCCATGGTGTTCCCTGCCCGGCTTGCCCGGATTGAGCCGCGCTAAAACGGCATCCCCAACTTTGAGGCTGTCGGCCGTCCAGCCGCTGCGGAGCAAGATCGGAATGGCATCGGTTTCGATCATCCAGCGGCTGCCGCCAGTCGACGGGTCAGTGGCTTCGACCTCGATATAGACGTGCGGGTTGCTCCAAGTAAAACTCGCGACACGGCCTTGCACGGCCGCGACCGAATCCGTCTCGAAACCGGCGCGGCTATGATGCGCCGCGGCCGGACCGGAGATACAGACGGTGCTTGCAAGCAGCAGAGAGACGATTAAACGCATAGAGATTTTCCGGTCGATAGTAACGAGTTCAATTCCTTATCGTGCGATCGCCGAGAGTTCGTCGAAGCGGGTATGTAGCAGCCGGCCCCAGCGGTGCGTGAGCTGGCGAATCTGCTCGCGCACGAAATCGCTATCGACGATCTCTTGAACGCGCTCCCGTTCGACCGTCCGCGCCAAGATATTATCGCTCATCGAATCGCGCAGTTCGAGCACGATCGTCGTCTCCCAGCTGAGGTTCTGGATGAACTCGCTGCCCGGCTCATCGGGCGGCAGACTCGAGACGACATCGACGAGGAAGCCCTGCACCATCAATACGCGCCGGCCCGGCACGGTTGACACCGGACTGGCGGCAATGGCCGAAAATTCTTCGCGAAACGCTTGTTCGAAGTCCGTGCGCATCGCGAGCTTGTGTTCGTCGGTGATCGGAAACTCCGTCTGCTCGATGCGGCGCCCGGCGCGGTTGGCGGCGCCCGCAACCGCCCTAAACGATACCCCGGTCGGCCGTAGATAGAGCTCGTTGTATCGGGTCAGATTCAGATTTGGCACGACCCATGCCGCATCCATGATCGAGGGAGCGACTCGGTGCAAACCATCTACGGTAATCTCTGCTTCGGGCCCGGTCGCGAGCAACGGCTGCGCGTGTGCGAGCATGGGCAGGCCCGCAAGCAGGATTAGAGTGACAAGACGCGTACCTGCCCGCCTAGCACTTAATCTATGGGCAATCATTCGGGCTTGTTCGTTCATTGTTATACGTCCGCCATAAGTTGCGCCATCCGCCTGCGCAGGCTTGAGTCGGGCAGCAAGCCGATGCCCGCCCGCGCGTTATCGAGCATGTGAACCGGATCGCTGGTCGCGGCAAGCACGCAAGTGACGCCAGCGTTGCCGAGAATATATTTTAACGAAAATTGCGCCCAGCTTTCGCAGCCGAACTCGCGCGACCACTCCGGTAGAGTTCGGCCCCGCAGGGCGCCGAAGTAACTACCGTTACCGAATGGGCTATTGACGATGACCGCAACGCCATACTCCGCGGCGACAGGAATGAGACGCTGTTCGGCTAGGGTCTGGACGACGGAGTAATCGGTCTGGATGAAATCGATTTCCCCCGCACGGACGAAGTCCTCCACGACGTCGTAGTCCATGCCGCGATAGGTCGTGATTCCGGTGTAGCGAACCCGGCCCGCCTGCTTCCATTCCAAGAGGTTTGCGACCTGCGTGTGCACGTCCCTGAGGCTGTGGACCTGCAACAGATCGAGCGGCTGCTTGTCGAGACGCGCTTGCGTCCGCGCAAGCGACTCGAGGCCTGCCTCTTTGCCCGCGAGTGTACTGACCTTGGAGCACAGGAAGGCGTGCTCTTTGATTTGCATTTGCGTGAGCCACTCGCCGAGCAAATCTTCGGCCTCCCCGTAACCGGGTGCCGTGTCGATGACTGTGCCGCCCTGCTCGAAGAGCGTCGTAATGACTGCCTTGAGTTCGTGGTCACCGCTTTCCGGCACGAATTCGAACTCGTCGGAAGTGCCGAGCCCGACGATAGGAAGCAGTTCGCCCGTTCGCGGGATTGGCCGCCGTGCCATACGCGGAAGCTGTGCGCGGAGTACCGCGGGCAGGGTCATGCCGAGACCTGCCGCCGTTGCGTGCTGCATGAAGGCTCTGCGGCTGAGCGGTTTGGTGTGCATCTAGCCTGGATATCTCACCGGGACTTCGGATGATGGCGAAGGACAGGCTTTCGTGGGCGCCGGTCTGGAGCGAGACCCATAGCCGTAGCTATGGGTCGAGCGAAGACCAAGCCCACGGAAGCCTGCACGAGCCAGGGCCGAAGTAGGTCGCAAGCGGTCGACACGCTGTCACCTCCGTTCATTGAGCACTTCCTCACTATTCACCGTAGACATCACACACTTGCGCTCAGCGCCGCGACCGCCCGGTGAGATATCCAGGCTAGGAGCGTGGCTTTTTGCCGCTCAGCTGCTTGAGGATCTCGTAGACTGCGGCGGTGTCCTCATGGCCGCGCCCCGCCTCGACGGCTGCCGCGTAGATCGGCGCGCATGCGGACAGCAGCGGCGTTGCGCTACCGCTGGCTTCGGCAAATTCGCGGATCAGCCGCATGTCCTTCTGCCAAATATCGAGCTTCATGGTTGCAGGCTCATATTGCTCACGTGCCATGAGCGGCCCGCGCAGTTCGAAGACGCGCGAGCCCCCGGCGCCGGATCCGGCCACTTCACAGAGCACGTTCGGGTCGAGCCCGTTTCGAACGCCGAGCAGCATCGCTTCGGCCGTTGCGACATTGTGTACGGCCACCAGCAGATTCGCGATGAACTTCATCTTCGTGCCATTCCCGAACTCACCCAGATACGGGCACGCGCGCCCATACGCGAGGAACACGGGCTCGCATGTGCGGCAGCTTGGCTCATCGCCGCTCGCGTAGGTCACGAGATCGCCGACGGCGGCCTGAGCCCCCGTGCCACTCAACGGGCAATCGAGTAAGATGACTTCCGCTTTGGCAAGTATGTCGCGGTTGGCCGTTTTGCAATCGATCGGCAAGGTGCTGAGCTCGGCGACGATCAATCCCGTCCGATCAGTTGCGGATAGCGTGGCGATCTCGGCCGCAACCTGATCGAGCGCCTGTGTGCTCGGCAGGCTCGTGAGCACGATCTTGGCGCGCGCCGCGACCGCACCAGCCGACTCCACGGTCTCCGCGCCGTTCTGGCGCGCTGCTTCCATGCGTGTTGGGTCGAGGTCGTAACCGCAGACGGTGTGGCCAGCCGCAACGAGATTGCGTGCGATGGCGCCGCCCATGATGCCCAGGCCGATGACCCCGACGCTGCCGGCGCCACCGGCCGGTCCGTCACGCGCGCCGCTCATAGAGCAGCAATCGCCGCCGCGAGCTCAGCGTACTCTCTACCTTGCTCGACGCGCTCGGCCTCGTACTCGGCGCCGCTCATGTACTCGGCGTTCTCACCGAGTCGTGCCATTGCCGCGCGGTACGCGGGATCCTGCTGCAGCGAATCAAAGGCCTCGCGGAGTCGGTCGATGCGTTCCTGCGGAGTCTTGCGCGGTGCCATGACGATACGATGCATGAAGCCGGTGGTCGGCGAGATACCAAGCTCGGCGAACGCGGGCACGTCATCGATGACGCGCTCTGCACCGGCCGTGGCAAGAATTCGAATTGAGCCTGCTTCGACATCGGCCAGCAAGGTCGCCGGAAAGGCCGCCGAAATATCCACATCGCCGGCGAGTAGCGCGGCCTTGGCCGGCCCACCGCCGCGGTAGGGTACGAGGCGCAACCGCAAACCTCTGTCCTTCATGACCTGGCCGGCTGTGACGAAGAACGCCGCCCATAATCCGCTGTGCGACATCTTCAGTTCGCCGGGACGGGCACGTGCGTCGGCCTCGAAGTCCTGCCACGTCTGATACGGACTGTCGCCGCGCACGATCAACCCGACTTGGCCGAAGTTCACGCGCGCGACCGAGACCAGATCCGCATTGGTATCGTAGTAGCGGTTACCGAACGTGTGCTGGTAGAGCTGATCGCGGAAGTTGTCTGTAAATATCAGGGTATAACCATCGGCCGGCGCCTGAATGGCCTCGAGCGTGCCCTTCTGGCCCGCCTCGCCGGGCACGAGCTTGATGACGACCGGCTGCCCGAGGTAGCGTTGGATATAGGTCGTGAAAACTCGTGCATTCAAGTCGTGCGAACCACCGGCCGCATATGGCGTGATCAAAGTAATTGGCCGATCGGGGTACTGAGCTTGCGCATGACCGGTGGCGAGCAAAGCCATGACAGTGATACCGATGAACGCAGCACGCCTTAACGGCAAACAATACTCTATCGATCTCATTTCACTCTCCTCGTAAGAGTTCCTGCTTGCGCATCCGGCTCATGCGCAGACCGAGCAAGACACCCAGCACGGGCGTTGCAACTACGATCGCCGTCATACCGAGACGCTCGGTAAACGCGAACCGCAGTAGATCGTCACCCGCGAGCGATATCGTCTGCCCGAAGCTGTATTCGAGCTCCCGCCCGAGTATGTAACCCATGACCAACGGCATCACGTCGAACTTGGCTTTCCTGGCAGCCATGCCTACGACACCGAAACCAATCAGAGTCACGAGATCGAACGGATTACTACGCGCAAGATAGGTCCCCGTAAATGCGAGCATAATTGTGATCGGTATTAGTAGCGATTTTTTGATCGTCACGACGCGGCTGAACATCGGGATCGTCAGATGACCGATGACATAAAAGATGATATTCGCGAATAGCATCGCAATCAAAATTCCAAATACGATCGTGCCGCTCGTCGCGAACAGTGTCGGACCAGGACGCAGGCCCTGCATCATGAAAGCGCCGAGTAGCAGGGCCGTCACGTTGTCGCCCGGGATACCGAGCGTCAGCAGCGGCACCATTGTCGGCCCGTTGACGGCATTGTTTGCAGCCTCGGCCGCGGCGACGCCGTCGAGCTCGCCCTTGCCGTAAGTCTCTGGGTGCTTGGAGGCATTTTTAGCGGCGATATATCCCATCATGGCCGCCACTGTTTGCCCGAGGCCGGGCACGAGCCCGACGGCTGTGCCGATTCCGGTTGACCGGATAATCGTCGGTATGGACGCTTTGTACTCGGCGTACTTGAGCCGCTCCCCAGCGAGGCTCGCGACCTT
>Ga0326597_10005126_pt1 | contig 18265 bp, 12 predicted proteins | sample RVTome_12_FD_203789 | JGI IMG/M metagenome (GOLD analysis project Ga0326597, IMG submission 203789) | Soil microbial communities from uranium-contaminated site in the Upper Colorado River Basin, Wyoming, United States - RVT100D185 | ecosystem: Environmental > Terrestrial > Soil > Contaminated >... | reverse complement strand
ATCGGAGGGAGAGACGCCGGCCAGCCGCAGGGCGAAATAGGCCTTTACCGTGAGGTTGACGTTCGACGGACCGCCCGGATAGAGCGCCCATCCGCCGTCCGGGAGTTGCTCCTCCCGCAGCGTGCCGGCAAGCTTCCGAACCCGCTCGGGATCCGGGCTGCCGAGATAATATTCGAGCAGAATGGCGTCGGCTTCGAGCGAACTATCCGCTTCCAGTTCTCCCAGCCAATACCCTTTCGCGTGCTGCGCGCGAAGAAGCAGCCCGGTCGCGGTCTGGATGGCGCCGGAAACGGCGGCAGGACTTGCAGAGAACGGCGAGGGCTCGCGCAACGGAAGTGCCGGGGAGCCGTCCAGGCAGTCAGGGGTGCTCATAACGACGTTCGTGATCCGGCATTTCCCGCCGCCAGGGGAATTAATTCCGGCGGCAAGGCAAACCGGACGTCCTCGGAAACCATTTCCATTTCCTCCACACAATCGAATCCCTGAGTCCGCAGGAAGTGGACGACCTCTTCCACCAAGGACTCGGGGGCCGATGCCCCGGCTGTCACGGCGACAGTTTCCGCGGCATCGAGCCAGTCCGGGAGAATGGCGGTCTCGTTCTCAATCAAATAGGCTGGCAGCTTGGCAATGCGCGCCACCTCGACCAGACGGTTCGAGTTCGAGCTGTTGGCGGAGCCCACCACCAGCAGCAGATCGCAGAGCGGAACGACGGCTTTGACGGCAACCTGGCGGTTCTCCGTAGCGTAGCAGATGTCCTGGGCCGGCGGGCCGATGATGGCCGGATACTTCCTCTGCAAGGCGGCAATGATGCCGCGGGTCTCATCCAGGCTGAGGGTGGTCTGCGTCAGGTAGGCGACGCGGGCTGCATCCGACACTGTCAGGCGGTCCACCTCCTCTTCGGAACTGATCAGGAAAGTTTGCCCCGGCGCTTCGCCTAGGGTCCCGATCACCTCGTCATGATCCTTATGGCCGATCAGGACGATGGAGTAACCTTCGCGCGCGAAGCGCACCGCCTCCAGGTGAACCTTGGTCACGAGCGGGCAGGTGGCGTCAATCACGTGCAGTTTGCGGCTGGACGCCTTTCCGCGGACGCGCGGCGAAACGCCGTGCGCGCTGAAGATGACGCGGGCGCCCTCGGGAACCTCGTCGGTGGAGTCCACGAAAATCGCGCCTTTGCGCGTCAGATCGGCGACAACCTGCGAGTTGTGCACGATCTCCTTCCGGACGTAAATGGGAGGGCCGTAACACTCCAGGGCGATGTTCACAATGTCGACGGCGCGGACGACCCCGGCGCAAAACCCTCGGGGCTTCAACAAGATGACCCTTTTGCCGCACGAACCACCAGCTTGCTGTACTGTCTGGAGGTGCGCTTCGTGGTGTCTTTGCTCCATTCGGTTTCCTTCCGCCTTAAAGCCATTATATGCGGAACCGACGCCGGAAAAAAAGGAGCCTGCCGGAAGTGAATCCCATTGCCCCTGGTTACCAATCCGTGTCACATACTCCCCGGACGGCGCAACTCCCCCGAAGGGGAAAGCCCCGCGCGCTTCTGCTTTATCGTAAGGAGAGGGAACTACCGGCTGTTCTGCTGCCCGTCTCTTTGCGCAATCACCTGCCGGGCGTTCTCCAGGAGGGAAGCGGCCTGGGGCAGCAGTTCGATGGCTTTCTGAATCTGCGGATCGTCCCCCGCCTCGAGCTGGTAGGCTTCGCCGGTTCCGAAGACCGAAAGAACCAGCTCCAGTTTGATCCTGTGCTGGACGAATTCCAGGTTTGCCGAGTAGTCCTCATCGGAGAATTCGATCGCCTGGTCGCGGAGAAACTGCCGGAACTCGTTCACGAGCTTGTCCGTCACCTGGAAATCCTGCGGAATCGGCGGGTTCGTCGCCAGATAATGCTTTGCGAAGTTAAAAAAGGCGAATCGGCGGACCAGCAGCTCCTGGAAGGAGTTCAGCTTCCGCTCCGGAATCTCGATGTCCGGAGTGATGCCCCCGCCGCCAAACACCGGTCGGCCGGCATCGGTCGTGCGGACGTCATTGGTCGGCGGCCCTGCCTTGTCCTTGTTGTAGTAATAGTCATACAGCGAGACGTTGGCATAGTCACGCTGGATGAGCCGTCCGCTGGGGGTGTAGTACTTCGCCGTGGTCAGGGCCAGACCGGCCCGGTCGCTCAGCGGATAGACGGTCTGCACCAGCCCCTTCCCGAAACTCGATTCGCCCACCACCAAGCCGCGGTCATGGTCCTGAATCGCGCCGGTCACGATCTCCGCCGCGCTGGCTGAAAAGCGGTTGATGATGACAACGAGCGGGAAATTGAATCCACGGTTGCCGCGGGCGGCCGTGTAGCGCTTCTCCGGAGAGGCCTTGCCGCGGTGGGAGACTATCAGCTGCCCGCGCTGCAGGAACATGTCGGATACATTGACGCCTTCGTTCAGCAGCCCGCCGGGGTTGTTGCGCAAATCGAGAATGACGCCCTTGAGATTGGCAGGATTGAATTCCCGGAGTTTTTCGCCCAGCTCGCGGCTGGTGGTTTCCATGAAGCTCGATATCCGGATGTAGGCGATGTCCGGCTCGACAAAGAAGGCGTGCTCAATGCTGAAGCGGGGAATCTCGTCCCTCACAATGGTGAACGCGATCGGCTCCGCGTGCCCCTCCCGCTCGACGAAAACCTTCACCGAGGTTCCCCGGGGACCTTTCAGCAGATCCGCGATTTCGCTCGTCGTCTTTCCTTCGGTCAGCGTGCCGTCCACCTGGACGATGATGTCGCCGGGGCGCAGGCCGGCTTTCTGCGCCGGAGAACCCGGGAACGGAGCCAGAACGATGGTCTTTCCCTCGCGGGGCGTCACCGTCATCCCCACGCCGTAATAGCGCCCGCGCTGTTCCTCCCGCAACGCCGCAAAGCTCTTCGGGTCAAAGAAGTTCGAGTGCGGATCGAGGGTCCGGAGCATGGCCGGAATGGCCCCGTTGTAAATCGTCTTCTCCATGTCCACATGGTCGGCGTAGTTCGTCTCGACGGCGTGCAGCACCTTCGAGATGCTCCGCAGGCTCTCCTGCACCTGCTGATCCTCGGAAGAGCTCTGCGCCGTCACGCGCGGCCCGTACAGGCCTCCCAGAAGCGCACATACTAGAACAACCACTGGACTGATTACCCACACCCGGTTTTTGAGCGCCATCAGCTTCTTCTCCTTGAACCCTGCGGCAAGTATAGCACAGGATTTCGGCGGAAGAACGCTTGTTTTCCTTCTTTGAAACCATACGGAATGCCGTGCCGGAGGGCTCATCAGCCTCCCGAGGAGGCCGCGAACCCAGCCGTGTTCCTTTCGTGAAACCCGGTTGTGGTTTGACGGCTGCCCGAAAATGCCTTAAGTTGATAATTCAGCGTACTGGACGTTCGGGCATTCTGCGACGCTTGAAGGCGGGGTCCCTGTGACATTCCCCGGTGTATCTTTCAGAGTGATCGCCACCCAATCCATTCTTCGAGAGCTGCTGCGGCAGACTGTGGCGGGGAGATACCGCGCCTGCCTGCTGCGTAACGTCTTTGCGGGCCGGGAATCCAGCGCCTTGTCTGCGCTCTATTCCGGAACATAAGCCATGTCCGATCTATTCCGCCTGCTGCGCTCGGTCCGCCCGTATGGCGTTCGCCTGGTGGCCGGCGTTGTGATGATGGTCGGCGTCGGGTTCTTCGAGGCGGTCGCCGCGCTGCTGATCGGGCCGATCTTCGACCGCGTGCTCGCCCCGCAGTCCCCGGATTCCACCGTGGCCCTCGTCACGGTTCCCTACCTCGGCTGGACCCTCTACCTCGACCAGTTGCTCCCGGACTGGATTCACAACGTCTGGACTGTCGTATCGGTCTTCATCGTCGGGGTGATTCTCTCAAAGGCCATCTGCGAGTACCTCGCCAATTACTGGATCAACTACGTCGGCTTCTCGGTCATCATGGACCTGCGGAACCAGCTCTATGAGCGGATTCTGGGGCAGTCCATCAGCTTCTTCCACCGGCAATCCACCGGCCGCCTGATGTCGGCTGTCATCAACGACATTGAGAAGATCCAGCTGGCCGTTTCCTCCGTCCTGGCCGACCTGTTGCGGCAGGTGTTCACGCTGCTCGCGCTGCTCTGCGTCGTCTTTCTGCTGGACTGGCGGCTCGCCGCGATCTCAGTCGGCCTGCTGCCGCTGGTGATGATTCCGTCGGCGAAGCTCGGGCGCCGCATCCGCAGCTCCAGCCGCTCCGGCCAGGCCAACCTCGCCAGCCTGAGCCAGTTGCTTCAGGAAACCATCAGCGGCAACCGCATCGTCAAGGCCTTCCGCATGGAGCGTTGGGAGCTCGACCGCTTCCGCGCCGCCGCCCGCAAGCTGCTCCAGATGAATCTCCGGGTGGTCCGCGCCCAGGCCGTCACCTCGCCCCTGATGGAAGTGCTCGGGGCGATTACGGTGGTGTTTCTGCTGCTCTACGCCCGGGACCGCATCGGGGACGGCGCGCTCACCACGGGAATGTTCGTGAGCTTCATCTACGCGCTGCTCAAGATGTATGAGCCGGTTAAGCGGCTCTCCGGAATTCACAACTCCTTCCAGCAGGCGGTTGGGGCGAGCGCCAAGGTGTTTGAGTTCCTGGATCTGCCGGAGGAAGTCGCCGAGAAGCCTCATGCCGACGTCCTGCCGCCGTTCTCGCGCTCCGTGGCCTTTGAGAACGTCTGGTTCGGCTACGACGGCGGGGAGCCCTTCCTGCAGAACGTGTCGCTCGAAGTGCGGGCCGGGGAAGTAGTGGCGCTGGTGGGACCGAGCGGAGCGGGGAAGAGCACGCTCGCGAACCTGATCCCGCGGTTCTTCGACGTCTCGCGCGGAAGAATCCTGATTGACGGCCACGACGTCCGGGACGTGACGCTCGATTCGCTGCGCTCGCAGGTCAGCATGGTGACGCAGGAGACCATCCTGTTCAACGACACGATTCGCAACAATATCTGCTACGGCCGTCCCAATGTGACCGATGACGACCTGGAGCGCGTCGCGCGTGCGGCGCTCGCTTCGGAGTTCATCGCGCAGCTGCCGCGGGGCTACGACACCGTGATCGCCGACCGGGGTGAGCGGCTGAGCGGCGGGCAGCGCCAGCGCATCTCCATTGCCCGCGCCCTGCTCAAGGATTCGCCCATCCTCATCCTCGACGAGGCCACCTCCGAGCTCGATACGGAATCGGAGCAGTTGGTGCAGAAAGCGCTGGCCAATCTCATGGCCGGGCGCACCGTGATCGTCATCGCGCACCGCCTCTCGACGGTCCGGCGCGCCGATAAAATCGTCGTGCTCGACCAGGGCCGGATTCGGGAGCTCGGAACCCACCAGGATTTGGTCCGCAAGGGCGGCCTCTACCAGAGGCTTCATGAATTGCAGTTCGCCGACGCGATCGAGTCGGTGAACCGCGACGCCCCGCATGGTTTGTAACGGCCGGCGGCTGGCCCAGATCGGAGTGTCCGGGTTTGACGTAAGGGCATGGCTTCAGAGTTTCTGTAAGAACCGCGGCCCGCTCGCCCCGAAGGGGCAGCCGGTGAGTAGCCGTAGGTTTTAACCTACGGAACCGGGACCGGGAAACGATTCCACCCCGGTCGGGGTTGACCGTATTTTTCGGTGATCCCGTAAGGGCATGGCTTCACAGGCTGCTGAAAAAATACTTTTCGCGGTCATTCTGAGCGAAGCGAAGAACCTGCTTGTGATACAAATCAGCAAGTTGCAGATTCTTCGTCGCTGTTAGCTCCTCAGAATGACCGTGCTGGGAGAGTTTTTCAGCAACCTGCTAGGGAAGGGCGCTTTCCATCCCCGAAGGGGATACAGAGGAAAGCCAGGGGCAACGCCCCTGGATACGGAGGTCTGCTCCAATGACAACCCTGAAAGGGTTGCACGTTCGATCCGCGCACAAGAACTATTTGGGAGTTGGAGTTTGGAGCTTGTTTGGGATTTCCTAGTTCAGTCCCTTGAGGATTTCTGATCCGAAGGCAAACGATGCCGGAAACTCAATCGAAAGAGAAGCCCCGTTCCCGCATCCGCTCCATGACCGGCTACGCCGAAGCCGTCGCGGAGCACGGCGGAACGGTTCTGAAGGTCAGCCTGCGGAGCGTGAACCACCGTTTTCTCGACCTGCATGTGCATCTTCCCGAAGCGCTGCAGTCGCTCGAAGGGAAAGTCCGCCGGGAGGTCCAGGAGAAAAATCCTCGCGGACGCTTGGATTTGAAGATCATCATCGAGGGCGAGTCGTCGTCGGCTCCGCAGGTAGACGAAGCGCTGCTGGGACAATACGTCGAGTTGTTTCAGCGCCTGGGCAGGCAGTACGGTCTTGCTGAGAGAACCGACGTGGGCACGCTCTTGCGCCTGCCCGGCGTTCTCAACGTGACGGGAGCACGCGCGGGCGGGCAAGATCCCGCCGCGCGCCTCGAAGCGCAGGTTCTCGACACCCTGCGTCAGACCCTGAGGCGCTGGGACGAGATGCGGGCAGACGAAGCACGGTTTCTGGCGGAGGACATGGAAAAACGGCTCGGTAAGATCGGAGAGGCCGCGGAGACTCTCGAAGGAAGGCATGCCGAGGTCGTCCAGTTGGCGCAAAAGCGGGTGCAGGATCGCCTCCGGACCCTGGCCGGCCAGGCGGGGCTCGATCCGGCGCGCCTCGCCCAGGAGGCGGCGGTGCTGGCCGAGCGCGCCGACTCGAACGAGGAAATCCTCCGGCTCAGGGCCCATACCATGCGGTTTGCCCAGACCCTCGAGCTGGAAGCCGACGCCGGACGGAAACTCGATTTCCTGCTCCAGGAGATGCACCGGGAATTGAACACCTTCATGGCCAAGACGGCCGGACTCGGCGAAGGGAGCCTTTCCCTCACCGACACCGCGATTGAAATTAAGGGTGAGGTCGAAAAGCTCCGGGAGCAGGTTCAGAATTTGCAGTAGGCGAATCCAATGTCCGCCGGGACTTCTCAACATGCGGTCCCGCGCAGCGGGACGACAGATTCTAGCCCGGCGCGTCAAGCGCTGGGAGAACGGGGGAAAGACGGAATCTGCCCCGGAAGGGGCGGCAGAGTCCGCGCGATGCGAACCGATACTGCCGGCGGTACCAGGGTGATACTCCCGGTAGTACCACTGCCCTGCCGCCTGCCTCCAGGATTCTGCGGTTGTTTGTCTTGGACATTTCCACTCGGAAACGTCAATTTCGGCGCAACCGAGACTTCCGAAAGAACCGAAAGAACCGAAAGAACCGAGAGAACCGAAAGGCACAGACCAGGGAGCAGCAGCGCCCCGCTTCGCGTCGGAATCCTGTATAATCCTGTATACTAATGAAAACGGGAGTATTCATCATCTCGGCTCCTTCCGGCTCGGGGAAGACAACGCTGGTCGAGCGGTTGCTCAGCGAGGTGCCGGGGTTGCACTTTTCCGTTTCCTACACCACCCGGCCGCGGCGCGGGCAGGAACTGCATGGCCGGGAATATTTTTTTGTCGGGCGGAGAGAATTTGAGGAGATGCTCGACCGCGATGAGTTGCTTGAGTGGGCCGAGGTCTTCGGGAACTACTACGGAACATCGCGCCGGTTCCTCGATGAAGCCGAACGGGACGGGAAGGATTTGCTGCTGGATATTGATGTCCAGGGCGCCGCGCAAGTGAAACAGAAGCTGCCGCACACTGTTTCGATCTTCATTCTGCCGCCCTCGCGCGGCGAGCTCGAAGAGCGGCTCCGGCGGCGGGGCGAGGACTCCGAGGAAGTGATTCAGAGGCGGCTCGGCAATGCGGGCCGCGAGATCTGCGGCTACGAACAGTACGATTACGTTCTCATCAACGATCAGTTGGAACGCTCTGCCGAGCGCTTGCAATCCATCGTGCTGGCCGAGCGCTCGCGGCTGCGGGGCAGTGGCTTCGGAGCCCTAGGCCCTGAGGTCGGCCGGCGAGCCCGAGAACAGGCGGAGAGTTGCCGCAAGGAGCGAGTGGAGCCCCAGATCGTGCCGATTCTCAAAAGTTTTGGAGCTGTATTGGAGGCGAGTGGATGACAGATGTAACTGAAAACAATGTGGTGGATAGTAAGTATCGAATGATTCTCATGGCTGCGAAGCGCGCGCGACAATTGCAAGGGGGCGCGAAACCGCTTGTCCATACCACGTCGAGGAAGACGACCCGGATTGCGCTGGAGGAGATGAGGGCCGGCGTGATAAAGTTTGAATACTTGCATCCGCTGATCAACGCCGAATCGGTTTCGAAGGAACCGCCGTCTTCGGAAAAAGGCGCGGAAAAAGGCAAGAAATGAAATGAAAGTTGCGCTCGGAGTCACGGGAGGCATCTCCGCTTACAGAGCGGCGGAGATTGTGCGCGAGCTCCAGCAGCGCGGGGTCGAGGTGCAGGTGATCCTGACCGCGCATGGCCAGGAGTTCATCCGCCCGCTGACCTTCGCCGCCCTGACCGGCAAGAAAGTCATCACGGGGATGTTCGGGCCGGACGAGCAGGACGCCAAGCAGGAGCCCAATGTAGAAAGCGCCATCGAGCACATCGCCGTGGCGCAGTCGATCGATCTGCTCGTGGTGGCGCCGGCTACGGCGAATTGCCTGGGCAAGCTTGCGAACGGCGTGGCGGACGACTTTCTGACCACGCTGTATCTCGCGACAAAGGCTCCTGTGGTGGTGGCTCCGGCGATGAACGTGAACATGTGGGAGCATCCGGCGACGCGCGAGAACGTCGAGCGGCTGCGGCAGCGCGGGGTGCGTATCGTCGAGCCGGACGCGGGGTACCTGGCCTGCGGCATGACCGGCCCGGGGCGGCTCGCTTCCGTCGAAGCGATCGTGGACGCGGCGCTCGACGCACTGGGAATCCGGCCTGACCTGAAAAGCGAAGTCGTGCTCGTAACCGCCGGGCCGACGCGCGAAGCGATTGACCCGGTGCGGTACATCAGCAACCGCTCGAGCGGCAAGATGGGCTACGCCGTCGCCGAGGCTGCGGTGCGGCGCGGCGCGCATACCATTTTAGTGAGCGGCCCGACAGCACTCAAACCGCCTGATGGTGTCGATCTCATTCCCGTCGTTTCCGGGGCGGAAATGCGGGACGCCGTGCTCGCACATCTTCAGGAAGCGACCGTGGTCGTCAAAGCGGCGGCTGTGGCCGACTATCGCCCGCGGGAGCAGTCCGCGCGGAAAATCCGCAGCAAGACCAAGGAAATTTCGATTGCGCTCGAACCCACCGAGGACATCCTCGCCGAGATCGCGAAGCACCAGATCGCGGAACAAAAGGCCGGTCGGATTCTGGTCGGCTTTGCCGCCGAGACCCCCGCGTCCCCTGGGGCGCCAGGAAGTGAAGACTTGCGGTCGAGCGCCCGCGAAAAACTCGATGCCAAATGTCTCGACCTGATCGTCGCCAACGATGTCACGCGCGAAGACAGCGGCTTCGATTCCGACTACAACACGGTCCTCATCCTGGGCCGCAACGGGCTTGAGCGCCAGTTGCCGCGCCTGCGGAAGATCGACGTGGCGAACGAAATCCTGAACGAAGTCGTTACCCTCCGCGCCCGTCTGTCATCCGCCCTCATGGCATCCAATGGCCGATCCTGAAAAGCTTTCGCCCGGCGAACTGCCGCTCGACGAACTGGCCGGCTGGCTCAAATACTACCGCGCCCTTGGGTTCACGCATCTGTACGGACGCGAGACGGTTCCCGCCTCGGGTGAGGAATGGAGGGCGGACAACCGTCGGCCTCCGGAACGGCGGCCAGAGGAACAACCTTCATCCGCTCCGCCTGCCGCGCCTGCGGCCCTAGAAACCAGGTCGCCGAGGGTGAAGCCGGAGGCGGGTGATTCTCCGGTTGCGCCTTCCCCGGTGATTGCAGGAGGAACATTGCTCGACAGCGTAGCCCCGCGCGAGACCCTCGAAATAATCCGCGAAGACCTGGGCGATTGCCGCCGCTGCAAGCTGGCGGGCGGGCGCAAGACGATTGTTTTCGGCTCCGGGAACCCCAAGGCGGAGCTGCTGTTCGTCGGCGAAGGACCCGGAGCGGATGAGGACGAGCAGGGCCTGCCGTTCGTCGGGCGCGCCGGGCAGTTGCTGACGCAGATGATCGAGAAGGGAATGAAGATTCCCCGTCCGGATGTCTATATCTGCAACGTCGTCAAGTGCCGGCCGCCGGGGAACCGCAAGCCGGAGAAAGACGAGGTCGCGGCCTGCCGCCAGTTCGTCGAGCGCCAGATAGACGCCGTGCGGCCGCGCGTGATCGTGGTCCTGGGGGCGACTGCCGTCGAAACCCTGCTCGGACTTCACCAGTCCATGGGCAGCTTGCGCGGGCGCTGGCAGGAGTTCCACGGCATTCCGCTCATGATCACCTACCATCCCGCCTATCTGCTGCGCGACCCCAACCGCAAGCCCGAAGCGTGGGAGGACCTGAAGAAGGTGCTCGCGCTCCTGAAGTCCACCGGCCAGCAGGCCCCGACCGCGCCCGCAGGAGCTTCCGGCTGACCGCGCTGCCTTCCCGATGCCGGACTATTGCGAAGTCGCGCTCCCCGTTCCATTAGACAAGCTCTTCACGTATTCCGTCCCGGATTCGCACCCTCTCGAACCGGGAGTGCGCGTGATCGTGCCGTTTGGCAAGCGGCAGCTTTCGGGCGTTGTCGTCGGCTGCGGGCCGCCGCCTGAGGGCTTGGACCCGAAAACAATCAAGCCCGTCAAAACGGTCCTGGACGAGGGGCCGGCGCTTTCCGCCGAGCTGCTGCAACTGGGCCGCTGGCTCGCCGACTACTACCTGGTTCCAATGGGGGAAGTCCTGGCGACAATGCTGCCGCCGAAGCCTTCGGTACTGCGGAAGACGACCGTCGTGCTGACGACGGAAGGTCAGAAGGAATTGCTCGCGCTGGCCTCCGCGAAATCCCGAGAGCTGATTCCATCAGAAGATCAAAAACTGCTGGAGCGGCTCGCCAAGCGCAAGGGAATCCGGCGCGAGACGCTCCGCGACGTGGCGGATGTCGTCGCGCGGCTGCGGCGGCGCGGCTGGGTGGCGCTCGACAAGACCATGGAGGCGGGCGCATCCCGCCGCAGGGAACCGGTCTGGGAACAGGAAGCGGCGGTGCCGCAACTCACCGTGCCGTTCGACCTGACGGCGCGGCAGAAGGAAGCGCTCGCTCACATCCGGCAACAGATGGAGACGGAGCGCTTCGGAGTGCTGCTGCTTCACGGCGTCACCGGGAGCGGCAAGACGGAAGTTTACCTGCGGGCGATTGAGCTGGCCCTGGAGCGGAAGCGCTCCGCGCTGTTGCTGGTTCCGGAGATTGTCCTGACGCCGGCGGTGACGGATCTGTTCGTGAGCCGCTTCGGGTCGCGCGTCTCGCTGCTGCACAGCGGGCTGTCGGACACGGAGCGCGAGGCGCAATGGCGGCGCGTGAAGACGGGGCGGTCGGACGTGGTCGTCGGGACGCGCTCGGCGGTCTTCGCGCCGCTCGACCGGCCCGGCCTCGTGATCGTCGACGAGGAGCACGACGGGAGCTACAAGCAGGAAGACGCGCCGCGCTACCACGGCCGGGACGTGGCGATCGTGCGGGCGCGGGACGCGGGCGCGACGGTGGTGCTCGGGTCGGCCACGCCCGCGATCGAGTCCCGCTACAACGCCGCGGCGGGGAAGTATCAGCTTCTCGAGATCGAGCAGCGCATCCTCGACCGTCCGATGGCGGAGACGTTTGTCGTCGACATGCGCGAAGAGTTCCGCGAGACGGGGAGGCAGCACTTCTTCTCACGGCGGCTCGAAGAGGAAATCGCCGCGCGCCTCGCGCAGCGCGAGCAGTGCCTGATCCTGCTCAACCGGCGCGGCTACTCGGCGTTCGTCCTTTGCCGGAGCTGCGGCAAGGCTGTCGAGTGCGAGAATTGCAGCATCGTCCTCACGTATCACCGGCGCATGGCGAGCCTCGAGTGCCACTACTGCGGCTTCGAGCGCGGAGTGCCGCGCGCCTGCCCGGAGTGCGCGAGCGAGCATCTTTATTTCATGGGAGAAGGCTCGGAGAAGATCGAGGACGCGCTCCACCGCCGCTTCTCGGAAGCCCGCATCGGGCGGCTCGACCGCGATTCGGCGCGCGGCCGCGGGCAGGCCGAGATGATCCTGGCGGCGTTCCGCAGCCACGAACTCGACATCCTGGTCGGCACGCAGATGATCGCCAAGGGCCACGACATCCATACCGTGACGCTCGTCGGCGTCATCAGCGCGGACGTGGGCCTGGCGCGCCCCGACTTTCGCGCGGCCGAGCGCACCTTCCAGTTGATGACCCAGGTTTCGGGCCGTGCCGGACGCGGGGCGTTGCCCGGCGAGGTCATCATCCAGACCTATTGTCCGGAGCACTACGCGATCCGCGCCGCCGCCGCGCAGGACTACGCCATGTTCTACAAACAGGAGGTCCGCTTCCGCGAGCTGATGCACTACCCGCCGTTTACGGTGCTCGCGAACATCCTGGTCAAGCACCCGAGCGCGGAGACGGCGCTGAAGCTGACGGGAAAATTAGGGCGGCACTTCGAGTCTTTACACCCCGAGCATCAAAAAGGACTCCGAATTCTCGGCCCCGCCACCGCGCCGATCCATCGCCTCAAAAAGGACTACCGCTACCAGTTCCTGATCAAGGCCTCCAATCGCCGCGCGCTCCGGGAATTGCTGGTCTCGTGCCGCGAATTCGCCCAACGCGAGAGCTTCCCCGCCACGTCGCTGATCGTGGACGTCGACCCGCAGACGCTGACGTGAGGGGATGCCACGGAGGCACAGAGGACACAGAGAGAGACTGTGGGTCCCGAACCTACACCGTGGCCCTTGTTTCCGCGCTTGGTGGACGCTCCGTTACTGTCGCGGCTCCGACTGACCGGACCCGCAGACGCTCATCTGAGCCGCGCGCGTCAGCAAGCGGGGGTTGGCCTCGGGGGAGGAGTAGAACCTGCCCCCCGCTCCCTCGCGGTCGCGGCTCGCACTAACAACCCGCAGACGCTGACGTGAAAGGGTGCCACAGAGGCACAGAGGAATTGCTTCGACCAATCGCTCTTACTGGGCCTCTAGTGCGTTGGGCGGTGATCCGGCACGTCCAGGACAACTTTGTTCAACATCTCAGCAGCTCTGCTCACGACGTAGTCAATGTTCTCACGCGGTAACCAGTCTCCGTTGACTGTGCTCTCGATCGCGTTTACCAGGCTTTGGCTCTGCCTTAACGCCAACTTGAACACCTCATACTCGACCACTGATTTCTGTCCAGGTTTCGGCCATACAAAATGATCCCTCCCAATAAGCACAAAGTAAATTCGCGGATAACAGGTAAGAGGGAGGGAGATCAATCCCCTCTTTTGCAGTTCATTTGGGTGCTCACGCAGGAACTCCTCAATTTTTTGTAGTTGTGCCTGACCCTTGGCAAATCCCTTATCGCGATCTTGTGTTTCGTAATAGTCAACGGGGTTTCGCTCCCATTTCACTTCGCTCACCAAAAGGCACGATTCTGCTGTCTCTTCCGCGAGTAAGTCTATGTCGGGTAGTTTCTCGGTTAGACGTACACACGTGTGAGAAGTGGTTCCCGAGGGAAGAGACCCCACGAGGCCCCGTAATGCTTCATCATGCTTCTCCGTGGAAAGCGCATCGTAGGCAGGCTTATTTTCCTTTGAGAAAACACGGATCACATTGTCCTCAACTTTGCTTGCCAAAATGGCATGGGGAACGACCGCCAACGATTCAAGGGGATCGCCAAGATTTACGAAAGGAGTCACGCACAAATCTGGAGTTCGGGAAGGTCTAAATCTCAACTGACTGATGATTGTGCTCGTTGTGGTGTGAGCAATACCGCTTACCTGTGATAACAGTCTGGACCAACTTTTCAAAGTGCGAATTAGCAGATAGGAACGCAACGGATATCCGTCTTGATTCTGGCTTTGCAGACATAGCATCTCGTGGACATTAGCCACGGACAAGAGCGCCGAGTAGACCTCGCGAAATTCCTTCAGGGAATACTCACCCAGCTTGGTTTCATCGTTCCAGCGCCGAGTCTCCTCGAGTCGGGTCCGCTGTCGGGTCTTCAACTGCTTATAGAGTTGCAGCGTTTCCTTACTGAAAGGCGAATAGTCGCCGCCTGCTTTGACTTGTTCCAGAACTTTACGGAACAGGATTTCCTGTTCCAGTGTTAATGACCTTCCCGAGAGAGGTTCCCTGTCCAAAAGCCATTCAGGATGGCGGTAACCTTGGCGGAACGCAATTACTCGGCGCTCAACCTCCGAAACTTGAGGATAAAAAGTCAGTTTATTTGTCTCTGCTAACTCGACAGCGTACTTGTTTTCGTGCCAAGGAGGAAAATGACCGGTACATATGTGATATTTCCTAGCTGCGTCCAGTGCCTCGTAGGCCTCCTTTGCCAAGAGGCTACTCCAATTAAGCATTTGCAGATCGACTACAGAACCGGGACATAATTCAATGGCCTTCTTACAGGCCCAACCTCCTGCGGGTATCCAGGTGATCACTGCGTTGTTGAATTGCTTGCTCTGGGTGTCTCCGTTACAGGCCTTGCGAGCAGCTTCTATATGTCCAACTACTCCGGTCAGGATCGCCCAAAGCGCCTCCCCCCGGGACCGTTTCAATAGACTCAGTTGGGTGAAGGATTCGTCGCACAAAGTCTCCAGTCGGCTGACATGATCCTGGAATGAAGCGGGAGCGTTAGATTTTAAGTAAGGGCCGCTGGACATAAAAGGTGTCAATGTTTCCTGGACAATTAGGACCATCGTGCTTCCGTGGACCAAGTCAGTTGTGGTTCTGAACCTGCACGCTCACTTGGATTATATCGCAGCACAGGAGTGCAGGTCCCTCGGCGCCCTTCGACTTCGCTCAGGACTCCTCGGGATGACAGCGTTTGGGGAGCCGTTTACTGGCCCAGTAAACTGTGCCATGATACCGGCATGTCAAAGACTTCTGCTACCGCTCCGGCATACACGTCGCTGCAAGTGAAGCTCTACCGGGAAGAAGACCGGCGCTGGCTGGCGGATATTCCTGCGCTGCCCGGAGTGACGGCGTACGGGCGGACCAAGCGGGAGGCCATGGCTGCTGCCGAGGCGCTGGCGCTGCGGCTGATTGCAGACCGCCTGGAGACGGGGAAGCCGTGCCGGGCGAGTTGCAGGTATCCTTCGTTGCCCCTTGAGTTTCCTCGAAAGTGGCCATCGGTCAAAGCGTCGCGGGCGCTAGGTGCGCTTTTGCGGATGGGCTGGACGATCAAGCGACAGAGAGGCTCCCACCGAATTCTGGAAAGAAGCGGCTGGCCGAATGTCCTATTTGCCTACCACGATCGAGTGACGCTAGGTCCGGTAGCCATGAGGGTGCTCGCAGAGAAAGACCGGGCTCAAGCCGGACGACCTCTAGTGGCTGCTCGCTTACGGTCGCGGCTCGGATTAAGGCTCCGCTGGGGTCGGGGGTTCTTTGCGCCGGGTTTCCCAATCCGCGAGCGAGCGTTTGTAGAGACGGACCCAGGCCCTGCGCGACTCCACCGTATCCTGGCAGAGATTCTCGGCCATGGGCGTGTCCGGCGGCTGCCGCCGGTGGTAGCGCGCAAAGGTGTAGGGGGCGGTCAGGGCGAAGCGGTCGTCCACCGTGTAGACGTGCTCGATGGAATCCGGGTCAACGAAGCGCAGGCGCTCGACGACGTGCAGGGCTTCGCTGTGCCGCGTGCGCCGGTAGGAGAGCCAGGTCGCATCATTGAACGCAACCGTGTCGATGACGAGCGTGTCACCCTCCCAATGGCCGACGGAATCGCCGTTATAGGTGAGCGGCGGATTCTTGAGGTGGGGACGGTTGAGGTAGATTCTGCGGATGCCGCCGGTGTGCAGGCCGCCGCCGCCGCGAGAGATGATGGTGATCTTATCCGCAGAGGCGAGCAGTTGGATGGCTGCGCCGCCGCCGGCGCGGAAGGGTCCGGTGGGGCGGCAGATCTGGCCCGTGTCCTCGATTTCATAGTCGGTGGCGTCACGCCGGGCGAGGGCCCAAGGCTGCGAAAGAGGAACTACGAGCTCGTCCAGGCCATAGTCCGGGTTGCCGGTGCCGTCCGGCCGAGTCCTGTTCGGCGGTCCGTCGGTGGCCCACATGCCCACCCATTTCTCCATCATGCCGCCGGGCCACCCAGCCGGAGGAGGCGTGGCGCTGGCCGGACGCCCCGCCGTTTGAGCGGCCGCCGTCAGCGCAAAACAGAGAGTCGCCAGAGTGAGACTCATTCGCTGGAACGTTGCGGCCGGAATTACAGTGATGGATGACAGAACTTCTCCCTGCCTTTCCGCCGAGCTTTCTGAAGCACGGAGTAACAGTCCCGGCCGGCTTTCTCGACAAACCGGGTTAAATATACACCCATCCGGCTCGATCAGTCTCATCATTTGCCCATCCGAAGGTCCCAATCGAAAACGAGGCCGTAGGGCTATTGCCGGGTTTGCAACCATGCGGTATCGTACAAAGAGAATAAAGGGAATATTGATAAGGCTGAAAGTGAGGAAGGGGCGACGATGGTACACCAACACGGCGGCGCAACGAATCAGGCAGCCATTACTGACACTCTGTCCAAGTACATTGGGAAGCTCCTGCTGTTTCGAGGGGCGCGGGACGTAAAATGCAAGGTCTTCCGGCCGACAGGGAACGGGGGATCGTACCCGGCGATGCTCGAAAAAGGGGCCATTTCCGAACAGTTTTTCCTGAACGCCAAGGACGTGGACCTGTTCACCCGAACAGGGGCCGATATCAATCTATCCTCCGAGGTTCGCACAGCGCTCCGGAACCTGGACCGGCGCTACCAGAAGAAAATGGCCGGCCGCCACTAAGTTCATACCCGATTCCAGACGGCACAAAGCCTCCGCTGGCAGAGGAGCGCCCCACAGCGCCGCGAGCCGGAGGCATATCTGTGCTTGACGCCGGAGCACAGGGCAGCATAGAATCAGCACCAGCGGGGGAATCGCAACAGTCCGGCAGAACCTGAAGATATCAGGAGAGGTGAAAACACAAATGAAAACATCGGCGGGAACCAATTCTAGAATCAGACATGCCTGGTCCGTATTTGCTTTGGTTGCATTGGCGGGCGCCTTGCTGTATCAATGGCCGGCGGAAGTTGCCGCCCAGAATGATTCGCTGCTCGCGGGGAAGGTAACGTCCTCGACGGGTGAGGCCCTGGTCGGCATCCCCGTGCGGGCCAGCCGCAACAACATGACCGTGAGCGTGTACACGAACAGCCGGGGAGAGTACTCCTATCCGGGCTGGTCCGAGGTGAAGGCCGGCGACAATACGATCGCGGTGGAACTGCCGGACTTTGAGCACGTGAAGCAGTCGGTCACGCTGCAGGCGGGCAAGACGGCGAAACTGGACCTCCGGCTGACGGCGCGGACGCCCTCGGTGGAGGACGTGACGGCGGCCGATATCGTCGCGGCGCTGCCGGGCACCGACGAGCAAAAGCACCTCCTGATCCAGTGCGACAACTGCCATTCGCTGCAGCATGCGTTCCGCGTGCCGCGCGACAAAGCAGGCTGGATGGAGATCATCAAACGGATGGCGGGCGAGCGCGCCATCACCCGCGAGACCCCGAACACGCGGGCGTTCGGCCAGAAGCAGTACATTGAGCCGCTGGCGGAATACCTCACCATGGTCCGCGGGCCGGGCTCCTCGAACCAGATTCCCTTCAAGCTGCGGCCGCGACCGACCAGCGATGCTTCGACGCGGCTGGTGGTAACGGAGTACGACGTTCCGCGCGGGGGAACCCGGGCGAACATCATTCGCGGCGACCGGCGAGCGGCTTGGCCGCACGACGTGCTGGCGGAGCCCGATGGCCCGTACGTTTATTACACGGACCACTTCAGTTACAACCTGGGGCGGCTCGACCGCCGCACCGGCGAAGTCAAGGAATTCCCGTATGAAGTGCTCGAAGGCATGGGGCGCGGCGAAGGCGGCATGATCATGCAGGCGCAGTTGCGCGCTGGCAACCCCGGCGGCGGCGCGCACGACATGCAGTTCACCCCCGAAGGCAACGTGGTATTCGGCTTGGGCGGCGGCACGATATTCTTCGATACCAAGACGGAGAAGTTCAAACCGTTCGCGGCCGGCAGCAACATGTTCGGACAGGACGGCAAGGGCAACATCTGGTACCTGGAGAACGACGGGTTCCATCGGCTCGATCCGAAGACGGGCCAGGTGACGGAGATCACCTCCGTGCCGGAGAGCGTCGAAGGGGCTACCTACGACTTCGAGACCGACGCGCAGGGCCGGGGCTTCATGAACATGTTCCGGGAGTCGGCCATCGGGATGTATGATCCGGCGACCGACC
>Ga0326597_10005125_pt1 | contig 18273 bp, 21 predicted proteins | sample RVTome_12_FD_203789 | JGI IMG/M metagenome (GOLD analysis project Ga0326597, IMG submission 203789) | Soil microbial communities from uranium-contaminated site in the Upper Colorado River Basin, Wyoming, United States - RVT100D185 | ecosystem: Environmental > Terrestrial > Soil > Contaminated >... | reverse complement strand
CGCTCAATTGGTCCGGTTAAATGGATAGCCCCAAATCGTCCGAAATGTTCCGGCGATCGAGGTCCAGCTCGAACTTCATGTTGAAGTGGAACCAGTCCAAACCTTGTACGGGTAGGAGAAATGCAAGTACGCGGCAAACACCCGGCCCTTTCGGTACGTGAGCTGTAGAGACGGCTCGGTCATTCAGACACCTCTCAGAGGGGCAGGAAGCGCACCTGCCCCTCCCATTCACCTTCGAAGCTGCACTCTGCCAGGAGCATCAAATCGTCGATAGCCTGTCCGACAGGGGCAACGGACCTTACCTCGAAGAGCCCTGGCATCGGCTGACCTGCTGCGATTCGATCGAAAGCGTGCTTTGCCAGCGTCGAGATATCGTGCGTGACGACGATGCGCCCCTGGTCGGCGGCCCATTGCAGAACTGAGGGGTCATCCGCACCAGAGAGGCCCGCGTCTTGAACGCGGACGATATCGAGCTTCGGGTTTCGGCGAAGGAGCCCTCGGACGATGTCTCCGTTGAAGTTCTCGTCCGCTGCAAGCCGCAGCATCGAACGGGCGTTCCTATCGGCGCCGGGCTATCAGTCGTTCCCGTATGCCCGAAGGAGGAAATCGTCGCTCGACTTCCTCTCGAACGGCTACGGCCTCTTCCTGTCGTCTCTGGAGGTAGGCGGAGACTTCAGCCTTGTGCCTCAGGTAGTACGTGATCACGGAGTAGACGTCCGGCAGGGGTACGAAGGAGTACTGCTGCGCAATCTCCTCGGCGGTCGCACCGGCGTCGAACGCCGCGACAATGGTGTCGAGCGTCACCCGCGTACCGGCGACACGCACGACGCCATCGGCGTCAGTGTGAATTGGAACCCGCTCAATCGTTTCGGCCGAGTTCACTGGAAGCACTCCTGGTTCGATTATACGGCCGAGACGCCGTCGGACCGGCTCAGAATCTGGGCGACTGTCGGGACCGCTTGCGACGCGGCTCTCCGAGGCGTATAACGTTCGAAGCAGCCTTCTGGTCGGCTGCGGCCCCGTTTGCATCGAGTACGCACGCGGGCTGAACCCAGTATTTGGTCGCTCATCAGGGCCCCGAACCTGGATTCACATCAAGACCATGCCTTGAGTGCTGCGGTCCTCGACCCGGCACTTCGCGGCAACCTTTGAATCGCCCCTCGCAGTTCCCTGCCTGGGAGCCTTCACGGACACCCGAATAGCCGCATCACGCAGGAGGGCCTATGTACGATCCGCGACGGGGTGATCCACGGGACCGAGATGACGATCCGCGCGACATAGAAATCCACTGGATTGAGCTCGGACGAGGGTCCGATCCACGGGAGGACGACCCGCGTGACCGCGACGAGGACGCCCGGGAACGAGATCGCGATACCCGTGAACGGGACCACGATCCGCGCGATGTCTTCCTGCGCGATCTTGATCTGCCGCGGGGACTCGAGCGCGAGATCGTCATCGACGGCGATCACCGATACGAACTCAATGGTGACGAGAGCTGGTCGCTCGCGACTGTCGGGGCCTTTCGCGTGGTGTCCGACCGCGATCTCCGCGACCCGCGCGACGAGGCCTCCAACCCGCGAGACAGGGATCTCCGGCACCTCCGGGACGAGGGTCTGATGCGGTTCGTCGCGGTGAACGGCGGCGAGCGCGCCGTCACCCTGACGGAACGGGGCCATCACCTGCTGGAGGCGCACCGCCGCGATCGCGACGAAGGGCGGGAGCAGGGCTTCTACGCGGGCGTGAACCGGCCGCGCGAGCTCGCGCATGATGCGCAGCTCTATTGCGCGTACCTGCGAGAAGAGGAGCGGCTCCGCGACCAGGGCGCCGATATCCGCCGCGTCGTGCTGGACCACGAACTCAAGCGCGAGCACCAGGAATGGCTCCAGGAAGGAAACCGCGGCCGGCCGGACAGCGACGGCCGACCCGATCGCGTCGCGCGCGAGGTCGAAGACTGGGCACGCGACCACGACCTCCCGTACTTCGATGACGCCGTGCATTTTCCCGACTTCCGCATCGAGTACGAACTTGAGGGACGCGACCGGCACGAAGACGTGGAGGTCGTCACCGAGCACTATCGCGGCGCGCATGCCGCCAGCGTGGCCCGGGCAGGATTCCGGTGCTATGGGGGTGGCGGCGGCACTGCCCGCAGTGGTGGACGCGGATTCGATCCACGCGTGGCGGAGGACTTCGTATGAATATCTTCGTCCCCCTCCACATGCGTGACAGCGTCCGGCCGGGCCGGGTGGCGGCCATCATGGCGTTCGGCTTCACCGAGCGGCAGGCGCGATTTCTGGTGAACGTGCTCGTCTTCTCGGGCGTCTTCATTGAACGGCAGTACCGGGCGTTCACCGGCGTCGCCCACGGCCAGAAGACGCACGACTTTCTCGCCAAGCTCGTCACGGGCGGCTATGCCACACCGATCACCCCCGGCGCGCTCCACCGTGGGCGGTTGTTTCACGTCCGGTACCGCCCGCTCTACGAAGCGATCGGCGAGACGAACAATCGGCATCGGAAGCCGGCGTCGCTGGGTCGATTTGTGGAACGCCTCATGTTCCTGGATGCCGTCTTGGCCGACAAACACTATGGGTGGCTCGGCACCGAGCAGGACAAGCTGACCTACTTTCTCGAGTTTCTGGAGAAGGATTTCCCCAAGGACTGGTACCCGCACCTTACCTTCGGCGATGGTCCTGAAAAGACCACGCGGTACTTTCCCGACAAGCTCCCGATCGGCGTGCCGTGCCACGGCGGCCGGCGGCACGTGTTTCTCTACCTCGTCACGCGGGAGGTGCCGGCCGATTTTCGCGTGTTTCTGCTGCGGCACGCCGACGTGCTCAAGGCGGTCGACGAATGGACGATTCGCGTCCTCCTGCCGCGGCGATTTCGCAAGGCGGCGGCGCTCTATCGGTATGCGGTGCGGGACGCGTTCATGATGCCGCTGACCCCACACGACACGGACCAGCTCGACTGGTACTTTCGGGCGCGTCAGGGCCAAGTCATGAACCCTTCGCCGGACCCGGATCTCGACCTGGCGACGGCCGCCCGGAAGTTCGGCGCCGCACGGTTCGAGGCGCTCTATCGGGTGTGGCGAGAGCGCGCCGTGCAGGCCTTGTGGGCCGTTCAGTCTCCGATCCTGCGGGACCATCTGCAGCGCGGGTGGGGCCGTGTGGAATTTGCCGAACTGCCGCACCAATACTTGCAACTCACCCCCCTCGTCGGTGCTCCATCGGGGGTTGAGAAGGGACTGCGGGTGGGAGACAACCTAGGAACCGCGTAGGTTGTCCTGAACCTTTTCGTCCAGGTCGCACCTGACAGTCCAACGGACGGCGCGCGTCATGTGCGCCAACCACACGTTCCGACAAGCACTTGTCTGCAGCATCGCCGCGATCGGGCGGCGCGGTGTGCCGCCCGTCGAAAGCGCCACGGCGTCGGGATTGATCAGCAAGCCTGTCGGTGTCGCAGTGGGCAGCGACGTGATCGCGCGGCCGGAACGCGCTGCTCTGACCGGCGATCTGGACGTCGATCACGACGGCATCCTGCAGCGGGCGCTGACCGTGTTCACGACATCGGTCTGAACCGCGTTACGCGCCGGATCTGGACAAGGTTCTGACCAGGCACGTACACGCCGGCCATCACGTCTTTCAGCATGGCGCTGTGCTCGGCGCCGTCCATGCTCTTCGCTGTGCTTCGACCGCGCGGTTCCGCGCGGCCTTCGGGCATGGACAGCGCCTGCGCGCAGCGCACGATCCCGGCAACTACGTGATGGCCGGCGAAGTTGGACCTGAAATGGAGGGAGCAGGCGAATCATCAGTGGCCAAGTGGTTCATGGCCAAGTGGTTCAGGTTGACGCGACACTTCGCGCGGCGTATCCTGCGGTTATCTCGCCGGTGCCTTGAGCACCCCCTCCGCTTCGCGGCAACCGCATGCGGAGCGCGTTTGCGATCGGTGCTCTCAGAGCCACGATCGCACGCCCCCGGGACACACGAAGTTCGGTTGCCTGTTCGTCCACTCAGGTGCACGAGCACGACGAAGAACTTCGAGCATGTGTCCGTCGTTCGCTATCAGCGACGTTTCGTCCCAGTGACCGGCGTGCGCTGACAGCAACCTTCGGCTAATCGCGACGCATCGTCACGATCGGCGCCGAAGGCGATTCACGTTTGGTGGTCCCCACGGTCGCTGAATCGTGATCACCGCCGCGCGGGGTAGATGCCTCTCGCGGTTCGATGTCGGCCTCAGGCCTCCATCCGCGCCAGTGACACGAGCGCGTCGGTCATACCGGCCGACGCGCTCAAGCGCACGAAATCCTTCTAACAATCAAGCGACTGATCTTGGTTTCGACGGCCTCGTCGAATCGAGCCTGCGATGGAGAAGATCAACTCTGCGGACATAGCAGATCCGATCTCGATCGCTCGTTGTCGTAAGCTATTGGGCGACGAGGCGGTGGGTCTGTCCGACGAAGAGGTCGATGAGTTCAGGCGGCACGCCGAGACCATGGCACACGTGGTGATCGAGCTGTTTCTGCAGGATCGCTCCGCGGTGGACTAGCCGATGAGCACGAACAGCTTGTCACCGTTCCCGAACGGGTCTAAGCTGCGGCCAATGGTCGGCGCTGTCATCTACATCCGCGTCAGCACGAAAGAGCAGACCGAGAACCTGAGTCTGTCAACGCAACTCAAGGCGTGCGAGGAGTACTGCGAGCGACAAGGCCTGAAAGTCCTCGCGCGGTTCAGAGAAGAAGGCGAGAGCGCCAAGACAGCGGACCGGACGGAACTTCAAAAGCTCCTTCACTACTGCCGCACACACAAAGGCACGGTCCAGTTCGTCGTCGTGTTCAACCTCACGCGCTTTGCGCGGGAGAAGTACGACCACTTCGCGCTTCGAGCGCATCTGAATCACTCGGGATCTCATTGCGCTCGGCGACCGAGCCGATCGACGACACGTCCACTGGCAAACTGATGGAAGGCGTCCTTGCGGCCTTCGCGCAGTTTGACAACGACGTGCGCTCCGACAGAACGCGCGCCGGTATGCGAGCAGCGCTCGAACTCGGACGTTGGACGTTCCTTGCGCCCCTTGGCTACATGAACGCGCCGCGCGCGATGGGCAAGAGCTTGATCCCGGACCCGGAGCGCGCGCCGCTCGTTCGTCGAGCCTTCAAGGATTTCGCGACCGGACGATTCACCAAGGATGAAGTCCGAAAGGTCGTCATAGCACTCGGTCTGAAAACGAGACGTGGCCAGCCCGTGCCTTCGCAAACGTTTGACGGCATGCTCCGCAATCGCGTGTACATCGCGCAAGTCGACGTGCCGGATTACGGCGTCTCGACACGCGGCGACTTTGAGCCGCTGGTGAGTGACAAGATGTTCTATCGCGTCCAGGCAATCCTGGACGGCCGGCTCGAGATGACTGCGCCGCGCCAACGGAATGATCCAGACTTTCCCCTCCGAGGATTCGTACGCTGTGAAGCGTGCCGACGACCGCTGACGGCAAGTTGGTCGAAAGGACGAAGCGAGTACTACGCGTACTATCACTGTCGTCCTCAGTGCCGTGCGGTGAACGTCAGCAAGTCGAAGCTCGAAGATCTGTTCGTCGACGAACTGGCGCGATTTCAGCCGACACCTGGCTTCATGCGCCTCGTGAAGGATCGCGTGCTTCACGCGTGGCGAGACCTAAAAGCGGACGCCAAACAACGGGTTGTCGAGGTCGAGCGAAGACAGAAGGCGATTCAGGAAAAGCTGGACCGTTTAGGCGAGGCGTTCCTCTACGAGCGGACGATTGACATCGACACGTACGATCGGCACCGCGACAAACTGCGCGAGGAGCTCACGCTCGCGCAGATGGACCGACACGCCACCGAGCTCGAAGAACTCGACGTAGAAGGCATCCTGGCGTTCGCTGAACGCGTTTTACCGAGCGCGTCGAACCTGTGGGTGCAGTCGTCGTTGAATCAAAAACAGAGGCTCCAGCAGCTGTTTTTTCCTGAGGGAGTTTGCTTCGACGGAAAAAGGATAGTTGGAACCGGCGTAACGCTGCCGGTTTTCAACTACTTAAGTCCTATTTCTGGGTCGAAAAAAGATTTGGTGGACCAGACCGGGATCGAACCGGTGACCTCATGAATGCCATTCATGCGCGCTCCCAACTGCGCTACTGGCCCACTCTGGAGAGGAGTCCTAGATTTTATCACGAGCGCCGGCCCTCCACTCCCAAGACACCAGGGCCTTCCAGAGGCTGCGGTGGACTCCCCTGGAAGCCCAGAGCCCAAGCGCTCGTTCAGTGTCCTGCGTTCTGTCCTCCGTACTGCGTCTCGAGTCGCCGCCGGAGATTCCCGAGGGTATTGGAGAGCCCACTCCTGGCCCTCGATCGAGCGATAGACCGCTTGAGGCCACCTAGCCAGCCGTCGAGGCCATCGCCGACCGTACGATTGACGTACGCCATGATCAGACCGGCATCTTCGTCGCGGTCGTCGCTGAAGAGGAAGGTCACGCCAAGCGACGCGTCGAAGTAGTGCGACGCGTAAAGTTGCTGCGATGTAATCACCGTATCCGCCGCCGCGTTCGGGTCGCGCCAGATGGTCGTGTGCGTCACGCTGGCGACGGGCTTCAAACCAAACACCTCGTTCGACCAGTAGAAGATGTTTTCAGCCCTTTCGTCAGGGCGAGCCGGAATGCCGTCGAGGTAGGCGCGAAACGCGGGAACCTCCTGCGCGAGGTATGTCGAATGGTCAAGCAGGAGCTCGGCTCCCTCCCCCAGCGCCACCGGCTCGTCGTCATCGCGATAGACGGGCAAAGCGACACGCCCTTCAACGAGATACCGTGAGAGGTACGACCACAGGGTATCCCGCGCCACGACCTGGGCTTGTTCCATCCGGTCTTCGGCAGACCAATCGAGTTCCGTCGCAAACCGCTCCAGCGCCTCCTGATCGAACCTGACCTGACACCGACCGACCCTGCATCCCCGCAGGTCATTGACGTCGTCCTGGGCCATGAAGAAAGAGTCTAGATCTACGCGCGACGGTGGACGTCCAAAAGCGCCGACGGCAAGCACGTTTTCACTCCGCCTGAAGCTGGCAATGTTGCGGAGGCGCTCGACAAAGAACTCGGGCGTCACCTGGATTTCGAGTGCGCCTGCGACAGCCACCTCCTGGGGAAGGTCGGTGGACAGCGTCTTCACGACGACGTCGCCCCGATGAACGGAGGCCAGTTCAGAGCTGGACAGTCCGAAGTACGTGCTGAAGAAGACGTCGGCTGGCTCCGCTGGTCCGATCGATTGCGATTGACCACCTGCCTTGGCGGCTAGGGAGATCAGGGCACCAGCCGTCAACGCAAATACGAAGAAGGAAGAACAACGAAGAGACAGTGACGTCATCCAGCCTGCTGACTGCCTCCTACTGATGAGTTCTGGACACCACTCGGCGCTGGTGCATCTTCAGCGTCGGCACTAGACGGCGACTCGACGATTTCTCGCCATCCAAGCCCGCCGAGCCGCGCGACTGCCTCTTCTCTGGAGCGCGCGTAGACGGCCACGGTAGCCTTGTCACCCTTCCGTGGTCTGTGCGACAGTGCCATCGGTGCCGTTCGTCCAGAGCGTTCCACGGTCAGAATCGCGAACAGATCTCCGCCGGTTTCGGGCACATCTGCGGAGGTCGGCGGTGTGAACTCGAAACGCGCGATGGTTATCTGCTTTTGGCGCCATCGAACATCCCATCGCTCCTGATCATGTGGTCCATCGAACACCACGTCAGACCCGTGGCGCGCGACATGGGCGGGTGGCTGCCCGCTGTCAAGCGCGGCGACCGAGACCAATCCTTGCTTCACGCCAAATACCTGTCGGGCCAGTCGTACGAACTGGCTGTTCAGGTGGTCGTTGAAGGTCGCACCGATCGCCGTTCCGACCAACTCGATCGGAATCCTCCGCAGGACGCGATCGTTCAGGCCATCACCAAACAGCACCGAGAAACCCATCTCCTCGGCCTCACCGCAGCGCTTGGGGTCGGCATCGATAAACACGACCGTACGGCCAGCTTCGCGCAGCTGTTGGCCGAGCGCCAGGCCCAGGCCTTGGGCCCCAAGGATCGCGACGCGGTCTCTGGCCGGCAAGCGCAGTTGCAGCACCGTCGCCAGCGGCCAGGCGAACAGACCGGCCGCAAGAACTGTGCCCGCAATCGTCAGGAACACCAGCGCAGTCAGCGTGTTGCCACCGGACAGGCCCTGACTTGCGAGGGCGCTGGCAGCAATGGAAGCGACCGCTGCGGCGACAATACCGCGAGGTGCGATCGCAGCAATAAACAAACGCTCGCGCCATTTAAGCCCACTGCCCCTGGCCGCAACCAGAACGGACACCGGTCGGACGACCGCCACGAGCGCCACCAGCACCGCTATGCCGCCGCGGCCGAGCGCCCAGACGTCAGCCAGATCCACGTTTGCGGCGAGCAGCACGAAGATGAAGCCAATCAGTAGGACAGTGAGCTGGTCCTTGAACTCACGGAGATCCTCCGCCACCGGGTTCTCGACGTTGCCGACAACGAGACCGGCGACGGTGACGGCTAGCAGACCTGTTTGCGTGACGGCGTACTCCCCGAGGTGAAACAGTAGCGTCACGAGCGCAAGCGTCAGGACGTTCTCGAGCCCTCGAACGAGCGCCGGCAGCCGTAAGAGGCCGGCGATGGCCAAGCCTCCAACAACTCCCAACAACGTGCCGACGACTAAGCGGAGAACGAGTCCCCACACCTCGGCGGCAAGCCCGACGGCGTCCGCCGTCAGCGTGGCCTGCAACACAACGAGCGCCAGCAACGCACCGATGGGATCGATCAAGACGCCTTCGGCTTCGAGAATGGTCTGAATTCGCGGACGCAATCGGAGATCGCGAACCAGAGGTCCCACGACGGTTGGTCCGGTCACCACCACAAGCGCACCGACGAGCACCGACAGCGAGATGGACCAGTCGAGCAACAGCCACACGGCCAACGCGCTGCCCACGAAGGTGAGAAGGGCTCCTTCCGTCAGCAGCCGGCGAATAACACGTTCTTCGCGTCGCAGGCGGGACAGATCAAGGTTGAGCGCGCCCTCGAACAGGATCACCGCGACGGCAAAATCAACCAGGAGGAAAAGACCGTCGCCGAGGTCTGCCGGCCGCACCCAGTCGAGACCGGCTGGCCCAAGCGCGACACCGGTTGCGAGCAGCATCACGATGGATGGAATTCGCGCAACGCGGGCCAGACACTGGATAAAGATGCCGGAGGCGAGCGCAACCGCAACGGTAAGGGCAACGTGGCCGGTCGTCATTGGACTTGATCAGGCTCGTGCCATCATACGCGCTATACTCGGCGGGCGGCACTCACGCCGACTTCACGCGCGTGTCTAGAGCCACGACATAACCGGCCGGGTACAAGTTCGGGACCTTCAAGGGTGTTTACACTCCAAGCCTGTTGACGATCCTCGGCGTCGTCATGTACCTGAGGCTCCCCTGGGTACTCGGCAGCGTCGGTCTCGCAAGGACCCTTCTGATCGTCGCTCTATCGGTCAGCATCACCTTGATCACCGGTTTGTCGATCAGCGCGATCGCCACGAACATGAAAGTCGGTGGCGGTGGCGCGTACTACATGATCTCTCGCACCTTTGGACTCGAAGCCGGCGCTGCGATCGGGCTCCCCTTGTTCTTCGCCCAAGCCCTCGGCATCGCGTTCTACATCGTCGGGTTCGCGGAGGCAGTTGTCGGCTACATCCCAGGCGTCTCTATCGAAGTGGTTGGCATCGCGACGCTCGTCACCTTGACCGCGCTGGCGTCCTTCTCTGCCAAACTTGCCCTCAAGGGCCAATTCGTCATTCTGACGGTCCTCATGGCCTCTTTGGCCTCTGTGTTCCTCGGCGGCGAGCCATCTGCGCCTGGAATCGGGACCGGTGAAGCCATTGCGGCGGGTTCGTTTTGGGTGGCGTTCGCGGTCTTCTTTCCTGCGGTGACAGGCATCGAAGCCGGGCTTGGGATGTCTGGCGACCTGAAGGATCCAGCGCGCTCGCTGCCACGTGGAACCTTGCTCGCCATCGGGACAGGACTTGTCATCTACGCCGCAATCCCAATCTTTCTCTCGCAGGTCATCGTCGATCACACGGAACTGCTGAACGACTCGCTCATCCTGACACGGGTCGCTCGCTGGGCGTCGCTTGTGGTGCTCGGTATCCTGGGTGCGACCCTGTCGAGCGCCCTGGGAGCGCTGTTGGGAGCTCCACGAACACTGCAGGCACTGGCTCAGGATCGCGTGCTGCCACGGTTCCTCGGACGCGGGTACGGCCCCGGGCGAGACCCGAGATTGGCGACCGTGGTGGCCTTCCTCATCGCCGGGCTCGGTATCATGCTCGGCGACCTGAATGCGATCGCGCCTGTCCTGTCGATGTTCTTCCTGACGTCGTATGGCGTCCTGAACTTCTCGGCTGGAATCGAAGCGCTCATCGCTGGCCCGGCGTGGCGCCCCACGTTCAGAGTGCATTGGTCAGTGTCACTCATTGGCTGTCTCGCATGTGTGGCGGCCATGCTGATGATTAACCCCGGTGCCACCTTCATCGCGATCTTCGCATCGGCGGTGGTGTACCTAGCCGTCCAGCGGCGCAGCCTCAACGCCAGGTGGAGCGACATACGCTACGGCCTGCTCGTGCTCGTGGCTCGCGCGGTGATTCAAGCGCTGGCCAGGCGGACACCCCACGAGCGGTCCTGGAATCCGAACATCCTCGTGCTCGCAGGCACACCGTCGAAACGCTGGCATCTCGTTTTGATGGGACAAGCGCTCGCTGGCGAGACGGGACTTCTCACCATCGCCACCGTGGTGCCTGACGAGTTCGCTGAGCAAACCGGGCTAGCAGCCCTCCGCGAGGGCATCTCGAAGTACCTCGAGGAGCGCCGGGTTGCCGCGCTCGTGAAGGTCCACGCCGACGACAGTGTTGCCAACGGCTTGCTTGCGCTGGTCAAGTCCTACGGGTTCGGTCCACTCGTGCCAAACACCATTCTCATGGGTAAGGCCGATGGGGCCGCAGACCCGAAGAGGCACGCCGAGCTACTCAGCGCGGTCCAGAGACGACGAAGGAACATCGTCGTCGTGCACGAGGCCGAGGATATCAAGCTGCTCTCTCGGGCGGAACGAATCGACCTCTGGTGGGGCGGGAATCGCGCGAACTCCGGCCTCATGTTGGCCTTGGCGTTCCTGTTGAAGAAGCATCCGGTGTGGGAGGACGCGCAGATCGTCGTTCACCGGGTCATACCGGTGGACGCCGACACCGCCATCGCCACCGCTGACATGAACGCCCTGCTCTCGACGGCCCGGTTCGCGGCCAAAGTGCACGTGCTCGCCCACGCAGGCGAACCACTCGAAGCGGCTCGGATCCATTCACAACAGGCAGACCTCGTCTTCCTTGGCATGCGACCTCGGAAGGACGAAGAGAGTCTCGATGATTACTCTCGGTACTACACGGCGCTCGCCCATCGGACCGAAGGACTGCCGCCCACCGCCCTGGTCACGGCGGCCGATGAGGTAGACCTGCACCGCCTCTTCTCGGGAAATTAGTCCCCTGCAAAGTATCCGATACACGGAACCTAAAGCTCCCCGAGAATCCTCGCGTACGCCTCGGGCGTGTCGATGTCGAGAAACGAACCGTCGTCGTCGACCAGAACATCGCCGGCTCGCGACACATGGGCTCGCACGACCGCCTTGGCTCCGACGGTCGGGTCGGCTCCGCGTAGATTATCGAAGAGAGACCGGTCAATCAGGACAGGATGCCCGTGCTGGTCCCCGCGGACGGGGCGCACAATCGGTGCCCGCGTCTGTCGGTATCGGTCCACGACCGCGCGGACGGTCGTGGAAGACACCAGCGGCACGTCGACCAGTGTCAGCAACATGGCCGACACGCCCGGCCGATCGACCGTACCAAGGCCCGCGAGCACCGACGACAGCTGCCCCGATTGGTACTTGGGATTGAAAACCACCCTGGGATTGAGGTTATGGTGCTCTAAGCTCCGCGCGATCGAATCGGCCTCGTGACCCAGAACCACGACGATGTCCGCAACTTCGGCAGCCTGAAGTGTTCGTACAATCCGGGTGAGGAAGGTGTCGCCCTCCCCCAGCGGCAGTGTTGCCTTGGGACGTCCCATACGCGTTGACAGGCCGGCGGCAAGCACCAAAGCAGGAATCATACGCAGATTCTAATCCTGCGCTAGAATCTCCGACCATGAGTGACCACGGCATCAAGATCCGCTGTCAGCGATGCGGCGCAGACATGGCTTTACGTGACCCCGGACCCGGCACGCCGTGGACCCCCGAGCAATTCTGGGTGTGCCCAACCTGCGGACGACATTTCTGGACGACGTATCCACCGCCCAAGCCAAAACCAGCCGCAGAACCAGCTGCGTGAGTCTGCGCCGGTTGTGCGCGTCGCCGGCCTCATCGCGGATGACGAACTTCGGAGAAGACGGACACGACGACGACCCAATCGCGTCGCGCCAGAGTCGGACCGATGACCGCGAAAGACAGGAGCTGAGGGCGGAAACGTGCCGGATGGGAGGCATTTCAGTCGTGGGCGCTAAAGGGTACCCGCGGCTTGACTTCCGTCCCTGAAAGTGCCTAGACTGGCCGCTGTTTCCAGCTCATCTGGCTAGTCTGACAGGGCTGGAGACGAAGTTCGGCCGGACCTGCGTCCCCGGCGATTGTGTCGCTCGGCGCCCGTTACCGGCTGGAAGCTCCCAGGGATTTCCCCAGGGGGTCGTAACGGAGGATTCGGGTATGCCGAGCGGGACAATCGCACGACTTCTCATCGACAAGGGCTTTGGGTTTATCCGCGACGAGGGCGGCATCGAGCACTTCTTCCACCGCAGCTCGGTTCATGGGGCTGTGTTTGAGTTGCTTCGGGAGGGCCAACGGGTTGAGTTCACCCCAGAGGAGTCTGGAAAGGGTCCGCGGGCCGGTGACGTGCGCCTTCTCGAAGGGTGAGTAGGTCTTCTTCAGACCGGACCCCTGGCTGGCGGTCCCGGCCGTCGTCGCGAAGGCGCTTGCTCTAACCGGCTACCAGAACCAGAAGACCTTCCGGCGTGTGGCGGAAGCGCCTGGGAGTCGAACCCAGCCTCCCCGCCTCAGCGGGGAGCAACCGATTTTGAAGACCGGGAGGGCCACCGGGCCCCGTTCGCTTCCGTTCGACCGTCCCGCGCTGGCGCGTTCAGGCCCAGGGCGTCAAGCACCGCTATCAGGTCACCCAAATCGTCCAGCACAACGTCTGCGCCGCTGGCCCTCAGAGGGTCCGCTTCGTAGCTTCCTGTGGCGACAGCAAGCGACCTGGCGCCGCCTGCCTTCGCGACCTCGACATCCAAGGGCGTGTCTCCCACGATCGTCACGTCATCGCGCGACGCTGAGGGCCCACCGCCTGTCTCGACTCTCGCGAGTGCGACTTCAAGCAACGCGTTTCGGTCCGGAGTCTTGTCCCCGAAGGCGCCGAACGGGAAGTATCTCCAGAGATCGAAGTATCCAAGCTTGATGCGGGCCCCGGCCTCAAAGTTCCCCGTCAGCAGCCCGAGATGGACGTCGTCTCGCGCCTCGAGGGCGTCCAGCAAGCGGGTGACGCCAGGCATCACGCCCTTTCCTGGACCTGGCATATGCATCTCTTTCTCGAGGTGAGACACATAGGACGTCTTGAAACTTCCCAACGCGCCTGGACTGAAGTCGATGCCGTGCCTCCGCGCCATCTCCGCCACGATCCAATAGTCTGTCCGCCCGGCCACCGACATCGGACCCAGTCTGTCGCCGAGCTCGAAGAACTCAGCAAAGGCACGCAACATCGCTCGACCGCCAGCGCCACCAGTGTGCACGAGCGTGCCGTCGATATCGAAGAGAATGACCTTCTTCATGTGCGGTGTGGCTACCGGGGAATCGCACCGAAACCGGACCTCGGCAAAGCTGACGGAAGAGGGCAACGCACCGGGCCTGGGTAAGCCCTCGACCCCGGCACGCGCGGCTCCTGTCGTGAGGCTTCTTTACCCCTCGACGTGAACGGTAATCGTCTCGCACAACCCTTCTATCGTTGTGTGAGCATCGTCGCCAAGTTGCAGGGTCAGGGTGTGCTCACCGGGTGGCAGTTGCATCTCGATCTCGTTGGACCCGTCTCCGAAATGCACCCACGGCGCGGCTTTTTCGATCACGGTGCCAGCCGGCAGACACGAACTGTCGATGGCGACATGATGATGACCGATCCCGGGCCGGACCTGATCGACGGTCGTAGGCACAGCGGAGATGTCGTAGTTCTCTACCCCGAATCGGAGGGTGACGGTCGACCCCACCGTGGCGCCATCCTGAGGCTCGATGAAGAAGACCCTCGGGCCCGTGGCCATGGGCTCTTCGGCGGCTGCAGGAGCCTCCTCAGCCATGGGCTCTTCCATCGGAGCGGCAGGTTCCGACCCGCAGGCGGCAATCCCAGCCAGAAAGGTCAGCAACACGGCAACGGCGGCGCATTTCCAAATACTCATCAATAGAACTCCTTGTTTATCGTTCGAATATCGACCCCAGCGGACATTCTAACTGCGAATCGTCACCGAGCGAACCAGCCCCGTCGCCTGGAAGTCAACCGACCCGTGCCTGCCTCGAGACTCAAGACACGGCTGGCCGCGGCTTCCGCAAAGGTCCGGTCGGCGGTCAATGTCACCGCAGCCACCCCACGTTGCTCGGCTACCCGACGAACCAACCGGCCGAATTCCTTGACGTCCGGCCTTGCCACAGTCGCTGTGGGGTGCTCGAGAAGCAAGATTGACGGCTCGAGCGCCAGCGCCCGCCCAAGCCTGACACGGGCGCGGGCGGTGCCGTCGAGGCCGCCAACAGCCCCCTCATCGTGGACCGGATCCAGCTCGACCTCTCGCGCGACAGACGTAGCCCGCGCCCGAATGGCGTCGGCTGGGGGTTCGATGGCGAGCGAGAGCGGCATCGAGAGATTCTGAATGACCGAAAGCGCGTCCAACAGGACAGCCCGGTCCGCCATGATCCCAAATCGATCGAGAAGGTTGAGCCAATCGTCGCCGTCGGAGATCGCTGTCGTCGGACGGCCGAAGACTTGCACGGTACCGGTATCCGGCACGGACGCTGCCGTCATGAGATTGACCAGAACCTCGGCAACCGGTTGATCGATCCCGACGATGGCGACTTGCTCGCCGGCAGTGACGGTGAGCTCGGCGATCCGCAGCGGCCTCAGCCCGCCGTACGACTTCGTCACGTCGACCAGTTCGAGGACGACCTCACTCACGACTCGAGCAACTGATTGACTTCGTCGATCACGCTTCTAGACGCGCCGAGCGCCCCCATTTCTATCTTCGCCGCAGCGACATTGGCCGCGATAGCGCCATAGGCAATCATCCCGTGGATCACAGGCGGCAGCACCCCAGTATCGACACTTGCCCCGAGAAGCGCGGTGACCATTGTGGCCGCCATGGCCAGCATGCCGATCGAGAAGACCGGCTTCCGCGCGCGAGCGATTCGGAGGTAGTAGTCGCCCGTCAGGCCCCCTTCGGCCATCGCGTCCTTCACCGCCTTCCCCTTGCCGATGAGGTAAAACATCATCATCGAGTGGGCGAGCAATAAGATCATCGTTGAGAAGATGCCGAACGAGATGTGTCGTGAAAGATCGACCCCTTGCAGACCGACGACAGCAGAGGCGACGGTGCCAATCAGCCCGATCCCAACGGCGGTGAGAAGCGCTTGAGCCATAGCAGACTAAGTATGGCTGATACGTCCAGGACTAATCCACCGTCGGACTTCGTTACTTCCTGGCTCACGACGCTCAGGGCATCCGGGCTCCTCCCCGGTAGGCAGGCGCTCGACGTGGCAATGGGACGGGGACGCCACGCTCTGGCCCTGGCCCGCGCCGGGTTTCGGGTGTTTGGTGTCGATATTGACCACGCCTCGGTGGCCGACGCCTTGCGCGCCGCGAAAAGCGAAGGGCGCGCTATCACCGTCTGGTGCGCCGACTTGACAAGTCACCCGTTACCCCGGGCCAAGTTCGACATCGTGGTCGTGACTCGTTACCTGCAGCGCGATCTCTTTCCGGCGATCCGCGCGGCGACTTCGCGAGGGGGGGTTGTCATCTACGAAACCTTCACGACCGCGCAGCGCGTGCACGGGACTGGCCCGACGGGCGCCGATCACCTACTCGAGCCGGGTGAGCTCCTGGAACGGTTTCAAGGGTTCGAGGTCGAGTTCTACGAAGAAGTACGAGAACCAGACGCTGTAGCTCGGATCGTGGCAAGGCGACGACGGTCCTGAAGCCGGTGGAGACGAGTTCTAGGCGCCCTTGGCTTTGTGTCGAAGCACCTCGAAGGCGTCGCGTGGCAAAGAGACGTGGCCTGGGGCCCTCACTCCGCGAATCGCGTCTCCGTGATAGTCAGAGCCTCCTGAAATGGCCAGCCCCAGTCTTGCGGCCACCGCGACATAGTGGGCCGTGGCGTCACGGTCGTGCTCCGAGTGATATGCCTCGAGGGAATCCAGCCCGTCTGCGGCAAATCCCGCGAGCCACTCGTCCCGTTGAACCAGCCCGGGGTGCGCGAGCGATGCCAGCCCACCCGCATCGTGGATTTGCTTGAACACATCGCGCGGCGGGAACCCAACGGACGGCATGAACGCCGGGCGGCCGCGAGCTAACCAGCGATCAAAGGCTTCGGGGACCGTATCGACATACCCTGCCTCGACGAGCGCCCGAGCGATCCACGGCCGACCCGCCGCCTTACGTGGGTCGTCCACAGCGCGCTTGAGTACCGTATCTGGGTCGAGCTCGACGCCTTGCTGCCGTAGCAGCTCCACCATTGCCCGGACACGCTCGATGCGACGCAACCGCTGCGCGCGCAAGAAAGTCTGCAGCGAGGGTGAGTCCACCTGGATGAAGTAGCCGAGCACGTGCACGTCGACGCCGTCTGCGACAGACGTGATCTCAATACCGGGTACGAACTCTATGCCAGACGAGGCGCACGCGGCGGCGGCCGAGTCGGCGGCCGCAACGGTATCGTGGTCGGTGACGCTCAGGACCTCGACACCGGCGGCCCGCGCTCGAGACACCAACTCTTCCGGGGTGCAATTCCCGTCGGAGGCCGTGGTGTGGGTGTGGAGGTCGATCAACGTGACGACCGCGCGCCGGCAGACCCGCGGGGCGACCGGCGCTTACCCAAACGTTCGCGTAGAGCGTGGTATTCGCCTGTGAGCAGATTGAGATGCTCATGCTCCTCCTCGGCAAACTCGAGAAAGATCTGTTTGCCCTCCGATTCCTCGAAGCGCTCTCCGTAGCGCTTGAAGAACTTGTAAGACCCACGCTCACAGCGAATGCCAATCAGAAGGGCCTCGAGGTCGTCGATGCCGCCCTTGAGCGACTCAGCGCCTTCGGCGAACAGACCGGCCGCGGCCCCCTTGAAGAAGAGGAACGTGGGGCGGGATTCGAGGTGGGAATCCTGAGCCAGTAACTGAGCGTACCGTCTCTCGAGTGTCGACAGATGCTCTTGCTCTTCGTCGGCCAGGCGCTGGAACACGTCCCTGCCGCGGGCATCGGTCGTCAGCCTTGCCGCGCGCCTGTAGAACTCCAGCCCGCTCTTTTCGGTCGCAATCGCGATGCGGAGGGCATCGCGAGCGAATACGAGCTCGGTCGTTTCCCCATCGATGGGCGTTGTCTTCTTCCCTGTTCGACACTCCTCGCAGGTGCCAGTGACCTGCACCAGTATCTCGGATGAGACAAAGTTCCGAGCGTCGGCGATTTCATCGATGAAGGCTTCGATGTCCGAGCTCAGGAACTCAGACGACCGATGGCACACCGCACACACCATGTGGTAGTGCTGAGGACGCCGATACGAGGGCTCGAACCGCGATCGTCCTTCGCCAAAGTCGACCTTGCGGGCTACGCCGGCGCCAACCATCCACTGCAGGGTTCGGTACACCGTGGCTCGGCCAATGCCCGGGTCCTCGCGGCGGACAAGGTCGCACAGATTGTCGGCACTCAGATGGCCCTGCTGACGAAGGAAGATGTTGAGGATTCGATCGCGCTTGCTCGAGCGCTTGCCGCCGGCGGGACCCAGACTGGATAGATCGGGTAGTGGGCGGTCCATCTCAATTTGAGCCGTCGGCTCGGTCGGGCGATTGAGCCATCCTGAATCCAACCGCCCGAAAAACCGAGCACCCGACAGCCCGAGGTCTGTACTACTCGACCGTGAAGGACTGGCCGCAGCCGCAGGTCGAGGTCGCGTTGGGGTTCTTGATCGTGAAGCCGCCGCCGGTGACGGTATCGACGAAGT
>Ga0326597_10005123_pt1 | contig 18281 bp, 13 predicted proteins | sample RVTome_12_FD_203789 | JGI IMG/M metagenome (GOLD analysis project Ga0326597, IMG submission 203789) | Soil microbial communities from uranium-contaminated site in the Upper Colorado River Basin, Wyoming, United States - RVT100D185 | ecosystem: Environmental > Terrestrial > Soil > Contaminated >... | reverse complement strand
TCTTCGGCGCCGGCATGGCCTACCTGGAGATGGAACTGCGCGCGCGTCCGCGCGGCCACGACCTGATGGACGACTTTCTCGGCCTCGGCCTGATCGCCGTGGTCTACGGCGTCAGCGTGATGCTCGATGCCTGGGGCTTCCTGGCGGTCTTTTTCGCCGCCGTCGCCCTGCGCCAGACCGAGCGCCGGCTGAGCCGCGGGCGCCGGCACGAAGCGGCGCAGCCGCGGGCCGGCGAGCTGCTGCCCGGCGATTTCGGCCACCCCGACCACCGCTGGGCGTCGCCCACCGTCAGCGAGGGGTCGCTGGTGTTCAAGGAGCACCTGGAGCGGCTGTCGGAGCTGGTACTGATCCTGCTGGTCGGCGGCTCGCTGTTCGTCAACTCCTGGAGCTGGCGGGCGGTCGGCGTCGCCCTGTTCCTGTTCCTGGTGGCGCGCCCGGTCAGCGTCCTGGTGGCGCTGTCGGTGGCGCGCACGCCGTGGCGCATCCGCGCCATGACCGGCTGGTTCGGGGTGCGCGGCATCGGTTCGCTCTACTACCTGGTGTTCGCCATCCAGCAGGGGCTGCCGGAGGCGCAGGCGCTGGAGCTGGTCCACATCACCCTGATCGTCATCACCCTGTCGATCGTCATGCACGGCATCAGCGTCAAGCCGCTGCTGAACCGCTTCCGCGCCCGCGTCGGGAGGGGTCGCGGGCGTGGCGGCGAGCGCGACGCCGCGGCCGCGGGCGAGCAGACCGATGCCAGGTCGACTCACGCGGCGCTCGGTTACAGCCGCTAGCCGCGGTCGGGGTGACGGCGCCTGGTGCCGGGCGTCACTCCGCGGCGGCGAACAGCCGCTCCATCACCGCACGCACCACCCGGTCGCAGCGGTGGCCGGCGAACTCGAACACCCCGGCATTGGCGGGTCGTCCGGGTTCATCGTCTCGCTCCCCTGGTGGCGGTCGGCCAACGCCTGCATGGTCTCGCTGTCGACCGCGACCAGGCGCCAGCCGGCGCGCCGCGCCATCAGCGCCTCGTTGACCGCGATGCGCGTCAGCCAGGCGGCGAAGTCGTGCGGGGCGCGGAAATCGTCGAGGCGGTAGTAGGCCTTGATGTAGCACTCCTGTTAGAGAGTCCTGGTGAACCACTGTCGCCGTCAGGCAACAACGATTTCATATTGATTTATGCAGTTGGCCGAAAGGTGCCAAATAGCGTCGTCGCGTGACGACAGTTTGCGGCGCGAAAATCGCGCGGTCGGCCCCGGCAAAACGGCTATCTCCCTGTTTCCATGGCTCCAGAAAATGGTGGCACGGAACCTGCAATCGCAACCCGTGTAATCGTCACGCCAACCGGTACCACACGCTGGCCACTCACCTCGCGACCGATTCACGGGACACCTGATGACCAACGCACAATGGTTTCTGCTGGTGGGCGGGCTGCTGCTCACCATGGGGCTGGCCTCGTCCGCGATTCGCCGTCTGCCGGTCACCCCCGCGATCGTCTACCTGGCGGTCGGGGTGATCGTCGGGCCGACGGTCCTCAACGCTTTCCACTTCAACCCGCTCAAGGAGGCGGCGCTGCTGGAACTGCTGACCGAGGGGCGGTGCTGATCTCGCTGTTCACCGCCGGGGTCAAGATGCCAGTGCCGGTCTCGCTGCGCCGCTGGCGTACACCGCTGCTACTGGCGTTCCTGTCCATGGCGCTGACGGTCGGCCTGGTCACCGTCTTCGGCCAACTCGTGCTCGGCCTGCCGCTGGGGCTGGCGGTGCTGCTCGGCGCCATCCTGGCGCCGACCGACCCGGTGCTGGCCACCGAGGTGCAGGTCCGCCATCCCGGCGACCGCGACCGGCTGCGCTTCAACCTGACCTGCGAGGCGGGCATGAACGACGGCAGCGCCTTCCCGTTTGTCATGCTCGGGCTGGGCCTGCTCGGCCTGCACGAGCTGGGCGAGTTCGGCCTCCGCTGGGCGCTCATGGACGTGCTCTGGGCGACCGTGGCCGGGGTCGCCATCGGCGTGGTCTTCGGCGCCGGCATGGCCTACCTGGAGATGGAACTGCGCGCGCGTCCGCGCGGCCACGACCTGATGGACGACTTTCTCGGCCTCGGCCTGATCGCCGTGGTCTACGGCGTCAGCGTGATGCTCGACGCCTGGGGCTTCCTGGCAGTCATTTTCGCCGCCGTCTCCCTGCGCCAGACCGAGCGCCGTCTGAGCCGCGGACGCCGGCACGAAACGGCACAGCCGCGGGCCGGCGAGCTGCTGCCCGGCGATTTCGGCCACCCCGACCGCCGCTGGGCGTCGCCCACCGTCAGCGAGGGGTCGCTGGTGTTCAAGGAGCACCTGGAGCGGCTGTCGGAGCTGGTGCTGATCCTGCTGGTCGGCGGCTCGCTGTTCGTCAACTCCTGGAGCTGGCAGGCGGTCGGCGTCGCGCTGTTCCTGTTCCTGGTGGCGCGCCCGGTCAGCGTCCTGGTGGCGCTGTCGGTGGCACGCACGCCGTGGCGGATCCGCGCCATGGCCGGCTGGTTCGGGGTGCGCGGCATCTGCTCGCTCTACTACCTGGTGTACGCCATCCAGCACGGGTTGCCGGAAGCGCAGGCCCTGGAGCTGATCCACATCACCCTGATCGTCATCACCCTCTCCATTCTCGTTCACGGCATCAGCGTCAAGCCGGCACTGAACCGTTTCTGTGGACGGGCGCAGTCTGGCGGGTATGCGTACCGGTAAGGCTGTGTAATTTGTTGGTAAAGAAGCGCCAAATGCCTGACGAATATTCCCCGCAGAGAAACCGCCTCATCGCCGCCCTGCCGGCGACCGATTACGAGCATCTGCTCCCCGATCTGGAACTGGTCCAGATGCCGATCGGCGCGGTCATCCATGACGCAGACCGTCCATTGCGTCATGTCTATTTCCCGACGTCTGCCATCGTGTCCCTGCAGTGTGTGACGAAGGATGGTGCCTCAGCAGAAGTGGCCGGGGTCGGCAACGAGGGAATGATTGGCATTGTCGTGTTCACGAGGGGAATAAGCATGCTCTACCGCGCCACGGTACTGTTCGGGGGCCATGTATATCGAATGCCATCACGGGTTTTGAGGCATGAACTGAATCGTCCGGGAGGCACTGCTGGCGCGTTGCATCGTATATTGATGCTTTACACTCAGGTGCGGATTACGCAGATTGCACACACCATCGCGTGCATTCGTCATCATTCGTTGGAAAAGCGGCTGTGCTGCTGGTTGTTGTCAAGCCTGGACCGTTCATTGTCGGCTGAACTTATCGTAAGTCAGGAAGAGATTGCCGGCGCGCTCGGGGTGCGCCGCGAGGGCATCACGGCAATCATCGGGAGATTGCGGCGAGCCGGATTTATTCGTACCCAGCGTGGTCACATTAGTGTACTTGACCGGGCCGGATTGGAAGCACAGGCCTGTGAATGCTATCAGATGATGAAAAAAGGATTCGACTGCCTGCTACCCGATGCGACTGCGACGCAAGCCGCAGCGCCGCGATGGTAATTGGGGTCATGGTAATTGGGGTCAGACCACGGTTCCCCACAATGTAAACAAGTTTATCGTGGCCTGACACCAATTCAATTTGGTTGAGCGGGCGTTCGGGTAACGGGCGGCCGCGGTGAGCACGGGATAGGGGTTGGGCGGAGTTCCGGGGACAGTATACTTAACTCTTGGGGGATCATAGGGGTAAGACTCGATTGATCGCGAAGCCATAAACCTTGTGGCGACCCAGACCAACGCCAACGACCAGAAATCATTCGTGTCTGACCCCATTGATTCGCAAAAAAACTCTAGTGCCGGCCGAAAAGCGCGAGGCTGCGCGGTACCTGGTCTTCCTTGAGGAAGTCGGCAATGAGCGGGTTCACCACATGCGGATGCGTGAGCGGAGCCATGTGGCCACCTTCACCGATTCTCACGACCGACCAGTTCGGGCAGTTCTCCTCGAACAGCTGTGCAATCTCGCGGCTTGCGCGCCGCGCGCCCGACGAATAGACCATCATCGCCCTGGCCGGAATTCTGTTGAACTCCTCGATCGTGGCCTGGTCGCTGTCGACACTGTCCCATTCGTAATAGTTTGGACGCAGTAGTTGCATATAGGTCAGTCGCCTTTCATCAGGTGTCGTGGCCCATCCTCCGTCACCGATCCAGTAGTCGACAAAGCGTTCGGCGACGGTTTCCCATCGATCATTCTTTCCATGGAGCTTGATGAAATCGCGCAAGGCCGTGGCTTCGGCGTGGGCTTCGCGACGGCTGTTTTGCCCGAGCAGGTGGAACAGGGTCGGCTCGAACAGGAACAGACGAGACGCGCGCTGGCCGAGGATGGCGGCGGCCTTGCAGGCTACCGAACCGCCAAAAGAGTGGCCCACGATGCGAACAGGACCGGGAATGTCCCGCACCAGCCTCAGCACCAGATCGGCCTGATCAAAAATAGTCTGGGCAGATTCCCCGTTCCATGCCGAGGTTTCGCCATAGCCGAACAGGTTGATCGCGAGGACCCTGAAATGCGGCTGAAGTTCTTGCACCAGGCGTTTCCACTGCCGGTTGCCGCTCACCGAGCTGTGCACCAGGACGACGGGATCGCCGGATCCGGCGTCGCTGAAATCGATCCGCAAATTCTTGTGTTCAAGTACAGGCATGTCGGCACCCGAAAGGACTCCGTCCGCGACGGCACAGGACGAGTGTGCAGAGAGCGGGGGCGGAAGATAACTCGGGAAACTACTGCCTGAACCAGACTCTGGCTACGGTAGCCGGCTACCGTAGCCGGGTGGTTCAGCCGATCAGCTTGAGTTCCGTTGCGCGCCGCACGGCCTCGGCGCGTGTACGGGATTGCAACGCCAGGAGTGCGTTGGCGACGTGCATTTCGACCGTGCGCGGACTCAGGGCAAGCTTGCGCGCGATCTGCTTGTCGGTCTGGCCCATGCCGACCTCGCGCAGAATTTCGATTTGTCGCGGCGTCAGCGGCGAGGTGCTTATTCCGCCCGCGCGCGGGTCATTAAATCGCGATTTCGAGCGGGATGTGGGTAGGAAAGCGCGCAGCTCGGCAAGAAACATCGGCCAGGCGGCTTCGGTCTCGAAGGGCAGATGGTTCTTGCTCGGTAGCGGAACCAGGCGGGCATCCGGAATCAGAGAGGCGAGCAGACGGCCTTCCTCGAACGGAAAACAGGGATCGTCTTTGGCATGAAATACCAGCGTCGGGCATTGGACCATCGGCGCCACATCGCGCACATCAATCTCGAAGACTTCCTTCATGAAGCGTACGGCATTGGCGCCGGAGATGGTTAGGCGCTGGGCTTCGTCGACCGCGCGCTGCTGTTCTGCAGTGGCGTCGTGAAGCAGTTGCGAGATGAAAACCTGCCGGAACGACGAACTGTCGGCACCCCACCCGAGTTCGGCGGCCTTGAGCATTGCATGCGCCGCTTCGACAATCTTGGGCGGCGGATCGCGTTTCAGCAGACCGCGCGCGCAGCCGCCATAGAGCACGAGGTGGCTGACTTTGTCCGGATGACGTGCGGCGTAGCCAAGCGCAATGCCGGCACCCTGAGACATTCCAAACAGGGGAAAACGCTCGACGTCGAGGGTCGCAACGACAGCTTCGAGATCCTCGATCCATGCCGCCATGGAAATGCGCTCAACGTCCCGGCCGGACAAACCGCAGCCACGGGAATCATAGCGAACGAGAGCGTTATCACGACTCAACTCCGCCACCCAGTGACGAGTGAACAAGTTGTACGGATCCTTCTCGACGTGGGTCAGCCAGGTGGCCGCCTTGACTAGGGGTGGGCCTTCCCCGACCGTGGCGACGGCAAGACGCGTACCGTCCGCGCTGGTGCAAAACCGGATCTGCTGCTGGTTTCGGCTTGTCACACCACCACCCAATCAATTCGAATAATCGGAATAATCAGGGGACAGGAAATCCAACGATTCCAACGGAGTATCTCTGAGTCTGGCGGCCGGAGTCAATGCACGAATTGTGAGGACCGGGAACCCCGGGCAATACCGTCACTGCATGGCATCAAAGGGGTCAGAGAACATTATTCGGAATAAACCGGGTCAGAGAACATTATTCACTAATATTAGAAACAATTGTCCTCGGACCCCAATAACCTTATCGTCCCGGCAGATGTCCCAGGCGATTTAGTCACTCGACGTGTGGTTTTGATCCGGGCTAAGAGGGCCAAAAAGACCTCCATGGATGTGATCCAATCCCGTTAAACTCCGGCCATGGACTCGACCTGGACGATTGCCGACAAGGCGCCACGGCTCTCCCGCACCCCCTGGCGCTTCGCTCTCCATTTCTACCTCAAGGCGCGCCGGTACGTCCTGGCCATCTTCCTCTTCGAAGCGGCGCAGGCCGCCTGCACCATCCTGCTGCCTTACGCCATCAAGGAGATCATCGACGCCGTCAACCTGGCCAACCAGACCGGCGCCAGCGTGTTCGACGCCACACGGGATGCGCTGGTGCTGTTCGGCTTGCTCAACCTGGGCATCCTGGTGTTCAGCCGCGCCAGCGGGGCGATGCTGGTGCTGACCGGCCCACGCCTGCGCGCGGACATCCGCAAGTCGCTGTTCAGCTACCTGCAGTACCACTCCCACCGCTACTTCATCTCCCACTTCGCCGGGTCGCTGGCCAACCGCATCGCGGAGGTCTCCATGAGCAGCATGCATGCGCTGTGGACCATCACCTTCGACTTCTACCCGCTGATCATCAAGTCCGCCGTGGCGTTGGTGATCCTCTTTTTCGCCAGCGGGGAACTGGCCGTGGTGCTGTCGCTCTGGCTGGGCGCGTATATCTATTTCTCGTACCTGCTCGCCAGGCGCTGCCGGGTCTACGCCAGGGACTTCGCCGCGGCGCGCTCCCTGGTCACCGGCAAGGTGGTGGACTCGGTCACCAACGTCATGAACGCCAAGATGTTCGCCCGCAGCCAGTACGAGGAGGACTACCTTACCGACTACCTCAACCACGAGGTCAACCACGCCCTGCGCACCTACTGGTACATGGAAAAGCTGCGCTGGTTCCAGTACTCGGCAGCGATGGTGCTGATGGTGGGAATGGTCGGCTACGCCCTGCGCATCTGGGCGCAGGGCGACATGACGGTGGGGGAGTTCTCCATGGTCGCGGGCCTGGCCATCATGCTCATCGAGGCGGCGCGGGGTCTGAGCCGCAGCTTTCTGGAGTTCTTCGAGTACATCGGCAACATCAGCGACGGCGTTTCGGTCTTCATCCAGCCGCACGAGATCGTGGACAAGCCCGGGGCAACGGCACTGCGGGTGGAGCGCGGGGAAATCATCTTTGACCAGGTCTCCTTCGCCTACCCGGAAGGCCTGCCGGTATTCGAGCGCCTGAGCGTCACGATCAGGCCAAAACAGCAGGTCGGGCTGGTGGGGTTTTCCGGTTCCGGCAAGTCGACCTTCGTCAACCTGATCCTGCGCCTGTTCGAGCTCCAGGACGGCGCGATCAGCATCGACGGCCAGAATATCCTCGACGTCACCCAGGACAGCCTGCGCGAAAGCGTCTCCATGATCCCGCAGGATCCGCAGCTGTTTCACCGGTCGTTGCTGGAGAACATCCGCTACGGTCGGCTGGATGCCACCGACGAGGAGGTGGTGGAGGCGGCCAGGAAGGCCCGCGCCCACGAGTTCATCATGCAGACGGAAAAGCAGTACAACTCATTGGTGGGGGAGCGGGGGGTCAAGCTCTCCGGCGGCCAGCGCCAGCGCATCGCCATCGCGCGGGCGATTCTGAAGGACGCGCCGATTCTGATCCTGGACGAGGCCACCTCGTCGCTCGATTCCATTACCGAAAAGCAGATTCAGCAGGGCCTGCAGTTCCTGATGCGCGGGCGGACGGTGGTGGTGGTCGCGCACCGGCTATCCACCATTGCGCACATGGATCGGATCCTGGTGTTTGACGCGGGGCAGATCGTGGAGGATGGGAGTCACGAGGCGTTGTTGCAGCGTGGCGGGCACTATGCACGGTTGTGGAATATGCAGGCGGGAGGTTTTCTGCCGGAGTCGGATCGGGAAGCGGAGACGGTCTCGCAGGCCGGTTGGCCGGATGACAAATTGGGTGAATGATCTGAACTTTTTGGGGCGCCCAGAGGGTTGGCTGGATTCACCCCCCTCACCCCAACCCTCGCCCTGAGGGAGAGGGAGTTTATGGGGACAGCAGTGATTAGTGAACATTGTTTTCTGACCCAGGTTTTCAAAGTATTTACCCATGCCCATCATTTCCAGTGAACTCGTGTCTTCGACTTGGCAGACCGTGGGCGCCTCGAGCGGTGCGCAAGTCAGAGGGCTCCAGGCACGGCACAACAAGACCCAGAGGGCGTTGGGCCTGTTTGTCTATGATGAATTCTTGAGCTATCGCGAGGAGGCAGCCGGGGTCGGTATCTACGTCTATCACGTCGTCCTGGAGATGTTCATGCAGGCGCGACCCCGTCTGAAACGCGTCCGGAGGGCCCAACTCGAGCAGGTCCTGGCTGACCTGAGCGCAGCAGGCGAGAACGCACCAGCCAATGCCATCGCACAGTCACCGGAGCCGCACGCGCTTCGCTACGTCCATGAAGCGCTCTATCAATATCAAGGTGATGTCGCGTTGAGCGAGGATGAGGGCGAACGCATCTTTCGATTCATGCAGGCTGTGATCATCGCTCTTCACGACGCGTCCTCAAAGTGATGATAGCGAACGAAGGTGGGCGTCTTCACCGGCGCCGCGCCCAGACCCGGCCTTGAGTCCGGTGGAACGGCCGGCTTCAGGTCGACTCCGTATCCAGGAGCTCGCGCAGTCGGCTGGCCAATTGGTCCTCGGTGTAAGGTTTCGGCAGCCACTCGGCCTCCTTCAGGCGCTGACCACGGCCATGCAGCACCCCTTCGGCAAAACCGGAGGTGTACAGCAACTTGAGTCGGGGGTGCTCTCTGGCGATCCGCTGTGCCAGCTCGAGGCCGTTCATACCGCCTGGCATCACGACGTCGGTGAGTACCAGATCGACATCAGGGTGGTCTGCAAGGCGCTGCAGCGCCTCTTGCCCGTTGCCCACCTGGAGGATCCGGTAACCGAGATGTTCGAGCATGCCCACGACCGTCGTGCGCACGTCGACTTCGTCTTCTACTACCAGGATGAGCTCGTTTCCGCCCACGCTCTCGGGGGGCGGTTTGGACACCTTTTTACCGTGTTCGACCACTTCGTCACTGAGCGGGAAATAGAGCTTGATGGTGGTGCCGATACCCGGTTCGCTGTAGATTTTAGCGTGCCCACCGCTCTGCCTGGTGAAACCGTAGACCATGCTCAGTCCGAGCCCCGTGCCCTTCCCGACCTCCTTGGTGGTAAAGAACGGTTCGAAGACGCGGGTGAGCGTCTCGCGAGTCATGCCGATGCCAGAGTCGCTGACCGCCAGCATCGCGTAGTGCCCGGGTGTGACTCCCGGGTTCAGCTCGGCGTAGGCTTCATCGAGGATGGTGTTGGCCGTTTCGACCGTCAGGACGCCGCCTGCGGGCATGGCATCGCGCGCGTTGACGACCAGATTGAGCAGGGCGTCTTCAAGTCTCCCGGGGTCCAGCCACACGGGACCGAGATCGTCGGCGAGTCGGTAATGGATCTTGATGTTCTCGGGGAGCGTGCGTGTCAGCATCTCTTCCATGCCGCGGACCGCGTCGTTCAGCATCACGGTTCGGCTCTCCAGTATCTGGCGCCGCGAGAACGCCAGGAGACGTCGTGTGAGCGCCGTGCCACGCTGGGTGGCCTGTACCACCGACGCGGCCATAGCCGCGAGACGCGCATCGTTCTTGACCGCACGCCCGATCAACTGAACATTGCCCATGATCACCATCAACAGGTTGTTGAAATCATGCGCAATACCCCCTGTGAGTTGGCCGAGGGTCTCCAGTTTCTGCGACTGTCGGAGTTGCTCCTCGATAGATCGCCGTTCAGTGATATCGTCCTCGAGAGCGATGTGGTTCTCGATCTGCCCATCCTGTGCCCTGACTGGGGCAATGGACGCCGACACGGTGTACTGGGTCCCGTCCTTGTGTCGGTTGCGGAGTTCGCCTGACCAGGCTTCGCCCGCGGTGATAGCGGTCCACAGCTCTCGATATGTCGCATCGGAGGTATCGCCGCTTTGCCAGATCCTCGGGCTTTGTCCAAGCAATTCATCCCGGGTGTAGCCGGTGACCTCGCAAACCTTCGGGTTGACGTACTCGATCACCCCCTGCGGATCGGTGATAATGACCATGCTGGAGCTCTGCTCCACCGCATGGTGAAGCAGACGCAGCATCGCTTCGGTACGCCGCAGCTCCTGGATATCGGTCGCGTAGAGGTCGACGGTGCCGTCTTCAGCCTGGGGGACGATGTCCACCAGGTAAGTGTGCCCCCTGCAAACGAACTCGTATTGATCCCGTTGTCTCGCTTGTTGCGCGTACTGCAAAAGTTCGCGCCACGCCTGGCGGTCGTGCTGTGCCTGTTCCACTGACTGCTCGGTCGACAACTCGTTGAGGAATTCCTGAGTGGCTGGATTGGCCACAGTCACGTCGCCATACCGGTCGATGCGCAACACCGGGTTCGGGTAGTCCTGGACGAACCGCGCAAACTCTTGAACCCTTTTCTTGGTACTGAGGGAATCGCGAACGATCGGCAGCGTAAGGGAAAAGTAGGCGACGGCTCCCACCAGGCAGAGACCGAGGGCCAACAGTGAAACGTTCCAGAGTGCGATCAGGAAAGGGGCACGGAGCGCGCTCAGATCCTGCTTTATAACCAGGCCGAAGCCGGGGCCGAGGCCGGGAAGCGGTGCATAGGCGGCGAGTACCGTGATGCCGCGGTAGTCGTTACCGATCATCCATCCGGACCGGCCTGAGACTGCGCGCTGGATCGGCTCGCCCCGGTCGGCTTGCCGTGGAAGCGACATCGGGGCGTCGATCCTGGCCGCCTTTTGTCGTAACAGCAATTGAACACCGTCCCCGTCCAACAACCCGACCACAGCCTCGGTATCCGGTGAGACACCCACCAGCCCGTCGCGGATCTCCATCAGTGTCACCGTGGTCGGTTCGCCAGGGAAGGCTGAGTGTCGGCGATTGAAACGTGCCACCGTTTCGATCATCTGCCGGGTGGCCTCCACCCGGCTGATCAGGTCGTTGCGTTCGTGCTCGAAGGCTGCGCGGTAGAACACCAGGATCATCACGGCCAGGCTGCCGATGCTGACGAGCGCCACCGTACCGGCTGTGGCGAGCACGCGAATCCAGAGCCGCTGCCCGACGCGCTGCAGGCCAAGGTCGGCGAAATTGCCGTAGATTGTTCGGCGCGCTTTCCATAGCCAGGCGATTGCGACAATCCACACCAGCAGCAGAACGGTAGTGATCATCCAACGCCAACTCGATAGGTCCGAGGGCGAAGCAGGTTCAAACCAACGCCGATAGATCTGCTCGAACCTCCCGGAAACGGCGAAGTCCTCGAGGGCATTATCGAGCTGAGACAGCAGGTCGGAGCGCTTCGCGGTCACGAGAAACGCGCGCTCGATACGCGCCAGAGGCGGCCCCACCTGACTTATTTCGGAACGCTCTCCGAGGCTATGTGCAAAGTATTCGATGACGCTTTCGGGGCCGGCAATGAAGTCGACCTCACCGTGTAAAAGTGCTTGCAGCGCACCCCGGTAGGTTGCGAAAACGCGTAGCGGCCGCTGCGTATACTTTGTCAGCAGAGGCCGGGCGATGCTGGTGGCCACGATTCCGGCGGTTCGTCCAGCCATGTCGTCGAGTTCCACTATGGGCGGGGCGCCCTGGCGGACGAACAACAGGACCCGAGACGACTGGTAAGGCTTGGTGAAATGACCCAGGGCGCTACGCGCCTCGCTGATGCCTACGTTCGGGATCAGGTCGACCTCGCCGGTGCGTACCGCCTCGAGCGCCTCATCCCAGGATGCGAAGACCCGGTACGTGACGTCCAGACCGATGCGACGGCCCAGTTCGTTCATAACGTCGACGGCGAAGCCCTTCGCCTCTCCGCCCTCGGTCACGAAATAGGGCGAAAACCCCTGGACGGCAGCGGCGACGATCGGTCGATTCCGGGCTTCGCTCTCCTGGCCAGATGCCGGCGGCCCCGGGTTGGCGATGACCGCCGAAAATGAGACGAGCAAGGCAAACCGGGAAAAGCGACCAAGGGCGCGGACGAACCGGCATCGGCGCACCCAGGGGCTTCGGCAATGCAGGGCGGGGGTCACTTCAGGCACTGTAGGTGCGCCCCTGAATTCACGTGACCAGGGTTCCGCAAGCACGCACCCTGGAGTCCATCGTTTCCTGCGCGATCAGGTCTGTTTCAGGTCGAGGCCGGCGATGACCATGTCGCGGCCCGAGAGATCGCCGACCATGCGTCTGATCGGCGGTGGCAACCGCTTGATCACGGTCGGCGTCGCCAGGATGAGCTCATCCTCGGCCGCCTGGGGATTCTTGTTGATATCGACGATCTCGACCTCGTAGCACTCTTGACCTACGTACTCCTGGCACAGCGTCTTCAGGTTGGCGAGCGCTGCCCTTGCCGCCGGAGTGAGACCGGCTATATAGAGGGTCAGTAGATACTTGGTACGCTTCGTTTTCGAGGTCATCGACCGTGTCCTAGAGTGGGTTGGTGGGGTATAGGCCTTGAACCTCGCGCAACTCCACGATCCGCGCCTCGAGCTCTTCCAGTTTCTGCTTGCGCAACTGCCGATCCAGGGTCTGCTGACGCTCGTCCGTCAGGCGCTCGTGTTCCAACTCGAGCTCGAGACGCTGAATCTCTCTGGCACGCTTGTTGTATTCGCGCCGGTCGCGCGCGCGGACCGCGCTTTTCTCGGCACCGAAGACCAGCCCGCTGGGACCGCTATACGGCTGCTCAATGGTGAGGCCATCGTTGGTGATCAGGAACTCCTTGACCTCGGCCGAGCCGGGCAGGCCACGGCTCTTTCCGATGTGGATGAGACGACTCAGAATGCCGTTGCTCTCGACCAGGCGCAGGCGAATCCAGGTGTCGATCAGCGACGAGATGTCCATGCGCGAGACACCCGCCGCACTGTCGGGTATCAGGTCGGTCATGACCGTCGTGACACCGGCACCCTTGAGGAAGGCCATGAGCCGCAGGATGATCGACTTGACATCCGACACCCCTTCCGAGCGGCCCATGTCGAGCAGCGCGCTGACCGGGTCGAGCACCAGCAGTGCCGGGCCGACCTCCTCCACCAGGTCCATGATCTGTATCAGGTGCTCTTCCAGCCCGAGTTCGACAGACCGCATCGAGGTCACGGTGAGCCGCTTCGCATTGACCTGCTTTTTGAGGTCGAGCCCGATCGACTGGGTATTGCGGAGCAACTCGTCCGGTGATTCCTCGAACGCCAAATAATGTACTTTGCGGCCTGAAGCACAGGCTTTTTCGGCAATACTCGCGGCAAGCAGCGACTTGCCCGTCCCGGACTGCCCCGAGAACATCGTCACGCTGCCGACGAACACGCCCTTGCTCCCAAGCATGGCATCAAGGGTCGCGATACCGGTCGACAGTCGGCGCGGGGAGACCTTGCCGGTCATGCGCGCCTCGGTAATTGGCCGGATGCTGAGACCTTTTGCCCCGATCGAAAACGGGTAGACGGTGGTGCTGTGACTACGGCCGCGGCATTTGAGCACGCGCAGGGTACGCGTCATGATCCGGTTGTCGACCTCCTGTGCGACACGGATTACGGTATCGCTGGCGTAATCCTCGATCCCCGTGCCGTACAGAGAAACGGTCTGTTCGCCGCAGGTCGCCAGCAGGGTGATGTCGCGTTCGCGAGACCACTCGAAGATCCGTTTCAGTTCGCTGTAGATCCGTGCCTTGTTGTCAAAGGCAAGGAACAGGGTGTCGAAGGAGTCGAATACCAGGCGGGAAGTGCCACTCTTTTTCAAGGCAAGTTCGATCCGCGCCCGTAACCCCCCCAGCTCGAAGTCCCCGCCGGCGATCAGTTGCTCGACGTCAGGACGCAGGTCGACCACCGTCACCTGCTTGGCGGACTTCGCGCGGGCCAGGCCCAGGGCGGCGATGCTATCTCGCAAGGCGTTGGGGGACTCGTCGAATGTCGCTATCACACCGGGTCCCTCCTTGCCGTCCGCTCGACACGCGAAGGAGAGTGCGAGAAGGGTCTTGCCGGTACCGCTGGCGCCGCGAATCACGGTCGGTCTGCCGGCCGGGTACCCGCCATCGAGGATGCGGTCGAGTCCCTCGATTCCGGTGGATTGGGATGCACTCCTGGTACTGCTCATGGGACCTCCGCAAATCGCGCGTCTGGGTGGGGCCCGTTCACAGGTGCCGGGTCGTTGCGACAGCAAGGCGAATAAGACCGTAGTCTGCGCACGACGCTTGCGCTCCTGCAGGCATCCCGGGGCACTCCGCCGTCGAAGTGCTCTGACCGGATATCAGTTGAGGGCCTGCCCATCGTGGTCGTCGGGCGCAGGTGCGGCGTTATTCATCTCGGCGAAGCGCTTACGGAAAAATGCCGCAGCCTCGTCTGCCGGCAGCGGGCGGCTGAAGTAGAAGCCCTGCACGCTGTCGGCACCGTGTTCGCTGACCCACTCCAGCGTGGCGGCGGTCTCGACCCCCTCGATGCACGCTTCCATGCCCAGGTTGTGCGCCAGGTCGATGCTTGCGCGCACGATCACCCGCGCCTCAGGGTCCTCCTCGATGAGGGCAACGAACGAGCGGTCGATCTTCAACTCGCTGAACGGCATCCGGTAGAGCAGCAGCAGCGACGAATGACCGGTGCCGAAGTCGTCGATCGCCAGCCCGACACCGCGCAGCCGTAGCCGCGTCAAGGCGTCCATCGCCACGTAGTTGTCCTTGAAGGCGGTCGATTCGACCACCTCGATCATCAGGCTCCCTGGATCGACTTCGTGAGCAGCCGCACACGCGACGACCCGCTCGGGCAACTCCAGGTCGTCGAGCAGTTCCGGAGGTATGTTCACCGACACCCTGATCTCGAGACCGTCGCGCCGCCACGCAGCCACCTGCGCAAGCGCCTGGTCGAGTACTGCCGTGGTCAGCTTGCCCATCAGCCCCGCGGCCTCGGCGAGCGGAAGGAAACGGTTCGGCGCCAGCAGCCCGAGCTTCGGGTGGCGCCAGCGCACCAGTGCCTCGACCGCCAGCGGTGCGGCCGCGTCGCGCAGCGAGATCTTCGGCTGGTAGTGCAGCTCCAGCTCGCCGCGCACGATTGCCCGATCGAGCGCCGCGGCGTCGGGCTCGACCGGCCCGGTTGGCTTGGCCAGCCTTACCGCCGTGCGCAGCACCGCCTCGAAGGCCTCCAGCTCGACCGGTTTTTCCACGTACCCGCTCATCGCCAGCCCATGGTCGCGCCCGACCTGGACCGCGGTGTGCAGCACCCGGCCGCCGAAGCCGCTCACCAGCACCACCGTCGCCCGGGATTTGGCCTTGGCCAGCGCACGCAGCACCTCGACGCCGTCGCAGCCCGGCATCTGCAAGTCGAGCAGGATCACCGCCGGTTCCGCGGCGGCGGCCAGCGCGAGACCGGTCTCTGCGCTCGTCGCCTCCAATGCCTCGTAGCCGAGCCCTTCGATCACCGTCGCCGCGAACGCCCGGAAGGCGCCCTCGTCGTCGATCACCAGCACCGCCTGGCAATCTTCTATCTGGCGCGGGGATTGATTGATCGTTCGGCCAGGCATCCGTGACCTTCAGGTAGACGAGGGCTAAATCCACATCCCACTGTTAAAGCATAGTTTCAGCCTGCTTCAAGGACAAGCCTCATCCAATGACACACGTGGCTGAACGGGGTGAGCGTGATTCCAATCCTCAATCCGTGATGCCAAAACCTGCAATAATTGGGGTCCAATCCCATTGGGACCAGACCACAAAATCCTTTCAAAAATAAGAAGAAACAATCAGTTAAAAAGTTTAATCATGGTCTGTCATCGATTTGGCGCGCTGTGCTCCCACAACCCTCGATCAGCAATTGCTCTTATGTGGCGTCACCCAGCGACATCAGGTATTCGATCAGGTCGGATTTTTCAGGTTCGGTCAATCCCAACGTGAATAACGTGTCGTAGTGGTTCACGACATCGAGCAGGGTGGCGAACCGCCCGTCGTGGTAAAAACCGCCTTTTGTATGGGTCCAGAGCCCCTTGAGTGGCGCGGTGCGGTACATCAGATCCGGTGACCGATCGGCCTGGAAGGCATCGATGCCCATTTCTATCGGGCTGTGCAAGTTCCAGCCTGGCTCGGTGAAGAGCGGAGGAACGTGACACCTCGCGCAGTTGGCCTTGCCACCGGTGGCGAAGAGTGCCTGTCCGCGCGCCGCGGCGGCCGGGTCAAAACTTCCCGCCGGGGGCTGCGGAGCAAGCAGTGATAATTGATACGCGTGCAACGCGGGCAACTTGGAAGTGATCAAGTCTGTGGAATTCTGGATGTTTCCAAATCCATTTGCGGCCGCGATGGGAAATTGGGCCGCGTTATCCAGTCGTGGATCAAAGAAGTTGCCCTTGCCATGCATCTCGATATTGGCGACGAAAGCATTCCAGTACGGAACCGAACCCCAGCCGCCCCAGGTATGCAAATTGACGCCTGCCAAACCGAATGCCGGCGGGAGCAACGTGGCACCTGGAACATTGATGCCGGTGACCACAAAATTGCTTACCTGTTGTGGATTGAATGCTTTGCCATCCAGGACAAGTTCGGCGTCGAACTTTCCCGGACCCCAGCTTGAAAGCACTGCCACGACGGTAGCCCGATCAACAAGCAAGAGGTCTTCAAACGGGCTCAGATCAGGCGCTAGCGCGATGATTGCGCCCACGTTCAGATCGCGGTTTGCCCAGCCGTCCAGACGGTTGCCAATCCCGGGGGCGAAGGAATCGTCCACGGTCGAATGGCATAGTGCACACTGAATGCCGATCGAACTCAGTGTGCCATTGGCATTAAAGAATCCGGTAACACCAACAACGGCATTCAACTTCAGCAGAGCCAGCGTTACCGCGGGGGCTCCCAGATCAACTTGTCCCTTTTTCAATTGATTTTGCAAGGGTTTCGGCAGCGCAGTCACATCCACCTTCAACCCGACAGCCAGGGCCGTCGCCGGGCTGACACCGGGCCCTACGCCCCCGAACGCCTCGCCCTGGATCGCCTCGTGGAGTTGGAGCTCCCCGCCCCAGAAATCCTCGTCGCCAAAGGTATCAAAGCGAAAGATCTGTTTGCCTTCAGCAATCGAGTCCGCAGTAAGGTGGGTTTCCGCCTGCATCACGGTTGTCCAGAGCAGAACAGGGATCAGGAACAATGCTCCTGAAGAGATCAATTTCTTATGAGATACTTTACGATTTAGCATCACGCTTTCCTCATCGGATTGACTTACCGAAAGGCCATAGGGACTGACGTGCCATGCTCTGACGAGCGGCACTGGACTGCTGCAGTGTTCCCCCCTCTGAGGCTCAGAGTCTGTGCGCTGTCGCACATTCGCCCGTACCACCTCTCGGAGCGTGACGTTTCCCGAGGTCGCCGCATCAAACCATGTGAGGATGCCGAGGGGAAAGGGAGAACCAGAGGGAGGAAAAGGTGTCCAGAGGGGGGGGAAGGTGTCCGATTCTGACCGCTCCCCACGAATTTAATCATCCAAAGAGACCTCGATCGATGACTGCAACCTTCGAAGTGGTTCCAGCAAGACTTGGCGAGGAAATGGTTCATCCTCACCTCTGGCAATGATCAACATCGCCAGATAGATCACAGACAGCGCATCATGCCCACGCGTCGTGTTCGACTGGAAGTGCCTCGCTTTACGCATCATACGAGCCGCTGTGCCGATCAACCACAGCACGACCATGGCCAGGGCAGCAATGAGCAGCAATGCGGCCAGACGCAACGGATCACGCGACAGGCAGTGAGAAAATCCAAGTCCAAATCGCGGGCACTTCAGGTCACGGAAGGCTTCTTCGATTCGCATTCGCAATGCATACAGGTTGACAACATGTCGTGCTGTCATGCCTTAGATCGATGTTGCCAGCAACCAGGGCTCGCGCTCGCGTCGGGCATTCATCTCGCTGTGCCGGGATCGTGCACGCACCCCAAACACCGTCCGGCTTACACGTCCTTTTTTAGCGCGGCGGACCCGATACAACGAACATCGTGTCGGGCGATTACGCACGATCTGCACGGTGCCCAACGCCTGCGGTCGTGCCCTGGCCTGTGCCATGATCTCCCGGCAGCTTACCCAGTCGGCGTCTGGGCCGAATCGCACCAAATCACGACCACGAATGCGGCCAAGCCAGTGCCATCCCAACGCCTCGACCTGATGGAACCATGTGCTGCGAAACCCGGCGTCCG
>Ga0326597_10005122_pt1 | contig 18289 bp, 27 predicted proteins | sample RVTome_12_FD_203789 | JGI IMG/M metagenome (GOLD analysis project Ga0326597, IMG submission 203789) | Soil microbial communities from uranium-contaminated site in the Upper Colorado River Basin, Wyoming, United States - RVT100D185 | ecosystem: Environmental > Terrestrial > Soil > Contaminated >... | reverse complement strand
CGATGACAAATTTCCGGTGACCCTCAGGGATATCGCTCACCGCAATTGTACGGACCGATTCAAGTTGCCATTGTTGTTGCTTGACAAAAGTGGCCCGCAGCAATGGTGCGCGGAACAGGTTGAACAACCGCAGGCTGAGGTCTTGATAGCGTTTGGCGGTGTTCTTGCCGAAGTAGATGCTGAGCGTGAACTTTTTGGACTGCAGGCGTCTCAGGGTGTGTTCGATCTGTTGTTCCAGGTCTTCCGAAAGGACACGTATGACATGCTGCGATTTCAGGTCCTGGATGGTATTGATGTCCGGCAGGGGATTATGTCCGCGTGCCGCCGCGAGCAGGGAGACATAATAACCACTGCTCTGGTAACTGTAAGAACGGCAGAGGTTAAATACCTTGGCGGTCCTGTCCTCGCTGTAGGTCGGGTCGGTCAGGTAGGCGCGGGCGGAGGTGACGGCTACTCCCGGGATATTCAGCGGCCAGTTCTTGGGATTGTTTACAACCAGGAGGATGTTCATAGATCAGTCTTGATTATTATGTGTATGGGGCTGGATAACAAGTAAATTTGCATCATACGTCAGCACCCCGAGCAGGATGGAACAGATGACACGATCAATATTGACGGAATATACCGGTGTGGTTGAGGCCGGGTTCGGTGTCAGGGGGTCTGTAACCAGTACAGTGCGACCCTCCCGGTGATACCCGCTCAGGACGACAAAATGTCCGGCCGGTGTCCCGCGTATATCATCCGGTTCATCTTTCGGACCGAATACCCGTTTCTCGCGGTACAGGTAGGTGGCGCTGAGACCGGTCAGGATGGGCAACCCGCGCCGAAGGATGCCGCGCAGCAGTCCGGTGGTCAGATCAACAAAACGAAGTTTGCCGCCGAGGCGAAGGAATTCGAGATAACCCTGGGTGGCGTAGCGTAATTTGGTACTGGTTTTCTCCCTGGCCTGGACCCGGAGTTTGTCAGAGAGATCAATATCGTTTTGCGCAAACCAGGCGGGATCGAACATCTGCAGGTTGTAAGTATAAATGGTGGTCTTGAACCCCTGCCGCAGGGCGGCACAGGCCAGGAACACGGCCAGCGTCCCTCCGTCCTTCAACATCCGGATTTCACCAATCACTTCATTCAGGCTGATCTTGTGGCCATAATAGTTTAAAACGGCGTGCAAACAGGTCGGGCCGCAGGACGAGTCGTCCGGCTGCCGGAGAATGGTAATGGGAAGTTCTATGTCCATATTCAGGGGGGAGTTATATTTAGGTCCCCATTATAATGCAGTCTTACCTGTAACAGTGATAATTTAAAAAAAGTTGTTTTCACTATCCTGTTTTTTCCGTTTCTGGATTAAACTTGACGATGTACCATTCATACAGGAATCGACATTCCATGTGCCGGTTTACGTTTTATCAGGGTCCACCCATACTGCTGAGTTCGCTTTTGATCGATCCCAGCCACTCATTGATACGGCAAAGCACCAGCAGCGACGAAAGGGAAGAGCCTTTGAACGGCGACGGGTTCGGCGTCGGCTGGTATGCTACAAAGTATTCCGACGAACCGGCCGTGTTTCGCTCGATTACTCCCGCCTGGAACAACCGCAACCTGCATAACCTCGCACGTGTCGTCTCCAGCTCCAGCATCTTCGCCCATGTACGCGCGGCGACCCAGTCCAGCGGTGTAAACGAGGCGAATTGTCATCCATTCAGGTATGGCAGATACCTGTTCATGCATAACGGCGATGTCGGAAATTTCCGCAAGATACGCCGGCGCCTGCTCGAAACCATCGGCGACGAGGCCTTCGCGAATGTATTCGGCAGTACCGATTCAGAACATTTTTTTGCCGTGGTCATAGATGAGCTGTTAAAGAGCAAGGTCAAATCGGCGATGGATCTTGCTTCCGCCCTCGATACGGCAATTAAAAGGGTGGTGGATGTCGTCGCCCGATACGGCGAAGCCGAACCGTGTTACCTGAATATCGCCGTGGGTGACGGTCATAATGCGGTGATTTCCCGCTACAGCAATGCCACGGACTACCCGCCGGAAACGCTGTATTGGTATACAGGCAGCCTGTATCAACCTTGCGTGGACGGTCAGGCGGCAACTAACGAAATCATCGTCAGCTCCGAGCGTCTGACCGATGATCCAGGCTGGCAGCCCGTACCACCGAACCACATGGTCGTGCTTGACGAAAAGCAATCACCGGTATTGATCCCCTGCGGTTAGTTGTTCAACCATCCACGCTGTTAAGCCGACCATCATGTAATGGAACAGGCCGGCCATCACAGGTATAATCAGGGTATAACCTGGTTCCGGTTGTAAAATAATTGAGCCCCTGCCTGCACAGCATGGAGTAATACGTGATAAAGATACTGGTACCAATAGACGGATCGGATCATAGCGACAGGATTATCTCCCAATTATTGAAGACGGTGGCCTTGTACAAGGAAACTGTTGAGTTACATGTACTCAATGTACAGCCTCCGGTACCCTACTCTAATAAGGTATCTCACGCGATTGGTCACGAACAAGTGGAAAAATATCTGCAGGAGGAGGGGGAACACGCCCTCAAAACGTCCCTTGCAACGCTGGCTGCCGCCGGGGCGGCATATAAAAAACATATTGTGAAGGGCGACCCGGTCGAGGTGATCCTGCGGACAGCCAGGGATAATGACTGTTCGCAAATTTTCATGGGTACACATGGCAGGGGCGCTGTAAAAGGACTGTTACTGGGTTCGGTTGCATCCAAGGTGGCCCATCTTTCCACCATCCCTGTTACCCTGGTCCGGCAGTAATTGTCCGGCGTGCCGGACGTCACAGTTTTATTTTTTGGTATTCCATGCGATCATTTGCGGCGCATGTATTGACAAGGGTCATTGGTAACATACAAGTGACCATGCAACAGGTAAATCCTCACCGAGGGGAGTAGCTCCACTGCAACAGGACCGTCAACCCGGGTGTATAGCCCCGGTCCTGCTGGTGGCCGACGATAAACCGGTTACGAGCGAGACCTTGGCTGGCCCTGGCGGACTTCCTGCCCGGGCCGGGCAAGGATTCTTGTATAACTAGTCATTTATCGGAGGCTGGAGTACACAACGTGGATATATTTTCAATGCAGTTTCTGTCGGCGTTGTTCGCCATCATCATTATCGACCTGGTACTGGCCGGAGACAATGCCATCGTCATTGCGCTGGCCGCCCGCAATCTACCACCGCACCTGCGTACCAGGGCCGTCGTCTGGGGCACCGGTGGCGCCATCTTCGTGCGCACCATCATGACCCTGATCGTTGTATGGCTGCTCAAGATCCCGGGGCTGATGCTGGCGGGTGGTGTTTTGCTGTTATGGATCGCCTACAAGCTGTTGATCGATTCCGATGAAGGCGAGGAACATCATATCGATTCCAGCGCCAACTTCTGGGGCGCAATGAGGACCATCGTGATCGCCGATGCGGTGATGGGGCTCGACAATGTACTGGGGGTGGCGGGCGCGGCGCACGGTAACTTCCTGCTGGTGGTGCTGGGCCTGCTGATCAGCATACCTATCATGATTGCCGGCAGTCAGATCATACTGAAATATGTACAGAGGTTCCCGGTCATTGTCTACATCGGCGCGGGGGTGTTGGTGTTGACCGCGGCAAAGATGATCGCTCACGAGCCGCTGATCAGCGCCTGGTTCACAGCATTGGGTTATTTTCTCTGGGTGCTGTACGCGGTGATGGTGGGCGGGGTCCTGTACGCCGGGTACCTTAGCAATAAGGCCAGGCGTAACGATCATTAATGCACCAGCCAGGGGGCGCCCCCTGGTTTTCACTTCGGCGTGTTTTTATGCAGCCCCACTGGCCTCGTTTGTTTGCCGCGGACGCGCAGGTTGATCATTTCAACCCCTATCGAGAATGCCATGGCGAAATATATGTAACCTTTGGGTACGTGTACATCGAAGCCTTCCACGATCAGGGTGACGCCCACCATAATCAGGAACGACAAGGCAAGTATCTTGATGGTGGGATGGGTATCGACGAAATCACCGATGGGTTTGGCCGCGAACAGCATGATACCGACAGCGATGATGATCGCGATTGCCATGATCGAGACATAATCAGCCAGTCCGACCGCGGTGATCACGGAGTCGAGCGAGAATACGATGTCAAGGACGGCGATCTGGAACAGGATGGAGCCCAGGTTGGCGGCCACGACCTTGCCGGCATGGTCTTCCTCTATGCCTTCAAGACTGTTATGAATCTCGGAGGTCGCCTTGGCCAGCAGGAACAGTCCGCCACCGATCAGGATTATGTCACGGCCGGAAATCTCCTCACCGATTATGGTAAACCAGGGTTCGGTCAGACCAATGACCCAGGCTATCGAGAACAGTAGTGCCAGCCTGGTGAGCATGGCCAGGGAAAGACCGACGTTCCTGGCGAAGTTCCTCTGTTGTTCCGGCAGCCGGCCGACCAGGATGGAAATAAAAATGATATTGTCTATCCCGAGGACTATTTCGAGCGCTGTCAGCGTGGCCAGGGAAATCCAGGCTTCCGGACTACTTAACCATACAAACATGTTGATATTCCGGTTTCAAGTAATACGGGGATTACGGTTCAACGGGGTAGTTGGTATAGGTGTAAGTTGATCCGTCTTTGCTTATGGCTATCACTTCAAACGCATCGATTCTATCGCCCATCTCCATACCGGGTGCCCCGACCGGCATACCGGGCACGGTCAGTCCCAGGATGTCAGGTTTTTCTTTCAGGAGTCTGGAAATGTCGGCAGCTGGGACATGTCCCTCGATGACATAACCATTTACCACAGCAGTGTGACAGGAACCGAGGTGGGCCGGGACACCATACTTTTCCTTGTACGTTGCGATGTTGTCGACATCGATCGCGGTTACGCTGAAATTATTGTCTTTCAGGTGGGATACCCAGTTGGAACAACATCCACACAAGGGGTCTTTGTAGACGATTACCTCATGCATCTCTTCCGCCGCCCATACAATGGAACAGGCCAACAGCAGGGCACTGGTCAACGTTGTTATTTTCATGTATTTCATCTGGGTTACTTTAAACAGATTATGCCTGCCCGGGGGGTAGCCTGCAATCCCTGTCATTGGGTGCCTTCAACTTGTACCAGTTTCATGCGCCCTGTGGCGCCACGCTTGATTGATACTCTGCCTTTGGGACAGCCAAAGTGTTCCGCCACCAGTGCCACCAGCTCTTGGTTGGCCTTGCCGTCAACCGGTGGTGATTTGAGCCGGGCGTGCCACACACCATCTGCGCCCGGACCTTCAAGACAACTGCTGCGGGCATTGGGCTTGACTTTGATACGCAGTGTCTTCATTACTCAACCTGTACACACAGGCCCTTGAGATATTCCGCCTCCGGGAAATTCAAGGCCACAGGATGATCGGCAGACTGGCCGAGGCGATCGATGATACGCCCCTGGCGGCCGGCATCGAGGGCGGCATCGGCAACGATCTTCTGCATCAATGCAGGTGCCAAGAGACTGGAGCACGAAAACGTCACCAGCATACCGCCCGGGCGCAGCAGGGCGAATGCCTGCATGTTGACATCTTTATAGGCACGGGCGCCACGGTTGAGTGCCTGCTTCGAATCGACAAGTTTCGGTGGGTCCAGCACGATGAGATCGAATAAACGCTGCTGGCGGCGGAAGGCCCGCAGTTGTTCGAACACGTTGGCCTCGATATTCTCAACCTGCGACAACGGCAAGTTGTTAAGACGCACATTTTCCTCAACCAGAGTCAGTGCGGTCCTGGAGGAATCGATATTTACGACGTGGCCGGCCCCGGCCGCGAGCGCCGCCACAGCAAACCCGCCGCTGTAGGAAAAACAGTTAAGCATCTCACTGCTTTTAGCGTAGTGCCGGATCTTGCGGCGGTTGTTGCATTGATCGAGGTAGAAACCGGTCTTGTGTCCATGCCGGATGTCGACACGGTAGCGTATACCATTCTCGGAAAAGACTATCCATTCCGGTGGTTCCGTCCCGCTGACAAGGCCGCTACGCGGTTGCAGGCCTTCTTTCCCCCGGACTTCCACGTCCGAGCGTTCGTAAATGGCCCGGCCCGGCAGCAATTCCCGCAAGAGTCCGGCAATGGTGTCTTTCCAGTACTCAACACCCGCAGACAGGATCTGACATACCAGTGTCCCTGCATAGGAATCCACGATGAGTCCCGGCAACCCGTCACTCTCGGAGTAGAACAGACGGCAGGCGCCACCCGGTTCCATATCGTAGCCGAGCGCATGCCGGCGGTTGATTGCGGCCTCTAACTTGAAGCGAAAGAACTCCTTATCAATTATTTCGGCGGGATCGAAGCTCCATACCCGGCAACGGATCTGCGAGACGGGCGACCAGGCCCCGACGGCTATCGCCTCTCCTTCGGCATTTCGCACCAGCACAGTCTCACCGGACTCCGGCTTGCCCTGGACAACATTGATTGCCCCGGAAAAGATCCAGGGGTGTTTACGTTTCAGCGAATCATGGCGGTCCAGTTTCAGGATAATGGTTTTCATCGGGTTGCGGATACCGGGACGGATTTAAATCGGTCCCGTTAACCTTCGGCTGTACGTTTCAGGTTGGCGAGTCCCTGCTCAAAATCCTTGCCGACCAGTTTGTCCATACTCATGAACACGCTCATAATTTTCGACATAAACGGCATCGGGCCGCGCATCGTCCAGGTCACCTCGGTGGAGCCGCCTTTGCCGGCCAGGTTGAATTCCACCATATTGTGTGCCTCGAACGGTTTGATGAAGTCGAGTTTGATGATGATTTTGCCGGGTGCAGAGGTCTCGGTAATCTCCATCCGCCCCTGGCCAACCTTGTTATTGCCTTCCCAGGCGTATATCGCCCCTTTGCCTTCAGACGGGCCGTCGTAACGGCGTTTCAGTTCGGGGTCTATATTCTCCCAGGGCGACCAGGAACGCCAGCTGCGGAGATTATTGATGAGTGCAAAGATCTTTTCCGGTGATGTATCAATGACAGTCCTGCGTTGTACCTGGAAAGAGTCAGGCCGGGTTGCTGCAACACCCAGTATTGCGGCAATGAGTATAACAATAATAGTGACAGCTGCGGTCAGCATGGTTTTCTCCAGTATGGATTGGTCATCATCGCATCTGGTCAGGTATATTGACCAGCAGATCGGTAATACCGACATCGATCCCGGCCTGGAACAGCAGCGTCGTTGCCTGGCCACGGTGATGGGTCTGGTGATTGAAGAAGTGCATAAGCAGGCTGAAAAAATTTCTCTCTGATGCTACGCCTTTCATGTTGGTGTAATGCAGGGTCTGATCCAGGTCTGTTTCCGTAACTGCCATTGCCCATGCGAGGATGATGTCATCGAGTACCCTGCGATGCGCCGCCAGGCTGCGAATGTCAGTATACAGGACCTCGTCAAGCGAAACGGGTGCGGGGTACTCACGCACAGGCAGAAGGGCTGCATGGTTGGCTGGGTGGGACATAAAACGCCCCAACCAGATCCTGTCTGCGACGACGATGTGGTTGAGCGTGCCGAGTATCGACCCGAAGAAGGCCTTTCTGTCTGCTGCGAGTTCGTCATCTGACAATTTCATGGCCGCCTCGTACAAGCTGGAGTTCATCCATTCGTTGTATGTAGCCATCAGGCGAACGTGCTGGATTCGGCTCATTGCACGACTCAGGTCCTAGTTATTACGTTGGACGGAATTCTCCAGCGTGCCTATCCCTTCGTAAGTGCAGGTGGTTTTATCACCGTGTTTCAGGAAGATCGGCGGGTTCCGGGCGGAGCCGACGCCGGCCGGGGTGCCGGTCGCGATCACATCTCCCGGTCGCAGCGTCAGGATATTCGATGCGTATGCGAATTGCTCGAACACAGTATGGATCATCAGCGAGGTGGTTGATTCCTGCATCACCTTGCCGTTGAGGGAGAAGACTATGCGCAGGTTTTGTGGGTCCGGGACAAATTCCCCGGGTACAATAAACGGCCCCATGGGAGCGAAGGTATCGTGAGATTTCCCGGTCAGCCAGTCGGAGCCGTAACGGGTGTCGCCGCGGCTGCCGCGGTCCGAAACATCCAGCTCCAGGGTGTAGCCGAAGATATGATCGGCGGCCCGTGAGACGGGAACGTGTTTGGCCGTGCGTCCCACCACGATGCCGAGTTCACACTCCCAGTCGATCTCGGTGCGTCCCAGGGGTATTTGTACGGTTTCACCATGGGCGATAACCGCAGTCGGGGACTTCAGGAACATATAAGGGTTCCAACGCTTGTCATTTGCTGCCGGTACCCAGATGCCGGGTGGCCGTGTGGAGTCAGGGGCGGCGAACCCAGGCGGGGTACTGGCATCACCACCGGCGTCCCGGACGTCCTCCATCTCCAGCGCATGTTCCGTGTAGTTCAGGGCAGTGTTCATCATGGTGGCTGGATACATAACCGGTGGCAGCACCTTCAGGTCGTCGAGATTATGGACATAACCGGGACGGTTGTTGGTAGGGAACCTGTTGATCGCCTCGATGATCTGGATGATGCGGTCGCGTATGCCGGAGTCATAGCGTACTATAAGGTCTTTCATGTCTGCGGGCGGGGCCACAGCATTGCCCTGGACCGGCAGGGCCGTGTTGGCCGCAGTGAAATCGATTACCAGGGTATCACCCAGTACTATGCCGACGAAGGTGTTTCCTCCACGATCGAAACTGCCGAGTTTAAAAGGATGCATCCCGGACTGGGCCCGGGAATCACCGGCCGGGTTGGTGGTCAGTAATACTCCAATGATAATGTAAATATATCGATACATGGCAGCTCTCCCCTGATTCTGATCTGTTCATATAAGCAAATCTGCCGGTGAAACACAAGAAGCCGTCTGCCGTGGGAATCACGTCCAGGTATCCCCGGCCACGAGAGCAACCTACTGGAGGAACTTCCATTTCACCAGGACAGCTATAACCGCGGGCACCAGGAAGACCAGCAGGAAGATGGGGAGTTCCTCCCGGAATGAATAACCGGCCTGTGTGATCCCGATCCACATGTTGACCGCCGCTGCTACAAACCAGACAGCGATGAACGCGACCGTGGCCGTGGTCATGGAGGATACCCCGGTCCCGGCAAGCAGCCTGACCGTCCCGATAACTGCGCCCCAGAGCAGAAAACCCGAAAACAGGATGATCAGAGTACGCATAGTCACCTCACAACAACAATCATGGTCTGATTGAAAACCAGACCGTTACGGCGTGCAAGCATGTTTTACCGGTTATGTGGAACGCCCGTCAAAATGGACAATTTTGAATTGCGAAAAATCCAGGTCCTGAATACAACGCGCGTTTATCGCCGCCATCCGGTTGCCCTTGGGATCGGTCCCAAACCCCAAGGGGGCACAACCGCATTCAGGACAGAAGTTGTGTTTTATCACGTGCTTGTTAAAGGTATAGGTACTCATGTCGGACTCAGGGGTCTTTAACTTTACCAGGTCCCGGGGTACGAACCATAACAGGTGGCCGCGCCTGCTGCAGATGGAGCAGTTACACTCCATCAATGATTCTATTGTCCCTTCAACTTCATATGCGATTCTTCCGCAATGACAGCTGCCTTCATATTTCATGGTGTCCTCCACATATCCGTTGGCATGGACGTGTATAGATAAGAGCTTGTAAAATCAAACCAGTTCCAAAACGGGAAGTAACTGACAAAACTGATGGCCGGAACGGCCGGTACTGAAAACCTGGGGTTTTACGGAAAGCCGCTCAGCCTCGGCCACAACCCTAATACCACATCCTGCCGGGTGGAATAATTGTAATACTCAGTTGACGTCGTTACCCGGTTCATCCACCGGCCGTCCACTGATTACCTTACGCCCGGTGAACATTGCAGAAATAATATTTCCGCCTTCCCTTAATTCTGTGATGACTACCGCGACGATGTGCAGTATTACCATCGCAACGACTATGTAAAAGTTATACAGGTGGATCGTCAGGAAAGTGCTTCGATAAGTCCGCATCTCTTCATAGGCCGCAGTGTTGTACATCTCCGGCGCATAGGGGACCAACGTCTCGGGGGCGACGCCGGGTGCCGCGACCCATTCTGCAATCCATTGCCCGAAGGGAGGAAAGAACAGGTCGGTGCCAGCCAGCACGAGGCCGGTGGCGGCCTGGGTTATGATGACGAGAAACAGGGCGGTAACAGCCAGTCTTGCTGCCGGATTGTGGCCCAGGTAATGCTCAGGGCGGCCGGCAATGAAGGCTGCGATATAACTGCGCAGCGCCTGGAAATAGCCGCTTCCTCCGGGAAGGATGGCAGACCATCTGGCGTAGCGGTTGCCGATAAATGCCCAGACGATGCGCCACAGCAGGTTCAGTACCAGTATATACCCAAAGCTGACATGGACTGTTTTAAGTGTGACCATCCCCGGCTTGCTCGGTATACCCAGGGCGTCGGCATTGAGGATGACAGTTCCTATCGATGCCAGGGCAATAACGCAGATAGCGTTTATCCAGTGAAACCAGCGGGTAGACGCATCCCATACAGCATAAGATTTCAGTTCAGACATTCAGGTACCCCTTAATTCTCCCCGGAAGTAATCACCAGATTTCTCCCGCCATAAACCGGCCGGTGACCTGGTGATGATGGGGAGTATAGTTCTGGTATTACAGATATGTCTATATTGCTTTTCCATATGCATCCAAGATCAGCAAAACCCCAGCCCGAAAGTGCTGAAAAGAAATCCACCAACTAGAAAAAATTCCAATACATTTGTCCCATCAGTCCCCACCTATCACGATCGACGTCATCGAGATAGACCCTAATACCGTGTTGTTGAAGAAACTGATCGCTTCATTTTCCTCCTGTAATGCAACGGCGTAGAGCAGGGGGAGATAATGTTCCGGCGTAGGGACCGCCAGTTTGGCGTTCTGCCCCAGCCCATTGTAGGACGCCAGGGCCTCATGGTCCCGCAACAGGGTCCGTTTTTTGACCTCCGTGTCAAACTGGATTGCCCAGTCCAGGGGCATAGCGTTTTGATATGAAAACAGACCCAGGTTATGGACGATATTGCCACTGCAGAGGACGAGGACGTCTTCACGACGCAGGGGAGCCAGTTGTTTTGCGAGATTATAGTGGTAAAGGCCTGGCCGGCTGGTGTCCATACTCAGTTGCACGACCGGAATATCCGCCTCCGGGTACATCGCCACCAGCACACTCCACACCCCGTGATCCAGCCCCCTTTCCGAATCAAGATACGGCCTTTCCGTTGCCAGCAGTTCCGCCACGCGGCGGGCGAGGGCCGGGTCACCGGGTGCCGGGTATTGCACATCGAACAGTTGTTCCGGGAAACCATAAAAGTCATGTATTGTCCCGGGGGTTTCGGATTCAGTAAGACAGACCCCTTGCGTCTCCCAGTGGGCGGAGACACACAGTATGGTCCTGGGTACGGGCAGCCGGCGTGCCAGTTCTTCCCAGCCACGATGGAATTCGTTGCGTTCGATCGCGTTCATCGGATTGCCATGGCCTATAAAGACGACCGGCATATTCAGTGAATGTACGGTATTCATATTGAGTTCAAGTCCATCGCGACTGCTGTTGTCCGCAGTCCTTTACGGAGTCTTGATTTCGTACTCCTGGATTACTTCCTTTTCTGCAGCGGCCTCAGCCAGCCATTCCTGCATGGCCGGGAGAGACAATATTGTATCCACATATTGCCCTTCCGGTTTACCAAACTTGATTCCGTAAGTGATAAAACGGGTTGCTACCGGTGCGTACATCGCGTCCGCTATCGTGAACGGGCCGAACAGGAAGTTGCCGTCAGCGCCGTACCGGGAGCGGCAGTCGTTCCAGATAGCGCACACGCGGTCGATCTCGCCCTGCAGTTTCGGCGATATCTGCTTCACATTCGTCCTGGCCCTGCAGTTCATCGGCAACAGGTTCCTGATCTCGAAAAAGCCGGAATGCATTTCATTGGTGATCGATCTCGCCAGTGCCTTCATCCCGGGGTCCTGCGGCCACAAGTTCAGGCCGGGATACTGGTCAGCAATGAATTCACAGATGGCGAGCGAGTCCCAGCAGGTAATATGGTCATACTGTAGCGCTGGCACTTTCCCGGATGGCGAATACTCAAGCAGTTTTTCCCGGCTGTCTTCCCGGTATAGCGGGACCTTTATTTCGTTAAAGGGTATCCCGCTGACCTTGAGCAACAGCCAGGGCCGTAGCGACCAGGACGAATAATTTTTATTTCCGATGATCAGGGTGGGCTGCATGTGTGATTTTGCCAGGTTGTTGCCAGCGTAGTGTCAGACGGGATTGTCCAACAACCGGTCTGCCAGGACAAGGACGATTTTTGCTCGCGGATCAGTAGGAGCGGCGACCCCGCCGCGAATAATCGGCCCGAGGTCGGGCCTCCTCCTTGTCGCGTGAACGCTCGGGTTTCCACTGATAGCGGGTCAGGGAAATCCTGGCATTCTCTCCGAAAACCACCCCTTCCCGCTCGAGCAGATCACGTTGGATATTCTCAAAATGCGGCTCGGACCGCTTGCTGATCCCGCCTTTGGAATTGATGACACGGTGCCAGGGGACATCGTGCCCGTCGGTAAGGGCATTCAGTGCGTAACCGACCTGGCGCGCATGGCCGGGCAACCCGGCCAGCTGCGCGATCTGACCGTACGTTGCAACCCGTCCCCTGGGGATCTGTTTGATAATCGAGTAGGTACGTTCGTAGGTATTACCCATACCTCGTCCTGTTCCGGTTTATGACCACCCGGAATTCACCGGGTATAGGTCATGAACGGTTGAGAATTCAGGTTATCGATTTTCTCACTATTAACATCGATTGATGACCCTGGATGTTATTGTTTCATGCAATTCAACATCCAGTGAATACCGTAACCATCGACCAGCATGCCGAACCTGGCGCCCCAGAACGTGTCCTCCAGGGGCTGGGTGACCTTTCCGCCTTCCGCCAGCGCCTTGAATACCTTTTCCTGCTCCTTTTCGTTCGTGAAATGTATGGTCAGGGAGATATTATCGCCAGCCTTTGCCTTGCGTCCAGGCATGCCGTCTGACGCCATGAAATGGACCCCTTCCGCCTTGAATTCGGAATGCATGATTCTGCTTTTGTCTTTTTCCTCCGCGTTCACCGGGGCTTCACCAAAGGTCTGCACCATCACGATCTCCCCGTTCAGGCACTGCTTGTAAAACTCCAGCGCCTCCCGGCATTTGCCGCTAAAATCGATATAGGGATTCAATGTCTTCATGTTTTTCTCCTTTCTGGTTGATAGTTAGAACTTCATTCCTGGCCCAGTTCACGTATCGGCCTGATCTCGATGCTGCCGACCCGCGCCGGCGGGAGCTTTGAGGCCAGCTGTATGGCTTCGTTGAGGTCCCTGGCATCCACCAGGTAGAACCCGGCCAGCTGTTCCTTGGTCTCGGCGAACGGGCCGTCGGTGACGGACAGCTTGCCCTTGCGGACGCGAACAGTCGTGGCCGTGTGTACCGGCTGCAGGGCCTCGGCGGCGACATAATACCCGTCCTGTTTCATGATCTCGCTGTTGGCGAAACATTCACTGTCGGCCACGGAACCGAGCTTTTTTTCTTCACTGTAGACCAGCAACAGGTATTTCATGGTGGATCCCTCAGCCCTTCCAGGCCTGTTTTAATTTTGCAATATCGATCTTCTTCATCTTTAACAAGGCCCGCCATACGCGCTCCGTCTTTTTAGCATCCTTGTTCTTCAACAGGTCGTTGAGGGTGGCAGGGACGATCTGCCAGGTCACACCGAATTTGTCGGTGAGCCAGCCGCACTGCTGGACCTTGCCGCCGGCGGAGAGCTTGCCCCACAGTTTGTCCACTTCCTTCTGGGTCTTGCAGTCGACTATAAACGAGATGGCGCTGGAAAAGGTAAAGTGCGGGCCACCGTTCAGGGCGATGAACTCCTGGCCCTCGATCCGGAACTGGACCGTCATCACCGACCCTTTTTTTCTGCCGGAGACCTCCGCGCCGGCATCACCGTAGTGATCGATCTTCAGGATCTTCGAATTTTTGAATATCGAAACATAATACTTCGCGGCCGCTTCGGCCTGGTTGTCGTACCACAAGAATGGTGTAATCTTCTGCATAGTGTCCTCCCTTATTTATTGAATGTGCGCCGGGTCCATGTAAAAGACTTCCCAGATATGACCATCCAGGTCCTGGAAGCCGTGTGCATACATGAAACCGTGGTCCTGCGGCTGGTTGTAGGTGGAACCACCGGCGGCGACGGCTTTCTTAACCAATTGATCGACTTCGCTGCGGTCCTCGCAGGAGAGGGCTATCAGTACCTCGGTGTTCTTTTTTGCATCACAGATGGTCTTCGGTGTGAACGTGCTGAACTTTGCATGCGTCAACAGCATGGTGTAAATGTCCTCGCTGATGATCATGCAGGTCGCGGTATCGTCAGTAAACTGCGGGTTGAACGAGAAACCCAGCTTTTTAAAGAACGCTATCGACTTGTTCAGGTCCCTGACCGGCAGATTTACAAATATTTGTCTGGGCATGATGTTTCCCCTTCAAGCCGTTACTTTTTTGGTTTTTTACCGGCGAGCTTTTCACTCTCGGCCTGCATGCGTTTCCAGTCTTCCTGCAGTTTCGGGGTAAATTCCGCACCGAAATCTTCGGGTTCGAACACCGGGCGTATATCGATGTCGGAATCTTCCATCATCGGGTTGGGGCAGCGCTTGACCCAGTCGATGGCCTCCTGCATCGACTTGACCTGCCACAGCCAGTAGCCGGCCACCAGTTCCTTGGTCTCCGCGAACGGGCCGTCAACGACCGTACGTTTATTGCCGGAAAAGTGCACCCTGACCGCTTTCGAACTGGGTTGCAGACCGTCGCCGCCCAGCATGATCCCGGCCTTCACCAGTTGTTCGTTGTACGCCATCATCTCCGTCAGCAGTCCCTCTTTGGGCATTTCGCCCGCTTCGGAGCCCTTGCTTGCCTTTACAAATACCATGACTTTCATTGCTTAATCCTCCGTTATTCAGGTTAGATTGGTGTGTTTACGCCCTATAGTCGAACAGGAAACTACCGGATCGACAACCGTGTAAAATAATTTTTACGACCATCCTGTGGGAGGCCCGCCCCCGGGACGAATGTTCGCGGCGGGGCCTGCCCCGGGCGCGTCGCTCCTACATATTTTTCAGCCCCGCCAGCCGCCGTTCAATGAACCGCCGTTCCGGACCCTGTAGTGTCAATTCCAGTGCGTGCCGGTAAGCGGCACGTGCCTCGTCATTTTTTCCCAACCGGCGGCACAGGTCCGCCCGGGCGGCATAGGCGAGGTGATAGGTCTTGAGATCGCCGCGGTCCAGGATCGCGTCAACGAGGCGTAGTCCGGCCTCGGGCCCGTCCCGCATTGCCACCGCCACGGCGCGGTTCAGTTCCACCAGCGGAGTAGGGGCAGCCTGCATCAATACATTATAGAGACCGGTTATCTGTGCCCAGTCCGTCTTCTCAAAATCAACCGCCTCGGCATGTACTGCCGCGATCGCGGCCTGCAGGGTGTAGGGTCCGAAGTCACGCGATGCCAGTGCCTGGCGGACCAGTGCAAGGCCTTCAGCTATCTGTTCCCGGTCCCACAGACTGCGGTCCTGATCTTCCAGCAGTATTAGTTCACCGTCAGTAGAGGTGCGTGCCGCGCGCCGGGATTCCGTCAACAGCATCAGTGCCAGCAGACCTTGCAACTCCGGTTCAGGCAACAGTTCCAGCAGCAATCTTCCAAGTCGTATGGCTTCACTGGAAAGGTCATTGCGCGTCAGGGTTGCACCGGATGAAGCGGAATAGCCTTCATTGAACACGAGGTAGATAACCTGCAATACCGTGTCCAGCCGTCCCGGCAGCTCTTCGCGGGACGGTACCTGGTAAGGAATGCCCGCGTCGCGGATCTTGGTCTTGGCGCGGACGATGCGTTGCGCCAGCGTGGATGCACCGGTCAGGAAAGCATGCGCGATCTCTTCCGTGGTGAGACCGCAGACCTCACGCAGGGTCAATGCAACCTGGGCGTCGGGAGGCAGTGCAGGGTGGCAGCAGGTGAAGATCAGACGCAGGCGATCGTCCTCGAGGTCTTGCACCTCGGGGTCTTCAATGGCATCATCCAGTTGATCTGCGAGGTCGTTCAGTGATTTGTCAAAATGCGCGCGCCGCCGGATCTTGTCTATCGCCTTGAAACGGCCGGTCGATACCAGCCAGGCACGCGGGTTCTGTGGCACGCCTTCATCCTGCCACTGCTCGACTGCGGCGATGAAGGCATCGTGCAAAGCCTCTTCCGCGAGTTCGAAATCACCGAGCAGGCGGATTAGGGTAGCTAATACGCGGCGCGACTCGTTGCGATAGATATAATCTACAGTTTCACGGACAGTGTTAGTGGTGACCATCCCCATACATGCCAGGTGTTATTTATGTGCGCGAACAGCCGCCGCGTACGAACGGCGCGCCCACACCGCGGCAAGTTCGCGGTCATCCATGATTTCATCCGGGGCACGGTAATAAGACGTTTTTATCAACTTGCCTTTTTTGATGAATTCGAACGGTGGCAGGCCCTCCTGTACGAAATGATCCGAGTTTTCACCATCCGTCTTCAGGTACAGGACACCGTCGGCGACGAGGGCGAACATCAGGCCATTATGGTATATGCCATGTCCGCCAAACATCTTTCTCGTTGTGACAGGCCCGAACCACTCGAAGACCTCATGGAGATAGTCAATGTATTCATTCATACATGCTCTGCATAGCTAACGCGTGTCATTAACCGGCCGCGCATAACTGACGGTCAACATTTCCCACTGGTGCCCGTCCGGCTCGTTCCAGTAGACCATGCGACCACCAAATTGCGTATTGATCTGCATATCCATGGGGCCTCGCACGGAGCTTCGGTAGTTGATCCCGGCCGCCTTGATACGCCCAAGTATGGCATCAAATTCATTTTCCGAAACACGGAAGCAGAAGTGATAAACGGGGAAGTCCTCGTCCGTATCCTGGAAGTCCAGGGTCAAGCCATCGTTGATGTAAACCGGAGAAAATGGTCCTGTACCTTTTTCCGCCCACGCCACCCCAAGCAGTCCCGCCAGGAACCTTGCGGACTCTACCTGGCTGCGTATGGGGACTATAGTGTGATCAAGTTGTACAGGCATCGAAATTCTCCCGCATCCGCCTTCATAATGTCTATGCCTGTGACATTATAAGTAACTCGTGATAGGAGGTGGCGTATGTTTATCATGCTTGCCGTCTACATAAACTATCGGTGCTGCAGCAAGCTCCTCGGGCGTGGCGTTTTCAAGGCAACCCAGGTTGACCCCGTATATTTTCTCCCCGGCCGGGGTATAACCAATCCCGAACGAGCGTACACCGCAATACTTGCAAAAATAGTGTTCATTTCGCCTGGTATTAAATAAATACTTCGTTAGAACTTCCTCGCCCGCAGTGAGGCGGAACGCTGCGGGCTTGACTATCGCAGGCCAGAAGCGGTTTCGAGAGCATATGGAACAGTTGCATCTGTATGTCGGGGCGGTCAGATCAATATCCGCTTCGAACCGTACCGCACCGCAATGGCAACTACCGTGGTATTTTTTTAACATCGTTTAGCCCCTGTCGCTTGTCTTTATATCCATCTTACGTCCTTTTCCCTGAGTTCCTTGACGCGAAGCGCAGCGATTTTGCGTATGAGCGTCTTCGGCAGCCGTTTGTCGTAGGGAAATTGAATTGAGCCCTTGCCGGTCCTGAACTTTGCCAACTCCTGTTTGAACGGCCTCAGCGCGGAGGGGGTTGGCATGAAATTGAGATGCGATTTGAATGCAGCAAATGCGAAAAGGATCCGCTGCTCTTCAAACACCGGGGTTCGCCATTTCAGAACTTCCTTGGCCCCCGGCGCAACTTTCCTGAGAATTGCATATATCTCGCGCAGGTTCTTGTGTCCTGCTTTGGGGGCGGAGTTTATATATTCTGCAATTGTAGTTGGTTTGGCCTTAGACATGGGTTTTCTGTTGCGAAACGCCTGGCGCCGGCCACCTAAGGGACCGCGTTGCTTGGGGCGCCCTTGAGCGTATTGCCAGGTCCCGATTTCCTGAAATAACGCGCCGTTATTTCCGGTTGGTTCAAATCAATACTTATCAATCCAGAACGCATACCGATCAACAGTTCATAATTTTTACTTACGGCACTTGTAGGGGACATGCCCCACCAAAACTGATCGATTAATAAAACCTCCAAATCATCCCATTCCGGAACATAAGTGAGTACTGTGCTTGAACCAACAATAATAATGGAGACATCCTCATTATTATATTTATGTATGGTTATCGCAGATGGAGC
>Ga0326597_10005121_pt1 | contig 18292 bp, 17 predicted proteins | sample RVTome_12_FD_203789 | JGI IMG/M metagenome (GOLD analysis project Ga0326597, IMG submission 203789) | Soil microbial communities from uranium-contaminated site in the Upper Colorado River Basin, Wyoming, United States - RVT100D185 | ecosystem: Environmental > Terrestrial > Soil > Contaminated >... | reverse complement strand
ATGCGGGCCAATGGCTTAAGTCCGAGACCGGTGGCCCGGTCTTCGGACATGACCAGAACCGCCGCCGAACCGTCGTTCAGAGGGCAAGAGTTGCCGGCAGTGACACGGCCGTCGGGCTTGAAGGCGGGAGGCAACTCGGCCAGCTTCTCCAACGTGGTGTTGGGGCGGGGCCCGTCGTCGCCGGTGATGGTGCGCCCATCTGGAACCTCGATCGGTGTGATCTCCCGATCGAAGAACCCGTTCTTCTGCGATTCCACCGCCAGGTCCTGGGAACGCTTGGCGAACTCGTCCATGCGCTCCCTGGTCACGCCGAACTTCTCGGCAATGTTCTCGGCGGTGTTGCCCATTGGGATGTAGACGTTGTCGATGAAGTCGTCACGGCTCGGGTCGGTGAATCTGGGATTCAGGTCGTCGGCGTCGAAGGCCTTCCCGTAGGTCCGGGTCACGGACTCGGCGCCGGCGGCGACGTAGGTGTCTCCTTCCCCCTGTCGTACTGCGTGGAACGCCATGCGGATGGTCTGGAGCGAGGAGGCACAGAAGCGGTTCACGGTGGTGGCGGGGACGCTCTCGGGCATGCCGGCGAGTAATGATGCGGGACGGGCCAGGTTGAATCCCTGCTCGTGATGGGTGAGGCCACACCCGACCATCACATCTGCCACCGATGCCCGCTCGACCTCCGGTATCTTCTTCATGAGGGCGTCGATGGCGAAACCGGCGAGATCGTCGGCTCGGACGTCGATGAGCGAGCCCTTGTAGGCGCGCCCTATCGGGGAGCGGGTAGTGGCGACTATCACGGCTTCGGGCATGACGGGTACTCCAGGTCGGGTCGGGGCAGGCGATTCTTGATCACATGTTCAAAGCATAAGTCCACCCGTAGCCTTGCCGGCATGAGGTCTCTGGCACGGCTCACCCTGGTGCTCGTCGTGGCCTGCGCCACCACCGATGGCGGTGCCGCCACAACGACCACCATTGCCCCAGTCACGACCGGCACACCTGCCTCGACGACCAGCAGCGTCCCGATCGGCACCACCCGGGTCCTGGCCGGATGCCCGGAGGACACCGGGTTCGTCGATGCGGGGAGGGTCATGCGGGTCGACCAGCCGACGTCGGACACCAACACCCTCGGGCTCATCTCGTGGCAGGCCGAGGAAGGCTGCGAGCGGTTCACCGTCCGCTTCGAGACCACCGAGGGCGCCCCGGCCACGACACCGCCCACGGTTGTGGTCGACTTCATCGAGTCGCGCCAGGTGCTCCGGGTGTGGACCGCCGCCGATTCGACTGTCGTCACCGATCAGCTCGTGGAGACGTCACTCGTCGACCGCATGTTCGTGGTCAGGGGCCTCGCCGGAGGGATGTTCATCGACCTCCACCTCAACAGCCCGGCCCAGGCCCGAGCCGAGGTCTCCAACTCGCCGGCCCGCCTGATGCTCGAGTTGGAGGGTGGCGTCCAGCCGTTCGACTCGACTGCGGCCTACGCCGGGAACGCGGTGGTGACCACACCGGCCGATGGCACGCAAGCCCCCTCGGGCATCCCGCTGGAGGTGACGGGGTACGCCAGGGTGTTCGAAGCGAACGTGCTCATAGTCGCCACGATCGACGATCAGATGGTGGCCGAGACCACCGCCACAGCCGCCGATTGGACCGAGGCCTGGGGTGAGTTCACGGCATCGATCCAGCTACCCCCCGGGGGCGTGTCCCTATTCGTCGGCGAGCAGAGCCCGGCCGACGGGGCATTGGTCGGCGTGACGATCGACCTCACGGTTCGATGAGACCGGGGATCGAGTTGATCTCGACGCGCCCGGCTTGGAGATCGACCATGGGCACCAGCGCGTCGACGAAAGGGACCTCGAACGCGGGGCCATCCGTCTGCTCGACCCGGAGGCGATCCTGACCGGGGCCAAAGACGACATCCGTCACCACCCCGACCGCGCGACCGTCCTGGTCGACGACGGAGAGACCGATCAGATCAGCCGGCCAGTACTCACCGTCGCCGAGTTGGCGACGCTCGGTGACAGCGACCTCCAAGCCTCGAACCTCCTCGGCTGCCTCGCGGTCATCGATCCCCTTGAAAGCCAGCTGGAATCCTCGGTCGACGCGACGAACCGCCCGCACCACGTGCGGGCGGCCCTCGAGGAAGACGGTCGTGCCGGGTTGGACGCTCACGACGTCTTCCTCGTCGACATAGACCCCCAGAAAGCCGTCCAGGCCATGGGGACGACCGAGACGCCCGATGACGAACCGCTCGGGTTCAGTCGAGGAACTCGACGCCAGCGTTGATGCCCTCTTCGTCTCCGGCGGCACCGGCGGCGGCGCGGATCGCCTTGGCCACCCGGCCCCGACGCCCGATGACGCGACCCATGTCACCCTTGGCGGTGCGCACCTCGGCCACGACCTCGTCGGGGCCCTGTTCGACCATGGTCACCGACACCTCGTCGGGCTCCTCCACGATGCTCTTGACGACGTAGGTGACGACGCGCTCGACGATTTCGCCCTTGGCCAAAGTCACTCCTCCTCGGTGGCGGTGTCGGCGACGATCTCCTCCGCCGCCGGCTCTTCGGCAACCTCCGGCCCGGGAGGCCCGGGTGTCGCCTCCACCGGCTCGACGACCTGGTTCTCGTCGGCCGCCGCGACGGCGGTTGCGGCGCCGGCAGACGGCTTGAGACCGACCGTGTGGATCTGACCGGTGCGCACCTTCAAGGTGTTCATCGCACCGGAGATGTTGAGCAGCTTCTCCACCGCTTCGGTGGGCTGGGCTCCCTTGGAGAGCCAGGAGGTGGCCTTCTCGTTGTCGATCTCGACCAGCGACGGATCCTGTTGCGGGTCGTAGCGCCCGATCTGCTCGATGTAGCGGCCATCGCGCGGCGACCTGCCGTCGACGACCACGACGCGATAGGAAGGGGTCTTCTTCTTCCCCATCCGCATCAACCTCATTTTCACCGCCATCTACTCACCTCTTGGTTCGCTGCGCCGGGAGGAGGCCCTGCAGAGAGGGCACCCCCTTGCCTCCGGACAGCATCTTCATCATCTTCTGTGCCTCGACGAACTGCTTGAGCACGCGATTCACATCCTGCGGCCTGGTGCCCGAGCCGGAGGCGATCCGGCGCTTTCGGCTGCCGCCGATGACCTTTGGGTTCCGACGCTCCTCTGGTGTCATCGATTGGATGATCGCCTCGACCCGACGCAGGTCACTCTCATCGACATCCACCTCGCGCAGGAACGACCCGGAGCCGGGGAGCATAGCAAGGATGTCCTTCACGGGCCCCATTCGCTTCATCGCCTGGAACTGGCCCAGGAAGTCCTCGAGGGTGAACTGGCCCTTCTCGAGCTTTCTCGCCGTCTTCTCCGCCTCCGCCTCGTCGAAGGTCGCCTCCGCCTTCTCGATCAGTGACATGACGTCGCCCATGCCCAGGATCCGGGACGCCATGCGGTCGGGGTGGAAGACCTCGATGTCGTCGAGGCCCTCGCCGATGCCGGCGAATTTCACTGGGGCTCCGGTGACCTCCCGAACCGATATCGCTGCCCCGCCACGTGCGTCGCCGTCGAGCTTGGAGAGCACGACACCGGTGAGCCCGACCCGTTCCTGGAAACCGGCTGCGACATTGACCGCGTCCTGCCCGGTCATGGAGTCGACCACCAGCAGAACCTCGTCTGGGTCGGCCGCCTTGCGCACGTCGCCCAGCTCGCGCATGAGCTGATCGTCGATCTGGAGACGGCCGGCGGTGTCGACGATCACGACATCGCGACCTGTCCTCGACGCCTCCCTCATCGCCGCCCTGACCAGCCGGGCCGGCTTTCCCTTGCGATCGGTGAACACCGGGATGTCGATACGCCCCCCCAAGGTCTCCAGCTGATCGATCGCCGCCGGTCGCTGCAGATCGGCTGCGACGAGCAGGGGCTTCCTGCCCTGTTGGGAGAGGAGCCGAGCCAGCTTCCCGGCGGTAGTGGTCTTGCCCGAGCCCTGGAGACCGACCATGAGGATGGTCAACGGAGGTGCCGCCTTTTTCAGTGGGGCTGCTTTGGACCCGAGGGTGGTGACCAGCTCCTCGTGGACGATCTTGATCACCTGCTGCCCTGGTGACAGCGATCTGGAGACGTCCTCCCCCTGGGCTCGCTCCTTGACCCTCCCCAGGAAGTCCTTGACCACCTTGACGTTGACGTCGGCCTCGAGCAGGGCGAGTCGGACCTCACGGAGAGCGGTATCGATGTCCTTCTCGGACAGACGACCCTTGCCCCGCAAGGAGGCGAAGACTGTCTCGAATCGTTGGGTCAGGCTGTCGAACATCGGGCGACAACGGTAGATGGGGGCCAGGTGCTGTGGGCTAGCCCGACGCGACGTCGCGGCGTCGGAACCCGGCCAGACCGGCTCCGACCAGGACCGCAGAGATCGCAACCAGGATCCCCAGCGGCAGGACCTCGAGGTCCTCGGCCGGGAAGAGCGGGATATGGCTGAACGGCGAGAGGTTGAGAGTCCACTGCGGGAACTGGAGGATCTGGCCCAGCTGTCCCAGGATCAGGGACAGCACCAGGACACCCCAACTGAGACCGGTGCGGCTCGGAGCGAGCCCATAGAGAGCCATGGCCGTCCCGGTCAGCACCCAGACTGCGGGCACCTGGACCATGGCCGCGCCCAGCACCCTTGTCGCCTGACCGGCGACATCGCCTGTGATGGCCCCGTAGGTGGCGCCGGAGACGAGACCGGCCATAGCCAGGATCAGAACCGGGCCGAGGACGCCAAAGAGCAGATGGCTCCAAGCCCAGCCAACCCGCGGGGTGGCGGTGGCCAGTACCGGTTCGGCCCGGAGCCCCTCTTCCTCCACCTGCAATCGGAGAACGGCTCGGATTGCGTATGCCGAGGTCACGATGGCGATGATCCCGACCGCGGCCGAGAAGAAGGCGTCGGTGAGCCCCTGTTCTCCACCCAGCTGCTCGAAGATCTCCATGAGCTGCGGATTCCCCTCGAGCATGTCCCCGACACTGTCTGCAGCGGCTCCGTAGACCCCGCCAAGCACCGCCAGGCCGGCGGTCCAGGCAAAGACCGAGCCGCGGTGAAGACGCCAGGCGAGGCCGAGCGCGCTGCCCAACCCCGCCCCGGCATCGGCCGGCCCCGGGCGGGGCGGAAATGCTCCCGCACCCACGTCGCGTCGGGCGGCTATGGCGATGGCGGCGAGGATCGTGGTCGCTCCGAGAAAGACCCAGAGCGCCAGGACCCACCACTCCTCCCCGGCGAACGGCCGGATCCGGCTGAACCAGCCGATCGGGGACAGCCAGGACAACCACTCCATGCTCTCGCCCCCGGAATCGCCGCCCATCCTCAGGAGGAAGGCAAACCCGGCGGCGCCGACGGCGAGCCCCCGGGCCGTGGAGGCGGCCTCGGTGAACTGTGCTGCCAGGGCGCCCACCCCGGCAAAGGCGACGGTCACGCCCAAGAAACCGAGACCGAAGGCGATCGAGCCTTCCAAGGGGAGGCCGACACCGAACAGACCCGCGGTGAGGATCGCGCCGAGGACCACGCCGGCGCCGACGGTCACGGTCAGGGCTGCTGCGAGCGGCGCATTGCGCCCGAGCACGGTGGAGCCGAGCAACTCACGGCGGCCGGTCTCCTCTTCTTCCCGGGTGTGACGGATCATTGTCAGTACCGCCATCAGGGCCACGATGAAGGCTCCCAGAGTCCCCGATCGCCACGCGGTCAGACCTCCGATGCTCGAGTCGTAGAGCGGGCCGAGCAGGGAGGTCAGGGCGGGACTGGAAGCCACGGTTGCGGCCAAGCCCTGGCGCGAGGACTCGTCGGGATAGAGCCCGATGAAGGCGTTGGCAGTGGCGATCGGGACCAGGGCGAGGATGGAGACCCAAACGAGGAGTCGAAGCCGTTCCCGCCTGAGGATGAACCGGGTGAGCTTGCCGGTTGCCGTGAAGGTGCTCACTGGCCGATCTCCCCATCCTCGTAGTGACGCATGAACAGCTCTTCGAGCGTGGGCGGATGGCTGACCAGGCTCCTCACGTCGAGCGGGGCCAGGGTCCGCACCACGTCGGCCAGCCGGTCGGAGTCGACCTCGAATTCCACGCGATGGTCGTGGAGACGCAGGTCGTGGACCCCGAGCAGGGCGGCCACTGGAGCCGGATCGGAGCCGAGCTCGGCGATGATCGTGGTCCGGGTCAGATGACGCAGCTGGGAAAGTGTCCCGCTCTCCACGGTTTTGCCCTTGCGCACGATGCTGATCCGGTCGCACAGGGCCTCGACCTCGGCCAGGATGTGGCTGGCGAGGAGCACTGTCCGCCCGTTGTCGCGGTCCTCCTCGATGCACGCACGAAACTGAGCCTCCATCAGCGGGTCGAGGCCCGCAGTCGGCTCGTCGAGGATGAGAAGCTCCACGTTGGAGGCGAGTGCCGCGACCAGGGCGACCTTCTGCCGGTTGCCCTTGGAATAGGTGCGGCCCTTCTTGGTCGGATCCAGGTCGAACTGCTCGAGAAGCCCAGCCTTTTTCTCGGAGTCGAGACCGCCGCGGAGACGGCCCAGGAGGTCGATCACCTCTCCCCCGGTGAGATTGGGCCACAGCATGACATCGCCCGGAACGTAGGCGAGACGCCGGTGGAGCTCGGTCGCCTCGCTCCAAGGGTCACCCCCCAGCAGCGAGGCAGAGCCGGCATCGTGGCGGAGGAGACCGAGAAGGACGCGGATGGTGGTGGTCTTCCCCGCCCCATTCGGGCCGAGGAAACCGTGCACCTCCCCGGTGGCCACCTCGAGGTCGAGCCCGTCGAGGGCGCGCACCTGTCCGAAGTTCTTCACCAGACCGGAGACGGATATCGAAGTGCTCATGCCCGGCGATGATAGCACTGAGGCTGAACAGCCGTTTAACATGCTGATCATGCGTTCAGCATCAGCCAGCGAAGACCTCACCACCAGGGCCCGGATCCGTGACGCCGCCCTGTCCCGATTCCCCCGAGACGGGTTCGGTGGGACGACCATCAGGGCGGTGGCCGCCGACGCCGGCGTCTCACCCGCTTTGGTGGTCCATCATTTCGGCTCCAAGGACGGGCTGCGGGAGGCGTGTGACCAATACGTGGTGCGCCTTTTTCGGGAGACGAAGGAGGCCGGACTGCAGGAAGAGAATCTCTTCAGCCGCTCCTTCGCCGCCACCGCCTATCAGATGGCCCAGCCGCTCCTCCGTTATCTGGGATGGGCCTTGTCCCGGGGTCATGAGGCGGCCGGCGAGCTGTTCGACGAGATGGTGCGCGAGGGGGTGGAAGTCTCCCGGATCGCCATCGCCAAGGGGCTGATCCACGACTCCCCCGATCTGGAGACGAGGGTGGCTGTCCAGATGGCGATGCAATTGGGCGCGGTGGTGATGCACTCGCATCTGCAGAGGGCCCTGGGCATCGATCTCCTCACCTCCGACGGCCTGGCCGCGGTCACCCCGGCGATGCTCGAGATCCTCAGTGGGCTGTTCAAACCCGAGGTCCTGGAAGGGATCAGAGATGCCTACATCGAGGGCAGCCAGGATGGGGGATTGCTCACAGCGTAGGTCACGGCGAACCGCACCCGGCCCAGCGAACGTATTGACTGACGGGCCGACGCGGCGGCGGGCAGTTGCGTAAGGTCTGAACCTGATTCCGGGCCCGCCGGAGTCCAGCGGAACGGAGGCGTCGATGTACCCGAGCAAGTTTGATTATCTCGCCCCGACCACCATCGACGAGGCGCTGGGCGTGCTCGCCGAGAAGGGGCCCGAGATCAAGATCCTGGCCGGCGGGCAGAGTCTGGTCCCGATGATGAAGCTGCGGCTGGCCAACCCGCCCGCCTTGCTCGACATCAATCGTCTCCCCGGCCTCGACTCGATCGAGGACTCCAACGGGCATCTCAGTATCGGTGCCCTGGTGAGACACAACCATGTGGTCAAGTCCGACGCGGTCAAAGACGCCAACCACACGGTGGCCACCGCGGCGCCGTGGGTCTCCGACCCGATCGTTCGCAACCTGGGCACTGTGTGCGGGTCGCTGGCACATCACGACCCGGAAGGAGATTGGGCCTCGGTGATGCTGGCCACAGGCGCAGACGTCGTCCTCAGGAGCAGGCAAGGGGAACGGGTGCTGCCCATCACGGACTTCTTCGTCGACATGTTCCAGACCATGTGCCGGCCCGATGAGCTCGTGACCGAGGTCCGGGTCAACAAGCACACCGCCCGGGGTGGCGGCGACTACCAGAAGCTGGAGCGCAAGGTTGGCGACTACGCCACGGTGGGCGTGGCCACGTCCCTGGAGCTCGCCGACGACGGCTCGATCGCTCACGCCGGTATCGCTCTCACCTCGGTATACGCCCACAACCTCAAAGTAACGGAAGCCGAGGACCTGCTCCGGGGCAGCCAGCCGGGCACCGAGTTGTTCAAGGAGGCCGCTGTCATCGCCAGCGCAGCGTGTGACCCTGCCGACGACCATCGTGGAAGCGCTGCCTACAAGCGCCATGTGGTCGGCGTCTTCACCGAGCGGGGCCTGGCCAGATCCCTCGAGATCGCCCAGGGAGGTCAATCGTGAACGTCACAGTCAACATCAACGGGGCCGAGCGCACGGCGGATGTGGAGCCGAGGCTGCTGCTGACCGACTTCATCCGGGGCACCCTGGGTCTCACCGGGACCCACATGGGGTGTGACACGACGAGTTGCGGTGTGTGCACCGTCCTCCTCGACGGGGTACCGGTCAAGTCGTGCACGGTGTTCGCCGTCCAGGCCAACGGGCGCAGCATCACCACGGTCGAGGGTCTCAAGCAGAACGGCCAACTCTCCCCGATCCAGCAGGCCTTCCACCAGGAGCACGGTCTCCAGTGCGGGTTCTGCACCCCGGCGATGATGCTGGTCGGAACCGCCCTGCTCGAGGAGAACCCCAACCCGTCGGAAGACGAGATCCGTTGGGCCATATCGGGCAACCTGTGCCGGTGCACCGGGTACATGAACATCGTCAAGTCGATCCAGGCCGCCGCCGCGATGAAGAGTGAGGAAGTCTCAGCATGACCACCACCGCCGAACCACACAGCCTGTTGACCACGCCGGAGGTGAGCGGGCTCGGTCACAGCCGCAAACGAGTCGAAGACGCCCGGTTCATCGAGGGCAGAGGCAACTACGTCGACGACATCGTGCTGCCCGGGATGTTGTACATGGCCATCCACCGCAGCCCGCTGGCCCACGCCAGGATCCTCTCCATCGACACCTCCGAGGCCGCGGCGATGGAAGGCGTGATCGCCGTGGTCACCGGTGAGCTGCTCGCCGGGTACAACCTGGCCTGGATGCCCACCCTCTCCGGGGACACCCAGGCGGTGCTGGCCACGGACAAGGTTCGATTCCAAGGCCAGGAGATCGCGGCGGTGATCGCCACCGACCGATACATCGCCCAGGACGCCGCCGACAAGATCCTCGTCGAGTACGAGGAGCTGGAGCCGATCGTCACCCCGCAGCGGTCGCTGGAGCAGGATGCTCCCCTGATCCGGGACGACAAGGAAGGCCAGACCAACAACCAGTGCTACACCTGGGAATCGGGTGACAAGGAAGGGACCGATGCTGCCTTCGCCGGAGCCGACAAGATCGTCTCCCTCGACACCTTCTACCCGCGCTCGCACCCGGCCCCGTTGGAGACCTGCGGCATCGTGGCCGACGTCAACTCGGCCACAGGGCAGGCCACCTTGTACATGACGTCTCAGGCGCCGCATGCCCACCGGACGGTGTTCGCATTGGTCGCCGGCCTGCCTGAGCAGAACATCCGGATCGTGTCTCCCGACATCGGTGGCGGGTTCGGCAACAAGGTGCCGGTGTACCCCGGTTACGTGGTGGCCACGGCGGCCTCACTGGTGATCGGCAAGCCGGTGAAGTGGGTCGAGACCAGGACCGAGAACCTGATCTCCACCGGGTTCGGCCGCGACTACCACATGCATGGCGAGCTCGCCGTGACCCGCGACGGGAAGATCCTCGGCCTGCGGGTCGACATGCTCTCCGACCAGGGGGCGTTCTTCTCCGATGCCCAGCCGACCAAGTTCCGGGCCGGCCTGTTCCACATCGTGACCGGCTCCTATGACTACCCGGTGGCCCACGTGACCACCCGAGGTGCCTACACCAACAAGGCGCCGGGCGGCGTCGCTTATCGCTGCTCGTTCCGGGTGACCGAAGCCTCGTACATGATCGAGCGTCTCGTGCAGAACGCCGCCTACGAGCTGGGGATGGACCCGGCCGAGTTCCGGATGAAGAACTTCATCAAGAAGGACCAGTTCCCCTACCTCTCCCCCACCGGTTTCGTCTACGACTCCGGTGACTACGAGGGGGCGATGAAGCTGGCCCTGGAGATGGTCGGGTACGACGAGATCCAAAAGGAGAAGGAGCAGGCCCGGGGCGAGGGGAGACTGGTCGGGATCGGCCTCGCCTCCTTCACCGAGGTGGTGGGGGCAGGGCATGGCGACGACTACGACATCCTGGGCCTGCGCATGTTCGACTCCGCCGAGCTCCGGGTGCACCCCACCGGGAAGGCGATCCTCAAGCTCGGCGTCCGCAGCCAGGGCCAGGGTCACGAGACGACCTTCGCCCAGATCGTGGCCGAGGAGTTGGGCATCCCCGCTTCGGACATCAAGGTGGTCGAGGGCGATACCGACAACACGCCCTACGGGCTCGGCACTTATGCCTCCCGGTCGACGCCGGTGGCCGGCGCCGCCACCGCCGTGATCGCCCGCAAGCTGCGGGACAAGGCGAAGAAGATCGCCGCCCATCTCCTCGAGGCGTCGGAGGACGACCTGGAGTGGGAGGTGGGCAAGTTCTCCGTCAAGGGCGACCCCGAGTCGTCGGTGACGATCCAGGACGTGGCGTTCGCCGCCTACACAGACGTCGGCGAAGGGATCGAGCCGGGTCTCGAAGGCGTCCACTACTACGACCCGCCCAACATGACCTACCCGTTCGGCACCTACGCCGTCGTAGTCGATGTCGACCCCGGCACCGGTCAGTGGAAGGTGCGCAGGATGGTGGCCGTCGACGACTGTGGGGTGAGGATCAACCCGATGGTGGTCGAGGGGCAGATCCACGGAGGGCTCACCGAAGGCTTCGCCATGTCGTCGATGCAGCACATCACCTTCGACGAGCAGGGAAACTGCATCGGCTCCAACTTCCTCGACTACCTCATCCCCACCGCCTGGGAGACCCCCCGGTTCGAGCTCGGGGCAACGGTGACCCCGTCGCCGCACCACCCGATCGGGGCCAAGGGTGTGGGCGAGTCGGCCACAGTCGGCTCACCCGCCGCCTTCGTGAACGCGGTGATCGATGCCCTCTGGCCCCTCGGCGTCCACAACATCGACATGCCGGTGTCGGCGGACCGGGTGTGGGCGGCGATGGAAGAGGCGAAGAGCTGAGGAGTCGTCGATGAACCGCGAGCTGCTGGGGCTGGCGGCGGACCTGAGTCGCCGGCACCAGCCGTTCCTGGTGGCAACCGTGGTCTGGGCCCGGGGCCCGTCGTCGGGGAAACGCGGCTCCTCGGCGATCATCGACGCCGACGGCACAGTCACCGGGTGGATCGGCGGTGCATGCGCCGAGCCGGTGGTGAGACGTGAGGCGCGGGAGGCGATCGCCGACGGCAAGCCGAGGCTTCTCTTCCTGGGCACACCCGAGGACATCCGGGAGGTGGACCGGCCGGACGTGATCTCTGTGCCCATCTCCTGCACCAGCGAAGGCGCACTGGAGGTGTTCTTGGAGCCCATGCTCCCCCAGCGCCATGTCGTGGCCGTGGGCCGCTCCCCGGCGGTGAAGACTCTGACCGCTCTGGCCGCCGCCCTCGACTGGCGGGTGACCGTGGTCGACGACGACGGTCACGCCGAGGACCACCCCTGCGCCGGTGAGGTCATCACCACATTGACCATGCCGAAAGGGATCGATGCCCGGACCTCCATCGTCGTCGCCACCCAGGGCCACTACGACGAGCCCGCCCTGGAGGTGGCCCTCGGCACAGACGCCGGGTACATCGGCCTGGTCGCCTCGGCAAGGCGGGCGCAGACCGTGCTCGGCTATCTGAAGGACCGGGGTGTCCCCAAGGAGCAGCTGGATCGGATCACCGCTCCGGCCGGGATCGACCTGGGTCACATCCAGCATCGAGAGATCGGGCTGGCCATCCTGGCCGAGTTGGTCGCCCTCGGCGCTGCCGGCGAGATGAGCCGCGGGGTGGAGCCGGCGGAGCCGGCCCACACTGCCATCGACCCGGTATGCCAGATGGAAGTCGATGTGGCCACCGCCAGGTGGATCACCGAGCATCAGGGCGAGACCTACTACTTCTGCGCACCTGGGTGCAAGACCGCCTTCGAAAAGGAGCCCGCAGCTTTTCTTGCCTCCGAAGCCACTTAGGCTCTGATCGTGATCCCCGACACGATCGAAGATCTAGAGGAGCGTCTCGACGGCCTCGACTACTTCGCCGATGAGAGCCTCCTCGTCGCCATCCATCTCGCCGTTCAGTTGGGCCGCCCCCTGTTCCTCGAGGGCGAGGCGGGAGTGGGCAAGACCGAGGTGGCCAAAGTCCTCGCCGCCATGTCCGGAGCCGAGCTGATCAGACTCCAATGCTACGAAGGCCTCGATGTCGGCCAGGCCCTCTACGAGTGGGACTACGCCCGGCAGATGATGGCGATCCGTCTCCTCGAGGCGCGCGGCGCCGGAGCGACGGCCACTCCCGAAGACATCATGAGCCGGGATTATCTCATCGCCCGGCCCTTGCTCCAGGCGATCGAAGCCAGCAAAGACGGCCACCGCCCGGTCCTGTTGATCGACGAGCTCGACCGGGCCGACGAGGAGTTCGAAGCCTTCCTCCTCGAGCTCCTCTCCGACTTCCAGGTCACCATCCCCGAGATCGGCACGATCAAGGCGCAGAGCCGGCCCGTCGTCGTGCTCACCTCGAACCGCACCCGGGAGATCCACGACGCCCTCAAGCGCCGTTGTGTCTACCACTGGATCGACTACCCGACCCCGGCCCGGGAGTCCGAGATCATCACCCGCAAGGTCCCCGAGGTCGAGGGCAAGCTGGCCGACTCGTTGGCCGAGGCGATGAGACGGCTGAGAGAGATGGAGCTGTTCAAGCCACCCGGTGTCGCCGAGACCCTCGACTGGGCCGAATCGCTTCGATTGCTCGAGGCGGGCGAACTGACCGGGGCCGCCATCGAGAGTACCCTGGGCGTGGTCCTCAAGTACAAGGACGACATCGACATGGTCCGCGCCGCCGGGGTCGACAGCCTGGTGGGATGAGCCACCCCGGGCTGATCGACCAACTGACCATCTTCTCGGCCGCGCTTCGCAACCGGGGCCTGACCATCACCGCCGACCAGACGGCCGACATGGCCCGCGCTCTCTCCCTCGTCGACCTGACCCGCAGGTCCCAGGCGGCGGCCTCACTCCGATCACTCTCGGTCACAGACCCGGGTCAGATCCCCGTTTTCGACGAGGAGTTCGAGAAGTTCTTCGACCGGATCCGGCCTGCCGGGCTCATCGACCGCAACCCGGACACCCCCAAGACCAGTGGCGCCAGCTACACCCTCCAGGGAACAGCGGGCAGCGCGCTGACTGAGGTCAACGAGCAGGGAGGCGCCTCGGCGGTCGAGCGCATCGCCACCCGCGATTTCGCCGACCTCGACGACGAGGATCTGCAGGAAGCCAGGCGGCTGGTCATGACGATGATGTGGCACCCGACCGACTACAAGACCCGTCGGTGGTCGGGCGGTGATGGAGGCCGGCCCGACCTGCGCAGGACGCTGCACCGGGCGGTGGGGCCCACCGGGGACCTGATGTTGATCGACTGGAAGCAGCGGTCGAGAAAGGAACGGCCGCTGATCATCATCGCCGACATCTCGGGGTCGATGGAGAAGTATGCCGACATCTTTCTCGTCTTCGCCCACGCCGCCCAACGCCGACTTCGGGAAGTCGAGGTCTTCACCTTCTCCACCCATCTCAGCCGGATAACCGAGGACATGCGCCGTCGCGACACCAGGGCAGCCCTCGCCCGTGTCGCCGAGAGAGTCACCGACTGGTCGGGGGGAACCCAGATCGGCGAGGCACTCGCCCAGTGGAATGGTCGTTGGAGTCGCCGCCTCGCCCGGGGCGGGCCGGTGGTGATGATCCTCTCCGACGGCTGGGATTGCGGCGACCCCGACACCCTGGCGACGGAGATGGCCCGGCTGGCCCGCTCCGTGCACCAGGTGATCTGGCTCAACCCACTGGCCGCCCGCGCCTCGTACCAGCCCTTGACCAGGGGGATGCAGGCGGTGCTCCCCCACGTCGACCAGCTGCTGCCCGCGGCTAGCGTCAGCGATTTCAGAGGAGTGATCCGGGTGCTCGACTCAGTGGCGGGAGCGAGGAGATGAGAAACCAGATCGAGGTTCGCAACCGATGGGTCGGTGAAGGCAAGAAGGTTGCGGTGGCCACCGTCATCCGTGTCCATGGCAGCGCCCCGCGCCCGGAAGGGTCGAAGTTCCTCGTCTCCGACGCCGGGGACATGGAAGGCTCGGTCAGCGGCGGCTGTGTCGAGAACGATGTATTCCTCCACGCCCAGAACGTGATCGAGACGGGGAAGCCGAAGACGGTCACCTACGGGATCGCTGATGACGATGCGTTCGAAGTGGGTATGGCGTGCGGAGGGACCATCGACGTGTTCATCGAGCCCTGGTGAGCCCACTCGACGCCATCGAGGGCATCCTGGACCGTGAGGAGTACGGGGCCGTCGTCACCGTCGTCGACGGGCCGGAGACCGGCTCGAAGGCGGTGATCGACTCGATCGGAAACGTGGTGGCAGGTGAGCTCCCCGGCGAGGTCGCAGCGCATGTGACTGCCGACGCCCTCCAGCTCATGGACCACGAGCAGCATCGAGCCATGCAATACCCGCCCCACACCGTATTCATCGAATCGCTGGCCCCACCCCAGGAGGTGGTGATCGTGGGAGCCGTTCACATCGGGCAGTCCCTGGCCGGCTTCGCCACCCAGATGGGCTACCGGGTCACGCTGATCGACTCCCGCGCCGCCTTCGCCACCGGAGACCGCTTCCCCACGGCCAAGGTCCTGGTCGGTTGGCCAGAGGACCTGATCGACCAGCTCACCCTCGACCGCCGGACCTGGCTCGTCATCCTCTCCCACGACAAGCGGTTTGAGGACCCGGTCCTGGTCGCCGCCCTGAAGAGCCCGGTCCGCTACATCGGCTGCATGGGCAGCCGTCGCACCCAGGACCTCCGCGTCGAGCGACTCCGGAACAAGGGCTTCTCCGAGGAGGACATCGCCCGGGTGAGGGGGCCGGTCGGTCTCGACATCGGGGCGGAGAGCCCTCAGGAGGTCGCCGTCTCCATCCTGGCCGAGATGACCTTGGTCCGTTACGGCCACGGCACCGGTCTCTCCCTCCACGGCATCGAAGGCCGGGTCCACAAACAGCGGCCCGAGGACGACTGAAGTACGGCGTGTGCAGTCGACCACCGTCACAGTGGCTCGCCGCACACGGGATCCCGTGTGCAGTCCCCGTGTGCAAAGAACCACCACGACGGTGGTGAATTGCACACGACACCGGCCGTCTCGGCCCCCGAATACCCTGTCCGGGTGACACAGAGCTCGGACGAGGCGCTCCGGGCCGACATCAGACGGCTCGGCAACCAACTTGGAGACGCCCTGGTGCGTCAGCATGGCCCCGAGTTGCTCGACCTGGTCGAAGAAGTCCGGGCGCTGGGCAAGTCGTCGCGTCGTGGCGGGAGCACCGAGGCTGCTGCCCGGCTCGATCTACTGCTCGCCGCGCTCTCCATCGGGGACGTGATCCCGCTGGTCCGCGCCTTCACGGCCTACTTCTACCTGGCCAACGTGGCAGAGCAAGTGCATCGTATCGACCAACTCGGCGTCGACGACCTGGGGCTGGCCGCCACAGTCGATCGGGTGCTCGAGGCCGGGGTCGACCCGGCGATCACCGCAGAGGTGATGAGGCGGCTCGAGATGCGACCTGTCTTCACCGCTCATCCCACAGAGGCCGCACGGCGCTCGATCCTGGGCAAGACCGTGAACCTCGCCGAGCTGATAGAAGAGCGTCTCGGGGCCTCCGACGACGACCTGGACCGGATCGACCGCAGGACCGCCGAGCTCATCGACCTCATCTGGCAGACCGACGAGCTACGCCTCCAGAAGCCGAGCCCGGTCGAAGAAGCCCGATCCGCCCTCTACTACCTGGTCCAGATCGCATCCAACGTCATGCCCGATCTCGGGGAGAGCGTCGCCGTGGAGCTGACCAGGCTCGGGATACCGCGGCCGAGCCCGATTCGATTTGGCTCATGGGTCGGGGGCGACCGGGACGGGAATCCCGAGGTGACCGCGGAGGCCACTGCGGAGACGCTTCTCCTCCAACACGATCGCGGCCTCCGCCATCTCATCGCACTGGTGGAGCGGCTGTCCGAGGAGCTTTCGGTGTCGGAGCGTCTGGCCCCGGTCAGCGACGCCCTCAGACAGTCGCTGGAAACGGACCGGGAGGCTCTCCCTGATGTCTGGCTGAGAGAGCATCGCCGCACCGAATCCGAGCCCTACCGACTCAAGTGCTCGTACATCCACGCCCGACTCATCAACACCAACGATCGCCTTCGGCGCGGGCTCCCCCATGTCGGAGGGCAGGACTATGCCCATCCCGACCAACTGCTCGACGAGCTAGACAAGATGAGCGAGTCCCTCATCCGGGCCCGGGGGGAGCTGATCGCCCACGGTGCCTTGGCCCGGGTGCGGAGGGCGGTAGAGACATTCGGGTTCCAGATGGCCACCCTCGACATCAGGGAGCACGCCTCCAAGCATCGGGAGGCCGTAGCCGAGCTGTTCTCGCTGGTCGGGGTCGACTACCAGGCCATGGAGCCAGGAGAGCGGCGGCTCGCCCTCTCCGCAGAGCTGGAGGGAACGAGGCCCCTGAGCGGTCTCACCACCACGCTCAGCGAGGCTTCGGACCGGACCCTGAGGACCTTTCACGCCATCAGGGAGGCGAAGGCGCGTTATGGGAGCCAGGTGATCGAGAGCTACATCATCTCGATGACCGAGACCGCGGCCGATGTCCTCGAAGCCGCCGTGCTGGCCCGCGAGGCGGGTCTTGTCGACCTCCGGCGCGGCATCGCCGACATCGGGCTCGTCCCTCTGGTCGAGGGCATAGAAGACCTGCGCAACGCAGGTGCGCTGCTCCAAGACCTGTTCGCCGATCCGCAGTACCGCCAGATCCTGGGTCTGCGTGGCGGAAGCCAGGAGGTGGTGCTCGGCTACTCCGATTCGAACAAGGAAGGAGGCATCACCACCAGTCAGTGGGAGATCTACAAGGCGCAGCGTGCGATGAGAAACGTGGCCGAGGCGCATGGCGTCCATCTCCGTCTCTTCCACGGCAGGGGAGGCACCATCGGACGTGGCGGCGGCCCCACCCACGCCGCCATCCTGGCTCAGCCCTACGGCACGATCGACGGCGACTTGAAGGTCACCGAACAGGGTGAGGTGATCTCCGAGAAGTACGGCCATCCCGAGATCGCCGCCCGCAACCTGGAGCTGGCCCTCGCCTCGGTGTTGGAGTCGTCACTGCTTCACCGCCGCTCCCGCAAACCCAGAGAGGTGCTGGACCGGTGGACCGAGGCGATGGAGTGCTTCTCGACCGAGGCGTACGCCTCGTACCGGGACTTCGTCGGGCACCCCAGCCTGGTTCCCTACTTCCTCTCCTCCACCCCGGTGGAGGAGCTGGGCCGGCTCAACCTGGGGAGCAGACCGTCGCGTCGACCCGGTGGCGTTGCCGGGATCGAGGACCTGCGTGCCATCCCCTGGGTGTTCGGTTGGACCCAGACCCGCCAGATCGTCCCGGGCTGGTTCGGGGTGGGAACCGGGATCCGCGCCGCCCGCAAGGCGGGTTACGGCGACGTGCTGGCCGAGATGGCCGGGGAGTGGGGCTTCTTCCAGACCTTCTTGTCCAATGTGGAGATGACCCTGGCCAAGACCGATCTCGACATCGCCGGCCGCTACGTGACCAGTCTGGTCCCACCCGAGCATCGCGGATTGCTCGACATGGTCCGCTCCGAGTTCGAGCTCGCCACCGAGGAGATCCTCGCCTTGCGTCAGGAAGCCGATCTCTTGGCCGATCTGCCCCTGTTGAAGCGAACCCTCGGTGTCCGCGACATCTACCTCGACCCCATCAACTATCTCCAGGTCTCTCTGCTGGCGAGAAGCCGCGCCGGCGAGTCCGGGGAGGAGTTGAGCCGTGCCCTGTTGTTGACGGTGAACGGGATCGCAGCCGGGATGAGGAACACCGGCTGAGCTGTGCTCAGCCGGTGTTCCAG
>Ga0326597_10005120_pt1 | contig 18293 bp, 19 predicted proteins | sample RVTome_12_FD_203789 | JGI IMG/M metagenome (GOLD analysis project Ga0326597, IMG submission 203789) | Soil microbial communities from uranium-contaminated site in the Upper Colorado River Basin, Wyoming, United States - RVT100D185 | ecosystem: Environmental > Terrestrial > Soil > Contaminated >... | reverse complement strand
CAGCCGCGCGCCATCCTCCGCTGCAAGGTGTTCTAGGACGTGGGAGGCGTAGACGGCGTCCAGGCTTTCGTCGCCGATCGGCAGCGCGCGGCGCGCGTCGTGCGCCATGACTGCCGGAGAGCCGGGCTGCGCATCGAGGTTCAGCCACTCGGGGTGGTACGCAGCGCCGCAGCCGATGTTGAGCAGCCGGCTCATTGCCGGCAACCGGCCCAGTGCCCGTAGTCGCCGACGATCAGCACGCCGTTGACGAGCGTGCGGTTGCACTGCGCGCACGGGCGCCTATCGACCTTAGGCTTCCAAGAATCCAATACCATGCAGCTCGAACCGCATGCCTGGCGAAGCGCGTGAGCCTGATCTGCCTCAGGTACTCAATCGCGACAATCCTGTTGTTTCGTGCCTGCGCATAGGGAAGTAGATGCAATAGATCCTTCGGAAGGATCTCGGGAGCCTGGTCGTAAAAATCGATGATTGCCAGTACTTGGTCGACCTTCGGCTTTCTTGACCAACTTCCAGAGCCGTACGTGTATACGCCCATCACCTCATTCATGTATTTGGGTTTGCCAAAGTTCAGATTGAAAATATGCAGTGGCCAGTCGCCAAACATGCAGGTATGGAATATTCGAGGAAACTCACTTGGGATGTTCCTTCGAAAAACGACAGAGGATGTGGGTGCGCAGTTTGCTTGCACCAGCAGATGCCGAACGTCGCGATTGCCTGGAAATGAGGCGGGCAGGTAAGTCTTCTTGGGCGTAGATTGATCTCGATCGTGCTTTAGGTAGACGTTGTGAAAGACGAAGGAACAATCTGCATGATCTTCCAGGTAATCCACCTGCTTCTGCAGTTTTGCCGGATCAATCCAATAGTCATCGCCGTCAAGAAAGGCGATGTACTTTCCCCGGCACGCTCGAAGGGCATGGAAAAGGTTGTACCTGCCCGTTTGATGCCCTTCAATCATCATCTTTTCTCTATGTCCGGATTGCTCAATTCTGACAAGATGCGGATAAGGGCTCCTATAGCTCTGTGCCACCTGCATGGTCGAGTCGCTCGAATAATCTTCAGCAATAATCGTCTCAAATTCGAAGTTGACCTTTTGGGATAACACCGAATCCAGGGCTGCGGCCAACTGAGCCTCATGGTTGTACGCGAATACACAGACACTCAGTGTTGGATTCCCCGTCCCGATCCCCATTCCCAATCCTTACGCCAGCGTATCGCTGGCTTCGGCCCTGCGCAGATAGACAAGATAGCCAACCGGATAGTCGATGGAATCCAGGAGCGGCCTGTACGTGACATTGAAGAACTCGTTTATCCTTGCTTTGTCGTCTGCGAGCCCGGCTTTGTCGGCAAAGTGATTCATGAACTCGATCGCCATGCCTGTTGCCAATGTGCCATTGGGCTTCGCAAGAAAGCCCAGTTTGCGCTGATCCGCAAATGACCTGATGTGCTCAAGCCTGGGAAGGCTGCATTCCAAGTGCTCCCTGGCCCATTGAGCATTCGTAATGTCAATGAAAAGCTGCAGTCTCTCCTTTTCATGAGTGCCCTCAACAAAGAATGGACCCAACAGGATCACGCCGCGCTTCGCTCTAAGTAGCAACTGGTCCAAGAATGCATTTCGCTTCTCTGGCGGGATATGCTCAAGCACATGGCACGACGCTACATAGTCGAAGGACTCTTTTGGAAAGGGCAGACTCAAGCCGGAAATGCCGTTTGAGTCTGGATCAGCAAGGCAATAGGATGCGTCGGGAATAAATGGCGCGAGCATTCCCTCTCCGCCGCCGACATCCAGTACAGAAAACGCCCCACCATGGCTTCTCGTCACTAGTTCGGATGCGAGCGAGGTGAGTCGATAGTAAGCATTGTGATTCATGCGTTCTGGTGCCGGCAGAGCGGCGCGAGCCAAACGAAGGCCCTTCTCGACATCCCTGCTTGCGGCGCCAAGGAATAGCGCAGTCTTGAACTCCGCGTACGATAGGTAGACTCTGTTCTCATTCAATGCTTGGAAGGCGAACTGAAGATGGAGTGCTGGATTTAGCGGATCGCGGCGGATGAGCTCTTGAAATGCAATCCCTGATTTCATGAAGGAAACAGAGTATCGCCCCAAGAAGAACGGTCCAGAATGTCCGTCATTGCGCCTTAGCGTTACCCCCGGTCTTTGCAGCAACCCAAGAACAAACGCCTTGCCTCGTTTCAGGAATCTTGCTCGAATCGCCTTGAGATACATGCTGAGAAAGTGGCTGCGCGCCAGACAGCTAATTACTGCGAGTTGCGCTGCGTGTTCCAATCCCCGCCAGAATCAAACACTCATTCAGCAGTTCGGCGCACAACAGTCGACAGGTTAGAAAGTAGACGGCGCCACCTGCTACGCTGGCCAAGGCAAGCTCCATCAGTGACGACGAATCGATCGTGCTCCCAATCAAGTAGACGATGCCGGCCATGGGCACTACCGCCAAGAAATTCATAGCCAGATCGCGAAGTTGCTTTAGCCCGCCATAGCCTAGCAATGCCTTGGTGTAGTACGTATTGGCGAAGTATGCCAAGACAGATACCGCAACCTGTGTCCAGGCGATCGCCATGACGCCATAGAAACTTGCTGCGACAGTCACGCTGATCGTGATCACCTTCTTCAGGATCGTGAGCTTGAAGAACAAGTCGGATCGTCCCTGTGCCATCAGAATGTTCAGATTGAGCACGTGCATCGGCCATAACAGGCCACCCAACCCCAACACCTGCAGAATCGGAACGCTGGCCAACCATTGTGCGCCGAACAAGGTAAGCACCAGCGGTTCGGCAAGAAGGATGATACCCACCATGGCCGGCATGCTCACCAGCATGGATAGGGCCTGTGCTTGACGCAGCCCGCTCGTGAGGCGCGTTCTATCACCCGCCATCTTCGAGAATGAGGAGAACGCGACACGGTTGATAATGAGGATCATCAACGTTATTGGCATCTGCTGCGTCTGTTGCGCGCGGTTATAGAGTCCAACGTCGCGCGCGGAGTACAGTTTGCCGATCAGAATCAGGTAAAGATTGGTAGAGAGGATATCGGTTAGCGTGGCCGCCATCGTGTAACCGCCAAACCGGAAGAACGAGCGCAATGCGGCGATGTCGAACGTCCAAGCGGGCCGCCACGGGTGCAACCACCAGAGCAGCAGTACGGTAACCGAGCCAGAAACCACTATGTGGGCCGCCAGGCTCCACACACCATAGCCTTGGCTTGCCATCCAAATGGCCAGCACGCCAGCCAGGACCGAACTGCCCAAACTTACCTTCGCTGTGGTCTTGAAATTCATCTCTTTGCTAAGCAAAGTACTGTGTATCGAGCCGAACGCCCCCACAAGCAGGCTGAAAGCCATTGCATAGGTTAGGTACCGAAGCTCGGCGTATCCGAAGAAATCTGCTATCAGAGGTGCTGCAACGCAAAGCAGAGCAGTTGTGATCGCGCCCATGAAAAGATTGAAGTAGAACACCGTGGACTCTTCGGCATGTGTAGTGCTCTGCCGCTGAATCAACGCGGCGCTAAAACCGCTGTCTATGAAAACGCCTGCTACACCAACAAATAGAGCAAGCATGGCAACGACCCCGAAGTCCTCCGGGGTCAAGATGCGTGCAAGTACCACAGACACGACGAACTGCACGCCATGGCGAACGAACACGTCAAGGGCACTCCACTTCGCCGCTCGGGTGATCGTTTGACGCAATGTGCTCATGCGCACTCCTGCTTCTGGCATCCGCCTATACGGCCAGGCGGCTGTCCAGATAGGCCTTAACCGTTTCAGGGGCGTTCCACATCAGCACGTCGACAATTGAAAGATGCTCGATGAACTGGTAGGGAGACGTGGAGTATGTGAAAGAGACCAGGTCAGTGAACCCGAGCTGGATTCCACGTTGATCCCATTCTTGCTGAACGAAGATACTCCTTCCACCCGGCGGATTGAGGTACGCATCGGCCCCAAGGGCGCTACAAATCTCAAGTGCCCATTGTCCGGGGTGCGATACCTCTGGCAGGTCGAGGGGCATCTGAGACAGGATCGAGTAGTCTAGAGTTATGCCAAGGTAATCACAAACAATCACCATGGATCTCACGTTCAGATCTACCAGCCGATCGCCTTCCAATCCAGAAAAGCACTCGTCGATCAATTCCACGACGGCCGAGTAGTATCGCGCACGCCCCTTTCGGTAGTGTTCGATCTGGCCGCGTATTCTCTTGTGTGCGCCGGCAATATCTACAGCCCTTGCATCCTTGATGGCACCGCCTTGCGCGGACTTGGTGACCGGGACGGTGATGTACTGCCAGCCCTCTGTTGGATGAAGAATGCGATTGCGGTTCATCCAACTTCTTGGGGCATACTTGACAACATCGAATACGATCCAGCGATGAGTGCGATTGATGAGGTCGTAGTAGCCCAAGTAGGGAAAGAAATAGGGCTGCATGATGCTCAGCACTAGGTGATCACTTTTCACGCCGCGAACGGATCTCCGGCGATGCAAAGTGTGCGCAGCGCAGAATGCTGCAAACGCGTTCGACAGCTTCGGGTGAGACGAGAGCACCGATAGGGAACTGAATACACGTCGCTGATAGCTCATCCGTGCTGGTTAGGCGATTCTGATAGGTCGGTAGCTCCTCGACATACGGGATACACCGGTGCACCCCGGGATAGAAATATCGCCGCGCAATCACGTTCTCCGCCTCGAGCAGCTCAATCAGCATATCGCGAGACAAACCGTACTCGCGCTCGTCCACCCTGCACACAACATACTGGTAGTTTGAGAAGCTCACCCCGGAAGGCTTGACGAGACGCAGCCCGGGAATGGCGTCCAGCTGCGCCGCATACAGGTCATGGAGCGTCTTATTGTTTGCCTGATTGCCTGGAAAGTCGTCGAGGCTCATGAGCGCAACAGCGGCCTGCGCTTCAGACATGCGCCCATTTGCAGTTTTCACCACGGTTACCAGCTCGCCCGCACCGTAACTACTCCTGATGTTCCTCAAACGTGCGGCCAGTGCATCATCATTCGTGCAAATGCATCCTCCTTCGGTCGCGCTCAGTACTTTGGTCGCATGAAAAGAGAACACCTCCGCGCGACCGAACCCCCCGAGCCGCACGCCGCCAACTGCGCAGCCGAAGGCATGAGCGGAATCGAAGTACAACTGCACCCCATTGGAATCTGCCAGCGCGCCAAGCTCTGCAAGGTCGCAAGCATCACCCCACAAATTGACTCCCATGATTGCGCTGACGTCTTCATCGATCAACGTGCTGATCCTCTCAACGTCAATCTGATGTGAGTCTAGATCGACGTCGCAGAAAATTGGTGTGAGTCCGGCCCAACTCAACGCTTGGGCGGCGGCCGCAAAGGTAAACGAAGGAAGAATCACCTTTCCGGTCAGCCCCATGGCGTCGGGCAACATCATCAGCCCGATCGTTGCGTTGCTTACGCATATCGCATGCTTGACGCCGAGGAACTGTTGAAGTCTCTCTTCGAGCTGTTGCGTTAGCGGTCCTTGATTGGTGTACCAGCCACGATCGAAAATGCCGCGAAACGCAGCCTCGTAACGCTCCCATGAAGGGAAATAGAGCTGACCCACAGGCAGTGGCTTCTCAAACGCGGGCTTGCCACCGAACAGCGCAAAGGCCAGGGAACTCATCCTAAGGCATCCCTTGCGCTCGCAAGCGCGCGCCGATCTGCATTGCATTTGCGGAAACAAACTTCAACATATCGACAATGTTCGCTATGTCTTCGACGTCCACACGTTGCCCGCAGGGAAGATTCATGAATCTTTCTGCAAGCTTGTCTGTCATTGGCAAGTCCGCAGGAACATAGCCATACGTCATTGCTCTACGATGAAGTGCCGGCGAGTAGTAGGCTCGTGCAAGGATATTGTCTGCATTGAGGACGCATAGTGTGTCCGCGCGGCACATTGGCCAGTCGTCCAGGAGTTCAACCACGATGTTCTTATATGCGGTCCTATGGCGCTCATCAAACTCGAGCAAACGTACGCCAGGTATGTCGGCAAGCGAACGCTTATAGGCGTAGTAACGTTGGCGATTGCGAGCGACTTGTTCGTCGACGTCGTCCAGGCATGCCAAGGCCATAGCCGCATGCACCTCATTGAGTTTGGCATTCATTCCGCCAGCGACAGCGATGTTGTCCGCGCCGGCAAAGCCAAACCCCCTCATCAAAGACAGCTGCCGTGCCAGATCGGCATCATTGGTGGTGACGTAACCGCCCTCGAAGCCGTTCAAGAACTTGCTGGCATGCAGAGAGAATGCTTCGGCATTGCCGAATCCTCCCGTCTTCCCGGCAGAAGTAAATTCATACGCGGACTCGACGGAATCGAACAACAAGGGCACGTTCGCCTCGGCCGCCAGTTCGACCAAGCCCTCGACGTCGAGGCAATTCACGATTGGGTGTACGCCAACAATCAATGCCGTGTTCTCATTGATGCATGGCTTCGCCGTTCTAGCACTCATGGCAAGCGTGTCCGGCTCCACCTCGCAGAAATGGGGCTTCAACTTGGTCCAGGCAGCAATGTCCGCCATACGACGATAGGTCAGGGAAGGCATGATGACCTCGGTCCTTCCTTTGCGCGCAAGCACCGAGACTGCAAGAGCAATTGCCCAGAATCCGCTGCAGAAGGTGATGCAGAATCCAGCTTGGTGAAACGCCGCCAATCGCTGTTCGAGTAGCCTAACGACGGGGCCGTTGTTCGTGTAATGGCGCTGCTCGAAAAACAGCTTCGAGTACTCCGCAAATTGCGCGAATCTCGGCTGAGGCAGATTCGAGGTCGATTTGGGCGTTGAGAATAGGCGTGGTCCACCAAAGATCGCCAAATTGTCTACGCTGTGCTTTTTGACCATGATTGCCGTTTATTGCTCAGCGACTCAACAAGGCATCATATCGATAGTGCGATGCATAGAATGTGTCGGGCATGCTTGAGATCGTGATCCGCCAACCAATGTCCCGTGCCATTCTTGAAAACTCGCCGCGAGTGCGCCAAATGCCAATCTGTGAGGAGCAGTCCGCCAACTCCTCCGGGTTCAACGGCTTCTCATAGAACGCCTCTGCTCGATCCCTATCTGGAAGATTTCCGATGAACACCCTCTGAACACTTGTGAACTCCGCAAACAAGAGCCGAAGCATCTGACGGGCGGCATCTGCGGCGAAGTAGGAGAAACTTCCGTAGCAGAGCACTTTTGAGAATCTCTGTGGCTTGGATTCCGACCGTAGGTACTCGACGGCGTCCTGCTGGATGAACTCGTAGTGCGGCAAGGCTTCAAAGTTGGCCTTTGCAACGGAAACCAGATGTCCCGATAGATCAACGCCCAGATACTCGGTGCAGGAATCAAACAAGAGGTGGGACAGCGCTCCGTTCCCACAGGCAATGTCGAGCAGCGCATCACCTGCCTGGAGCTCCAGTTCAGAGCGGATCCTGTCCACAATCATTCCAATCTGTTCTTCGGAAACGGGCGCACCCCCAACGGTTCGGCGAACCTGACCCCAAAAATCGTCTGGCGCCCGTGTTTTGGCATGCTCGTTGTGATCGAACTTTCGGTAACTTTTGTCATCGCTTGGCATGGCTAAGATCCATCTGTTGGCGATCAGCAGGCCGTGCTACTCGCCTGAACGTTGGGCACCCTCACTGTCCGTCATCATGGCTACTTCGCGGCGCAACTCTCCAATCTCCCTTGAAAGTTCCTCGTACTCGGCGAGCTTGATGCGCAGGAAGCGCGCCGTGACGGTCGCCTTTTCTTCGATGCCGCGCGGCGTGAGCAGGTACATGTACGCGCGCTTGTTGGCGCTGTTGCGGAAGTTCTTCGCCTTCACCAGGCCGCGCTCGATCAGCGCCTGCAGGCAGTAGTTGACGCGGCCGACGCTGATGCCGAGCTCGCCGGCGATCTTGCGCTGGCTGGCATTGGGGTTTGCCTCGAGCAGCCGCAGGATGCGGTAGCGGGTTTCGTCGTTCAGCACGGGCGGTAGCCTCTCATATATGTTCAAGTGATGAACGATGGTTTATAACATATTGATAAAACATTGTTATTTAGAATACATCAGGTTCATCTATTGAACACACCCGTTGCGGCGTCCTGCGTTTTCTTCAAAGCAACCCAGCGTGGCGCCGCCGCGTGCTTGACCCGGTTGATCTCCTCAAGGTCCTCGAGGCGATCCGCGACCTCCTGCAGCACATTGCGCGAGCGCACGACGTCGATGTTCCAGTCTGCCGAATCCGGCGGTGCTCATCAGACTGAGGGCACGCTCGTCATCGCTGAGCTTGATGAACGGCGTGCCGAAGCCGTCCGAGCATGTCCTTGAGAGCCTTCGCTCGCAACCTCTTCGAGTCCAGCCGCGCAAGTACGATGCCGATGATCCTCATAAAGCCGTCCCGCACTGGGTAGCGGCTCATCGTGCTGCCCTGAAGAGCTCAAGGTCCGCCCGAACCATCTCTGCCACGATGTCCTCGAAGGCTTTAGTCGGTTTCCAGCCGAGATCGCGCTTTGCCCGGCTGGCGTCCCCGCAAAGCGGTACCGCTTCACTCGGCCGGAAGTACTCGTTATCGATCGTGAGATAGCGTTCGTAGTCCAGGTCGACCACGGCGAACGCGGCGCGTAGAAAGTCGAGAACGCTGTGCGTCATACCCATTGCGATGACATAGTCGCTGGGCGCGTCCTTCTGCAGCATCGCGTGCATGGCCCGCACGTAGTCGGGTGCGTAGCCCCAGTCGCGTCGCGCGTCGATGTTGCCCAGGGCCAGACTGTTTGCCAGCCCGAGCTTTATCTTGGCGACGGTGGAACTGATCTTGCGTGTTACGAACTGATGCCCTCGGCGCGGAGATTCGTGGTTGTACAGGATGCCGGCGGCGACGAAGAGTTTGTGGTGCTCCCGGTAGTTGCGCGCCAGGTGAAACGCGGCCAGCTTAGATATGCCGTACACCGATCGCGGATTGAAGGGGGTCGCTTCGTTTTGCGGGGACGTTCCTGCGTCGCCGAACATCTCGCTCGAGCCGGCGAAGTAGACCCGGGATTCGGGGGCTAGCTCCTTGACGCTCGACAGGAGCGCGTGTGTCGCGGTGAAGTTGCTGTTGACGATCGACGACTCGTCTTCAAAGTTGTAGCTGACGAAGCTCGACGAGGCGAGGTGGTAGCACTCGTGTGGCCGGACGGCGGACACTATCTTGTAGATGCTGAGGTGGTTGTCCAGGGCGCCCACGTGCAGGGTCAGGTCCTTTCGCAGGTGACGGACGTTGGCGAGCCTGTGGACCGAATCTTCCAGCGCGTCTCTGCGCACGACGCCATGCACCTCGTAGCCCTTGTCCAGGAGCAGCTCGGCGAGATAAGAGCCGTCCTGGCCGCTGATGCCGGTAATGAGCGCCCGCTTTACGCCAGCGTCGTTCATGGTGTGTCCCTACCTCCCCGCCCCGGCGGCCGCGCCGTCGATGTCCTCGTCGGGCAGCCCGAAGGCGACGTTGCGTCGCAGTGTGTCGTCGGTCAGGTAGATCGACTGGGGCACGTAGCCGACCTGGTCCTGCCAGCCTCGCAGGTTGCGCTGGATGTCCTCGCCGTCCACCAGCACCTGTCCGTGCTGCTGCGAAAGTTGTTGGCCTTGACCGGCCCCTTCCTCACCAGGGCCTGCAGGCAGTAGTTGACGCGCCCCAGGCTGATGCCGAGCTGGTCCGCGATGCGGCGCTGGCTCGCCTGCGGGTCGGCCTCCAGGATCTTGAGGATGCGGTAGCGGGTTTCGTCATCCAGCACGACGCTAGCATGGCACAGATGTTCAGGCCGTGAATCTGACCTTGAGGATCTCCGTCCAGGGCGGGTTAGCGAGCGCCTCCGAAGCGCCGCGCCACGAGATATCCAACCATCAGGACGCGGTTCCACAGTCGTTCCGGAACTGGAGCGCGCGAACGCCCCGCAGCCCGACTCGTCGTATCCGCATGACGGCGATACTCGAGCAGCGACACGTTCATGAACGTCACTTTGCCGAACAGCTCCGCGATCATGCCGATCCACCAGTCGTGGTAGGGCAGATGCTCGGGGAGGGGTAACACATGCTTCAGCAGACTCCGGCGAAACGCCATGCAACAGCCCAGGTAGCTGTTTCTGGCGATGTTTTTCAGCAGGCCCGGCCGAGACCCCATCAAAGCAAAGTATGAGGGGTGAAGGACCTTCAGATTCTGATCGACGACCACGCAGTCGGATACCACGAGATCGGCTCGCTGCAACTGCTCGAGCACCAAGCCTACCTTCTCGGGTTTCCAAATGTCATCCTGATCCGAGAGGAAGATGTAGTCCCCCCGCGCCATGGTCAGCAGGAATTCGAAGTTTCTGCCCGGGCCCGCGTGCGGCCCGCGAAGCAACCTGATCCGCGGATCCGAAAAGCGCCCAACGACCTCCATCGTGCGGTCGATGGATCCGTCGTCCGACACCAGCAGCTCGTCGACCAGAGGCGACGAGAGGATCGACTCAATTTGGGCAGCCACATATTTTTCTCCGTTGCAGGCGGCCAGGCAAACCGATATCAATTGCGCGTTTCCTTTCCAGCTCGTTGGCGCGTTAGTGAGGACGGATTATGCGCGACCCCTCAGCTTTGTGACGCGGTGCCGGGCAAACACGGCGAGGTAAACCAGGCTGGAAAGAAGCTTCCAAGCCGCGGCGAAGCGAAAATTCTCGCAGTTTGCGCGCACGCCGCGCAGCCGTGCCGCAAGCGACGCGATGTCCATCGCGTGGGAGGCTCCGTCAGTGCGGAAAATTGCGATCGGCCTTTCGATCCACCTTGCGCGCTCGAAAACGCGATATTGATACGTGTGGACGAGGTCGGCTAGCGGACCAACGTCCGTGCGGAATGGATGACGCGTCAGCCAATCTCTTCGATATACCAATCCCTGCGAGTGGCAAGGATTACGCCAGGGCAACCTCGCGCGACGTCCAAAGAAACAGTCGGTCGGGAACGTGCTGGAGCCCTCGGCGCTTCCATCGCTCAGGATGACATGTCCGTACATCACGTCAGGCGTTCCTAAAGACATCGCGTCCCGCTGAAGATCGGCCGCAACCGACGAATCGGCCAGTTCGTCGCCGCACCCCAGGAAGAGAACGTATTGCCCGGAGGCCGAAGTCAGACAGATATTGAAGGCATCGTAGGTTCCCTGATCCGGGCCCGTACGCAACAGGATTGGCGCATTCGAATGGGACTTGCGATACTCTTCGACCTCGCCCGCAAGCTGATCGCCTACTGTCTTCAGCACCAGCTCGATTCTTGCGCCAACTTGTGAAGCTACGGAGTCCAGCGTAGCAAGTAGGCGCGATGGCGATTCCTTCGCGCCCACGGCTACGCAGACACTGAGCCATGCGGGAGTCGAGTTCACGGTTCGAAGGCCGCTGAGAGTGCCTTTATGAAGTGTAGGACGGGATGGTATCGAACCAACGAGCAGGGGATTATGAGCTCATCCTGCGCGAGGTGTTCCTGCGTGATCCCGTGTTCGTCAACCGCCTGGACCGCCTAGGCCCTTGATCCGCGTCCTCACCTTCGGCCGCTTCGCCGACGACAACTTCGGCGGCCTCGAGCGCTACGTGTTCGAGCTCGGCCGCGCGCTCGAAGGTGAGGTGAGCTTCGTCAACATCGTCGCACGGCGCGGCGGGCCGCCGGATACGGCGCGCGCGGGGGAGACGGTCTATGCCGCGCCTCTCGCGAGCATCGGCGACACGCCGGTGTGTCCGACGATGCCCTGGCACGCGCTGAGGCGCCACTGGCGTGAACCGTTCGACATCGTGCACCTGCAGTTCCCGGCCGATCCGATGGCGCACCTCTCCTACGAGCTCCTGCCGCGCACGGTGAAGCGCGTGATCGGCTGGCACAGCGACATCGTGCGCCAGCGCACGCTGCTCAAGCTCTACCGGCCTCTCCTCAGCCATTCCCTGCGCCGCGCCGATGCGATCATCGCCGCGACGCCCGCGCACATCGCCTCGAGCGAGCAGCTCGCGCCCGTGCGCGACACCGCGCGCTTTCGCGTGGTGCCCTACGGCTTCGACCTGGCGCGCTTTCGCGCGCGGCCGGCGCTCGCCGACGAGATCCGCGCGCGCCATCCAGGGCGCTTCCTGCTCTTCGCCCTCGGGCGGCACGTGTACTACAAGGGCTTCGAGTTCCTCATCCGCGCGCTCGCCTCGGTCCCGCAGGCGACGCTCGCGCTCGGCGGCCAGGGACCGCTCACCGGGGAGCTGCGGGGCATCGCGCGCGACGCCGGCGTTGCCGATCGCGTCGAGTTCGTCGGGCGCATCCCGGACCGGGACCTGCCCGCCTGGTATCACGCCTGTGACGTGTTCTGCCTGCCGTCGGTCGAGCCCGCGGAGGCCTTCGGCATCGTGCAGGTCGAGGCCATGGCCTGCGGCCGGCCGGTGCTCTGCTGCAACCTGAACAACGGCGTGAACTGGGTGAACCCGGACGGGGAAACGGGGCTCGCGGTGCCGCCCGCGGATCCCGCGGCGCTCGCGGCGGCGCTTTCGCGGCTGCACGCGGACTCCGCCTTGCGCGCCCGCCTCGGCGCAGCGGGACGGCAGCGCGCGTTCAGCGTGTTCAGCGCCGAGGCGATGGCGCGCGGCACGCTCGCCGTCTACCGCGAGGTGCTGTCCCGGTTGTAGCTGTCCTCGAACCTGACGATGTCGTCCTCGCCCAGGTAGTCGCCGGACTGGACTTCGACCAGGAGCAGCGGCTCGCTGCCCGGGTTCTCCAGCCGATGCCGGGTCTCGACCGGGATGTGGGTCGACTGGTTGCGCGCCAGGTCGAACACTTCGTCGCCGCGTGTGACGCGCGCGGTGCCCGAGACCACCACCCAGTGCTCGGCGCGTTTGTGGTGCAGCTGCAACGACAGCCTATGGCCGGGCTTCACCATCAGGCGCTTCACCTGGAACCCCGGGCCTGAGTCCACGCTCTCGTAGTAGCCCCACGGCCGGTGCACGCGCGAGTGCGACACATGCTCGCTGCGATGGGCGCGCTCCAGGCGCTCCACGACCTCCTTCACCTCCTGCGCGCGGTCCTTCGCCGCGACCAGCACGGCATCGTCGGTCTCCACGACCACCAGGTCGCGCGCGCCGAGCACGGACACGTGGCGCCCGTCCGCGTGCACGTAACAGCCGGCCGCGTCGCGCAGCTCGACGTCACCGCGCACCACGTTCTGCGCGCCGTCCTTGTCGCCCGCTTCCCACAGCGCGGCCCACGAGCCCACGTCGCTCCAGCGCATCGAGGCGGGCACCATCGCGCCCGCGTCGGTGCGCTCCATGACCGCGTAGTCGACCGAGTCGGAAGGCGAGGCGGAGAACGCCGCCGCATCGAGTCGCAGGAAGCCCAGATCGGGCGTCGCTTTCTCCAGTGCCTCGCGCACGGCCGACAGCATCTCCGGCCGAAGCCGGCCAAGCTCCTCAAGGTAGCGCCGCGCCTGGAACACGAACATGCCGCTGTTCCAGTAGAAGCCGCCCTGCGCCAGGAACGTCTTCGCCTTCTCCTCCGTAGGCTTCTCCACGAACCGGCGCACGCGAAGGACACGGCCGCGCAGCGGCTCGCCCGCCTCGATGTAGCCGTAGCCGGTCGCCGGCTCGGTCGGCGGGATGCCGAACGTCACGAGGTGGCCCTCGCGCGCGGCCGACGAGGCGTCCGCGACGACCGCGCGAAACGCCGCGACGTCGCCGATCACGTGATCCGAGGGCTGCACGAGCAGGAGGGCCTCGGAATCCTCGCGCGCCACGTACAGCGCCGCCGCGGCGACGGCGGGCGCAGTGTTGCGGCCGGCGGGCTCGAGCAGCAGCGCGCGCGGCGAGACGCCGATCTCCGCGAGCTGGTCCGCCGCCAGGAAGCGCTGCTCGCCGTTGGTGACGACGATGGGCGCGCCGCAATCCTGCAGCCCGCGCGTGCGCAGCACCGTGTCCTGGAACAGCGTGCGCTCGCCGGCGAGCGGCAGGAACTGCTTGGGCAGCAACCTGCGCGACATCGGCCACAGGCGGCTGCCGGTGCCGCCGCACAGGATGACCGGAACGATCGGGGAGGCCAATGGAATGCTCGAGTGAGACGCTATTCTAAGGGCGATAATCGCGGGCCATGCGCATCCTCGTCACCGGCGCGACGGGCTTCGTCGGCAGCCATCTCGTTCCCGCGCTTGCCGCGGCCGGGCACGAGGTGCGCGCGACGCTCGAAGGCTGCGACGCCGTGGTGCACCTCGCCAACATCGCGCACACCGCCGCGAGCCCGCGCGAGCTGCACCGCGTGAACGTCGAGGGCACGCTCGCGCAGGCGCAGGCCGCCGCGCGCGCCGGCGCCCGGCGCTTCGTCTACCTGAGCTCCGCGAAAGCGGAGCATCCCGCGGACGCCTACGGGCACGCCAAGCGCCTCGCCGAGCAGGGGCTGCTCGGGCAGCGCGAGCTCGAGCCCGTGATCCTGCGCCCGCCGCTCGTCTACGGCCCGCGCGTCAAGGCGAACTTCCTTGCGCTGATGCGCGCGCTCGATCGCGGCTGGCCGCTGCCGCTGGCAAGCATCCGCAACGGTCGCAGCCTCCTGTACGTGGGGAATCTCGTCGATGCGATCCGCTGCTGTCTCGAAGGCGCCGTAGTCCGCAAGACCTATGCGGTGACCGACGGCGCGCCCGTGTCCACGCCGGAGCTTTGCCGCGCGCTCGCGCGCGCCCTGGGACGGCCCGCGCGCCTGTTCCCCTTTCCGCCGCGGCTCCTCGGCCTCGCGCCCGGGCTGCGCTCGCTCGTGGATTCGCTCGACGTCGACGACCGCGCGCTGCGCGAGGAGCTCGGCTGGCGTCCGCCCTTCACGCTCGAGGAAGGCCTGCGCCTCACCGCGCAGTGGTACCGCGCGCAGGGCGGCTAGAATGCGCGCCATGCTCGCGCTGGCGCCGGTGGCCGCGTTTTTCGTCGCGTTGCTCGCCGCGCGCCTGCTGCTTACGCCCGCGGGCCGGCGCGTCGCGCTCGATACGCCGAACGAACGCTCGCTCCATGCGCAGCCGGTGCCGCGCACCGGCGGCATCGCCATCGCCGCAGGGGTTGCCGCAGCTTGCGCCCTCGCCTGGCCGGGACTGCCCGTGATCCTCGCCGCCGCGGCGCTCCTCGCCGCGGCTTCCTTCGCCGACGACGTCGTCGGCCTGTCGACGCTGGCGCGCCTCGCCCTGCACCTCGGCGCGGCCGCGGCGGCGCTCCTGTTCGATCTCGAGGTCGCGGGTGCGATGGTCTTCATCGTGCTCGCGCTCGCGCTCGCCTGGACCACCAATCTCTACAACTTCATGGACGGCGCCGACGGCCTCGCGGGGGGCATGGCGGTGTTCGGCTTCGGCGCCTATGCACTGGCGGCGTATCTTTTCGGCGCGCAGACGCTCGCGGCGCTGTGCGCCTCGCTCGCCGCCGCCGCGGCCGCGTTTCTGGCGTTCAACTGGCATCCGGCGCGGCTTTTCCTGGGCGACGTGGGCTCGGTGCCGCTCGGCTTTCTCGCCGGCGCGCTCGGGCTGCAGGGCTGGGCCATCGGCGCCTGGCCGCTGTGGTTCCCGCTGCTCGTCTTCGCGCCCTTCATGTGCGATGCGACGCTCACCCTGGTGAAGCGGCTGCTGCGCCGCGAGCCGGTGTGGCGCGCGCACCGCGAGCACTACTACCAGCGCCTCGTGCGCATGGGGTTCGGGCACCGCCGCACCGCACTCATCGAGTACGCGGCGATGGCCGGCTGCGCGGGGCTCGCGCTTCTGGTGTTCCGCGAGCCGGCCGCGGTACAAGGCATCGCGCTTGCCCTGGCCGCCGTAGCGCTTGCCGGCGCTGCCGTCTGGGTGGACCGGCGTTGGGCGGGCTCCCGGTGAGCGGCCGGCTCGGTTTCGTGGCGCGGGCGCTGCTCGCGTTCCTGCACGACGTGGCGGCGGTCGGGCTGGCGTGGCTCGGGGCGTACTGGCTGCGCTTCAATCTCGAGATTCCGCCCGCCGTTTTCCTGCAGACCGCGTTTGTCGCGCTGCCCGGCGTGATCGCCGTGCACGCCGTCGTCTTCTGGCTCATGGGCTTATATCGCGGGCTGTGGCGCTACGCGAGCCTGCCGGACCTGCAGCGCATCCTGGTGGCGGTCGGCATCGCGGCGCTCGCTACGCCGACGCTGTTCACGCTGCTTGCGTTCCCCGCGGTCATTCCGCGGTCGGTGTACCTCATCTGCCCGCTGCTACTCGTAGTCGCCATGGGTGGCAGCCGCCTGCTGTACCGGGCGTGCAAAGAGGGCGCGGTCATGGGAATGGTGCGTCGCCCGGCGGCGCTGCCCGTCCTGGTCCTCGGCGCAGGCTCCGCCGCGGCGAGCCTGCTGCGCGAGCTTGCCCGCAGCAACGAGTGGCGCGCGGTCGGGCTCCTGGACGACGATGCCGGCAAGCACGGCAGTGCGATCCAGGGCGTGAAGATCCTCGGCGGACTGGAAACGGTCGGCGAGCAGGCGAAGCGCCTCGGCGTCACGCGGGCCATTGTGGCCATGCCCGGAGCGACTCATCGCCAGCGCAAGCGTGCAGTGGACCTGTGCGGGACCGCGGGGGTCGCCGTGATGACGGTGCCGTCGTACGCCGATCTCGTTTCCGGCAAGGTGAGCGTTTCGGCGCTGAGGAACGTGGAGTTGGACGACCTCCTCGGGCGCGACCCGGTGGCGCTCGACGACGCAGGGCTGCGCGGGCTGATCGAGGGCAAGTGCGTCCTCGTCACTGGTGCGGGCGGCTCGATCGGCTCCGAGCTCTGCCGGCAAATCGTGCGTTATGCCCCGGGGCGCCTGGTGCTCCTCGATTTGTCGGAATTCGCGCTCTACTCGATCGAGCAAGAATTCCGCGACCGCTTTCCCGGCGTCATCGTCTCGCCGCAGATCGCCGACGCCAAAGCCGCATCGCGCGTGGGCGACCTGTTTGATCGCTACCGGCCCGAGCTTGTGTTTCACGCCGCGGCCTACAAGCACGTGCCGCTTCTGGAGGGCGGCAACGCTTTCCAGGCAGTGTCGAACAACGTGCTCTCGACTGTGGTGACGGCGCGCGCGGCGCAGGCCGCGGGTGCGACGAAGTTCGTGCTCGTGTCCACCGACAAGGCCGTCAATCCTACGAACGTCATGGGCGCCTCGAAGCGCCTCGCCGAGCTCGCCTGCCAGGCGCTTGCCGGCGCCGACGGCACGCAGTTCGTCACCGTGCGCTTCGGCAACGTGCTCGGCTCCACCGGCAGCGTCATCCCGCGCTTTCGCGAGCAGATCGCGCGCGGCGGGCCGGTCACGGTGACCGACGAGAGAATGCAGCGCTACTTCATGTCCATCCCCGAGGCGGCGCAGCTCGTGCTGCAGGCGGCGCTCATGGGCAGGGACGGCGAGATCTACGTGCTCGACATGGGCGCGCCAGTCAGGATCGTCGAGCTCGCGCGCCTGCTGATCAACCTGAGCGGCTACACAGAGCAGGACATCAGCATTGCCTACACGGGCCTGCGGCCCGGCGAGAAGCTCTACGAGGAGCTGCTCGCCGATGCCGAAAGCACGCTCCCGACGCCGCATCCGAAGCTGCGCGTCGCGCGCGCCACTGCGAGCGCGAACGGAGCGCTCGTCGAGGAGGTGCTCGCCTGGATCGCGGCGGCGCGCGACCCGGACGCGGCTACGGTGCGCGAGCGCCTGCGCGCGTGGGTGCCGGAATATGCGCCGGCGCTCTCCGATAGGAGTTCCGGCTAGGGCGATTGCTGCTATCCGGGTGTGAACACCTTCTGATCGTGCGCTCTGGCTGCCTGCCGGTGGCCGTGATCGAGAGTGGCGAGAGGGACCCTGAGCGTTCGCGCCAAATCGAAGTAAAGCGCATCGTAGCCCTGCAGGTGATAGCGTCGGGCGAGGTCCGCCACGCGGCGCGCGGTGAACAGTTCGAGATGCACTCGAATGTCGAAACTTTCAAGATCCTCGAACGCCTGCTCCAGCTTCGCGCGATTCAATACTTTGCGCCGGTGCTCGCGGAGCAGGACGTGGCCCATTTCGATTCCCCACTGCACCGGCACGTGCAAGATCGCAACGTCCGCCGCGGCCGCGCTCACCGCCGCGGCGTACGCCGCACGTTCAGGGCTTTCCTTGAGGAACCAGGCGAGGGAGACGCTGGCGTCCAGCACCAGCTCGATGGCCATCAGCGCGCGAGACGTTCGCCGCGCGCTTCCGCGAGCGCCTGGGCTGCAGTCCGCGTGCCGGGCCGGCGCTGGAGCCGTCGAATGTTCGCCGCGATCCGTCTTCCGGCGGCCCGGCGTTTCGCAGGAACGACCCTGCGGGCAACGATAACGGGTTCGGTCAACTTCATCACGATCCTTGCG
>Ga0326597_10005119_pt1 | contig 18300 bp, 20 predicted proteins | sample RVTome_12_FD_203789 | JGI IMG/M metagenome (GOLD analysis project Ga0326597, IMG submission 203789) | Soil microbial communities from uranium-contaminated site in the Upper Colorado River Basin, Wyoming, United States - RVT100D185 | ecosystem: Environmental > Terrestrial > Soil > Contaminated >... | reverse complement strand
GACGCCATGATGTCCGGGCGCGGGCGGTTCTCCGAAGGCGGTGCGCGCCGCCATACGGCCCTTGATGTCGTCCGCCACGCGCGCGCCGAACACGACGGCTTCCAGGAGCGAGTTGGAGGCAAGCCTGTTCGCGCCGTGCACGCCGGTGGAGGCGCATTCGCCGCAGGCCCAAAGCCCTTCGACGCCGGCGCGGCCGTTCGCGTCCGTCGCGATGCCGCCCATGTGGTAGTGCGCGGCCGGCGCGACCGGGATGGGTGCGATCGCCGGATCGATGCCGGCCGCCATGGACGCGGCATGGACGGTCGGGAAACGCTTGGCGAATTGCGCACCGATCGCTTCGCGACAATCGAGGAACACGCGGCCGCCGCGCCCGATTTCGCGATGGATGGCGCGGGCGACGACATCGCGCGGCGCGAGCTCGGCGGCCGCGTGCGCGCCGGCCATGAAGCGCACGCCCTTTTCGTCGACGAGGATCGCGCCTTCGCCGCGCAGCGCTTCGGTCGCGAGCGGCGCGGGATCGCGCCCGACGGCGATGCCCGTGGGGTGAAACTGCACGAATTCCGGATCGGCGATGCGCGCGCCCGCGCGCGCGGCCATGCCGAGACCCTCGCCACGCGCCTCGGGCGGGTTGGTCGTGACCGCGTAGAGCGCACCGAGCCCGCCCGTCGCCAGCACGACGGCCGGCGCGCGGAAGAGCACGAGGCGCCGTTCGCGGCCCGTACCGTGATGCGCGAAAAGGCCGACGACGCGCCCGTCCTGCACCGCAAGTTCGATGGCATGAAAGCGTTCGAGCAATGTCACGGAAGGAGCCGCCCGGGCGGCGGCGGCCAGCGCGCCGGTAACGGCGGCGCCCGCGCGGTCGCCCTGGACATGAACGATCCGCGCGCGGCCATGGGCCGCTTCGAGGCCGAGGGAAAGCTTCCCCGCCGCATCGCGGTCGAACGGCGTGCCGTAGGCCAAGAGATCGGCGATGCGCGCGGGCGCCTCGCGGGCGAGCCGGGCCGACATTGCCGGGTCGCAGAGGCCGGCGCCGGCCGCGACCGTGTCGGCCGCATGGTTCTCCCAGGTGTCGCCCTCGCCGAGCGCCGCCGCGATGCCACCCTGGGCCCAGGCGCTCGATCCGGTGCAGCCGGGCTGCGTGCCGGCCAGCACGAAGGCGGGGAAGGGCGCGAGCTTGAGCGCCGTGAACAGGCCGGCCACGCCCGCGCCGAGCACGAGCGCGCCCGGGACCTCGACGACGTTATCGGGCGCGCGGGTCATGGCGGGCTATGCCGCCTTGCGGTCCGCGCGCGGGCGAACCCGCAGCATGCGCTCGACGGCCGCCTTCGCGCGCGCGGCTATCGCGGGATCGACCGTCACTTCGTAGGTCATGGTCCGGAGCGAGCGCAGGATCTTGGGCAGCGTGATCCGCTTCATGTGCGGACAGAGATTGCACGGCCGTACGAAGTCGACGTCGGGATACTGCACGGCGACGTTGTCGCTCATGGAGCATTCGGTGACCATGACCACGCGCGCCGGCCGGTGCTTGCCGACATAGGCGATCATGCCGGAGGTCGAGCCGGCGAAATCCGCTTCGCCGATCACGTCGGGCGGGCATTCGGGATGGGCGAGCACGACGACGCCGGGATTGGCCTCGCGATAGGACCGGATATCGGCCACCGTGAAGCGTTCGTGCACCTCGCAGCGGCCCTTCCACGTGATGACCTTGACGCCCGTCAGCTTGGCGACGTTCTGGGCGAGATACTCGTCGGGGATCATGATGACGGTGCCGACGCCGAACTCGGCGGCGATTTCCTCGACCACGTCCACGGCGTTGGACGAAGTGCAGCAGACATCGGATTCCGCCTTCACGTCCGCGGAGGTGTTGACATAGGTCACCACCGGCAGGCCCGGATATTTCTCCTTCAGAAGGCGCACGTCCGCGCCGGTGATCGAGGCGGCGAGCGAGCAGCCGGCCTCGAGATCGGGGATGAGAACGGTCTTGTCCGGCGAGAGAATTTTCGACGTCTCGGCCATGAAGTGCACGCCGGCCTGGACGATCAGCTTGGCGTCGGTCTTGGCCGCCTCGCGCGCGAGTTGGAGCGAGTCGCCCATGAAATCGGCGACGCAATGGAAGATCTCCGGCGTCATGTAATTGTGGGCGAGGACGACCGCGTTCTTCTCGCGCTTGAGGTCGTTGATCGCCTTCACATAGGGCGCGTGGACCGGCCATTCGATCTCGGGCACGACATGAGCCACGCGCGCGTAGGCCGCGTGTGTGGCGCGCGCCACTTCGGGCGTGTAGGGCAGCGCGTCCCTGGTTGCTTCCTGCAACATCGCCGTCTCCTTATGCTCACTATGAGCATATATATGGGGCGAAAAAAGCCGGGCTCAAGCCCCGGTCGCCTCTTATGCTACATATGAGCATTAGGCCGTCAAGCGGAAAAGTTAACGCACCCCCTAACAGCTTGGGCGCGGCCCGAAATCAGCCTCTCCCACCGGGCCGATTTCACGGCTATGGTGAATGCAACCACGGGAGACATCCATGCGGCGCACCCTATCGCTTCTCGCGGCGGCCGGCCTGATTGTCGGGATCGCGACGCCGGCCGCGGCGCAGTTCCTCAACCGCCCCTATGTCGCCGGCGCGCTGACCGGCAAGGTCGTGTTCGCCGATGTCGGCGGGCTGGACGTCGAGACGGCGGACGCGGACGGCTCGCTACTTTTCAGCATCGCCAATCCCGGCGTGAACATTCAGTTGGACGCCAGCTTCGAGAATGTCTTCGACGCTCCGGCCGGGATCCCGGAATCCGAGGCGTGGTCGTTCTCGGGCGAAATATTCTGGCGCGACGCGAAGGGCACGTTCGGCGTCAGCGTTGGCACGCGCGCCGATGATGCCTTCGACGGCTCGTTCGATACGGCGAGCTACAGCCTGTTCGGCGAATATTACGTCAACCCGATGTTCACGGTCCAAGGCAAGGCGGGCTGGTTCGACACCGATACGCCGCGCGGCGGATATTTCGCGAGCGCCGGCGCGACGGTCTATTTCCTGCGCAACATCGCCTGGAGCGTGGGCGTCGATTACCGGCGCATCGACAATCCCGAAACGAACGTCATGACCTACAGCGCCGATGTCGAGTTCCTGCCGTATCCGGAGATACCCGCGTCGTTCTTCGTGGGCTATGCCTACACCGATTTCGAGAATCTGCCGGAGAGCAAGGCGGCGATTGCCGGCGTGCGGGTCTATTTCGGCGGAGGGGGATCGTCGGGCACGCTGCTCGACCGTCACCGCAGCGGGCCGGTGCGCAACGCCAATATGCTTTAGCGTCCGCGGCGCGCGGCGAGCCGCAGGCCTGGCGCGGGGCGCTCGCGCAGCACGTCCCTGCGGAAACGGAACCGCTCGGCCGGCCGGCCGCCGGTCTTGCGCGATTGCTTCCCGGTGCCTTCGACGAGACCCTGGCTCTCGACGAGGCGGCGGAAGTTCTGCTTGTGCAGCCGGATGCCCGAAATCGCCTCGACCGTGCGCTGGAGTTCCCACAAGGTGAATTCGGGCGGCATCAGCTCGAAGACGACGGGGCGGTATTTCATCTTGGCGCGCAGCCGCCCCATGGCGGTGGCAAGAATGCGCCGGTGATCGAACACCATCGCCTGGCCCGCGAGCGGCTTGGCCGCCGCATCGTCCGGGGGCGCCGGCCTGCCGTCGCGCGCGGCCTCCGCCACGAGCCCGGCTCCATAAAGCAGCTCGTAGCGCTCGAGGACTTTTTCCTCGTCCCAACCCAGCCCGTCGAATCCGAAGCAGAGGCGGATGCGATCGAGGCGGCGCTCCTTGGTCTCGCGATCGGGCGCGGCCTGCGCGTAAGCCAGAAGACGCGGCTTGATTACGGCGCCGATGATCGCGGGTTCCGTCTCGCGCCAATCCTCCCACGGAAAATAGCCATACCAGCCCCGCCAGATCACGTCGTGCGCCTTCGGAGCGCTTTGCGGCCGCGTGAGCGCGAGATAGCCCACCGACACGATGCGCGGGCCGTCGCTCGGGCGCGCGAGATGGCGGCCGCGATCGCCGAAGGTGTAGAGCTGCTCGACATAGCCGAGCTGAAGATAGGTTTGCGCTTCCACCCAGCTTCTCAGGCCCTCTTCCATCGTGCGATGCGCCAGCGGATCGAACGGGCCGAAGGGCAGGGCGTCGGCCGGCTCGCCGGCGCGGTGGATGACGAGGACGCGGGGCGTTTCCTCGTCCATCGAAACGATGGCGACCGAAAGGCCGATCTCGACGGCGCGGTTGACGGCCGCGGAAGATCTGCGCGCCGCCATCGTCGTCAACTCCACAATTCTTCGGGCGTGAGGGGTAAATCGAACAGCTCGCCCTCCCAGACCGAACGCGCGGGCGTCATCGCCTCGACGGCGGCGATCATGCGGCCGCCGCGGCCGAGGAGCGCGTCGGCATGGCGCACGAGCAGACGGTTGGGCTGGGCATGCGGTGCGCGATGGCGCAGCGCGCGGGCGATCTCGGCTTCCGCGCCGGGCGCGTTGAGATTGCACAGAAGGATATAGGCGGCCGCCGTCGAGCGGCTAATGCCCGCCCAGCAATGGATCAGGATCGGCGCTTTTTGCTCCCAGGTTCCGGCGAACCGCAACAGCTCGGCCACATGGGCGGTTTCGGGCGCGATGAAATCGGGCGCGGGCTCGTGGATGTCGTGCACGACGAGCTTGAGATGACGCTCGGCCGCGAATCCCTCCGGCGTGACGATGGGCGTATCGGGGCCCAGCAGGGTCACGAGATGCGACGGCTTGTGACGCCGGACGAAGTCCGGAACGGCGGAAAGGGGGGACACATAGATTTTGGACATGGCGGGATTGCTAACGCGCCCGTCGCGCAAAGGAAAGCCAAAGAGGGTCAGGTCTCCGGCGCGATCAGGCAAACCGTCGGAAAATAGCTTCTGTAGCGCGCCGGGTCCCGCGTCAGCAGGCTATAGTCCGCAATGGCCGCGTGCGCGCCAATGAAGAAGTCGGGAAGCGGGGAGCGTTTGGCGCCCTTGCGCCGCCGATATTCCGCGAACGCCTTGCCGGCAAGGAAGGCGGCCTCGAAGGGTATCGCCTCGCGTTCGAATCCGCGCACGGCATCGTCGAGTTCCTCGATGCGGGTGAAGCGAATCGATATCTCGGCGAAAATGATCGGATTGATCACGAGGCGATTGGCGTCGCCGGCCAGAAGGACAGCATTCGTCGACCAGGGGGACCATTGCTTGTCGCTCGTCAAGATGTCCAGAAGCACGTCGCTGTTGACGAGAACGGTTCCCATCGCGCCTATCGGCCGCCGCGAGTCAGCGCCATGATCTGATCGGTCGTCAGCTTGACGTCTCCGCGGCCCCTGAGGCGGGCGACGACGACCTCGCCACGGCTGGGCTTCCTCGATTTCTTGGATGCGCGGACGAGGCGCACGGTGCCACGGCCCTCGTAGACGAACTCGACTTCCGTATGGGGATGAAGATCCGCCTGCGTTCTGATCCGCGCGGGGATCGTGACCTGTCCCTTGGATGTAATACGCATGGAACGATCTCCAATTTCTTACTTGGAAAAGTGATGCTTTTGGGCGCGCCCGTCAACGATCCGCGCTCAGCTTGCGAAACCGTTCGAGATACAGGGCTTGCGCGTCGGTCGCGGAAAGCGGCGTCAGGCGCGGCGCTTTGGCTTCGCGCGGCATGCCGAAGAATTTGCGCGCCTCGGGAATCGAGAAGCCGGCCAGTTGGGTGGCCTCGAAATAGGCGGCGATGCCGTCGGCGCGCTTGACGAGCGCGCGCGTCTCGTTCGCTTGACGCGCGGGCAGGCCGAAGCGGATGTGGATGGCCGAGAGCAGGCGTTCCTCGAACGCCTTGTAGTCGATGCCGACGGCGGCCTTGAACGGGCTGATGAGATCGCCCACGACATATTCCGGCGCGTCGTGCAGCAGCGCGCCCAGCCGTACTTCGCGCGACGCGAGCGGTTTGAGCTCCGCGACCAGGCGTTCCACCAGCAGGCAGTGCTGCGCCACCGAGAATGCGTGCGCGCCCTTGGTCTGCCCGTTCCATCGCGCGACGCGCGCGAGGCCGTGCGCGATGTCCTCGATCTCGATGTCGAGCGGCGAGGGATCGAGCAGGTCGAGGCGGCGCCCGCTCAGCATGCGCTGCCAGGCGCGCTTTTCGTTTTGTGTTCGCCTCGCGGTCATGTCTCGCCTGGTTTCGCTGGGGACGTGCCGCCTCTCTTTACCCTAATGCGCCGCAATGGCGCGAGGCGTGCATGAAAATCCTGCCGATTAAGCCAAGGTTGCGCGGAATGACCGTTAAGCCGCTCGCGGTCGACAAGCTGTGCTTGAAGACCGATCCGACGCGACTTGCGTTCGAGACCACGGCGGAACTGTCGGAATCCGACGGTCCCGTCGGACAGGCGCGCGCCATGCGCGCCATCACCTTCGGCGTGCGGATGGCCCAGCCCGGCTACAACATCTTCGTCGCCGGACCGCAGGGCTCGGGCAAGCATACATCCGTCCGGCGCGCGCTGGAGAAGACGGCCTCCACCATGCCGCCGCCGCCCGACTGGTGCTATGTGCACAATTTTGGGACACCCCATCGTCCCATCCCGCTTCGTTTCGCGGCCGGGGCGGGCGCGGTCTTCAAGGAAGAGATGCGCGCTTTCGTCGAGGAATTGGGCGCGTCCATGCCCCGGCTCTTCGAAAGCGACCGCTACCGCGAGCGGCGCGAGGCGATCGAAACCGAGTTCCGCGATACGGTCGACGCGGCACTCGCCACGCTTCGCCGAAAGGCGGAAACCCAAGGGCTCGCGCTCGTCGAGCGCGCGGACGGCGGCGTGACCTTCGTTCCCCAGCGCGACGGGCTGGCGCTTTCCGACGAGGATTACCGGCGGCTCTCCAAGGAAGAACGCGAGTACCTCGCCGAAAAGATCAAGGCGTTGCAGGCCGATCTCGAGCGCGTGTTCGAGAAGCTGGGCCAGGTGCGCGACCGCGCGGTCGGCCGGTTGAAGGCGCTCGATCGCGAACTCGGCGAAGCCGAGATACGCCGGCTTCTTTCGCCGCTCGTCCGGCGCCATGCGGACCATGATGGCGCGTCCCGCTTCCTCAAGAGCCTTGCGGCGGACGTGCTCAAGCATCTCGACGCGCTGCAGGATGGCGCGCGCGGCGAACATCCGGAGGGGAAAAAGGGCGAGGGCGTTCCGTTCCACCACTACCAGGTCAATCTGCTTGTCGACAATTCCGATACGCCCGGCGCGCCCGTCGTCACGCTGCGGCTTCCCTCGCTCTCCCAGCTCGTCGGCAAGGTGGAGCACGTACCGCTGCTGATGACCATGGTGACGGACTTCATGTTCGTGAAGCCCGGTGCGCTGCATCAGGCCAATGGAGGTTTTCTTCTCGTCGATGCACTGGAGCTTCTGGAGCAGCCGGTTTCCTGGGAGGCGCTCAAGCGCGCGCTGAAGGATCGCCGGATCCGAATCGAAAACCTGGCCGAGATGCTCGACCGCACGGCCATGGTCACCATCCAGCCCGATCCGATCCCGCTCGATGCCAAGGTCATCCTGTTCGGCGAGCCGCACGTCTACTATGCGCTGCGCCGTCTCGACCCCGATTTCGGCGATCTGTTCAAGGTGCAGGCGGATTTCGAAACCGCCGCCGAGCGCACGCCCGAGATCGGCCGCGAGATGTTGCAATTGCTGGCTTCGGTGGCGCGGGCCGACGGCGTCAGGCATCTCGATCGTTCCGGTGCTGCGCGCATGATCGACGCCGCCGCGCGGATTGCCGGAGACGCGGAGAAGATTTCGGTGCGCACAGGACCGCTCGCCGATCTTCTGCGCGAGGCCGATCATTTCGCGGGCGAGGCGGGGCGCGCGCTGATCGCGGCCGCCGATGTCGGGCAGGCGCTCGCAGCCAAGGAGGACCGCGCGGGGCGCTTCAAGGCGCTGGAACAGGAACTGATCGCCCGCGATATCGTTTTCATCGACACGGACGGCGCGCGGGCGGGCCAGGTGAACGCGATCACCGTGTTGGCCGCCACCGGATATGCCTTCGGCGTGCCCGCCCGGATCACCGCGCGCGTCGGCCCGGGTACCGGCAATGTCGTCGATATCGAGCGGGCGTCCGATTTCTCGGGCCGCAGCCACACCAAGGGCGTGCACATCCTGACGGGCTATCTCAACGGCACGTTCTCGGCGGAGGGCGCGCTTTCGCTCGCGGCCAGCATCGCCTTCGAGCAGTCCTACGGACCGATCGACGGCGACAGCGCGTCGGCGGCGGAGCTTGCCGCGATTCTCTCGGCGATCGCCGATGTGCCGCTCAAACAGGCCATCGGCATCACGGGTTCGATCGATCAGCACGGCCAGATGCAGGCGATCGGCGGCGTCAACGAGAAGATCGAAGGCTTCTTCGACATTTGCGCCATGCGTGGGCTCGGCCGCCATCACGGCGTCGTCATTCCGAAAGCGAATTTGCACAATCTCATGCTGCGCGACGACGTTGTCGCGGCCGCCGAGGCCGGTACGTTCTCGATCTACGCCGCCGAGACGATCGGCGAGGCGCTGGAAGTGCTGACGGGCATGAAGGCGGGCGCGCAAAGGCGCGACGGATCGTTTCCGCGCGGGACCTTCAACCGCAAGGTCGCCGACACGCTGCATCATTTCGCGCGGCCCCGGATCCTGCGTCCGATCCGACCGCGCGGCGGCTGGTTCGCCTGGCTTTAACGGTCTTTGAGCAAGCGGCGTAAGAAGTCGCCATCAAACGTGCGCCATACAAAATATGGCCGATTCAATTTTGTGAGCACTAGATTTTGTTAAGCAAAGATGAGGTTTCATCTTTCGAAACCACGGCGTTCCCGATATGTTCTAGATGAGAAAGCTATCCCCTATTTCGCGCCATTTCGCGACGAATAGGAATTCTCAGAACCGGCCGACTCAGATGGAATACACGAGGTGAACCGTGCGTAAGTACCAAGGAGGGCAATTCATGAGGATCAAGGTTCGGAAGATTGGGAAGGGGCTTCATCCGAACGAAGTGGTCGTTGAGGTTCAAACTTCCGACGGTATTGAGCGGCTCGTGGTTGATAGGCGCGCCATTGAAGCGAGTTCTCTTTCCATTGGAGATCCGCTGCGCGAAGAAAGCGGAAAGCTTTTAGTTGAACTTCCTCGCGAGACTATGAGTGGCGCGTGGCGCGTTTGGGTCAAACGGGGCACGCTCAAAACGGTCAATGCTGCGTGATACTTACAGACCGCGAGATACAAATTGCGATCCGGAGAGGGTTGATAAAAATCCACCCCCAGCCAACCTCTGATATCGTCTTTAGCTCGACGGCCATTGACCTAACCCTCGACTCCAATCTTCGAATATTCGACCCGGAGGTTGTCGGAGTCGAGAAAATCATCGATCCAAGCAAGAAGGGGTTCAATTCGGACCTTACAGTTAGCGAAATCACTCACGCAGAAAATATCCGTGCTACGGGGTACTTGCTTAAGCCCAAAATTCTGATCCTTGCATGGACCGCTGAATATGTGACTTTGGACATCGGGACACGGATTGCTGCCCGCGTCGAAGGAAAGAGTTCCCTCGCTCGCCTTGGTCTAGGCGTACACGTCACGGCGCCAACAATTCATGCGGGATTTGAGGGACAAATCCAACTCGAAATGATCAATCATGGCTCGGTTCCCATCCGGCTGCGGACGGGCATGCGGATATGCCAATTGATATTCGAGACGACACTCGGCACCCCGGAGCGTGGATATCAAGGGCAGTTTCTTGACCAAACGGCCAAGCGTAAAAAACAAAAGTCAAAAGCCGCCTAAACGCGAATTGCGCAACAGCCCTGCGATGACCCTGCTTGATTTGCATCAAGCCCGCCTGCGCGTTACCTGTCTAGACTTGCTCCAAACGCGGATGGGAGCCTCGCCATGTCGTTCAAGAAGATTCTTGCCCCGCTCACCGGCGGCCGGCGCGACGCCACCGTGCTGGCGAGCGCGTTCGCGGCCGGCCGGCCGTTCAACGCGCACGTGATCGCGCTGTTCGTGCGGCCCGACCCGAGCGACGCGCTTCCCTATTTCGGCGAGGGCGTCTCGGGCGCGGTGGTCCAGGAGATCATCGAAGCGTCGCGCGCGGCGGCCGACAAGGCGGCCGAGGAAGCACGCGCGGCGCTGAAAGCGGCCGCAGGGCTGGCACAGGCGACCATCACGGAACGGCCCGCCAGTTCCGGCGCGCTGAGTTGTTCCTATCGCGAGGTCCAGGGAAATTTCGCCGACCGCGTCGCGGAGGCGGGCAAGCTGGCGGACCTCGTCGTCTTCGGCCCGCTGCAAGAGGGCGACCGCGCGGGCCTGACCGATGCCTTCGAAGCGGCGCTGATCGAGACCGGCCGACCCGTTCTGCTGACCGCGCAGGTTCCGCCTAGGAATTTCGCGCGCAAGATCGCGATCGGGTGGGACGCCGGCCAGGCCGCCGCCCGCGCCGTGACGGCCGCGCTGCCCTACCTCGCGACCGCCGAGGCCATCGAAATCCTCAATATCCGGCGCGCGCCCCTGGAGCCCGCGTCTCTCGACGAGGTGAACGAATATCTCGCGCTGCACGGTCTGATCGCGACCGAGCGCATGGTCGATTCCGGCGCCAAGTCGGTGGGCGAGGCGTTGCTCGACGCCGCGGCGTCGGGAGGCGCGGGGCTGCTCGTCATGGGCGGTTACGGCCATAGCCGGCTGCGCGAACTGGTGATCGGCGGCGTCACGCGCCATGTCGTCAGCCACGCGGACCTGCCCGTGCTATTGGTTCACTGACATTCGCGAGCGGAGACCGGCAATGACGTTGATGAAGATTCGTCTCGAACTGGCCAGGACGCCCGAATACCCGGAAGGGTCGAGCGCTCGCGGCTACGAGTTCACGGCGCCGCTCACGCCCGAAGGCTTCATCGGCGCCGAGGCATGGAAGACGCACAAGGACGAATGCACGGTCCTGCGGTTCTGGGCCGGCGAGGACGATCAGCATGGCCGCCTGCGCCATGTCGGCCATGGCTGGCGCTTCGACTATGATGAGAACGACGACGAGGACGACGAGCCGTTCTTCAAGCTCGACCGCCACAAGATCGAGCCCGGCGCCTACGTCTCGATCAAGGAGCACGACGGCGCGATGTGGCCGTTCAAGGTCGTGTCGGTCCGCCCGCTGTTGATGAAATAGCGTCCGCCAAAAAAGCGGCTGCGGCCGGAGGGGTCCAGCCGCAGCCTGGGGGCGACGATCCACCTGGATCGCCGTCGGGGGGCAGCAATTCGTTATTCCGGAGCGCTATCGCCCTCGGGCTTGCTCTCGGTTTCGCCATTCGCCATGGCCGCCACATCGGTCGCCGTCAGCGTTTGCGCCGTGAGTTCGCCATCGGCGCCTTGCGTGACGAGATCGGCCGGAATCTCGACCGTGTCGGCGGAACCCTGGCCATAGGTCAGCGCGTAGGCGGTGATCTGGCCGTTCGCGTTCGTCGTCGTGCTCTCCACCGTGCCCAGCGTTTCGCCGTTCGCGCCGGTGATCGCCTGGCCGACGAAATCGGCCTGGGCCTGCGTCACCTGCGAGAGGGAGGCGCCGGCGCCGGCGGTACCCGCCGCCGAACCGCTCGCCGCACCCGACGCACCGGCTTTCGGCATGGGAACCGAAAGGGACGGCGTCGAAGCGGACGCACCCGCCGAAGCGTCGGTCCGGCTCGATGCACCCGCGCCGATCCCGGCCGGGTCGGATGTGGCTCCGGCCGACCCCGCGGCCGCGGCGCCGGCGTTCGTGCCGATCCGCGCGCCTTGGCTGTTCGCGCCGATGCCGATGCCGGTTCCCGCGCTCGCGCCGCCATTCGCACGGCCGACCGTCGGGCCGATCTGCGTGGGTTGACCCGGATGGGTCATGCCGGTCGCGCCAACGGCGCCGCCGACCGTTCCGGTCGCGCTGCCGCCGAGGAGTTGCGCATGGGCCGGCGAGAACGAAAGCGCCAGGGCCGCCGTCAGCAACAGAATGGACTTGCGCATGATGATCTCCCTTGAGTGTTCAACTGAGTGTTCAACGTATTCGTTTCGATGTCTTCGTTTCGGTCCTGGCCGGTGCGGCGCCGGCATTCGTGCCGTTCGGGCGCATCGCAAGGACGCAAATGAAATAGCCGCGTTCGGCCGTGCCGTGGTGTGACAAGAAAGGGACAAAATAGGGCGCGCGAAGATCCGGCATAAAGCGTTGAAATTCGCGCGGATTTCGTCCGCGGAAATTACGCGAGCGGGAGGCGGACGGTCACGACGAAGCCGCCGCCGTCGCGATTGGCGGCGATCACCGATCCGCCGAGACTTTCGGTATTGCGCCGGGCGATCCAGAGCCCCAGACCATAATGCGCATCGCCGGGCTGAGATGGAAAACCGGAATTTCGCGGCCGATACGACATGTAGCGCTGAAAGATGCTGTCGAGATAACTCGGATCGACGCCCGATCCGCGATCGGCAATGCCGATTTCGGCGAAGCCGCCGGCCCGGCGCAGGCTCGCCTCGATGACACCGCCCACGGGCGCGAAGCTCGCCGCGTTCTCGAGCAGGTTCTCGATCACCGGCTCGAGAACGTCTTCGTCCGCGATCACGAACACGCCGGACTCGATGCGCGCTTCGAGCGGCAGGCCGCGTCCCTTCAACGTGGGCTCATAGGCGGCGAGCAGCTTGCGCAAGAAGGCGGACAAATCCATGCGTTGGCTGCGCGGAAAGATGAGATCGGCCGTCGCCTGCTCGAGATCGCGCATGGAGGACACAAGCGAATCGAGACGGCCGACGGAACGCTCCACAAGCTCGACGCTGCGCTTGGCGGCACGGTCGCCGTCGCGATCGACGGCGCGCTTCAAGGGTTCCATGGATTGCGCGATGACGGCGAGCGGCGTCTTCAAGGCGTGCGCGTTCTCCTCGGCCGCTTCGCGCAGGAATTTCTGCGATCCGGCAAGCGCCTCGACGAGCGCGTCGAAATCCTCGGCCGCGCCGCCCAACTCCGGCATGCGGTTGATCTGGCGAAAGCTCGCCTTGTCGGCACCGCGCAGCCGGATGCGGCGCGCGGCCGTGCGGAAGAGATTCACGTTCTTCCAGATGTCGGAAAAGAGCCAGCCGACGATCGCCGCGCTCAGGATGTAGATGGCGAGCGCGACCTGCATTTCGGCGGTCTGCCAAAAGGGCTTGGCGATCGAACTGCGAAGGAAGGCTGCCGTGCGGTGCGACGTAATGACGAGCCAACACCCGGTCGGCAGATGCACGGGCGTGAGCGAGGTGAGGATTTCGGCCTCTCCGGCCGGATTGGTGTAGCGCACGGCCAAGCTCGACGCCCCGCTGCAGGTTTCGGAAAGCACGCCGAGGACGCCCGTCTTCAAGAGGGTTGCGCGTTCCTGCTCCAGATATTCCGGCGAAAGCGGCGGTGCGGAGGCGACATAGAAGAAGCCGTCCGTGCCGTCGCCGGAGCTCGGCCGAAGCAGGAGCTTCACATTGGCGTCGCCGCCGGCAAGGCGCGCGACTTCCGCGCGCAGGATTTCGGGCGGCGCCTCGGCGAAACGTTCGAGTTGGGGACGCAATGCTTCCGCGATCAGCCGGCCCTGCTCCTCGACCGCGCGGCCGAGGAGCGTGTTGCGTTCCAGATCGGCGTCCTGGAAGCGCAGATAGAGGATCGCGGGCAGGGCCAGAAACACGATCGCGAGCACGACGAGCTTCGCCGCGAACGAGCGGTACAATCGCGCGATATCGAAGCGGGGATTAGGCGCCGTCATCGAAGCGCCATCTGTAGCCGTAGCCGGGATAGTTTTCGATGCAACCGAAATCGACATCGACGTCGCGGAACTTCTGGCGGATTCGCTTGATGAAGGCCCGCACATTCGTGCGGTAGCCGATTTCGCCTTCGCCCGCGACAAAACCCTCGCCGTGCACGATGTCATAAAGTTCGCGATAGGCGACGTCCTTGCCGGCGCGTTCGACCATGTACTGCACCATGCGAAACTCGGTGAGCGTCAACTCGACCTCGGCGCCGGCCCAGGATGCGCGGCTGGAATCGAGGCGAAGCGTAATCTGCCCGCGTTCCAGCACCGCCGGCTGTTGCTTGCCGGTTCCGTCGCCGCTTTCGGACTTCGCGCCCGAAAGCGCCAATTCGATACGGCGCAAGAGGATCGCGAAACTGCGCGACTTCTCGACGAAATCGACCGCACCGCCGGCAAGCGCCGCCTCCTCATAGATTTGTTCTCCGAGCACGGTAAGAAAAACCACGGGGACCGCGATCGTGTTCCCGCGCAGACGCCGCAGGACTTCGATTCCGCTCATGCCGGGCATCTTCCAGTCCAGCAGAAGAACGTCGGGCTTTTCGCTCCCCGCCAGGCAGCGCAGGGCGGAAGGTCCGTCGCCAACTCCGTCCGCCTCGAAACCGGCATCGGCGAGGTTGCGAATGACCGACTCACGAAAGAGCTCGTCGTCATCCACGACGAGAACGCGTCCGCGCGATTGCGAGGCGCTATCCGGAGGCATCGGTTCGCGCGGCTTGGATGGCGCGCATGCAGCGCTCGGTATCGGCGACGGCCGCGCCCTTGGCGTCCATGAGCGTGTATTGCAGCGCATGCAGGGCTTGGGACTGGATATCCGAGTAGAAGAAGATCTCAAGCGAGCAGATCGGAACCTTGTAGGCCCACACGACCGCCAGGCCTTCGTTGCGCACGGCATGCGGATTTCCGACGAGCGTTCTCGCCGAAGCCATATTGAGCCCGACGAATCGGGCCGGATCGACCGCGACGACCTGCGCGGCGCCGGGCGCCGTCGCGACACGAGGCGGCGGCGTGCGCGGATCGGGCTTTTTCGAGGGAATCGGCGCGGGCTCCGGGCGCGGCGCGGCCGTGCCGGACAGCTCGGACAGCAACGTCCAATCCTTATCGGCGCAACCCGACAGAATCAGCGCCGCCGCAATAGCCGGCGCGAGCCGGTGGCGTTTCGTCATGTCCTAGAATCGCAGGCCAAATTGCCACCCCGCATCGTTCGCCGGGCCGTCGGACAATAATAAGGCACTTCGAGCGTCGGCGTAACCGTTAGTAGAGCTTGCGCATGATCACGCTGCCGACCGTATAGCCCGCCCCAAACGAGCACAGATGGCCGAGATCGCCGGCCGAGAGATCCCGGCTGTGGCGGTGAAAGGCGATGATCGAGCCCGCGGAGCTGGTGTTGGCGAATTCCTCGAGCATGTTGGGCGCTTCGCCGTCCACGGGGTCGCGGCCGAGCACCTTTCTGGCGATCAGGTCGTTCATGTTGATGTTGGCCTGATGCAGCCACAGGCGCGCGAGCATGTCGGCCTTGATGTTGTTCTCGGCCAGATGCTCCAGCATGAATTCGGCCACCATCGGCACGACGTCCCGGAAGACCTTGCGGCCCTTTTGCGTGATCAGCTTGTCGGGCTCGCCGATCCCCTCGGGCGCGAAACGGTTGAGCGGTCCGAAATTGTTGCGGATATTGTTCGAGTAGACCGATTTGAGCTTGGTGCTGACGAGCTCCCACGCGTTCTCGCCGTCGGCATGCGCGCTCTTTTCCAGCACGCAGGCCGTCGAGGCGTCGCCGAAGATGAAATGGGTTTCCCGGTCGCGCAGATTGAGATGGCTCGTGCAGATCTCGGGATTGATGGCGAGAATCGCGCGCGCGTGGCCCTGCCCGATCATGTCCGCGGCCGATTGAATGCCGAAGGTCGCCGAAGAGCATCCCGCGAGCATGTCGAAGCCGAAGCCTTGGATGCCGAGCGCTTCCTGCACTTCGATGGCGATCTGGGGATAGGGGCGCTGCATGATCGAGGCGGCGCAGATCACGCCGTCGATGTCGGCGGGCGTGCGCCCGGCGTCGGCGAGCGCGTCGCGCGCGGCCGCCGTCGCGATCTCGGCCATGATCGAGAGGTCTTCGTTGGGCCGTTCGGCGAGACGCGGGCACATGATGTCCGGATCGAGCATGCCGTCCTTGGCCACGACGTAGCGGCTCTTGATGCCCGACGCCTTGACGACGAATTCGTCGGAGGATTCGAGCAGCGGTTCCATCTCGCCGGCCGCAATGGCTTCGGTATGGGCGGCATTGTGGCGCCGGACATAGTCGTTATACGACGCCACCAGCTCGGCGTTCGTGATGGTATGGGGCGGAACGTAGAGGCCAGTTCCGCTGATCGCGACGCCAGTCAAAGCGGGATGTCCCCGGAAAACGCGGTTTAACAAGGCTGTCGCAGACCGCCCCCAAAGGCAAGCCGTCCCTCGCGCGAAAGCGCGGGACGCGGTAAACGTCCAGGCCATGGAAAATGTTGGGAAAACGGCGCTTGTCCTGTTCTCGGGCGGGCAGGATTCGACGACCTGCCTGGCGTGGGCGCTCGGGCGCTTCGCCCAGGTCGAGACGGTGGGCTTCGCCTACGGCCAGCGCCACGCGGCGGAGATGGACGCGCGCCCGCGCGTCCTGGCGGCGTTTCGCGAGTGGTTTCCCGAGTGGGCCGGCAGGCTGGGCGCGGATCATGTGCTCTCGCTGGGCGTGCTGGCCGAGATCGGCGGCACGGCGCTGACCGATGCGGTGGCGATCGAAATGGGCGCCAACGGCCTGCCCACGACCTTCGTGCCGGGTCGCAACCTCCTGTTCCTGACGGCCGCCGCCGCGCTCGCCTACCGGCGCGGCATCGCCGAGCTCGTGGGCGGCATGTGCGAGACGGACTATTCCGGTTATCCCGATTGCCGCGACGCGGCGATCAAGGCGGTGACGCACGCGCTCGATCTCGGCATGGGCCGCGCCTTCGCGGTCCATACGCCGCTGATGTGGATCGACAAGGCCGAGACGTGGGACCTGGCCGAGCAAATCGGCGGAGAGGCGCTTATCGATCTGATCGTCCGGGAAACCGTCACGTGCTACGAGGGCGACGATACGCGCCACGATTGGGGCATGGGCTGCGGCGTCTGCCCCGCATGCAAGCTCCGCGCGGACGGCTTCGCGCGCTATCGCGGAGCGCGGCCATGACCTATCAGGTGAAGGAAATTTATTTCACGCTTCAGGGCGAGGGCGCGCGCACGGGCCGCGCCGTGGTGTTCCTGCGCTTCGCGGGATGCAATCTGTGGACGGGCCTGGAGGAAGACCGCGCGCGCGCGGTCTGCAAATTCTGCGACACGGATTTCGTCGGAACCAACGGGCCGGGCGGCGGCAAGTTCGCGGCGGCGGACGAATTGGCGCGCGCGGCCGCGCGGGCGTGGCCGGGAGGCGGCGGCGCGCCTTACGTCGTGTGCACGGGCGGCGAGCCCTTGCTGCAATTGGATCGCGCGCTGATCGACGCGCTGCATGCGAAGGATTTCGAAATCGGCATCGAGACCAACGGCACGCTGACGCCGTCCGAGGGGATCGATTGGATTTGCGTGAGCCCCAAGGCGGGTGCGCCGCTCGCGCTCGCGCGCGGGAACGAACTCAAGCTCGTCTATCCGCAGCCCGATGCGGAGCCCGAGCGTTACGCCGCGCTTGCTTTCGATCACTTCTTCCTTCAACCCATGGATGGGCCGGAGCGGGAGGCGAACACGCGCGCGGCGGCGGCCTATTGCCTCGCCCATCCGCAATGGCGGCTCTCGCTGCAAACCCATAAGCTGATCGGGCTCCCTTGACGGCGGAGCCAAGGGCGCTTTTGGTTTCGCGTGAATCGGGCGCGCCCTTCGAGGGGCCGCGCGTCATGCTGAGGTGCCCGCCGTGGTTCGAGGCTTCGCTTCGCGAAGCACCTCACCATGACGGCCGGGCCTCGAAGCACGCGCGGCCCACCTCAGGGTGACGCGCGTGAATATCTCTTTTCCAAAACCGCCCTAGCGAATCTCGATGATCGCTTCGCCCTTCTCGATCGCCGCGACGATCTCGGGTAGAGCGGCGCCGAGCATGGACGTCAGCGCGCGATTGGAGGTATTGCCGACGCGAATCCAGATCACGCTGGGCCCGTTTCCGGCGCGATGACGCATCGTGACGAAATCCTCGTCCTTGGTCACGACGACCGCGCGGAGTTGCTTCGCCTTGTTCCATATCTGCCGGTCGGCCGCCGTCAGCAGGCCAATCTCGGAAACATGCATGGCTTTATGGCCTGCGCGCGAGAAAATCGTCATGGCCGATGGCGGCAGTTGCGCATCGAGCAGAAAGAGCACTTACGCCGCCCGAATGATTCTGTGATCGAGGGCGCGTGCCGCGTATTCCAGCGCGGCATCGATGTCCTCGCCCTCGAGATATGGGTAATCCGCCAGAATCTCCGCCCGGTCCACGCCTGCAGCCAGAAGCTCGAGAATATCGCCAACGCGAATCCGCATTCCGCGGATGCAGGGGCGTCCA
>Ga0326597_10005118_pt1 | contig 18301 bp, 17 predicted proteins | sample RVTome_12_FD_203789 | JGI IMG/M metagenome (GOLD analysis project Ga0326597, IMG submission 203789) | Soil microbial communities from uranium-contaminated site in the Upper Colorado River Basin, Wyoming, United States - RVT100D185 | ecosystem: Environmental > Terrestrial > Soil > Contaminated >... | reverse complement strand
CCGGCAGCACCGACTTGCGGCTGACGGAGGTCCAGCAGCCGAAGGTGACCGCGACCTTGTCCTGGAGCAGCAGCTGCTTGGCCTTCTCGGCGAAGAGGTCCCAGTTCGAGGCCGGGTCCACGATCACAGGCTCGATCTTCTTGCCCATCACCCCGCCCTTGGCGTTGATCTCCTCGAACGCCATCATGCAGACGTCGCGGAGCGACACTTCGCTGATGGCCATGGTGCCGGAGAGTGAGTGGAGAACGCCCACCTTGACCGTGCCGGCGCCCTGGGCGCGGAGGACGGAAGGAAAGCCGATCCCCGCAGCCGCGCCGAGGCCGGCGGCCGCGGTCGTCTTGAGAAAGTCTCTGCGCGACAAGTCTTGCATGCCCGTCTCCTTCTGACTTCGGGGTGAGTGGTTGGGCCCCCCGTCGGGCCCGCTCCAGTGGTTGATCCGGCGCTCGGCCTCGGACCCCGCTGTCTCGGCGCGCCGGCACTCTGGAAAAGCAAGCGTCATGCCCGGGGTCGGCATCAGCGTTTCCCGATAATTAGGAGTAAATCCGCGCCGGATTTAGGGACGCCACTGCCTACGTGATGGGCAGCACCCTTGTTGTGCCTCAGAAAACGGCAGGCTAGCGGGCGGAGCGGAGCGGGCCCATACCGTCGGCGAGCAGCAGGGCGTGGGCCACATCGGCCATAGTCTTGCGGGTGTCCATGGCAGTCTTCTGGATGCGCCGGAACGCTTCCGGCTCGCTGAGCCCGAGCCGCGTCATGAGGAGGCCCTTCGCGCGCTCGACCAGCCTGCGCGACTCGAGCTTGTGCTTGAGCGCCTCGTTTTCCTTCCGAACCGCCTCCATCTCTCGGAAGCGGTGAACCGCCACGTCGAGGGTGGGCCCCAGATCCTCGACTCGGACCGGCTTCGCGAGGAAGCCGAGTACGCCGGCGTCGACCGCGCGGGCCACCACCGATGCGTCGGTATGACTCGTCACCAGCACCACCGGACACGGGGACACCGTCATGACGTCGCGTGCGGCCTGCACGCCGTCACCGTCCGGGAGGCCGACCGCCAGCACCGCCACGTCGGGCCGGTGCTTGTCCACGAGCCGCAGGACGTCCTCGGCGCGACTGCCGTTGCCTACCACCTGCCCGCCCTGAGCCGTGACCGCTTCGGCCACCGCGGCCCGCGACGTAGCGTGATCGTCGATGATGAGCACTCGCCAATGTGGTTTCATGCCAGACAAGGCTAGCAAGCGGAGTGCCACAGAGGTTACGAGCGAAACCGCGGGGTTGGACGACAAGACCGCACCGGCGGCTGCTCACGCGGCCATCAAGTCGCCCATCGCCTGAGCAGCCATGGGCCGGACCGACCGACGGCTAGAAGAACGAGTAGTAGAGGCTGACCGAGATCGTGTCCATGCTCTTGCCGCGCGCGATGAGCCCCTGCGACGTGATGTCCGGGCGCGAGTAGCGGACCCGGTACACCTTCTCGTCGGACTGGTCATGACGGTACTCGAGCCGCCCCGCCAGGCCCCTCCAGATCTTGTACTGGATCGTCGCGGTCGTGGACCAGGGATCCGTCCCGATGCCGGAGCCTGTGCGGGCACCCGCCGCGTCCCGGAAGAACTCCTGGCGCACCGAGGTCCGAAGATTCTCGGTCCAGTCGTAGGCCGCGTAGCCGGCCCAGCCCCACCAAGTGGCGTCGGTGTCCTTGCGGGTCCCGAGGCTCCGGATGAAGGGCTCACTCTGCTCGTGACCGTAGTCGATGTTGAGCGCCAGCGTTAGATCCTTGAACCCCGTGTATGCGAAGACGAAGTCGAGCACGTACCGGAGGTGGCTGTTCACGTAGCTTCGGGAATCACGCGCCACGTTGTCGTCAATCCGCCGTGGTTCGATCTGCTCCGGTCCCACGATCCAGTTCAGGTTGGCGGTGAGGTCCTTCAGCGGGGTGAACGCGAACTGCCCCGTGTAGCTGACCGAGTCGTTCACGTTCTTCGAGTCGTCCCAGCCCAGCACCACCCCCGCAGTCAAGTTAAACCAGCCGGTGAACGTGTAGGACGGGAGCCCGCCCGTATGGGTCAGCGGGATGGCGAGCCCGAAAAGGTAGCCGCGCGAGAAGTTGAGGTTGTTCGGGGACTCGATGACCTCGTAGCCCAGCAGGGTGACGAACTTGCCCGCCTTCAGGGTGAGCCCGCCGCCTACCGGGGCCTGTCCGGAGACGTAGCCCTCCAGGAGATCGAATTTCTCGGTGTTCCGGAACGGGAAAACGTCCTCCTCGTCACGGAAGATGCCGTAGGAGTGGTTCTTCTGCGAGTCGATGCCCGCGGTGATCACAAGACCGTATCCGAATGGGTACTTCTCGGACGGGTCCTTCTTGATGCTGAACTCGGCCGCGTTGAAGGTGTAGCCCTCGTGGTTGTCGTACACCCGTAGCTCGTTGATGCCACCGCGCCCGGAGCCGCTCAGGTTGGCCGTGTAGCTGTTCTCGATGTAGGCGAAGAGCTTGTGCTCCTCCCAGAAGGTCTTCGGATCCTCCGCGGGCTTGGCCGTGGCCGCCGCCTCCGCCGGCTTCTCGGTCGGCTTGTCCTGCGCGACAACTCCGCTGGCCGAGCCGAGGACCAGCAACAGCGCAAGGACCCCGCCCCTTACTTTTGCTGTGCAGCATTTGCCACTCCGCATCGTCGGCTCCTTGATGGGGTGAGAATGACGTCGGAGTGCACTCTGCGATTCCGATGCCATGCCGAGGACACGGGGAGCCAGCAGTGGAACCCATTGAAGACGGCCACTTAGCGACACCGCCGCCCGCGTCGCTGGCGCGCCGGAATGCTCACCGAAAGAGCACTCTGCCCACTCGGTGCTCAGCGAGATCCCCAAGGAGCGAGGGGACGGCCCCCGGCCCCCCGGCTTCGCTCAAATGCGAAACCGTGGGGCCGGGGCAGCGGGAAAGGGCGGGACTAACTAGATGTCGTAGTAGAGGGCGAACTCGTACGGGTGCGGGCGCAGCCGGACGGGATCCACCTCGTTCTTCCGCTTGTACTCGATCCAGGTCTCGATCAGATCCGGCGTGAACACGTCGCCCTTCAGCAGGAAGTCGTGATCCTTCTCCAGGTTGTCCAGCACGATATCGAGCGCGCCCGGCAGCTGCTTGATCTTCTTCTGCTCCGCCGGCGGCAGCTCGTACAGGTCCTTGTCCACCGGCTTGCCCGGGTCGATCTTGTTCGCAACGCCGTCCAGCCCCGCCATGACGCACGCGGCGAAGCTGAGGTACGGGTTGCATGTCGGATCGGGCGTGCGGAACTCGATGCGCTTGGCTCCCTCCGACTTGCTGTACATCGGGATGCGGATCGCAGCCGAACGGTTCCGCTGGCTGTAGACGAGGTTGATCGGAGCCTCGTAGCCGGGCACCAGGCGCTTGTAGCTGTTGGTGCTGGGGGCGATGAACGCCAGGAGCGCCGGCGCGTGCTTGAGGATGCCTCCGATGTAGTACAGGCACATCTTCGAGATGTCGGCGTAGCCGCCCCGCTCGTAGAAGAGGTTCTTGCCGTTCCTCCAGATGGACTGGTGCGTGTGCATGCCGGAGCCGTTGTCCTGGAACAGCGGCTTGGGCATGAAGGTCGCCGTCTTGCCCCACTTCTTCGCGGTATTCTTCGCGCAGTACTTGTACCAGCAGACCTTGTCCGCCATCTTCGTCAGCGTGTCGAAGCGCATGTCGATCTCGGTCTGCCCGCCCGTCGCCACCTCGTGGTGGTGCACCTCGACCCGGACACCGACCGACTCGAGGGCCAGCACCATGTCGGATCGGATGTCCTGGAACTGGTCCATCGGCGGCACGGGGAAGTAGCCCTGCTTGTAGCGGGGCTTGTAGCCGAGGTTCGGGCGATCCGGCGTGCCCTCGCGGCCCGAGTTCCAGGCGCCCGCGTCCGAGTCGATGTAGTAAAAGCCGTAGTTGGAGCTCTGGTCGAAGCGGATCGAGTCGAAAAAGAAGAACTCGAGCTCGGGCCCGATGAAGATGGTGTCGCCGGCGCCCGACTTCTTGACGTAGGCCTCGGCCTTCTGCGCCACGTAGCGAGGGTCGCGGCTGTAGGCCTTGCCCGTGATCGGGTCCTTGACGTTGCAAATGAGGACCAGGGTCGGCACTGCGGTGAACGGGTCCATCTGCGCCGTCGAGGGATCGGGGATGAGGAGCATGTCCGACTCATCGATCGTCTGGAAGCCTCTAATAGACGAGCCGTCGAACCCGAGCCCGTCCTGGAAGATGCCCTCGTTCAGCTCCGAGACCGGGATCGAGAAATGCTGCCAGAGGCCGGGGAGATCGATGAAGCGCAGATCGACTATCTTGACGCCCTTCTCCTTGGCCATCTTCAGTACGTCCTTCGGGGTCATGCGTTCCGCCTCCTTTGAAATGACGTGGGACTAAAATGCCGGGCCGGCGGAGCGTCGTTGCCCCAACGGCCTCGCTACACTAAGCGCTCCGGTTCGATGCGTCAATGGGCCGGACGCTTGGCCTGGGCCGCCTTCATGGCCTCCGCGAACGCGCCGCTCCCGGGGCCGCTCATACCGTACTCGCCGTACGAGGATCCGCCGAGGGCATAGGCCGTTTCCGAGTGCTGCGAGAGGTCGAGCCCCGCCAACTCGTCGTCCTCGCTGATGCGCAGGCCCATGACCGCGTCGAGCACCTTGAGGATGACCACCGTCATCACAAATCCCAGCACAAGCGTCGCGCTGACGGCCACGATCTGCTTCCAGAGCTGTCCCGGGTCGCCGTAGAGAAGCCCGTTGGCACCGGCGTCGTTGACGGCCTTGGTGGCGAAGATGCCCGTGGCGAGCGCCCCCCATGTCCCGCCGACGCCGTGCACGCCGACGACGTCGAGCGAGTCGTCGTAGCCGAGCTTCGTCTTGAGGTTGCAGGCCGTGTAGCAGAGGACGCCGGCGATTCCCCCGATGAGCAGCGCGGCCATGGGCGTGACGAAACCGGCGGCCGGCGTGACCGCCACCAGGCCGGCCACGGCGCCAGAGGCGGCACCCAGCACCGTCGGCTTGCCGCGCGAGCTCCATTCGGTCAGCATCCAGCCGAGCGCTGCCGCTGCGGCGGCCGTGTTGGTGGTGGTGAAGGCGTGGGCGGCGAGCCCGTTGGCCCCCAGCGCGCTCCCGGCGTTGAAGCCGAACCAGCCGAACCAGAGCAGGCTTGCCCCCATCACCGTCAAGGGCAGGTTGTGGGGTGGCATCGGCTGCTGGCCATAGCCCCTGCGCTTGCCGATGACGAGGACGGCCGCCAGCGCAGAGACGCCCGAGGAGATATGCACGACGGTGCCGCCGGCAAAATCCAGCGCCCCGAGCGTGCGGAGCCAGCCGCCGTCGCCCCAGACCCAGTGCGCCAGCGGGTCATAGACCAAGGTCGCCCAGGCCAGGACGAAGACGATGAAGGTCGAGAACTTCTTGCGCTCGGCGAAGGCGCCGGTGATGAGCGCCGGCGTTATGACGGCGAACATCATCTGAAAGAGCATGAAGGCCTGGTGCGGGATGGTCGCGGCATACGCCGCGTTGGGCTCGGCGCCGACGCCGCGCAGCCCCACCCACTCGAGGCCGCCGATGATGCCTCCCTTGTCGGGACCGAACGCCAGGCTATAACCCCAGAGCACCCACTGAACGGAGATCAGCGCCAGGATGATGAAGCTGTGCATCAGGGTCCCGAGCGCGTTCTTCTGCCTGACCATGCCGCCATAGAAGAGCGCGAGCCCCGGAGCGGTCATGAGGAGCACGAGGGCCGATGACATCAACACCCACGCGGTGTCCCCGGTATCGATTTTCGGGGCCTGCCCCGCCGGTGCGGCGGCCGCGGCAGGAGTCGGCGGAGCAGCCGCCGGCGCCTGAGCGAAGACCGGCCCGGCAATGCAAAGGCCCACGACCGCCATCAGCAGGATGACCACGAATACCCGGGACGCTCTCATGACAGCCTCTCCTCCCTGACCCTTGCCGTCACAGCGCGCTCTCGTCGCGCTCGCCGGTGCGAATGCGAATCGCCGTGTCCACCGGGTGAACGAAGATCTTGCCGTCACCGATATTGCCGGTCCTTGCCGCCCCGGCGACGACGCCGGCGACCTTGTCCACGAGGCTGTCGGGCACTACTACCTCGATCTTGATCTTGGGGAGGAAATCGACTGTGTACTCGCCCCCGCGGTAGAGCTCGGTGTGGCCCTTCTGCCTGCCGAAGCCGCGGACCTCGGAGACCGTCATCCCGATAACGCCGATGCCCGTTAGCGCCTCCTTGACGTCGTCGAGCTTGAACGGCTTGATGATCGCCTCGATCTTTTTCATGAATTCCTCCCGGGGCACGGTGGTTTGCACCTGTCGTGCCGGGCGATCCTACTCAGCGAGGGCAAGAGAAATCAATTACTTGCGCGTGGAAGAGGTAAGACGTGGAGACAGACATCTGCCCATTTGGTAGGCAGATGCTGAAAACTGCCTCGGCACTAGGCAGGAGCCGAGACGGAATCCACTACGGTGTCAGTCGCGCCAGAGGGTCTCTTCCGCCGCTCGACGCGACTTGAGACTCGCGTCCGGCTCGACGGGTCGAGGCAGGGCGGCTTCGAGGGCGCTCCAGACATTTCGGAGGTCGGGGCTCTTCTGAGCAGGAAACACCCCCGGGATGGCGGGTGGGCTGTCCATGGTGAAACTGCCCGAACAGACGATCACGGGCACTTTCAATCCGCGTCGCTCCAGCTGCCGAAGGAACCCCATGCCGTCGAGGTGAGGCATCCGAAGGTCGAGCACGATGATATCCGGCCGCACCCGGTCGAGCGCGGCCAGCGCGTCAAGCCCATCTACCGCTTCGAAGACTTCGAAGTCTCCCTCGAAGCCCATCCGATAGAGAGCTCGCCAAGCCGGATCGTCGTCCACCACCAGCATCTTGATCATCGGCGCCACCTCCCGCGTACCCCGTCTGCAAGCTCGGGGCCCGGCAGGGAGGCTCTGATTAACAGCTACTTAGCGACAGAGTGTCAGCCCAGGCGTCACAAGTATGACGCTGGGCCCTGACACCGTCGAACAGTGAACGCGAGCCCTAGGTACGCCGCTGAGGAATGTTGTGACGGCGCATCTTCGAGTAAAGGGTAGGCCGACGAAGTCCCAGGATGGCCGCCGCCGCCTGCTTGTTCCAGCCCGTCGACTCGAGCGCGCGCACGATGGAGAGACGCTCGATTTCCTCCAGCGACCCGGCGGGCGGGACGGCGGTCAGGAGCGGCGCTCCGGCGTTCAGGGCTTCGGGCAAGTCGGCCGGCGTCACTTCCCGCCCGCGGGCCACCAGCACGGCGCGCTCGATGACGTGTTCGAGCTCACGCACGTTGCCGGGCCACATATAGGACAGGAGTCTCCTGAACGCCTCGGGGTCTATCCCCTCGACCGGTCTGTTGTGCTTCAGCCGGAAGCGCTCGAGGAAGCCCTTCGCGAGAAGGGGAATATCATGGGTCTTCTCCCGGAGCGGCGGCAGTTCCACCGTCACGGTGTTGATCCGGAAGTAGAGGTCCTGTCTCAAAGAACCGTCGCGGACGGCGGCCTCGGGGTCGCGGTTCGTCGAGGAAATGAGACGGAAATCCACGGGCACGGCGCGGCTGCCACCCAGGCGCCGCACGCTCCGGTCTTCCAGCACGCGCAGGAGCTTGGCCTGGAGGTCCGCCGGCATCTCCGTGATCTCGTCGAGGAGGAGAGAGCCCTTGTGGGCCTCCTCGAGAAGGCCCGGCCGGTCCGAGGTGGCGCCCGTAAAGGCGCCCTTGACGTGTCCGAACAGCTCGGACTCGATGAGATCCTTCGGTAGCGCGGCGCAGTTGATCTTGATCAGGGGTCCCTGGGCGCGCGGGCTCTTGGCGTGGACGGCGTTGGCGGCCAGCTCCTTGCCCGTGCCGCTCTCTCCCACGATGAAGACGTTGGCGTCGGACGCGGCGACCGAATCGAGCAGCTCGAAAACGCGCCGCATCGTGGGCGAGCCGCCGAGCATCTCGCCGTAGCCCATCTGCTCCGCCAGCTGCCGCCTCAGGTCGGAGGTCTCGGCCAGGAGCCGCCGCCGCTCGAGCGCCTTGCCGAGGAGGGTCAGCATCTCGGCCGAGTCGAAGGGCTTGGTAACGAAGTAGAAGGCCCCTTCCTTCGTCGCCTCCACGGCCTTGGGAATCGAGCCGTGGCCCGTCATGATGATGACCTCGATGTCTGGGTCGCGGCTCTTGAGCAGCCTCAGAAGGCCGATGCCGTCGCCGTCGGGCAGGACCAGGTCCACGAGCGCAACGGAGAAATCGCGGTCGGTCACGCGCGCGGCCGCCTCGGCGGTGTTCACCGCCGTTTCCACGACATACCCCTCGCGTTCGAGGATGAGCCGCAGGCCCTCCGCGATCGCGGGCTCGTCGTCCACCACCAGCACGACCGGCGTCACGGCGCCTCCAGGGGCAGCAGCACCCGCACCTGCGTTCCCCGCCCAAGCTGGCTCCGAATGTCCAGGCGCCCCCCGTGCTGTTCCACGACGGTGCGAGCGATGGCCATGCCGAGGCCGGTGCCGCTGTCCTTGGTGGTGAAGAAGAGATCGAAGGCGCGCGTCCGCGTCTCCTCACTCATGCCGCAGCCCGTGTCCTCCACCGCCGCCTCGAGGAATCCCTGCTCCGCTTGGCGGGTGCGAAGCGTCAGTGTTCCTCCCACCTCCATGGCTTCCAGCGCATTAACGATCAGGTTGAGAAAAACCTTCCGGATCTCGCGGGGATCGAGGGCGGCCGGCGGAAGCCCCGGATCGAGCTGGAGCGCTACATGGACCTCATTGCCCGCCACGCGGGCCTGAGCGAGGGAGAGGCAGGATTCCAAAAGGCCGTTGAGACCGGTGGGAATCCGTCGCAACGACCCCGGCCGGCCGAACTGGCTGATCTCCCGGACCAGATCGGTCATATGGTCCACCTCGCGGTTGATCTTGCCCGCCACTTCCGCGCCTTCGACATCCCCGGCTTTACCGAGCCTGTGCTCGAGGTACTCGGCGAAGAGCTTGAGGCCGCCCAGCGGATTCCGGAGCTCGTGCGCCACCTGGGCAGCCATGCGCCCGAGCGCCGCCAGCGCGCCGCTTCTCAGGCGCTCCAGCTCCCGGGTATTCTTGAGCGCCGCCGCCGCTTGCGAAGAGAAGAGCGCGAGCAGGTCGAGGTCGTCCGCCATCGGCTCCACCCGCGTCTCGGCGACGAGCGCGCCGGCGACGCCGCCGCCGACGATCAGCGGCCCGCCCAGCATCACCCGCCCGTCACTGTCGGTCACCACGACGGGAGCCTTCCGCTCGACCACCGCCTTGGCCGTCCTGGCGAGATCGTCGATCGAACCGGGCGAGGCGCCCGCACTGGCCATTGGGACGAGGCGGCCGTCTTCGAGCAGGAAGACCACGGCTCGTTCGGCCTCGGTCGTCTCGACCGTGGCCTGGGCAACCGCGTCGAGGACCCGCTCCACGGTGCCGGAGGATCCTAGAGCCTCGCCCACGGCCTTCAACAACGTTCGATCGCGGGCCCACCGGCGCGCGGACAGCGCGCGGCCGACCTTGCCGCGCAGTTCCTCAGGCACGAACGGCTTCGTCAGGTAGTCGAAGGCGCCCTGCCGCAGGGCTTCGACCGCGTTGTCGATGGTGCCGTGGGCCGTCATGATGAGCACGGGCAGGCGCGGCTGGCGCTCGTGCGCGGCCTCCATGAGCTTGAGGCCGCTGACGGGCTCCATGCGCAGGTCGAAGAGCGCCAGGTCGAAGCCGCGGTCGTCGAGGAGCCTGACCGCTTCCCGATAGTTCGTCGCGAGTGCCACGTCGAGCCCCATGGATTGAAGCCGCATCTCGAGTACCTCGAGGATGGCCGGATCATCGTCCACTACCAGCGCGCGAGCAGTCTTCACGGGTCGCTCCCCGTTAGCGCGGTCCCCACCGGAGGCGCGCCATCGCGAGGCACGCGCACCAGGAAACGGCTTCCCCGTCCCTCCTCCGACTCGACCCGAATGCGCCCGCCGTGCGCCTCGACGAGGCCCTTGACGATGGCGAGCCCCAGCCCTGAGCCTCCACGTCCCTTGTGAGCCTGCTTGTACGGGTCGAATATGCGCGAAAGGTCCGTCGCCGGAATGCCGATGCCAGTGTCCTCGATCACGATCTCAACCTCGGGACCCAAATCGGTCAGTTCGACGGTCACCCCAGCTCCGTAAGGCGTGAACTTGATGGCATTGCCGACCAGGTTGACGACCACGCGGTGCAGCCGGTCCTCGTCGCCTTGGAGCGCGAAATCCGTGCCGCGGGTGGCGCGCCTGACGACGAGGCCCTTGTCCTCGATTTGCGGGCGCAGCTCCTCGAGCGCGCGCACAACGACCTTCTCCATATCCACCGGACGCCGCTCGAGCGGTAGCAGGCGCGCGCGGAGGCGCGAGAGCTCGAGCACCTGGTTCACGAGCCGCAGGAGCCGGTCCGAGCTCGCGGCGATGATGTCCACGAGCCGCGCCTGCTTGGCCGTGAGCGGTCCCTGCACGCGCTCGAGCAACAGATGGGTCGCCTCCTTGACCGAGGTGAGCGGCGTTCGCAGCTCGTGCGAGATGTGAGAGAAGAACTCCTCCTTGAGGTGGTCCACCTCGCGAAGGCGCTCGGCCATGCGGTTGAAGGAGCGCGCCAGCTCCCCGATCTCGTCGCGGCTCGTCACGGGAAGGGGATGCGTGAAGGCGCCCTCGGCCAGCTGGGCCGTGGCGATCGAGAGCCGGTGGAGCGAGCGCCTGAGGTGCACGGCCAGGAAGGCCGTCGTCGCGAGCGCTGCCGCCAGGCTCGCCAGGAGTGCCCAGAACACGGTGTTCCAAGTGTGTCGCTCGAGCTGCCGCGCCTCGACCTGGGCTTCTTCCAGCGCCCCGGACGTGGCGCCCATCATCCGGTCGAGGTGCGCTCCCGTGCGCTCGGCCGCAAGGCGGCGATCGGCGTCGAGGCCGGGCCCCATCCCCGCCAGCCGGCGGTAGACGGAGAAGGTGACGATAGCTTCCTGATGCTGCGACCGCTCCTCCTCGGTGCCCAGGAAGGAGCGCAAGAGGTCGAAGTCGTTGGCCATCCGAGCGGCGCGATCGTTCCAGGCCTTCTGTGTGATCTCCCCAGCGGTGGACCTGGCGTCCATCTCGGTCCGCGTGAGGCCGCCCAACTGTTCGCGCAGCAGGGTGCCCATCCGCAGGGCCGGCAGAGACTGCGTCGCGATTGCCCGGTTGACGTCGACCAGCCGACTGATGGCCAAGAGGCTCCAGGTGGCAACGGCCACCAGCGCCAGGATCACGAGTGCAGAAGTCATGAAGACCTTGTAGGAGAGCCGCATGGCATCTTCCAAGCTAGCACAGGCTCGCCGAAAGTGTCACGAGACTGACACTCTCCAAGATCACGCACTTGAGAATCTAGTTTTTAGCCTAAATAATCCAATTCTTAGTGCGTACACCCTGCTATATCACTCAAGGTAGGTGAATTGTATTATGACACCGAGAACACGTCCGGACCTTGTCCTGCCGGCTGATCTGCCGGCATCCTCGCCGCGGTGGACCATGCCTTGACAGGTCACTGCGGTGGCGAGCAATATGGCCACCCATGGACTTCGGCTTCGCCCTTCCCGGCCGCGGACCGCTTGCCACCCCCGAAATCCTGATCAAGCTTGCGTGCAGGGCGGACGAGCTCCGCTACTCATCGATCTTCGTCACTGACCACGTCGTGATCCCGGCGAACCAGAGCGCGCCCTATCCCTACTCTCCGACGGGCAAGTTCGCCGGCGACTTGCGGTATGGGTACCTCGAGCCGCTGACGTTGATGAGCTACCTCGCCGGCGAGACGTCGCGCGTGAGGCTCGGGACGAGCGTGTTGGTCATCCCCTACCGCAATCCCGTGGTCACTGCCAAGATGCTGGCTACGCTGGATGTGCTCTCGGGAGGCCGCATCATCTTCGGGGCGGGAGTCGGCTGGTTCAAGGAGGAGTTCGAGGCGCTCCATGCCGAGCCCTTCGAGCGGCGCGGAGCGGTAACCGACGAGTATCTGCATCTCATGCGCGCGTGCTGGACCCGCGAGCCGGTGGACTGGAAGGGCGCTTTCTACAGTATGGGACCGGTCAGCGCCATGCCCAAGCCTCGGCAGAAGGGCGGCATCCCTATCTGGGTCGGCGGGCACACGGACGCAGCGCTGCGCCGGGCTGGCGAGATCTCTGACGGATGGCATCCCATCGGCCTCAGGCCGCCCGCAATGCTGCTCCCGGAGGAGTACCGCGACAAGGTCTCCATCGTTCGCGACTGGGCACGAAAGGCCGGGCGAGACCCCAAGGCGATCACGCTGTCCTTCCGCTGCCCGCTGGAAGTGCTCCCGAAGCGCGCCAAGCCCGCGGGAGGCGAGCGGCAGCTCTTCCGGGGCACGGCCCTCGAGGTGGTCGGGGACCTGAAAGCCTATCAGGCGCTCGGCGTCACCCACTTCGTCTTCGACCCGGTCGCGCAGGATTTCCGTGGGTGGCTCGCCATCATGGAGCGCTTCGCTGGAGAGGTCCGCCCCCGGGTGCGCGGCGGCTCGGGCCCTCGCCGGGTTACCACATGAGCGCCCTGCCGGCCGACGTGACCGAGTTCATCGCGAGCGCCCGTCTGGGCCGGCTCGCCACCGCGGACGGGGCGGGCCAGCCGCTTGTCGTGCCGTTTTGTTACGCCTGGGACGGCGAGGCGCTGGTCTCAGCCATCGACGCCAAACCCAAGCGCGCGGGTGACCTCAAGCGCGTGCGCAACATTCGCGAGAACCCCAAGGTCTCCGTCGTGATCGACCACTACGACGAGGACTGGAGCCGGCTCCGGTGGGTCATCATCCAGGGGCTCGCCGAGATCCTCACGGCCGGGCGCGACTTCGCCGCCGGCATCGACCTTCTCCTGTCGAAGTATCCCCAGTATCGCGGCATGGGGCTCTCACGGGACAGGGGAACCATGATCAAGGTCAAGCCCGGGAAGGTCCTTCAATGGCGCTACGCGGGCTAGCCGCGGTCGAGCGCGCCGCCGGAGGCAGCACCCCCACCGCGGACGAGGCGGTCGCCCTCCTCGCGACCCCGGCATCGCGGATGCCCGACCTGCTCTCGGCAGCGGCGGCTGCGAGGGACCGGGGCCGCGGCCGCCGCATAACCTTCTCGGCCAAGGTCTTCGTACCGCTGACCAACATCTGCCGCGACTACTGCGGGTACTGCACCTTCCGGCGCGATCCCGATGACCCGGGCGCCCTGACCATGACACCTGAGCAGGTGCTGGCGCTTGCCCACGCGGGCGAGCGCCTTGGTGCCAAAGAAGCGCTCTTCTCGCTGGGCGACCGGCCGGAGGCGCTCTTCCCCGAATACCGCCGGTTCCTGCGACGCTTGGGACACAGGACGACGCTCGACTACCTGCGCGCCGTTGCTGCGCTGGTCGTCAGCGAGACCGGCCTCCTGCCCCACGCCAATCCTGGCGTGATGGGCGAGCGCGACCTGTCGTCGCTCCGAGAGGTCAACGTCAGCATGGGCATCATGCTCGAAACGGCCTCGGAACGGCTGCTCGGCCGGGGCCTCGCCCACGACCGCGCTCCAGACAAAGTGCCGGCTCGCCGCCTCCGGACCATCGCCCTCGCCGGCAAGCTGTCGATCCCCTTCACCACGGGCATTCTCATCGGCATCGGGGAGACCCCCGCGGAGCGCGTCGAGGCGCTGCTCGCGATCCGTGATCTCCACGAGCGCTACGGGCACATCCAGGAGGTCATCGTCCAGAACTTCCGGCGGAAGCCCGGCATTCCGATGCGGGACCACCCCGAGCCGGAGATGGACGATCTCCTTCGGACGGCCGCGGTGGCCCGACTCCTGCTCGGTCCCGACATGAACATCCAGGTGCCGCCCAACCTCTCCGACGCGGACTTCGCGCGCCTGCCCGAGGCGGGCATCAACGACTGGGGCGGCGTCTCGCCGCTCACCCCCGATCACATCAACCCCGAGCGGCCGTGGCCCGGGCTCGCGGCGCTCCGGCACGTTACCGAGCGGGCGGGCCTCGAGCTGCGCGAGCGCCTGGCCGTCTATCCCGAGTACGCGGTCCGCTCCGAGTTCGTCCACGAAACCCTGCGCCCGCGCGTGCGCGGCCTCGTGGACACCGACGGCCTCGTCAGAGGCGACCTCGAAAGGTGGCGAACGTGGAACTGAACGGTTCAGAGCAAAGCCTCGGCATCACGCTCGAATGGATCGGCGGCGACGTGCGCCGTATCCTCGCGGGCGCCCTCGAAGGCCGTGAGCTGACGGTGGACGAGGGCATCCGCCTCACCGAGGTGGGCGGCCGCGAGCTCCACGCGCTGACCCTCGTCGCCGACGAGATGCGCCGCCGACAGGCGGGCGACGTCGTCACGTATGTCGTCAACCGCAACATCAATTTCACCAACGTCTGCATCAAGCACTGCACCTTCTGCGCGTTCAGCCGCGACCACCGCGAGGAGGAGGGGTACTTCCTCCCGCTGGACGAGGTGGTGCGGCGCGCCGTCGAGGCGTGGGAGATGGGCGCCAGCGAGGTCTGCATCCAGGCGGGGCTGCCGCCCAAGCTCGACGGCTCCTACTACGTGGACCTCTGCCGCGCGATCAAGGCGGCCGTGCCCGAGATGCACCTTCATGCCTTCTCGCCGGAGGAAATCCTCTACGGATCGACGCGTTCGGGGCTGTCGATCCCCGACTTCCTGAAGGCCCTGCGAGAAGCCGGGCTCGGGTCGCTGCCCGGCACGTCGGCGGAGATCCTCGACCAGGAGATTCGCGACCGCATCGGCCGCGGCCGCATCACCGTGGATCAGTGGATCGAGGTGATCACCTCGGCCCATGCCCTCGGCATCCGGACCACCTCGACCATCATGTACGGCCATGTCGAGACCCCCGCGCACTGGATCCGCCATATGGATCTCCTCCGGAGCATCCAGCGCCAGACGGGCGGATTCACGGAATTCGTCCCGCTGTCGCTCATCCACCACGAGGCGCCCATGTACCGGCGGGGGCTCGTGCCGGGGGTGCGCCAGGGCGCCACGGGCGTCGAGGTGATCAAGCTGCACGCCCTGGCGCGTCTGATCCTCGGCCCCACCTTCCGCAACATCCAGTCCTCCTGGGTGAAGGAGGGTCCGAAGATGGCGCAGTACCTCCTCGCGGCGGGCGCCAACGACGTCGGCGGCACGCTCATCAACGAGTCCATCTCCACGTCGGCGGGCGCCGGATACGGACAGCTCGTCCCGCCGGCCGAGCTGCGCCGCCTGATCCGCGAGGCCGGGCGCGTGCCCGCCCGACGCGGCACGCTATATGACCTGCTCAAGGTCTACGCGACCCCCGCGGACGAGGAGGACTCGCCGCTTGACCACGTCACCGACGCCGCAGCGCGCTTCGGTTCCTACCGCGCGCTGTCCGCGTCGAGCCAGTTCCGCTTCGTGCACCCGGAGAAGACAGAGGCTCCGAGCCGCTCCTAGCGCCGCGCGAGGCCGGTGTTTACGAGCGCGGGCGGCTGGGTTACAATCCGGCCTTGTCCGAGACGACCGAGGTCATCCGCAGTGGCCGTAGTGTTCACCCTCAACCCTGAGATGGAGGATCGCCGAATGCCAAAACCCATGAGCAAGTCCGCCACCATCGCTCACCTCGCCCAGAAGACCGGCTTGGCGAAGAAGCAGGTCGTCGATCTCTTCGAGCAGCTCGAAGGGCTCGCGATCAAGGAAGCCAAGAATGTCTTCGTGCTGCCCCACTTCGGGAGGCTGGTGCTGGCCAACCGCAAGGCCCGGATGGGCCGCAATCCGCAGACCGGGGAGCCGATCAAGATTCCGGCCAAGCGCGTCGTGAAATTCCGGTTGGCCAAGAGCATCAAGGACGCGGTGCTTGGCAAGAAGTAAGGGCTGGGGCGGCCTCGCCTTCCGGCCTCTCGACGACCCGGGCCGCGAGGCGCGAGGGCTCTTCGGCTTCGTCGGAGCCTGGGCGCCGCCGGCCGCCGACGTCGCGGCCGGCTGGGGAGCGTGGGAGGGCGAGACGCTCGTCGGGGCCGCGTTGCTCGAGCGCGCCGGAGGGGCGGCCATGCTCCACGGGCCTGCCATATCGGCCCCGCCAGGCGCGGACGCCGAGCCGGCGCTGGACGCGGCAGCCGGCCTGGTCGCCCTCGCACTCGCCTCGATGGAGGCGACGAAGGCCGAGACGATCTTTGCGCGCCCGCAAGGCCTCGACCGCGTGTGGGTGCGCCTCGGCTTCATTCCCGTGCCGGAGGCCGAGCTGCCAGAGCCTCTCCGCGGCCGTCCCGGCGTTGGGCTCTTCGGCTGGCGCGGCGGCAGCGCCCTCTGGAGCGCAACGGGCCGAGGACGCGACCGCCGCGCCTCCCCCGCCCTCCTGTAACCCGCGTCCACATGCGCGTCGTCGCCCTTGCCGGTGGGACCGGGGCCGCCAAGCTCCTGCGGGGCCTCAACGCGCTCGTTCCGCCGGCGGCGCTCACCATCGTCGGCAACACGGGTGACGATGCCCTGGTCTGGGGGCTCCACGTCTCTCCCGACCTCGACACTGTCTGCTACACGCTGGGCGGCTGGATCGACGAAGACCGGGGCTGGGGGCTCCGCGGCGAGAGCTTCCGGACGCTCGGAGAGATGGTCCGCTTCGGCGAACCGACGTGGTTCAATCTGGGTGACCGTGACCTCGCCACGCACCTGCACCGCACGCGTCTGCTGCATGAGGGGCGGACGCTGACGGAGGTCACGGCGAAGATCGCGCGCGATCTCGGCGTGAGCCACGCGGTCCTGCCCATGTCGGATCAGCCCGTGAGAACACGGGTCCGCGGACCGGACGGCTGGATCGGCTTCCAGGAGTACTTCGTGCGCGAGAAGACGCAGGTCGAGGTGGTGGAAGTGGACTACGTGGGCGCGCACTCGGCCCTGCCCGCCTGTGGAGTCCTCGAGGCCATCGCCGCGGCCCATGCGGTCATCGTCTGTCCATCCAATCCGATCACCTCCATCGGTCCCATCCTCGAGGTCCCGGGCATCGCGCGCGCGCTGGAGGCGACGGACGCGGTCGTCCTCGCGGTCAGCCCGATCGTCGGAGGGCAGGCCGTCTCCGGGCCCGCCGGACGTCTCATGGCCGCGTGCGGGCTCGAGGTGTCGGCGCTCGGCGTCGCCTCCGCCTACGCGCCGTGGCTCGACATCCTCCTCGTAGACGACCAGGATGCCGCGGAGGCAAAGCGCATCGAAGCCGCCGGCCTACGCGCCGTCGTGACGGAGACCGTCATGCGCGGCCGCGAGGGGGAAATCGCCCTCGCCCGCCGGGCGCTCGAGGCGATCGCGTGAGCACCATCGTCGCGGTCCCCGTCAAGGACCTCGTCAACGCCAAGCAGCGGCTCGTTCCCATCCTCTCGCCGTCCGAGCGCGGCGATCTGGCACGCGCCATGGTCGAGGACGTCCTCGACGCGCTGGCCCGCGCGCGGCTCGGCCTGGTGCTGGTCGTCACGCGGGACGCCGCGGTCGAGTCGCTCGCGAAGCGCCACGGAGCCGGCACGCTCGGCGAGGAGGCCAACCGCGGCCACACGGAAGCCGTCGCCCATGCTCAGCGGGCGGCCCTCGCCCGCGGGGCACGGCGATTCCTCACCATTCCAGGCGATGTGCCGTGCGTCACTCCGGGCGAGCTGGCCGAGTTGGCCGATGGGTCTCTCGAGGGGCCGGGAGTGATCTTGGTGCCCTCGCTGTCCGGCTTCGGGACCAACGCGGCGCTCCTCGAACCCCCCGATGCGATGCCCCTCAAGTTCGGTGAGCCCTCTTTCGAAAACCACCTGGTCGCGGCGCGCGCCGCGGGTCTCCGGCCGCTGGTGCGGAGGCTCCCCGGCCTCGGCCTCGACATCGACGCCCCGGAGGACCTGGCTCTTCTCCTCGAGCGCGGCCCCTCCACGCGGAGCGCCAGATTGCTTGCTTCGCTCGACGTCCCGGCTCGCCTGGCGTGTCGCCGCCCGGAGGCGTGAGCGTGCCGCCGCGTTACGAGGTGATCGGCGTCGAGGGTCTGCCCGAGATCGGCACCGGCGAGGACCTCGCGCGCCTCATCGCTCACGCCGCCGCCGCGCAACGGACCCCGCTCGGGACCGGCGATCTCCTCGTGATCAGCCAGAAGATCGTCTCCAAGGCCGAGGGTCGCATCGTGAAGCTCTCAGAGATCACGCCTTCGCGCGAGACCGTCGAGATGGCCGAAGGGCTCGGCCGCGACGCGCGGCTGATCGAGGTCATCCTCCGCGAGAGCCGCCGCGTCGTCCGGCGAGACAAGGGCGTGTTGATCGTCGAAACCCACCAGGGCTGGATCTGCGCCAACGCGGGCGTGGACCAGTCCAA
>Ga0326597_10005116_pt1 | contig 18310 bp, 21 predicted proteins | sample RVTome_12_FD_203789 | JGI IMG/M metagenome (GOLD analysis project Ga0326597, IMG submission 203789) | Soil microbial communities from uranium-contaminated site in the Upper Colorado River Basin, Wyoming, United States - RVT100D185 | ecosystem: Environmental > Terrestrial > Soil > Contaminated >... | reverse complement strand
CAACGCACCCCGGTGCTTGCAGGAAAGTCATTCATGAAGCGTACCGGGTTTCTCGGAGACCTCATTTCTTGGGAGGATGGGGTCTATGGGACGTCCAAGTCGGTTTTCACCGGAGGTGCGTGAGCGTGCCATCCGGCTGGTGATGGAGCAGCGGCCCGCGCACGCATCGGAGTGGGCGGCGCTGCAGGCGGTGGCGACGAAGCTCGGCACCACGGCCGAGACGCTGCGGAAGTGGGTACGCCAAGCGGAGCGTGACACCGGCCAGCGGCCGGGTCTGACGACGAGCGAGCGCGAGCGGCTGGCGGCGCTGGAGCGCGAGAATCGGGAGCTGAAGCGGACGAACGCGATTCTCAAGACGGCGTCCGCGTATTTCGCCCAGGCGGCACTCGACCGCCGGAGCAAATAGCCGCGATGGTGTCGTATATCGACGCGCATCGGGACCGGTTCGGGGTCGAGTCGATCTGCCGCGTGCTGCCGATCGCCCCATCGACGTATCACCGCCACCGGCAGCACCAGGCCGATCCGGCTCGTCGCTCGGCGCGCGCGCAACGCGATGCCGCGCTGCGCGTGGAGATTCAGCGCGTCTACGACGAGCACCACCAGGTGTACGGGCCCCGCAAGGTCTGGAAGCAGCTCCGGCGCGACGGGATCCGCGTGGCGCGCTGCACCGTCGGCCGCCTGATGCGGGTGATGGGCCTGGCGGGCGCCGTCCGCGGCCGCGCGTGGGTCATCACGACCCAGACCGCCGACGGGGGCCGGCCCGCGGACCTCGTGGATCGGCAGTTTGTCGCGACGCGGCCGAATCAGCTCTGGGTGTCGGACTTTACCTACGTGGCGACCTGGAGCGGGTTCGTGTACGTGGCGTTCGTCATCGACGTGTTCGCGCGGCGGATTGTCGGCTGGCGCGTCTCCGCCTCGATGCGCACGGACTTCGTGCTCGACGCGCTGGAGCAAGCCATCTACGCGCGGCGGGGCGACGCCCTCGCCGGGCTCGTGCATCACAGCGACCGCGGCACGCAGTATCTCTCGATGCGGTACACCGACCGGCTCGCCCACGCGGGCATCGCGCCGTCGGTGGGGCGCCAAGGAGATGCCTACGACAATGCCCTCGCCGAGTCCGTGATTGGACTCTTCAAGACGGAGGTGATTCGACGGAACGGCCCGTGGCGCTCGCTCGAGGGCGTGGAGTTCGCGACGCTCGCATGGGTCGACTGGTTCAATATGCGGCGACTGCTCGGGCCGATCGGGGACATCCCGCCGGCGGAGTGCGAAGCGCAGTACTATGCCCAGGCTGCGGTGGCCTGATTCAATAAACTCGGTCTCCGACGTTCCCGGTACGCTTCATTCAACATAGTGGCACACAGCATGGGGGGTATCGTCTCAGCCCTGTACGTGGCCCGTAACCCTTCTTTCGATGGTCACGTCATCACGTTCGGCACACCGTTCTTTGGTTCGCTAGCGGCATATCAGGCGTTGATTCACCAGCCTTCCAGATACGAGCAATGGTTCGGACCCTATGACAGCCGAGTGTACTCGCGAGTTGTTAGGTCTATGCCATCGCTATTCGAACTGACGCCGACGTACACACCTGCTGCGGTGTTGGGAAACATTGGCACTGAACTCAACCTATTGTCCGAGAGTGAGTGGATGAGATTCGGGTGGTTGGGTCCGACGCCGAGCGCCACGGCACGTCGGTCTCTGGCGGAAGCGTCTGCCACTAGGGCAGTGTTCGATCAGGTGCTCTCTCGCACTGCACCCTCGCGGCAAACTTTTCGACTGGTCGCCGGAGCGCTACCAGCGACCGATGAGGTTGTGAATGTGAATCCTTTGGATGGCCGGCCGCTTCGCTGGTCAACGTCGAAGGGTGACGGCACTGTCACCGAGGTGAGTGCATCGGCCGGCTATCTTGGAGACGCCTATCCATCTTTTTCCGATCACCGGACTATGTTCGAGGACGACTTCGCCAGGGAGATCCTGCGAAGAACGCTTTCCGGACAATCGCCCTCCGCGGGCCCACGGCGACCGGTGGTCCAAGTGCAGGGCGGCGGACAGATTGAAGTTGCCTCGGTTGAGATCGAGTTCGAGGGCCCTTACCTAGAGTCGGGAGCCCCTTCCTCTGTTTCGATCCGGTTGGAGAACCCATCGGGAGAGGGGATCGGCGGCGTGGCAGTTGAAGGAGAACTCGTCAGCAATCGACGCGAACCGCTTGAGCGGCTCAGCTTCACTAGTGGAGGCTCGGTTGGAACCTACAGCGCGACCTTTCAGGCGCCAATCTCCCAAGGGCTTTACGCCGTAACCATGAACGTTCCGGCTCTTGGTGCGTATGAGCGCTATTTCGCGTCAACACGAGTACCCAGGTGAGCTGACATGCTACCGACGTGACGCACGTTAGAGCGAGCTCGTACGCCAGCTTGATCCCACCGGCCTTTGGTGAGAGCCCGCAGCACCGTGTGATGATCGCGTTCCAGGCGCCGAGCGGTTTCCCTGCGGACGCAATCTTGCATCCGGGCCGATGCATTGGGGAGGTGGCCTTGGCAGTCTGCAGATGCGGGCTCGCCTGCCTGCTACGTGGCCTGATGTTGGTCGATGAACGTGCCACATGCGACTTTCACGACCGGGCACCACCTGCGGTCCGCTTGTGGACAGACTTGCGGGGATTCCCTCTTGCTTGACAGTTCCGCAGATCCAATATATTGTATGAATGCCATTTTGACACCACTACTGGAAGTGGCCCTCGGTAGCTGTCGTTGGTCCAGGCGGAATATGCCCTCTCGTGAGCTTGACGAGAGCGAGCCGAACCGCTTAAATAACGGTCTGCTGCGACGGACTCGATGGCCGTGCTAGCGCGGCCAAGGGTCGCACGCACGCGCTTAGCACAGTCTGGCACGTGCGTCAGCGGGCTGGATGTCGCATGTCTAAATTACATCACCAAATGAACATTGAAGGCGCCGGCCTTTCATCCGCTTTTTCACTCGCTCAAGATGGGTCCCTCGTCTTCGACGGTATTAGATGTGATGAGTTGGCCAAGGCCAACGGCACTCCGCTATACGTGTACTCAGCCAAGCAGATTCGCGCAAACTACGAACGCCTGTCGGAGGCTTTGCAGAACCACCTGGCGGCACGTTGGCGAATCTTCTACGCCTACAAGGGGAATCCGTCGCCCGCGGTGTGCCGTGTTCTGCACAACGACGGGGCTGGAGCTGAGGTCGTTTCGGAAGGCGAGCTTACGCAGGCCCTCGGCTACCTACCGGGCAGCGAGATCATTTTCAACAACGTCGTCAAGACCGAAAGAGAACTTGAGTTGGCAGTCAAGAACGACGTCCATCTCATTATCGTCGATAGCCAGACCGAATTCGAGGTTCTCAATAAGATCGCGGGCCGCGCACACAAGACCGTGAACGTGGGATTCAGAGTACGCCCGGGCATCACGGCCGGGTTCCATAAGCATGTTCAGACGGCGAATAGTGAGACGAAATTTGGTTTGAGTCCTGAAACTCTTCTGGGCCTCATTCCTCGCATCAAGGATGCGAAAGCTCTTCGCTTCAGAGCCGTCCACGTGCATCTGGGCTCTCAGATTTCGGATCTCGACAAGTACGAGCAGGCCGCGGAGTTTGCGTTCGGCATGACGCAACAACTTCGTGCTGCGCATGGCCTCGCCATTGACATTGTCGATTTGGGTGGCGGAATGGGCATTCAGGACCCATCAGGACGACCACTGCTTTTTGATTTTGTCGGCCTAGCGGCCCGTCTCCAACGCACCTTGGAGAAGATCTTCGGATCGTTGTCCGGCGATTGGCCGGCGCTGTACTTCGAACCGAATCGATCGCTCGTAGGGAATGCCGGTATCCTTCTCGGCAGTGTAGTTTCCCTAAAGCGAGACGTCGAACGTTTGTTCGTCGGAACTGATACGGGCTACAGTGCCTTCGTTCGCCCGATGCTCTATGGCGCCACACACGAAATCCGCAATGCGAGGGATCCGTTCCCAAACACGTCCGAACGTTATGACATCGTAGGGCCGCTATGCGAGTCCGGTGATGTTCTAGGGCGGGATGTGAAGCTGGCAACCCCTCGGATTGGCGATGTGCTTGTGGTATTCGACGCGGGCGCTTACGGGTTCGCTCAGGCTTCACAGTACAACAGCCTGCCTCGACCAGCTGAGGTGCTCATCGATGGCGGGACTCCCTACGTCATTCGAAGGCGCGAGAAGCTCTCCGACTTGAATCGCCTCACACAGGTTCCGCCGCATCTCGAATCAGGAGAACATGCTGAGCGCCGCAGACGAGCAGATGCCTCGGCCGCTTCTCGTAGCTCCGCACCCTCCTATGCTCACTCGATGCACTGACGAGGATGCCTCTTGACATCAGCGAGCAGTACATCTGGCTGTCGAGCAGTATCCGCACTCCCTATGTTTTCATTGAAGGCCACATCAGATCTGACCTAGCGGTCGAAGCGATTCGCGCCAAGTTGGACGTCGCTCTAGAGCCCCTCGACCAGACGTCTGGAGAGCGTGCCTATGTCAACGACCGCACGACCATAGTCAACCTCTTGGTCATTCGCCAGGACAAGTGCTGCGTCTTGATAGTCCGAACCCCAGTGGACTGGCAGCAATCATCAGACGCTGACTGTCTGTCGGTCATCGCCGCGGATCTCCTGATCTGGCAGCAATTCGTCTCATCAACACTGAGTAACAATTCGGCGCTCACTTTGACCCGACTCGGCTGTCAAATCGCTGCGTTGTACTGACGCCGGCTTCGCGAATACGGCGTTCTTTCCGAGCGCCTAACCTGGCCAGACAGGCGCTCTGACCAGCTCGAGAATGCCTCCGCGCCTCCTAGCCAGAACTTTCGGGCCGTTGGCGGTTCGCTGATCATCCGAGTAAAGTCGTCGCCTGCAGCCGTGATGTTCTCGGCGAAGCCTCAGGATGCGCTCTCTCGGCTGCGCCGCTTCCGCAGGAACTCTAGCAGCTGAACGAACCCTGCCTCGAAGTCCCCGGCAAGGTCGACTCGCGTAACCCCTTCGAGATTCGCCGGGGGCTCGCATGGTTCCACCAGGACCGGAAGCACCGCGATATTGTGTCCAGCCAGCTGAGTCCTGAGAGCCGTGTTCAACTCTCGACTCAGCCAGTCCGACGCCACTGATTGAGGGCTCAGCAAGACCATCAGCGTGTCGTTCCTAGCCAGACGTTCGCTGATCTTTTCGATGATTGAGCCTCCCGGTTCGATCGCCCAATCGTCATACCGCACTGGCATTCCTAGAACGCCAATCCCCTGTGCGAGTCGGCTCGCCACTTCTCGGTCGGTCATGGCGTAGCTTATGAATACGCCACACTCCCTTCGCCCTCGGCGCTCCGGAAGGGCCAGCACTGGTCCCAACGGGTCTGAGCCTGAGGAACCTTTCTCACCTTCTTCGTGGGTCGATCGTGCACCGGCGGTAACGTGTTCCTCAAGTCTAGTCAACCACTCGAGTACGTCGAGTGCCTGAATGAACTCCTCCACACCATGCCTGATGGCAGTCACCCCCCTTTCGCCGGTATCGGCGCCATGTGCACGAGGATTTCGCCGTGACGACAGACTGTCTAGCCGAACCAGCGACCTCTCATCCAGCAGATCAAGAAGCCAACCAAAGTCCTTGTGCTTTGCCAGCACACGAAAGGAAGTCGCAACGCCGCCGAGAGTCAGTCTCGGACTTGAAACCTTGCGATCCGGCAAATGCAGTTCTTGCTGAATTCGTCCTCCGTCTCTTCCGTACTGGCGCACGGCAATGCGTTCGAGCGTGTCTTTGGCTTTCGCTTCCACGAACGCGGCGACGTGGATGAAGGGTCCGGTCCAGTCAGGCGTGTCTCTAGCGGCAAGGGCGGCCGTTTCGAATAGCCTAACCGCAACCAACACCTTCTCTTGCGTCTCGGCGAGCCATCGCCCTCCATCCAGACGCTGACGCACCTCGGCCAAGGCTGCCAGGAGTGCAAGCTTCCGCTCGGCCGCGAGCGCATTGAACTGCGCGACACCCTCAGAACCTACCCCTTGCAACATGCCCCGCGCGAGTTCAGCGATTCCGCTCACATTGACCAGCGCCTCGTTCCTCGCCTTTCGATACAGCGGAATTTGGTCTCTTCCATTCGCAACCACAAGAGTGCTCGTGCGGAACTGCGACGACCCGATACCGAGTTCGAGGATTGCGCTGGTGGCCGTGTCCAACTCTCCCATATCGCGACATACGAGTTTTGCGAAATACGGATAGGGCCAGCCCGTCGTCTCCACCAAGTGCACAAGGGATGACCTCAGTGGTTCTGATCCCCATAGGAGCCGTAGGACTTGCTTGGCTTTCGGCATCACGGGGTCCCTGAACGAGATCCCAACGAACGCGACTACGCGTAGATCGGCCAACCTCGTCGATGCCCATGTGGCACCGCAAATGACCCCGGCGTCCTGCAGTTGAATAGTGCGTGCTGGATCCTTGTCAAGCTGCATGACGGCTGCATTTACAACGTCCGGACTGAAGGAGTGTAGAGTCGCGGGATCGAAAGGCACCGGCTGCGTCCGGTAGAGGAGCGGTATCGATTGCACAGTGAAGTAGGCCGGGTCAACACCGGCCGTTCCAGTTAAGGACGACTTCAGTGATGTCGCTTCTTCATTCGTGCCTTGGAGGATGACGAGCGAATCCCAGTCGCCGTATAAGACATACTGGGACACGATCCCTTGATCAGCCGCGTCCTTGAACAACTGGTTCACAAGCTTCGGTGCCCCTTTGATCAGGAAGAAGTGAGGTCGAATGCCTTGAGCGGCGAGCCACTCTGGGTTGAGCACGCCGCGTCTCACCAAGTGACTCGTTGCCCGTCCTGCGAGCCGCTGCTGAAGCTGCCCCGCATCGGTTGCTGTCAGGACTTCGGACGACATGCCCGCGAGGTTCGCCACGAGTTCAACTGCCTTCGCCAGTGTCAGGGACGGCTCGTCCCTCAAGGCGTCGAGCAAAAGCGACTCGAGGACATCATCCACAATGCTCAGCGCCACCGCCGCCTCCGCGCTAATTGACCACCACGTGGTCCCGCCACGCCTCGTCACCCTTAGGATCGAAACAATGCGACAAGGAGCGCGGAGGCCACCGGGGACTCTGGTTCCCTTCGATGGATCTGCCTTCCCTCGGGGCCCCCTCGTGCGTCAGTGCTCTAGTGGAACCTGACGAAACTGGACAGTGAACGTGGCGTCGCCACCACGAAGCCCGACACTACAACCGATATCCACCACGCTGAGCGTCCGCGCACCTGCTGACACGCCGTCAAACACGACGACGAGGGTGGTCCTGACGCCTGACACGATGGTCCCGCCGAACACCCCGTACTGGGCAAGCTTGAGTTCGAGCGATTCGGCATACGCGCCGGCGTCGTCGATCGCTCTGGTCCCCGGTATTCGTGCGTTGAGCGCACGCGAGTCACGTACTACGCCGTTCCTATCCCGGGCGCTCTCCAGGATCATCATCTCGCGATCGCTTAGTTGATTCGTCACGCCGAGAACACATCGGACCGTTGGGCCTGAGGCCCTGCATTCCTCAAGTTCGAAGGTGAATCCGTGCGACGCGGTAGTCATCGTACCAGTTCGCTCAGCCGCGGCTGTCGGCCTCTCGTCTGCGGTGCCCCTAGAATGATCGTCGACGACCACGTCTGAGGTCGTCGGCGGAATGGCCGAGGTTTCAATAGGCAAGACAACGTCAGGCCGGCCTGATGCTGGAGGCAGCTCAGCGGCCGCCGCCATGGCGTTGTTTGTGCGAATGCTTTCCTCTTGGTCTGAACGCACTGCATCTTCACCGCTGGCACCAAGGCCCGAACGAGCGACTAGTTCTTCCCGGTCTGCCGGTGCCGGCGCCTGGACCCTTTCGTTGCGGTCATCGCCGGTCATCGCGGCTTGTTGCGACACAACTGGCGGAATCATCGTCCCGCTGGGCAAGGGAGCGATTGCGGCGCCCGGCGGCGTCTGCTCCTGCACCGTCAGGCCTGGCCGTTCCGCCAAGTCTGGCGAGCCCATGTCGACTGGACTATCCGCCTGATCGAGAGGCTGCACGCTCCTCATCCATCGAGCCAGCGCGAAAACTACGAAGACGACCAGAAGCGACCCAACGACCACCCGCGTGACAGTTCGAGACGTCTTTCGGGGTAGCGGTTCCTCAGCTGCGAAGTCGATGCCCTTGGGACCGGACCCCACTCTCGCGTTGCGCGCAGGTGGCAAGCCTAGCGCATCGCGCCCTGGACCGACTTCCGCGGCACTCCTGCCGAGGGCTTCCGACCCGACGGTCGTCCCGCCATCTGTTGCCGTTGGCGGGGCCATCTGCGCCACGAGGGAATGGAGTATGGCCCGGCGGGCGGAGATCGCTGGCGCATCGTGCTTCAATCGCTCGAATACGGCGCAGAGACATTCATAGACGTGAAACGTGCGTTTGATGTCGAACTTGTGATGTGCCCAGTGATGTCGCGTGTTCAGTAGATCGGAGATGAGAGTTCGACCGTCTGCCTTTAGGATCGTGGCAAAGGGTCTGTAGTGTTTCAGGATCAGCTTGAGGAGATTCATCGGGTCCTCGTCGAAGTCGTCTCCGACGTCGTTGAGGACCTGCATGGCCTTCACACGCCACTCAATTCCGTGCGCCGCCGTCATTTGATCCCTGACGAACGGCTTTAGCGCCCGATGGAGTTCGTCGAGACCCTCGCCGACATGTGTCTTGTTGCGCGGTGGGGTGAAGTCCGAAGTGTCCATGGTCCCCGGAGCCTCTTGACAGAAGTACGAGAGCCTTGTATTCTAGTCTGTTTCGTCAGTCGACTTGTTCGCATCCTGTGCGGATGCTCGGCCCCAAATGACTTGGAGCCGGACACCCAGCAGGAGGACTGATGAAAACCCTACTTGACCGCGAGCGCGAGGCCGTCCACCGCATCCTCGTCGCTCTCGAGGACTTGCCGCTGCATCGGCAGCGGGATGTTGTCTGGAGGATGGCATTGCTGTACGGCTGCCCTCTGCGGCTTCGCGGCGTACCGGCCAAGCGTCGGCGCGTCAAAGACCCTTCACCGGAAGGGTCTTTTTCTATGCCGCGGATCGGCGTCCGCCAGTGGGAGGCATTGCCGATGCCGCTTCACCGGAACGGGCGCGGAGCGGCGGGTCGGATGTGCTTCCGCGTGGTCTATCCGAGTTCACTGCTCACCTGCAAATCCGAAGGAGGCCAGTCATGAACCACGACCGATCCCATCAGATCTCCGCGCACTCGCATTCTCGATCCGCGCGTCGCCCTCGGGGTGGGCCTGTGCTGGGCGCGAAACGACGGGCGCCGCCCACGTTCTGCAACCCTTGGTCGTTCCGCAACTCTTGCCGAGTCCTTGAGCCGGTTGCGGAGTTCGGCGGCCAACCGGCAGCGGTGTCGGAGTATCGCCGCGGCGGGGTCTGGGTTCGCGTGCCAGTTCAGACTGATCCGATGGCTGCGCGCGACGCTGCTCCTGCGGAACGAAGCATGCTTGCCGAGTTGCATCGTCGCGTCGCGGCGACGATGGCCCGCTACCGCAACCGGGGCTGGTGCACGCCGATTGAGTTGCGGACCATCGAGGCTCTGTGGGTTGATGGCATCAGCTTGCGGGAGTTTGCCAGGCGTGAACGCGTGGCGCCTGCAGCGATCGGTGCGCGAATCGAAGGACTCGGCCGTAAAGCCCCCGAGTTCTATCGCTGGTGGTGCCTGAAGCACCGCCGACGGCGAGACGCCAGCCGCTGGGGCAGTGGCGTGTCACCCCCGCGCGCACGCATCGCAGTCGGCTCGACGCGTTGGGCGCGCGATACGCTCCGTGGAGCCGTCAAGGCTCGTTTCACGCCAGCTCGGCGTCAGGCTGCCGCCCATAATGGCATCCGCGAGCATCTGCACGCCGTGCGAGGCCGCCAAGTAGCAGGACGTGATGGCTGCGGCCGCACAAGGCGCGGCTACCTGTGGGTCCAGATCCGGCAGTACGCAGGAGAGACAAGGTCCGTCGATGTCCTGACGAAAACTCTGAGCGCGGAGCCCGTCGCGGGAGAGCATCACGAAGACGGCGGCAATGCCGTGGATCCTCGCCCAGCCTGACGCTTCAAGACGCGTGGCGTTGTTGTCCACACTCACGACCACACCCTGGACGGACCCATCCAACAGGCCCAACCCCTCGGCAAACGGCTGGGCAATGCTGCGGATCGCGCCTCGATTGGTCATATGCGGTTCGATGTTCGCCGCAACGGCGTGCGCCTTGAAAGCCCCGAGATCCGCGGGCAACACGATCTGACGTGGTGCGTTGGTGCGATCGAAACGGTCCGGGTCGATCAGTGTGAGCGCGCGAACGCCCATGCGTGCCAGCGCCAGGGCGATCCAGCTTCCGAGCCCGCCACACCCAACGACGACCACATGCGCCGTGTCGAGAAGATCCTGCCGATGCCGAGGCATCGCGGCTTGTCGACAAAATAGATCGGCTTCGGACGGATGCAGAGCGTCGGGAAACCCGGTCGCCGCTCGTATCAAGACAACCGGCGTCTCAGCGAACAGCCAGTCGGTAGACATGGCACATCCTCGCCGGAGCGATGCCGGCACCCTGCAGCTGCAGGCGTACGCTGCGGTCATCGACCGCTTGGCCCCAGACGCGGAGCCAGCCGTCCTGGGTGACGATCAGGCCCACGACCCGGTCACCGTACGAGGCGCGCAGATCCCGATCCTGGCGATGGTCAATCTGACTCGGCTGGGAAGCCAGCGGGCCGACCCCCGGGTGCGAGTGAATCCAGCCGACCAAGTGCGCCCCAGTAGCTTCCCAATCGAGAAATACCTCGTGCAGGAGCGCGGCCGAGGCTTTCACGTACACCACAGACCGGCTCTCGCCGGTCACATCACGCAGGCTGGTGGCATACACCACACCGCCCCGGCGTCGACCGGCAATGAGCAGCATCCGTTCGGCCGGGAACAGTTGCCGCCAAGCGGCAATGAGGAGATCGGTCGGCACCACCAAGGTTGGCTGAGGCACCTCGTCGTCGGCAGCATGGCTCGAGATCAAGCCCAGGGGCCGTTCCGGGATGCCTTGCGCTCGCTCTCGAAGAAAGCAGCCTGCCGCGTCGAGCCACTGCGGCACGAGTGCCGGTATCGGCTGGTAGGCAGGATAGGTCTTCACAGCCACCCTCGGAGCGGACGGTTGAGACACTCGTCCAGCAGCCGCTCGACGTAGAACAACGCCTCATCGACGGTTGACGGGTTCCGCCGCCAGTGCACGCGAAACCAGGGCGCCTGCACGAGCTGAAAACAGGGGCCTTTCGGGTGCCCCTTGATCTCCTTGGGCGGATCGGCCACATACGCTTTGATGCCCGATGCGTCTTCGACCAGTCGGCCGTCAAACGCGTGCCAGCCACGCTGCCCGCGGTCCCAGACGCGATACGCCCCAACGTAGTGGACCGCGCCAGGCTCCGGAACTCGGCGCCAGCGTTTCTCATCCCATGCAAAGCGCGGCGGCGGCACGACGGTCCGAGGGGCTTTCGGCATGATCAACGTGGGGCGCGGACCGATGACGTGCGGTCCTCGATCCGCGCCCGGCCCGAACAGCCGCTCGATCCAGTTCACGCACCGGCCTCGACGTCCGCCTTGGTGGCGTACACCTTCTGGCCGTCCGCGACGGCGTCGAAGATGTTGTCATTGCGGGCGAACATGCCGCCTTCCGGCTTGGCCAGCTGGAAGCCGTTCAGGTTCAGCTGACTGAGCACGTCCGAGGCTCGCGTATTCGGCAAGATGGCCACGTCGTGAAACTCCTTGCCGTCCGAGCCGGCGATGCCGATCACCAATCGTTTCTCCATGTGAAAGCCCTCCTATCTGGAGGGCGGGTGTCAAGGTGGCCTGGTTGAAATAACTCACGGTGGCGATCCGAGGCGCGTCTGGATCTGCTTGGATTGATGTGGGTTGGCACTTACAGAATTTTCCGCTTGACTCCGGGGGGGGGGGGTACCTGTAAAAGATATGGGCTTCCGACTACTGCAATGGAGCCCACAGAGCATACTGTCGCCACGCGCGCGGTCGCGTCCGGTCATCTGACGTCGGGCGCCTCGGCTCGATTCCCGCCAGCCCCAGCCACGGATCGCCCGCATGGGCCTGCGCCAGACCGTGCCACAAGCCATCAGAGGAGCCCCCACATGATGAAGATCGCAGCGGCGTGCCTGTTGTGTCTCAGTCTGTCCGCGCCAGCCTATGCCCAGCAAAGCGAGGAACGGCGGAACACCGAGGCCAAGGCCACGTTCTTCCTGTGGACGGGGATTGGCGTGGCCTCCGCCGGGATCCTGCCCATGGCCTATGGCGCGCCGTCCGTGGGTGTGCCGTTCATGCTTGGAGGCGGGGGCTTGATTTACTACGCCTTCCATCTCAACAACAAGGCCAAGCAGATGCCGTCCACGACCTTCGTCGTCGCACCATTGAAGAAAGGCGTGGCCGTGGGCGTCACCCGATCATGGTGAAAGGCGCGACGATGCGGCCACGACTGGTTGCCGGTTTCGTCATCGTGCTGGCGTACGTCGCGGGCGTGCTCAGCGCCGGCGCGATATCGGGAACCCAGGCGCAGGCGCCCTCCCGGTTCGTCCACATCGGGACCGACGGTCCGTTCCGCGTCTGGAGGGACACGAAGACAGACCAATGCTTCATCGTCACGACTCCGTACTTCGCCATGCTGTCCGTCGGACCATGCTGACGCCTTGTCCGCATCGGCTCGCGATGCTTCCCGTGGGCCGAGGATGGGCCGGTGTGCTGGCGGCGCTTGTGTGTAGCGCGGCCTGCAATGGCGCACCCACGCAACCGGCACGCACCAGCACGCCCCAGGCGCCCACGCCAATGAGTACGATCCGTGTCGTCCCGATCTACCTCAGCGCCTGGAGTTGCCTGGCCTGCCCGCAGCCGCAGATGACGGCGACCCTTCAGGGACGCACCTTGTCGGAGGGCTACCACGTCTTCAATCTGGAACCAGGCGTGTACGAACTCGTCGGCACGCTCCTTCCGTCACCGCGGCCGGCGCTTGACGACCGGGACCGTTGGGACATCGGCTTCACGACGTTCTCCGTCCTTGGCAACCCACCGCCCATTTCGGACAACGGTGTTGAGCGAGCCTCGATCGTCAGCGTGACTGGGCCTGCGCCGACGTACAACCGAGGTGAGTGTTCCGTCTTCTACCACCTCCCCAACAAGAACACCCATCAATTCCGCATCCGTTTCCAAGTCACATCCACCAGAAGCAGCAGCGTCACCTGCGCCCCAATGGTTCGCTGAACATCGTTCTATCCACGGACGTAGGTCCCAAAGAAAAGACCGCGTCCCTCTTGCGAGAGACGCGGTGTGTCGGCGACTCGGGGTCTATCCGAGCGCCTTGATGGCCTGGTCGACTTGCGTGGCTTGCTGTTCCAGTTCCTTGATTTCCTGCTTCTTGCCCTGAATGCGCGCCTTGAGGCGCTCCAGGGACGATTGCAGGCTCTCCTTCGGAGTACGCGGTTGCCAGCGGGCCATGATCTTCCTCCTTGTGGTGTGATGCGAACATGAACGAAACGAATCACTGAATCAGTCGGTTCAACAATTTCCTGTCGGGTGTGTCGTCGTCCTTCAACGTGCCTGGCTCGATCACGGTCTGGACGATGGTCGCGAGCTTGCCGACCGCCGCCCGGAGATGCTCCTGGTGGACCTTGGCGTAAATCTGTGTGGTCGCCAGGTCCTTGTGCCCCAGCAGATCCGCGATGTCGGCCAGACTCACCCCGGCCATGCGCAGGTGCGCGCCGAAACTGTGCCGGAGCGCATGCACCGTGGCCGTCTTGATCCCGGCCCGGCGGCAGAGGTTGCGGAGCTTTTCGAGGATGTGCGTGTCGATGCCTCCTTCCTTGTTCGGAAACACGAATCGCCCGTGCCCGCTCACCGCATGCTGCACCTCGAGGAGCTGGCGCAGGGTCGGCGAGGTCGGGATGATGCGTTCGTCGGTCTTGGGCTTCCATCCGACATCTGCCTTCTCCTGGATGAAGATGACCCCCAGGTCGAAGCTGACGTCAGCCCAGGTCAGATGGGCGATCTCGCCCTTGCGCATCCCGGTCAGCAGAATCGCCATGAACAGGCGGCGTTCTGCCTCGCGGCACGCTTCGAACAGACGCGTGAGTTCGTCCACGGTCAGAAACTTCGGGAGCGCCCGCTTGGGGATGCGGAACCGCTCGACCAGGGCGGCCGGGTTGATGAACAGATGGTTGTGGCGGATCGCCCAGCGGAAGAACGTGTCGAGTACGCGCAGCTCGTAGTTAACCGTGCGCGGGGTGACAGTCGGACGGAGCCGCTTGCGGCCGAGCCAGCCGAACTTCGCATTGGCTCGTCTCGTCTCCGCCTTGAGGCCTTGCGACAGGAGCCGCCGCAATTCCTGCTCCCTGGCGCGGTCCTCCTCTGCGGGAACTTCTACGATGGCCCCTTCGATGCGGCGCTGCTTGTAACCTTCGAGATGTGCGGGCCGGAGCTGACGCAGTTGAGTCACTTCCGGGCAGAACGGCGCCAGGAAACAGAGATGGAACGTGCGGAGCACCCGCACGTACCGCCGGATCGTTCCCGGTCGGCGGTTGGTCTTGAGGAATGTGAGGTACACGCCCAAGACCGCCTCGACGGAGTCTCCGCGGGGAGCTCCGCCGTGTAAGGCAATCTGCCGGGTGAATTGTTTAAGGACTTCTTCGGCTTCTTCCCGGGTGCGCCCGGCGACGAACCGCTGGCGGTCCGCGCCGGTGCCGTGGGTCAGTTCCCACACGACTTCCCCGCTAACGAGCCGACGCCTGTGAATCGTCGCCATAGGACACCTGCGAGACTTTCTTCCGCATCCGGGCAAGTACGTCGAGGTTCGACACGGTCAGCAGCGTGAGCCACTGATCGACATCGGCCCGCCGAAACCGCAGCTTGCCGCCGATGCGGATGTGAGGGATGCGGACCGCGGACTGCGCGGCCGTCATCTTGTAGATGGAGCTGACCGGGATCTGCAGATAGGCTGCGACCCCGTGCACGTCCCAGAGCGCCGACGGCCCGGCGTCCTCCGACGCCGGCTGCTGGTCCTGGACGGGCTGGACGCGCGGCGCGCGCGCCAGGACCCGCCGGGAGGGACTCGCCATCCCCCCGGGCCGATCCTCGGGCCGCCCCCCGGGCTGCGAGGCCCGGGGGGCAGGCTCCACATTGCCAATGTCGCGCGGCTTGTTCGCCATCGATGCGTCTCCGACTGCTCCGCTCATGGCCGCTTGTTCTTCCGCATGGATTTCATGGCCTGCCGGCCGGCGGCTCGTCCCAGCTTCTTGACTGGCCCTGGCAGTAGCGTGGTCGTCCAATACAGCACGCCGAGCATCAGCAGCAGGCCCACGAGCGGTCCGCTGAGCGCGTGCCAGTCCACCTGTGAGAGCGCTGAGAGCACGGCGGCGAGCAGCAGCGCCGCCAGGGCCGCGCCTGCGAGGCCATAGAGGACGGCGCCGCTGATGCGGTAGAGCAGGGACGCGGGCGGTGCGGGCGTGGACAGATCCGCGCTGCCGCACTCGGCGCAGTACTGCGCGGTGCGGGGACAGTGGTGTCCGCGCGGACAGATCCGCACGTTGAAACTCCGGCCGCAGTGGCCGCAGAACGTCGGCGAACCGGGTTGAAAACGAAAACACAAGGTGCAACGTCGCATAGGGGTGTAAGTTCAATGACTTGTTAAGAATTCGGAAACCGTCGCACCGGGCCTGCGCCAGATCGACGCCAGCGGGCCATGGTGCGAGACCTCGGACAGGGTGCTGAGCCGGACCACGCGGTCGGTCACGCGCGCGGCGGAGTCGGAGAGGTGGGCTAAACGGGTCGGGGAGTCGGTGATGAGCAGCAGACGGAAGAACCGGCGGCCGAAGAGGCGCTCGAACCGGCCGGAGAAGGCCAGATCCGCGTACGCGCGCACCTTGCGCTCGACGCGCCCCAGCGTTTCCGTCCCGCGGTCATACTCGACAAACGCCGCATAGGTGAGCCCGCCGGCGGCGTACTCCAGATAGCCGTCGGGAATCATCCCGAGTGTCAATCCGGCTAGGTCGGAGTCGGCCAGCCACCGGGAGACGGTGGTCGCGCGCTCAAACGCCACGCGCACATCGACCAGCCCCAGCTGATGCGCCAGGAAGAACGCGGAGGCCTGCGTCCAGCGCCGTCGAACCTCTGTCGATCCGGGCAGCCGCGGCCCCGGCAGGTACACGAGCCGGACCCCCAGCCCTTCGCCCGCTTGGCGGCGCGACACCAGCAAGCCGGCATCGACCAGTTTCTTAAGCCGCTCGTTGGCACGCGTTTTCGACGCAAACAATCCGAGGCGCGTCAGCTGCTCGCGGGTCATCACGCCGAAGCGATTCGCCTCCAGCAGGACGGCGCGGTCCCGCTGGGTGAGCGTCATGCCCTTACCAGTCATGCTGCCCCTCCCGGCGGTCTGCGGGTCCGCGTCTTGGAGGTACGGCCTCAACGGGCGGCTGCGTCATCTCGCGCAGTTGCTGTTCGATCTCGGTCCGCAGCCGCGTGACGGGTGCGACCAGTCGATCCAGTTCCGCAGTACCGATGGGAGCCACGGCGGGCAGGGCCGGTACGCGGAACCGGCGGACGGATTGGCTCCCGAACCGGGCGATCGCTTCGCCCCGGGACAAGTGCGTGAGGTCGACCGTCAGGCGCTGTCGGCGTTCCAGGCTCAATTCCGCGGCCAGGACACTCGCGTCCGTACTGCTGATCCGGAAGCACACATGGGATCCGGCCGAGAGGAGCGCGCCGCGCAGGACTTTGGGGAGTTGCTCCCAGAACTGGTTCGCGGTGATGACGGAGATGCCGAACTTGCGCCCCTCCGTGATCAGGGTGCCCAAGTCGTTCTCGGCGAGGTTCTGCACCTCATCGCACAGCAGCGAGAACGTCGAACGGGTGTTGACCGGGGTGGCCTCGCGGGCCATAACCGCGAACTGCAGTTGCGCAAACAGCAGATTGCCCAAGGTGTGGGCGTGCTCCCGCAAGCGCCCTTTCGGCAGGCGGATGATGAGCCACCGGCCCGCCTGCATCGCGGCCGCGACATCCACCGTACTGACGCGCTGTCCCAGGAGATGCCGCGCCGCAGGATCGGTGAGGAAGGCCGTCACCCGATTCAGCAGCGGCTCTCGAAACGCGGCCTTCATGGGTTCCGACAGGGGTTCGTACCGGTCAGACCAGTACGACGCCACCTCCGGGTGATCGAGCGTGGCTGTCTGCGTGCGGCGGAATGTCGGCGACGTCAGCAGCGTAGAAAGGTCTGCAAGGCTGGAGCCGGTGCTAGCCAGGGTGTACAAGCTGTTGCGCAGGAGTTCCTCGGTCCGGGCCCCGAACGAATCGACGCCCCAGCGCTGCCGCAGAATCGAGGACAGCTCCGAGACTTTGCGGAAGCGTCCCGCCTCCGACGCGTCGGCCTCCAACACATTGATGCCGGGACTGCGCGTCGGGTGTGAGGGATCGATGACGACCAGTCGCTCGGCGCCCTCCGGCGCAGACAGCAGCCGGCGGATGAGCGACAGGGAGGCATCGCCGTGAAAGTCGAAGAACGCGAACCCCTCGCCCCGGCGCGCCAGCTGCAGCGCCAGGAACTCGAGCAGGTGTGTCTTGCCGCTGCCGGTCTTGCCGAGGATGACGGCATGCTCGCGGCGGTGGCGATCGTCAAGGACGACGGGCTCCTGCGGCGGCTCCACGTCCTGTCCGAGGAGGAGTCCCGCGCGTGCGGGTTCGGATTGGGCGCCCAGCAGGCGATTGAGCAGCAGCGCGGTGACGTCCTCAAGCCACATCGTCGGTGCGGGCATCTGCGTCTCTGTTCGCCCCCTCTACCAAAGGGACGGGTGTCAAGGTGCTGGGGAGCGGATAGTTGGCGAAGAGCAACTCGCGGAAGCGCCGTGGGGTGCGCGTGGAGGTGTACGTGAACGCAATCTCCGTGTGCGAGAAGCCCGTGAACCAGTTCCGCGCTTTTGGGCAGTCGTTCATGGAGAGCAGGAACCGACCCTTCAGGCGCCGCAGGTGCTCGGCCAGTTCGATGAACTGGGCGTCGGAGAAGTTGTGCGCGTAGAGATCGACGCCAACGTACGGCGGGTCGCAATAGAAAACGGTCGTGGGCCGGTCGTACTGGGCGAGCACGTGCTGGTACGGCAACGCTTCGATCTGGACGTCGGACAGGCGATCGGCGGTGGCCGTCAGCCTCCTGGCGAGTGTGGCGGGTTGGTGGCTGGGAGGTTTGGTGACGGCGAAGTGGAAGTTCTGCCGCCGGCGCTTGCCGCCCCAGGTGTTCTTCTGTAGGTAAAAAAAGCGGGCGGCG
>Ga0326597_10005115_pt1 | contig 18311 bp, 14 predicted proteins | sample RVTome_12_FD_203789 | JGI IMG/M metagenome (GOLD analysis project Ga0326597, IMG submission 203789) | Soil microbial communities from uranium-contaminated site in the Upper Colorado River Basin, Wyoming, United States - RVT100D185 | ecosystem: Environmental > Terrestrial > Soil > Contaminated >... | reverse complement strand
CCTTTGCTCGCCTTCATCTTGCTTGCGAGTGCCGGGCGCTCCGCCTGGTCGCAGACCCGTCCGGCGGCCGAGCTCGTCTTCCATCACAAGGTGTCACAAGGTGCTTCGGCTCCTTCGCGACAAAGACCTCATCACCGAAGAGCGCATCGACCTACTCCTGTCTTGGCGTAATTCACTCCAGCGTTCATAATCACACCACCGTCTACCCCAACGACACCGAAGGACTTCAGCGCCTCGCATGCTACTTGCTCCGCTCACCGTGGATCTCCTCGGGCATCGCCCTTCTGGCCTCCTTTCCCCATTGCCATTAGCGAATTCTCTTATCCTTTAGATATCGATGCGTGGGTCGAGTTCTGCGAGTTTTGCGGGCTCGTTCCCGCTCAAATCGTAGACGATGATATCGTACTTGTACGTGCCGGTGACGGGCGAATTCTTGATGTTCCTGAAAACTGGCCAACGATCGCCCGTCCTGATTGGTCCGCGTTCCGGATCCGGGTTGAACGGGCTCTCCCTCCTCTCCCCGATCGTGAAGTTCGTCATGACCACTCTCACGTCGACTCCGCTGTTGTTGTAGACGGACCACGTGATGCGAGAGTGGGCTTTGCACGTGTCGTTCTCGCTTCTGCCGCAGCGTATGTGGCCAGGGGAATCCATGGACTCCTCGACTGACTTGATGCTGATGGTGACTGCGCCCGCCTGATCTTTGTCGATCACGACGTCGGCGTAACCCGGTGGAGAGTCGTTCTCCATCTGGTTCTGTACTTGGCTCGTACAAGAGAGTGCGAGAAGTACCACGACCACGCTGAACGTTAGACGGCTCATGTATAGCTCCCTTCTTCTTCACGGTCATTCGGTGCGGTATACGATGCGGTGAAACTCGGGCGAGCCACGCAACGATGAAAGGTCGTCGTCCACGCTCGCCTCGGAGCGGCTGTAGCCTTCATCGATGGCAACTCGCAGAAAGACGATGGCGTTCTCGACGTCACCCGAAAGCGCGTGCACGACGGCACGGTCGTACAGAACGTCCGCCTCACGGGGAGCGAGCCTGGCGGCCTCAGTCACCAGGTGAAGCGCTTCGGCCGTGTTCCCGAGCTTTGCCTCGCAAAGACCCAGGAAGCTCATCACGGGGGCTTCGTTGGGGTTGACGCTCAGCATCTTCAAACCGAGCTCCTTGGCGCGCAAGTAAGACGCGCGCGCGTCCTGGGAGCGACCCAAGCGCTGGTAGGCGTCGCCGAGGTTGCGATGATACACGTGGCGATTGGGGTTGAGCTCGAGCGCCTTCTCGTACTGCTCCGCCGCTTCGGCGAACCGTCCGCGGCGGTAGTAGATCGTCCCCAGGTTGGAGTGGGCGACCCAGCTGTAGCCCCGTTGAATCGCCTCCTGATAGTTCGAAACCGCCTGGTCCAGCGCGCCCATCGAGTGATAGGTAGCTCCCAAGCTCTGAAAGCCGTTCGGCAGATCCGGCTGGAGCTCGGTCACCCTTCGAAAAGCGGGTAGCGCCTCTTCCGGCCGGCCGGCGCGGTAGTACACCAAGCCCAGAACGCTGTAATGCCCCCAGAAGTTGGGCCGGAGAGCGATGGCCTTGCGAATTTCCGCGCAACCGGCGTCCACCTCTCCTCTCTCGGCGAGAATTCCACCCCGGAGCGCGCGGGCGTCGTCGTGATTGGGCTGAAGCTCGAGCGTGCGCTCCAGGACGTTGAGAGCTCGGTCGCTTTCGCCGGTTTCATGGTAGATCTTCGCCAACGCGTAGAGCACGGCGGGGTGGTCGGGGTCGAGCCGTCGCGCTTCTTCCGCAGCGACACGAGACCGATCGGTCCACACCGAGTTCGTCGTACGCTCGAACTTCGCCCAGTACGCCTCGCTCAGCGCCGCATGGCCCAGTACGAACTCCGGGTCTCGGTGAATCGAGCTCTCGAGCAGTTGGATGGCGCGATCGACGTTTTCCGGATCGTGAATCCGCTCAAGCAAGCTTCTTCCTTGCGAGAACTCGGCGTAGGCGTCGACGTCTTCGGTCGGAGCTGCTTGGAGCTCCCGGGCTTCCGCGGGCGTCAAGTTCAACCGCAGTCCCGAAGCGAGCCCGCCAGCGAGACGGCGCTGGATATCGAACAGATCGCTCAAGTGTCCGTCGAAGGCGTCGCCCCACGCGATCGAGTCGTCGGAACGAACGAGGTTCACGGTTACGTGCAACCGCCCGCCCATGTGTTGCACCGAGCCGTTGACGATGAACGTCGCGCCGAGGTCTCGGGCGAGCTCGTGGACGTCGCGGCTCTCGGCACCGTACTCTCGAGCCGCCGTGCTCGACACCGTCGTCACCGACGGTATCGCCGAGAGCTTCGTGATCAAAGTGTGGGCGATGCCGACGCCGATGTGATCCATGGCCGGATCGCCGCTGACGTTCATGAGCGGAAGGACGGCGACGACGGGGGGGCCCTCCCGCAACGGATGCCGGCGAGCGTTCCACAGGAACGCAACCGAGACGGCAGTTAGTACCGACACCGCGGACAGAATCACGATGAGCCTTTTCCTCGCCCTTTGGAACGGGCGCCTGCTCCCGGGTCGCCGTGGAATCTCTCGCGGCAACGTCGGATTTCCGCTGAGGGCAGAGTCGAGGGACCGGAGGGCGTCGCGAAGCTCTCCCGCGGTTTGGTAACGGGCGTCGGGGTCCCATGCCATCGCTTTGGCGATCAACCTCCCGAGCTCGCCGGGCACGGCGGAATCGACGTCACTCGCGAGGGGGCTTTCGCCGGTAGAATCGGGTGTCATCACTCGGTCCCTCCGGTCGTCGAAGGGGAGAGCCCCGACGGCGAGTTCGAACAGCACGATACCCAGGCTGAAAAGGTCGGAGCGCGGGTCGGTCCGATGGCCCAGTTTTTGCTCCGGAGGCATGTAGGCGGGGGTTCCGCCCGCGAAACCAGCCGTCGTCGCCACGGATTGGCTCGCCTGGGCGCTCGCGAGGCCGAAGTCGAGAACCTTGACCTGTCCCTTGGCCGTCATCACCACGTTGCCCGGCTTCAGATCCCGATGGATGACACCGTGGCGGTGTGCCTCCTCCAGTGCGTCGCAGAGCTGTATTCCGACGTCGATGACCCGGCGCACCGGCAGCGGGCCGCGGAGCAACGTGTCCCTCAGCGATTCCCCTTTCACGTACTCCATCACGATGAAGGAGTCCTCGCCTTCCTCGATCACGTCGTGCACCACCGCGATGTTGGGATGACTCAGCACCGCGGCGGCGCGAGCTTCCTTGATCAACTGCTGACGCGGAGCGGGGCCGCCGACGAAATCGACGGCGAGGCGCTTGAGTGCGACGCGACGGCCGAGGAGCGTGTCCTCGGCCAGGTACACTCTTCCCATGCCCCCCGCTCCGAGGAGGCGAACGATGCGGTAGTGGGAGATTGTTTCGGGCACCATGTTCCGGGGTCGATTGGACGCGCGACGCCGGGGCGATTCTAGTTGAAAGCGCCGTCGAGCGCGACCACGCACGGGGGTGTCATTCATCGCTCGCCTGCCGAGCCCCGAAGCCGGATGGCGCTCGACCGCTGGTCCCGATACGATCCTCGAGAGCAAATCGATGGTCGGTCAGACACTCTCTCGCTACCGGATTCTGGAGAAAATCGGCTCCGGCGGAATGGGCTGTGAAGGCGTTGCTTTTCGGGTGGGAACCCGGCCACGCCGCCGTACTTCTGCATCAGCCACCAGAGGGTACGACGGCGAGCCTCATCTCACCCGTCCCCAGTTGACCGATTTGGTCCATTGAGCCTACTATACCGGTCCCGACCGCACAGAAAATCCGGGGCCCCCCGGCGCACGACGGCAAGCAAACGCATGAATATTCTCGGGATCTCGGCGTTCTACCACGACAGCGCGGCCTGTCTCGTTCGGGACGGGGAGATCGTGGCCGCGGCGCAAGAGGAAAGGTTCACCCGGAAGAAGCACGATCACAACTTCCCGAAAAGAGCGGTCGAGTACTGCCTCGAGGAAGCCAAGGTCGGGCCGGCGGAGCTGGACCTGGTTGCGTTCTACGACAAGCCGATACTCAAGTTCGATCGGATCTTGGAAACCTACATCGCGTACGCGCCTCGCGGGTACAAGACGTTTCTCAAAGGCCTTCCTCTCTGGCTGAAGCAGAAGCTCCACACGCCGCGGGAGCTCGATCGCGGTCTCGGCGGCCAGTACCGTGGGCGTTACCTCTTCACCCGGCACCATGAATCGCATGCCGCGAGCGCGTTCTTCCCCTCGCCCTTCGATCGCGCCGCGATCCTCACGCTCGACGGGGTCGGCGAGTGGTCGACGGGGAGCGTCGGCGTCGGAGAGGGAAACCGGATCCGACTCTTGAAGGAGCTTCGGTTCCCACACTCGCTCGGGCTTCTCTACTCCGCCTTCACGTATTTCTGCGGGTTCAAGGTGAACAGCGGCGAATACAAGCTCATGGGGCTCGCGCCGTACGGGGAGCCGAAGTACGCAGACCTCATACGCGACAAAATGCTCGATCTGCGTCCCGACGGGTCCTTTCGGATGGACATGTCGTACTTCGCGTTCTGTTACGACGAGGTCATGACCGCGAAGAAGTTCGACGAGCTCTTCGGAGGGCCGCCTCGGGCAATGGAAAGCCCACTCACCGAGCGCGAGATGGACATCGCCGCCTCGATCCAGGAAGTCACCGAGGAGATTATGCTCGGGGCGGCGCGTTACGCACACCAGCTCACCGGGGCTCGGGACCTGGTGATGGCTGGAGGCGTCGCCCTGAACTGCGTCGGCAACGGCCGGATACTGCGGGAAGGGCCGTTCGAGCGCATCTGGGTTCAGCCCGCTGCGGGCGACGCCGGGGGCGCTCTCGGAGCCGCCACGTTTGTGTGGCATCAGCTCCTCGACAAGCCTCGAACGACACTCCCGCAGGGTGATCATCAGAGAGGGTCTCTTCTCGGGCCCGCCTACTCGGACGATGCCATCCGATCGTGTCTCGACGCTCGCGGGGCGGTCTACCGGTACGTCTCGACGGAGGACGAGCTTGTCGAGGAGGTCGCCTCGCTTATTGCCTCCGAGAACGTCGTGGGCCACATGGAAGGCCGCATGGAGTTCGGGCCGCGGGCCCTCGGAAACCGGTCCATCATCGGGGATGCCCGATCTCCCAAGATGCAGTCGGTGATGAATCTAAAGATCAAGTTCCGGGAGTCATTTCGTCCGTTCGCGCCTTCGGTGCTTCGCGAGCGGGTCCACGACTACTTCGAGATGCGGGAGGGCGAGGACAGCCCCTACATGCTGGTGGTCGCAGCGGTACGAGGGGACAAGCGGGTCGCGTTCAGTGAGAACGGTGCGCGCGGGCTCGACAAACTGAAACAGCTTCGTTCGGTGGTCCCGGCGATCACGCACGTGGACTACTCAGCTCGTGTGCAGACCGTCGATGCCCATCGCCACCCGCGCTTTCATCGCATCCTTCAGAAGTTCGAGGAGAAGACGGGATGCCCCCTTCTCATCAACACCAGCTTCAACGTGCGGGGGGAGCCCATCGTGTGCACGCCGGAGGATGCCCTTCGGTGCTTCCTGGCGACGAATATCGACGCGCTCGTGATCGGAAGATTCCTGCTGCGGAAAGAAGACCAGCCCGGGGCTTCGAGCAGCGAAGCCGCAAGCTATCTGGCTCAGTTTCAGCTCGACTGAAATCCAATGCTCGTTCAACTCGACTTTCGACCCGACTCGAGACAACTCAGGCAGTTCGGATTCATCGCCCTGGCCGCGTTCAGCCTACTGGGGGTACTGATCCTGTGGAAGGGCGGGCTTTTCGGCTTCCGGTTCGGCTCAGCCGGGCGTCCCATCGCCGTCGGCTTGTGGGTGCTCGGCGCCGTATGCGCGGTCCTTTCCCTCGTTTGGCCCCAGGGAAATCGTCCGCTCTTCGTCGCGCTTTCGGTTCTGGCGTTTCCCATTGGTTTTCTCGTGTCCCACGTCGTTCTCGCCGTTCTTTTCTTTGGAATCCTCACCCCCGTGGGCCTTCTTCTTCGGCTCCTTCGTTACGATCCGCTCGATCGCGCCTTCCGGAAGGATAGAAGGAGCTATTGGGTGGACTTGACCGAACCGACCCGCCGGCGGGACTATTTTCGTCAGTTCTGAGCAGTGAAAGGGAGGTTGGCCGTGTCGCAAGATGAGGAGATCGCTCGACTTGCCAGCGAAAAGCGGGAAGGTCTCGTTGGCGAGTTCTGGGAGTTCCTGAAGCAGAACAAGAAGTGGTGGCTGCTTCCGATCCTTGCGGTAATGCTTCTCCTCGGCCTACTGGTGTTCTTGGGTGGGAGCGGAGCGGCGCCGTTCATCTACACGTTGTTTTGAGCCTCTTCTTCGCGGTAGTAGCTCAGTTGGTCGTCGCCTTTCTCGGAGGTGCCACCTTCACGTACTTCTCGAGCCAGTCGTTCATCTCCCAGAGGGTGTGCAACACGGATTCGCGCCCGCGATAACCGTGGCTCTCGTGGGGGAGCAGAACCAGGCGGGTTTTCGCGCCGTGCCCCTTCAGCGCGTGGAAGAACCTCTGGCTCTGAATCGGAAACGTTCCCGAGTTGTTGTCCGCCTCGCCATGGATGAGCAGGATGGGCTCGTTGATGCGGTCCGCGTGCATGAAGGGGGACATCTTGAAGTAGATCTCGGGCGCTTCCCAGAAAGTGCGCTGCTCCGACTGGAATCCGAAGGGGGTCAGGGTGCGATTGTAAGCGCCGCTTCTCGCGACTCCGGCGCGGAAGATGTCGGAGTGCGCCAGGAGGTTCGCGGTCATGAAGGCGCCGTAGGAGTGGCCGCCGATCGCGGCCCGCTCGGGATCGCCCACCCCGCGCCGCGCCGCCTCGTCGACCGCCGCCTGAGCACTCGCGACGAGCTGCTCGACGTAGGTGTCGTTCGGCTCCACGTTCCCCTCGCCCACGATGGGCATGGTCGCATTCTCCATGATGGCCCAGCCCTGCGTCAGCCAGTAGAGGGGCGAGCCCCAAGATATGCGGGGAAAGCGGTAGGGAGACTCCGTCACCTGTCCCGCCGCGTCGGCGCTCTTGAACTCGATGGGGTAGGCCCAGACGAAGACGGGAAGGCGGCCACGCTCGCGCGAGTAGCTCGGAGGGAGGTGGAGCGTCGCCGTGAGCTGGACTCCGTCGGCCCTCGGATAGCGGACCAACTCCCGAGTCGCCCCCACGAGCCCCGGGTAAGGATGGGGGAAACGGGTGACGGCCCGAGCCCCTCCCCCTGAGAGGTCTCGGACGCAATAATTCGGAGGCTCCTCCACAGACTCCCGGCGGGTGAGTAGCTTTCGCGAGTCCACGTCCACGAACGCGACGGGCTCCTCGTAATAAGGCGGCTCCGAGCGGAAGATTCTCGTCGTCTTCCCGCTCTCGACGGAAAGCGCGTCGACGAAGGGGCGGTCCCCTTCGGGCGATGCGCCCTCGGCCACGAGGAAGATCGTCTTACCGGAGTCGGCGGTCGAAAGGACCTCGAACCCACGAGCGTTCTTTTCGACCATGGGGCTTCCGGGAACGCTGTAGCGGTCCTCGTAGGAGTAGTCGAAGAGGAGCTTCGATCCCGGCGGCGCGCCCGGAGACGTATCGAGCTTCCAGAGTCGCTCGCGCCTTTCGGCCCACCACCACTCGCGCACGAGGGCGAGGCGGCCGTCTCCCCAAAACGCCTCTCCGAACCGAAGTCCGAGCGCCGCGATCTCTCGCGGCTCGGAGTCGAAGGGCGCGCCGAAAGAGAACACCTTGTCCCGAACGCTGGCATCTGCCTTGGGATCGCCGCCGTCCTGGGCCTCGACCCAGAAGAGGGTGGCGTCCTCGTCCGGCCTCCACTGGATCGCGCGCGGACCCGTGGGAACCGCGTTGCGACCCAGAGGAACGTTCTCGGCGAGGGGAGCGCGCGCCACTTCACGGACGAGGTTCCCCGATCGGTCCCAGATCTCGGTGCGCCGGGCAAACCGGTCATGGGGAACGAGGTAGGAGAACGGCCGTTCCAGGCGCTCCACGAGGAGGAGCCGGCCGTCCGGCGACGGTTCCGCCCGCGACGCGAGCGCGGGCGCGCCCAGAAGCGTCGTCTTGCCGTCGAGGTCCACTTCGACGATCTGGGCCGTCCCGTAGTGCTCGAACAAAGCCTCATCGTGGGGGTTCTCGAGGAGATCCTGGTACGTCCAGGCCGCCGCGGTCTCTCCGCTCGTCTCTTGCACGACCGGCCCCTCGGGAACCCTTGGCGCCATGGGCGCCGCTCCCCGGTTCCGCGGGAGGGTCCGCGCGACCAGGCTGCGGCCGTCCGAGCGCCAGTGATAGATGTCGTCGAAAACGCCGTTGAGGCTGGAAGTGACGCGCTTCGCCGTCGCTGTGGCGACGTCGACGACCCAGAGCTCCATTCCGTCGTCGGTCGTGTGGGTGAAAGCTACGCTTTCTCCGTCGGGCGAGAACGAGACGTCGTCGATGCGAGGTGCTTCGGGAAGGCCCTGGATCGCGCGCGGGGAACCGTCCGCAACCCGCAAGAGCTCGGCGCGGATGGCGACGTCTCTCCGGCTTCGAGCGTTGGTCGAAGGATTCAACCGGATCCCCGCGAGGCGGAGCTCTTCGCGCGACAGGTCCGCCATCGAGGCGAGGGCCGGGTGCTCGAGCACCAGAAGCCACCTGCCCGTGGGATCCAGGATCACCCCGGGCGTCGGCGCCGCATCGGCGATGTCGGCCATGGCCTTGGGCGGCATGCGGTAAGGAACGCTCTCGGCGAAGCTTGAGCCCGCAGTCGCAGAGAGAGCGAGAATCGTGAGGGTGGCCGATTTCATGGCGCGGTCCTCCGTAGAAGGGTTCCCGAGATTCTAACGGAGCGCGGCTTCGCTGGCGAACCCGGCCCCGGGCCGTTATAGTCGCCGGAGGCCATGTCGCCGGCCGTAATTCACGCGGTCATCAAAGCCGGAGGCGTCGTCGAACGATCCGCGCTCGAGATTCCCGCGAATGGAGCAACAGCGCCATGAGAGTTGGGATCTGGCTTCTCGCCCTCTTCGCCGCCACCACCGCGGCCGCGCAGGACGTGCCTCTCTTCACCCGGGACTTTCCTCCCGAGGAGTTTCGCCGACGGCGCGAAAAGGTCTACGACGCCCTCGGAGGCAGAGCCCTCGGGCTCGTGCAGGGCGCGCCCTCGCCCGTCGGTTACGTGCGCTTCCGGCAGTCGAACGAGTTCTATTACCTTTGCGGTGTCGAAAGCCCGCATTCGTACCTCCTCCTCGATTCCGCGCGCCGTTCGGCGTCTCTCTATCTCCCCCATCGAAACGAGCGCCGGGAGGCGAGCGAGGGGAAGCTCCTCTCGGCCGAGGATGCGGACCTCGTGAAGGAGCTCACGGGAATCGACGCCGTCTACGGCGTCGAGCTTCTGAGCGATCATCTCGCGCGCTTCGCCTGGGGAGGCCAGTTGCCCGCGCTCTACACTGCCTTCAAGCCCGCGGAGGGCCTCGCGACCAGCCGCGATCTCGCGACGCGGGCCGCCTCGGACATTGCGAACGATCCCTGGGATGGAAGACCCTCCCGTGAAGCGCATTTTCTCGAGAGGATCCGCGAGCGGTTCCCGCAGTTCTCGATCGAGGACTTCTCGCCGATCCTCGATCAAATGCGGCTTTCGAAGAGCCCGCGGGAGATCGAGCTCATCCGCAAGGCCACGCGTCTTTCGGGGATGGCGATCCTGGAAGCGATGCGCTCGACCGAGCCCGGGATCGGGGAGACCGATCTCGATGCCCTGGCGAAGCTCATCTTTCACCGCGCCGGCGCTCAGGGGGACGGCTACTATTCCCTCATCGCCACCGGCCCGAACGCCTGGTATCCCCACTACCATCGCGGCCAGCGCGATCTCCGCGACGGGGAGCTACTCCTCATGGACTACGCCCCCGACGTCTCGTACTACACGAGCGACGTGACCCGCATGTGGCCCGTGAACGGGCGCTTCAACGAATGGCAGCGCGATCTCTACGGTTTCTATCTCGGGTACTACAAGGCGATCCTGGAATCGATCCGTCCGGGAGACGTCGCGGCGATGGCGCAGGACGCCGCTTCGAGGATGGAGAAGCTCGTCCTTAGCTGGCCTTTCACCAAGCCCATCTATCGTGAGGCGGCGGAGCGTTTCGTCTCCGAGTTCAAGGAGGGCGCCCGAAGGGTTCCCGCGAGTCTCGGGCACGGGGTGGGGATGGCGGTGCACGACGTCGGGGTCCACGACGGGACTCTCGCTCCGGGAATGGTCTTCACCATCGAGCCTCAGTTCCGGGTCCCGGAGGAGAAGATCTACATCCGGCTCGAAGACGTCATCCTTATTACCGAGAGCGGCGCCGAGATCCTCACCGACTTTCTTCCCATGGAGATGGACGCCATCGAAGCGGTGATGCGGGAAGAGGGTCTCCTTCAGATTCAAGACGCGCGGGGAAAAGAAAGGGTGTCGCCGTGAATCCCGTCGTCCGTCCTCTCGTGCAAACACTGGAGCTCAACACTCGGCTCCTCCTGAACGCTCTCGATGGAATCGACGAGGAGGCTGCGAGGAAACGGCCCAACGAGCGGACGAACCACGTCCTGTTCCTCGCCTGCCACCTGGTGGACGCCCGGCACTACCTCGCCCGCTCGCTCGGCCTCGCGAGCGAATCTCCATTCAAGGCCATGCTGGACGGCGCCAAGGGCATCGACGACGTGAAGGAGTTCCCCGCTCTCGAAGAGGTGCGAGAAGCCTGGAAGGACGTGGGGGAGCGGCTCTCGAGATACGTCGCGGAGCTCGAAGACGCCGATCTGGAGAAGTCCGCGCCCTTTGCGTTCCCCATCGAGGGCGGCGGGACGACGCTCGGTTGTCTCGCGTTTCTCGTCCAGCACGACTCCTACCACCTGGGCCAGGTGGCGCTTCTCCGTCGATACCTCGGCTTCGAGGCGATGTCGTATAAGTAAAAGTGGAACCCGCGCCCGTCTCGCGCGTTGAATGCGCGAGGTGATCCGTATGGAGCTTCTCACCGAATCGAAGCGCGCCTTGAGGGGCGTCCTGTCTCGACCGGGGTTCACGGCGACGACCCTCGCCGCTCTCGGCCTCGGGATCGGCCTCAACACCGCGATCTTCAGCCTGGTGCATGCCGTGCTCCTGAGGTCTCTCCCCTATCGAGAGCCCGACAGGATCGTGCGGGTGTGGGAGTCGCGGCCGCCTCCGCAAGGCTTCGGCGAGCCTCGCCGCAACCCGAAGGGCGAAGGCGGGCCTCGAATGGGCGGGGGTTCCGCGGAGGTTGCCGCTTTCTCCATGGATCACTTCCGCGCCTGGCGCGAGTCGACCGACGTCTTCGAGTCGATGGCCGTCTATCAGGACCGGAGCTTCAACCTCACGGGGGGCTCCGAGCCGCTCCGGGTCGAGGCCCAGAGCGTTTCCCCCGCGCTCTTCTCGCTCCTCGGCGTCGAGCCCCTCCTCGGGCGTGCGTTCACCGCGGAGGAGGAGACGCCGGGCGGGGATCGCGTCGCGCTCTTGAGCTATGGTCTCTGGCAGCGAGTCTTCGGAGGCGACGAGACGATCGTCGGGAGGACGGTTCGCCTCGACGGCGGGCCCTACGACGTCGTCGGGGTGATGCCGCGGACTTTCCGATTTCCGCAGCCCGCGGTCGAGCTCTGGGTGCCTCTTCCCGACGTCGATCCCGAGCCTCTTCCCCCTGGCGCGATCCGCATCGAGCTCGTTCCCGTCGTGGCCAAGCTGGCGCCGGGTGTCTCGGTCGAGCAAGCGGAGGCCGCGGGCCAGGCGTTTCTCGATCGTTACCGGAGAACGAGCGACGCCCCGCCGGAGTTCGAGCGAGAGGTTGCGATTCACCTGACGTCGCTCCAAGAACAGCTCGCGCGTCCCATCCGCCCCGCGCTCCTGGTCCTGTTCGTCGCGGTGACGTTCGTTCTTCTCATCGTCTGCGCCAACGTGGCAAACCTCTTTCTCACGCGAGCCCAGGGCCGCGAGACGGAGATGGCGCTGCGCGCCGCGCTTGGCGCGGGCCGGAGCCGGCTCGCGCGGCAGCTGCTCGCCGAGAGCCTGGCCTACGCTCTCGCGGGAGGCGCCCTCGCGATCGTCGTCGCCGCGTTGTGCCTCCGTTTCGTCCGGCTCACCCTCCCCTCGAGTCCCTGGCTCGAGGAGGTCGCCCTCGATGGACCCGTCGTCGCCTTCAACCTCGGCGTGGCGCTTCTGACCGCGCTTCTCGTCGGGCTCCTTCCCGCGATTCGTGCGTCTCAGGTCGACGTGGTGAGCGGATTGAGGGGGAGCGCCGGATCGGGACCTCGCGGTCGCCCGTCGCGAAACGCGCTGGCGGTGGCCGAGGTCGCACTCGCCCTCGTGCTGTTCGCAGCGGCGGGACTGATGCTGCGGAGCTTCATGAACCTCGCGCGGAACGATCCCGGGTACGAGCCGCGAGACGTCTTGACGTTCCGTCTCAGCCTTCCGGAAACGAAGTATCCCGACGGCGCCGCCCGGAGGGCCTTCTTCGATGCTCTGAGGGAGAGGCTTTCCGCGCTCTCTGGCGTCAGCGCCTCGGGTCTGGTCACGACACTCCCCCTCGACCAGGAGCGGATGATCACGTTTCTCGACATCGAGGGCCGGCCCCGGCCTGCCGATCGGATGCGGATGCCGCGCGCGAGCGTTCGCATCGTCAGCCCCGACTTCTTCCGCGCCATGGGAATCCGGCTCACTTCCGGCCGCGCGCTCGACGAAGGAGACCAGGTCGGGGCGCCCCCGGTGGTGGTGGTCAACGAATCTCTCGCCCGGCGCTACTTCGAGGGAGAGGATCCGCTCGAGGCGCGCATCCATCGCATGGGGGCAATCATCGGCGTCGTATCCGACTTTCGACAAGAGGGGCTCGACCGGGACCCGGAGCCGGAGATCTACTTCGACTATCGTCAGGCGCCCGACGCCATGAGCGAGGCGATCTCGAGAATGAGCGTCGCCGTTCGATACGATCCCCGCACGAGCGGGCTCGTCGAATCGGTGAAGGCCGCGATCCACGGGCTCGACCCCGAGCTTCCTCTCGCCGACGTCCGCACCATGGAAGCGAGACTCGAGGAGTCCGTCGCCCGCCCGCGCCTCTATGCGCTCTTGCTGTCGTTCTTCGCCGGAGTGGCGCTGGTCATCGCCGTGAGCGGCGTCGCGAGCGTGGTGAGCTATCAGGCGTCCGCGCGCACGCGGGAGAACGGTCTCCGCATGGCGCTGGGGGCGACCCCGCGCGAGATTCTGGGGCTGTCGCTGAAAGATGGGTGGAGGATTCTCGCCTTCGGTCTTTTCTTCGGCCTCGCGGGCGCCCTCTTCGTTGGACGTATGCTTTCGAGCGTGCTCTTTGAGGTTTCGCCGTTCGATCCCTGGACGCTCTCATCGGTGTGCCTCGTGCTCGGCACGGCGACGATCGCGGCGAGCGCCATTCCCGCCCGTAGAGCGGCGCGCATGGACCCGGTGACGGCGCTTCGTTACGAGTAGGTGGGTGAGGTCTTGGGGCTGATGCGGGTCTTCTCTTTGGTCCAAAGCTCCGACCGCAGTTTTCCCAGGTAGCGGTTCACCGGGTGGTTTCTGGGCAAACCCCGAATCACGCTCGGAGTGCGCGGGTTCACCCGGTTGATCTCCACGAGAAGCTTCTTGTTTCGGGGATCGATGCGGAGGCCCTTGCGAAGCACCTGTGCGGCCTGCGTCTTCCAGCCCGTTTGTTCGTGGAGGCGCGCGAGGTTGATATACATCTGGGGGTCGTAGAACGCGAGCTCCAGCGCCCGCTCACACCAGGCAAGGCCGGTCTTGACGTCGCCTTCCTCCGTCGCCACCACCAGACCTCCAAAAGACAGATGCTTGGGGTCGCGGCTCCCGGAAACGACGATCCGGCGGAAGAGGGCGGCGGCGTTCTTCCCCTGTCCCACGCGGAGGAGCTCCATGGCCTTTCGGAAGAGACTACTCTGGTCCTGCCACTGCATGCGAGCTCGGGACACCTTCCTTTGGGGAGCGACCTGCGAGAACTGCAAGAAAATTGCCAGCGGAAAGACGCGTCTAAACGGCTGAATCGTATAGAAGCCGGGTTTTCCAGCCGGCAATGGGCCGCGGGGTTTTTCCGACGGAGCGCGGAAATTGCCCACAGGGGGAGGCAGGGGACCTAGATCGGCTTCTCGGCGGCGAGCATATAGATGTTGCGGCCCTCGCGGCGGTACTTGCGTTCGAAGTTGGATCCCACGACCTCGCTCTCGAGGGCGGCGCAAGTTCTGGCGAAGTCGACCGTGACCAACGGGCAACGCTTCACGGACGAGACGATCTGCTCGAAGTATTCCCGGTGGTCGGTCGCGATCGAAAGACGCGCACCCGGGCTCAACTTCGAGGCGAGCTCCTCGACGAACGCCGGCTGGAGTAGCCGGCGCCGGTGGTGCCGCGTCTTGGGCCAGGGATCGGGGAAGTAGACGTGGATCGCGGACAGGCTCTCCTTCTCGATGTAGCCGCGCACGAAGGCCGAGGCCTCGGTGAGCACCACGCGGGCGTTGCCTCTTTCCGCGCGTCTCAACCGATCGGCGGCGAAGATCCAGTACCTCCTGGCGTACTCGATTCCGAGGAAGTTCACCTCCGGCCTCGCTCCCGACTCCGCGAGCAGGAACATTCCCTTGCCCGACCCGATCTCGAGCTCGAGAGGTTGGTCGTTTCCGAAAAGCGCTGCGCTTCCGACGGGACGAGGGACGGCCTCGGGGGTGAGCCCGTGTTCCCCGGGGACCCTTTGCCGCCGCCGGCCGCCCCGAGGGGAGATTGGTTCCATCGTCGGTTCATGTTAGTCTAGGGGCCAATGGTCCCCGTTCAAATCGACCCTCGGGTGAGGCGTCGAAGCTAACCTAACCGCGTATCCCGAGACAGGAGAGATTTGTTGAGCACGAATTCGCCCAGCCGACCGTCCATGCCCGCCGACCGCGGAATTTCCTGGCTTGCGACCATTCCCTTCATCGGTCTTCACGTCATGACCCTCGGCGCCCTCTGGGTAGGATGGAGTCCGATCGCAGTCTTCGTTTGTCTAGCGCTCTACTGGGTACGGATGTTCGCCATCACCGGGTTCTACCACCGGTATCTCGCCCACCGGAGCTACAAGACGTCGCGCTGGTTCCAGTTCCTGTTCGCCGTCGTCGGCAACTCCAGCACCCAGAAGGGCCCGCTGTGGTGGGCCGCGCATCATCGGCACCACCACCAGTACTCCGACGACGACGAGGACGTTCACTCTCCCACGCGTCGCGGGTTACTCTACGCTCACGTGGGGTGGATCTTCGATCGCGCCAATTCACCGACCCGTATGCGGCTCATCCCCGACCTCGCCAAGTTCCCCGAGCTCCGCGCCCTCAATCGCTTCGACGCTCTCATTCCCATCCTCCTGGGGGCTTCCTGCTTCGGTCTCGGCGTGCTCCTCGATGCGACGGCGCCTTCACTCGGCACTTCGGGAATGCAGATGCTCGTCTGGGGTTTCTTCATCTCGACGGTGGTGCTCGCTCACAGCACCTTCACCATCAACTCCCTCTCCCATCTCATCGGGAGGCGCAGGTTCGAGACCACCGACACCAGCAGGAACAACCTGGCTCTCGCGATCCTGACCATGGGTGAGGGTTGGCACAACAATCACCACTTCTATCCCACCTCGACGCGGCAGGGCTTCTACTGGTGGGAGATCGACGCCACCTACTACGGCCTGTACTTCCTCTCGAAGCTCGGGCTCATCTGGGATCTGAAGAGGGTTCCGTCGCACGTTCTGGAGCGGGGGCGACTCTCGAGCGAGGAGGGCGTCGCCGCCTGAAGCGTCATCGAACGAGCGACCGGATCGCTTCCAGAACCACTCGAAACGCCCCGGTCGAGGGGGCGATCCCTTCGAAGTGTCCCGCGCCCGCAACCAGGGTGTGAGTGGCATCGTCGCCTTTGACGCGCGCCTTCGCCGTATATTCTTCACCCAAAGCCGGAGGTACGACGGTGTCGAGCGCACCGGTCACGAGCCGTTGAGGCACTCCGAGGGGTAGCCGTTCGATGGGCGAGGCTTCCGCGTAGCGAGAGGCTACGTCCTCGGGACGGCCGCCGACGAGCTCGGCCGCCATCGTATCGCAGACTCTTTCGTCGACCGCGCGCCTGAGGTCGGTTACTCCCGCGAGCGAGACCACTCCCGCGACCGGCAGCGGATCGGACGACCCGCGAATCTCGCTTGCTTCGTGGAGTCCGCGGCGGGCGGCGAGCCAGAGAGCGAGGTGCCCGCCGGCGGAATGCCCGACGGCGGCGACGCGCGAGAGATCGAGCGGGTGGGACGACGCGAGGGTCCGGAGATGATCCGCGCCCGCGGCCACGTCGAGAAACGTCCCCGGCCAACCGCCGCCGGGATTTCCCACCCGACGATACTCGAGGCTCCAGACAGCGATCCCCTCGCGGCGAAGGGCGTCGCTGAAGGCGCGTGTGTGGCCGATGTCGTAGCGCGCGCGCCAGCAGCCTCCATGGAGCACGATCGCGATCGGGTGGGGCCCGCTACCCTTCGGGAGGCGAAGCTCTCCGAATTGGAGAGCGTCGTCGCCGTAGTGAATGCGGGCATCCGGCTCGGGATGGGAGAGATTCTGGATGTCGTCGACGCCGAGAATCGGAGCGCCCGCGCGCCCGTCGAGGGCCCGCAAGGTGTCGTCATCCAGGCGATGTCCACCCTCGAATCGTTTCACGTCGAACGCGATCCCGCGATCTCTCAGAAGCGAGGACTGCCGCTCCCAGTGCGCTTCCGTGAGAAATGGATCGCGGGTCCCGCCGACGAGGGTCACCCTCATCCGGCCGAGACGCGCGATCGCGGCGTCATCGAGATCGTGGGGAAGGGGCGAGCCCCAGATCACGAGCTCGTCGATCTCGGCCTTGCCGCGAGCCGCCCAGCGAGCCGCGGTCGCGACTCCCTGGGAGTAGCCCAGGATCCTGAGACGGATTTCCGAGCGGCGAAGACCCTCGAGGATCCGTTCGTGCAGCCGATCCAGGTAAGAGACGTAGTCGTCGATCTCCGCCAGGCGGTCCTCGCGGGTCATCCAGGAAGCGCCGACCCTCTGGTGGTCCTCGTGGTAGAAGCGCGAGAGGGCCTCGGGGACGACGAGAAGTCGCCCGTCTCGGGCGAGGGCGCGAATGTGGCCCAGGAACTCCGAAGCGAGCTGGCCGTAGCCGTGAAGGAGGAACCAGACGTCATCGAGAGGTCCGTCCATGCGGCCCAGCGTGAGGTATCGGGCGGTCCGAGAAACGGTGAGGTGGTGGCTCTCGGGCTCCATCGCCGCGAATCTTATGAGTTCCACGACGATTTTCCAACGAATCTCGCCCTGGGAGGGATGCCCGCCGTTTTCTCGTCTCTATTCCATAGGGGTGAGGGCCACGACGGGAGGTCGACATGGGCCCTCAGATCGCGCCGGGCGCGAGCATTCAGAGCGTTCTTCGGGAGTTCCTGGAGGATCGAGGCCGAGATCTGGCGCCGCTGGAATTTCGCCTTTATCGCCACGTGGTTCTGTTCCTCGAGCTTTGCATCAACAACTACGGCCACCGAAACCTCGACGAGGAGAACCGCGAGCGGTACGAGCGTCTCTACCGAGACTTCGATAGCGGCGGCCGGGATTTCTTCGAGCTCTTCGGGCCGGAGCTGCTCCTCCCGGAGCTCGAGTTCTTCACCGGAACGTTCCTGAAAAGGGAAGTCCATACCTCCGAGAAAGTGGTGCGGAAGGCGAGCGACGTCGTCTCCGAGCTCCGCCTGTGGCTCCTGAAGCGGGGCCACGTGACGGCGAAGGCTCTTGAAGACCACGAGGAGAGCCTGAGAGCCCGCGAGAGGCTGAAACGCCGGCTGCGGCCCATGGCGCGCCGGGTCTCTCGAAGTCTCGTCTCCCTCGATCCCTCGACGCTGGCCGATGACGACTACGTGGCTCTCGACGATCATCTCGTCGGCCGGGTGGAGCCGGGCCGGGTGTGGCTCCGCGTGCACCGAACGGCCGCTCCCGAGGAGATCGGTCCCATCCTGCTTGCCGAAGAGCTCACACGCCATCTACGCACCGGCTGGACGCTCTGCTGCTCTCTCGCAAGGCTCCGGGGTCGGTGGCGTTTTGTGGAGCTTTCGGAGATTCATCCTCGCGGATGAATGAGTCCGGAAGCTACCGCTTCCGGGACAGAACCAGCCCGTCGAAGCCGTGGCGGGTCGGCGCGTCTTCCAGGAACTCGGCGGCGGAGGCGTCGGCCTTGAGGAAGGCTTCGAGAAACCGGCCGACGTAAAGACAGAGACGCCGGTAGCGCTCGAGGGCCCCCTCAGCGCCTACGCGGGAGACGATCTTCAAGGGGACGACGGTCGCGAGCGAGGTGAACTCCGCGTGGGT
>Ga0326597_10005114_pt1 | contig 18312 bp, 19 predicted proteins | sample RVTome_12_FD_203789 | JGI IMG/M metagenome (GOLD analysis project Ga0326597, IMG submission 203789) | Soil microbial communities from uranium-contaminated site in the Upper Colorado River Basin, Wyoming, United States - RVT100D185 | ecosystem: Environmental > Terrestrial > Soil > Contaminated >... | reverse complement strand
TGCCGACCTCGCGCACCCGGAGGTTCGCGACGTGCCGCTCCATCGCCGCTAGCGCCGGAAGCCGCTCGCGGACGAGCTCGGAGCGCTCGAGCTCCCGGTGCGTGACCGCCGCCCCCACGACGAGACGCCCGTCCTCCGCCCCCACTCCCGCGAGCTCCTCGACACCCTTCAGGTCGATGAGATGGCCGAAGGAGGCGAAGCCGAGCTTGAGGAGCAATATGAGCTCCGTGCCCCCGCAGTAGAACGCCGCGTCCTCGCCGTAGCGTTCGGCAAGCGCGGTCGCCTCCTCCAGCGACTGCGGCCGGTGCAGGTCGAAGGGCGGCAGGGTCACGACACGCCGACCGCCGCGGTCTCGGAGAGCACCTCGAGTGCCGCCTCCATGCCATCGCCGATCCTCACCGGCACACCGAGGTCGGCGATGGTGCGCCCGAGCGCACCGAGCCCGATCACGGGGAACAACGACCTCGCGGTCGGTCCCATGTGGCCGATGCGAACGAGGTTGCCCGCCCCCTGACCACTGGAGATCATGACGCCGTAGCGCTCGCGGCAGTGGGCCCGCACCTGGATGTCGGTCAGCCCCTCGGGGACGGCGATCGCCGTCACGCAGGCTGCGGTGACTTCCTCGCTGCGCGGCCAGAGATCGAGTCCCATCGCCTTGACGCCCGCGCGGCAGGCGCGCGCGGCGAGGTCATGACGAGCGATGGAGTTGTCGAGCCCCTCTTCGAGCAGCTCGTCGCAGCACGCCTCGACCCCGTGCATGTCGACGACGGACGGGGTGAACGGGAAAACATCGCCGTCGATCCACTTGTCCTTCCAATCAAGCATGGAGAGAAAGGACGCTCGTGGCGCCGCGGGGTTGGCCCGGATTCGCTCCCAGGCCGCGTCGTTGACGGTCATCAGCGTGATGCCGGGCGGGCCGCCGAGGCACTTCTGCGCCGCGGCCACGGCGATGTCGATCTCCCATTCGTCGGTGCGGAGCTCGATCCCGCCCAGCGAGGAGACGCAGTCGACGAGCGTCATGGCGCCGTGGGCGCGTGCGATCGGCCCAATCGCCGCCAGGTCGTGCTGCGTCCCCGACGGCGTCTCCGAGTGGACGACGGTCAGCAGGTCGATCTCCGGGTGCTCGTCGAGGTAGCGCTCGACGTCGGCCGGATCGACGGAGTCGTTGTAGGGAACCTCGAGCTCGTGCAGCTCGGCGCCGAAGTCCTTCAACCAGTAGCCCATGCCCTTGCCGAAGACGCCGGACACGAGGTTGAGCACGGGGGTGCCAGGTCGCACGAGGCCGCGCGCTGCCGCCTCGAGGCCGAGCACGGCCTCCCCCTGCATGAGCAGGATGTCGCTCTTCGTGAGGAAGATCTCGGCGAGCTTCCGCTCGGTGCGGCGGAACGCCTCCATGAAAGCCGGGTCGTAGTGGTACGTGATCTGCTTTCCCTGTGCGGCGAGAACTCGGGGCCACGCCATCGTCGGCCCGGCGCTCAGGGTGAAGTCGGGATCGCGCATGACACTGTCTCCTTTCGCTAGCGGGATCCGCGCTCGTACGGGAGCGCGAGAGCGGCGGGCAGGTAGGCCCGGCGCCCGAAGAGGACGAGGACGACAAGCACGAGCAGGAACGGGAGCATGAACACAAAGTCCGTCGAGATGTTGATCTGTGCGACCTGCGCCCAGTCGGCGATCGACAGCGAGGCGCCGAAGAGCATGGCGCCGACGACCGCCCACAGCGGCCGGCTCCTGGCCAGCATGGCGAGCACGATGGCGATGAACCCGCGCCCGCCGACGATCGTGTCCTGGAAGAGACCTGCGCTGACGATCGCGAGGAACGCGCCGCCTAGCCCGGCCATTGCGCCCGCGAACAGCACAGCCCACGAGCGCGTCGCAAACACGCTCACACCCGCAGCATCGAGCGCGCCCGGGGCGTCACCGGCTGCCCGGACGTTGAGACCCATGTGCGTGCGACGCAGCATCCACGCGACCAGCACCGCGAGCACGAGGCCGAGGTAGACGATGAGCGGCTGTGTGAAGACGCTCCCGTTCGACTCTCCCTTGCCACCCACCACGGGTAGGTCGGAGAGCCCGGCGATCGCCAGCTTGTCCGTGGCTCCGAGGGTCGGCCGGCTCTCCGCGAACTCGGACTCGAAGATAAGCGCAGTCGCGCCCTCGCAGGTAAGCGTTATGGCGATGCCGGTCACGATCTGGTCCAGCCCCCAGCGGACACAGAAGAGCACCATCAGCAACGAGACGCCCGCGCCCGCGAGCATGCCCGCCCCGAAGCCGAGCCACTCGCTGCCGCCGTGGTACGCGGCCACGAAGCCCGCGTAGGCGCCCATGAGCATCATCCCCTCGAGGCCGATGTTGAGCACGCCCGCGCGCTGGGACACGAGCTCACCGAGCGCCGCGAACATGAGCGGCACTCCGGCAAGGATCGCCCCCGCGACGAGCGCCGTTAGGGCCTGCTCGGAGAAGACGCCGGTCGCTGCGAGGACGGTCGTCACCCGGCTCTTTCTGCTCGGTGCCGTCGGTAGGACACTCCGGGGAGGTAGCTGCCGCCTGCGGCGCGGCGCGCGATCCATTCCGTCAGGGCCATGAACAGGAGGGTCAGGCCCACGAGCAACAACGTGAACTGCGGTGTCAGGCCGGCGTTCTGGGCTGCGTAGTCGCCGCCGATGGAGGCGAGCGAGAGCAGCACGACATAGGGGATGACGCCGATCGCGTGCAGGCGCGCAAGGAAGACGAGCGGTACCACCCAGAGCCCGAATGCCGGATTCCAGTCGGCGCGCTGGTAGCCCTTCACGCCGAGGATCTCGGTCGCCGCCGCGAGGCCGACGAAGAAGCCCGAGAGCAGGAAGGCGACGATGATCAGCCGGGGCACGTCGAGACCCATGTGCCGGGCCGAGCGCATCGAGGCGCCGAGCACCTGGAGGCGCAGCCCGAGCGAGGTGCGACTCATCAGGAACCAGACGACGAAAGCGGCCGCCACCGCGACGAGAAGGCCGACGTGGACGCCGGGCCAGCGGCGGGACGTCGATTCCGTGCCCGGAATCGACGGGAGCAGCGCCGTGAAGTCGAACGCCCGCGTTTGCGGCGTCGTCGTCGTCGGGTCCTGAAACGGCCCCTTGACGAGGATCTGCGCCAGGTTGATACCGATGAAGGTCATCATCAGCGTCGTGATGATCTCGTTGAGCTCGTAGCGGGCCTTGAGCAGCGCGGGCACGATCGTCCAGGCGGCCCCCACCGCGCCGGCGATGAGGGACAGCAGCAGGAGATTGATCGTGTTGGGCAAATGCTCCTCGAACCTCGAGCCAAGGCCGGAGATCACAGCGGCGGCGAGCAAGAACTGCCCGTCCATGCCCAGGTTCCAGATCCCGGCCCGGAAGGCGACGATCAGGCCGACGGCGATGAGCAGGAGCGGCGCGACGCGCATGAGCGAGTCCTGCCACGCCGCGAACTGGACGCCTCCCGAGTAGACGTCCTTGTAGTACTGGATCGGGTCGACCCCGATCGCAGCCAGGATGATGGCGCCCGTGCCGAGTGCGAGAACCAGCGGCAGGATCGAGCGCAGGAAGAAGTCGCTGACGCGCCCGAGCTGGGCCTGTCCACCCGTCACCTCGCGCGGCGGCGGCTCACGGAGCTCGACTGCGGCGGTCGTCTCGGTCACGTTGCCTTCCCTCCCACCATCAGCTCACCGACCCGCTGCTGTGCGCTCGGCCCGTTCTCGACGATGCCGGTGATGCGGCCGCGTGAGAGCACCGCGATCCGGTCGCAAAGGTCGAGCAGCTCGTCGAGGTCGGTAGAGATCACGATCGAGGTGACGCCCTCCCGGGCCTGCTCGCGAATCGTCTGCCGCACGCTCCTCGTCGTCCTCACGTCCAAGCCGTAGGTCGGCTTGCTGTAGACGACCACCTTCGGGTCGAAGGACAGCTCGCGGGCGAGCACGACCTTCTGGATGTTCCCGCCCGAGAGCGCGGCGACACGCGTCTCGGGCCCCGGCGTCCGGATGTCGAAACGCCCAATCAGGTCACGCGCCTTGCTCAGTATCGCCTCATAGCGGATGCGGCCGCGCCCCCAGAACGGCGGCCTGCCGATCTGCTTCAGCACGATGTTCATCGCCACCGAGAGCGAGCCGACCGTGCCTTCGTGGATACGGTCGTCGGTCACGTAGCGGAGCCCGAGCTTCTCGCGCTGTGCGACCTTGAGCCTCGCGATCGAGTGGCCGAAGAGGCGGACGTCGCCGTCCGCGATCGCCCGCTGTCCCGCAATCGCCTCGGCCAACTCGCGCTGGCCGTTCCCGTCGACGCCGGCGATGCCCATGATCTCGCTCCTCAGCACTTGGAGCGAGACGTCGTGGGCACCGATCTCGCCGGGGCCCGGCTCGACGGTGACGTTGTCCAGCTCGAGCGCCGGCTCGAGGGCGAGCGCACGCCGCGGCAGGTGCCGCTCGACGCCCTGGGTCAGCTCCGCGACGCCGGCGGCCTGCGCCGCCTGGCTGCCGAACATGAGCGCGATGATCCGCTCCTGGAGCTCGTCGTGCGTCGCCGACCGGAGCTCGGCGGGCTCGATCGCCCCGACCAGACGTCCCTGGCTGAGAATGGCCACCCTATCGCCCATTGAGATCGCCTCGTGCAGCTTGTGCGTGATGAAGACGACAGCGAGCCCTTGCCCCTTGAGGCGAGCGACGATCTGCTCCAGCTCGGCGACGCCCGTGGGCGTGAGCATCGAGGTCGGCTCGTCCAGGATGAGCACCTTCGAGCCCCGCCAGAGCGCCTTGATGATCTCCAGCTGCTGCTGCTGCCCCAATGCGAGCGTCCCCGTCGTCGCCTTCGGGTCGACGTCCAGGCCCAAGGAGCTACCGAGCTCACGGAGACGCTCTCCCGCGTGGGCGGCATTGAGCCGGATGCCTTCCGCCTCGCCAAGCATGAGGTTCTCCAGCACGGTCAGCTGGGGCACGAGCGAGGTGTGCTGGTAGACCATGCCGATCCCGAGCCCGATCGCGTGCTTTGGAGAGTCGATCTCGACGACTCGCCCGTCCAGCTTCACCTGACCCGCGTCCGGACGCACCATCCCCGAGAGGATGTTCATCAGTGTCGACTTCCCGGCGCCGTTCTCGCCCAGCAAGCAGTGCACTTCTCCGCCGCGCACCGTGAGCGAGATGCGGTCGTTGGCGAGCACGCCGGGAAACTCCTTGGTGATCCCTACGAGCTCGACTGCCGGCTGCTCCGAGCCGTCGGTGGCGGGTGTCGTGGGGCTCCCGGTCGTCATTGCAGTGATGGCGTAGGCGGGGCGGCCCTCTAGAGCCGCCCCGCCTACCGTGCGCTACGCGTTGCTCAGCACTTGCAGTACTTCTTCACCTTCGCCTCGGTCGCGGTCGAGACGACCTTGATCGACCCGTTGGCGATCTTCTTCTGCGCGGCGGTAACCTTGGCCCAGGCCGAAGCCGGCGCCTTGTTCGTCTTCAGCAGCGAGAGGCCGTTCTTGGCATCGAGGACGTACGTCGTCCCGAATGTGCCGGAGTTCACGGCCTTGATCGCCCGCGTGTAGATCGGGGCGAAGTCCCAGAGCTCGGACGAGAGCAGGACGCCCTTCTTGTCGATCTTCCGCTTGTCGCCGATGACGTCGATGAACCAGACCTTCGTCGCTCCGGCCGGCGCCTTCGCCGTCTCGACTGCCTGGAGCATCCCGAAGGACGAGCCGTCGCCCATGCCGAACACGACGTCCGCGCCGGCGGCGATCACGGTCTGCGTGATCCGCTTGCCGCCCGCAGCGTCGGCGTACGAGGCCTGGCCGATGCGTCCGTACTTGAACTTCACGTTCTTGTTGATCGAGCGTGCGCCCTGGACGTAGCCACCCGCCTGCTTGAACCAGTTCTCGTCAGACGCCGAGACGACGATGCCGAGCGTGCCCGTCTTCGACATCTGCGCCGCGAGCACGCCGGCCAGGTAGGCACCCTCCTGGGCCTTCGTGAGCACGTTGGAGACGAGGCCCTTCTTGACAGCGCCCGCCTTGGCGTCCCAGACGACCACTGGCACGTTGAACTCCGTCGCGATCGCGGGCGCTGCCGAGTTGTACCCGGATGCGTGCGCGATGATCAGGTCGGCGCCCTGCTGGGCGAGACGACGGAGATTTGGCTCCACGTTGTCGTAGCCACTTCCCGTCGCATCGAGCACCTTGGCCCCGGTGGCCTTGGCCGCCTTCTTGGCACCTACGAATCCCTGCTGGTTCCAGCCGTAATCGGTCGGTTTCTCCGGCGCCGCAAACCCGACGCTCGTGACTTTCTGCTGGGCGCTTGCGGCGCCTCCCGCTACGACCACGAGCGCAGCGACTGCCACGAGCAGGAAGCCCGCGACGCCACTCACTCTCACACGTCTACCCATCTTTCCTCCTCTTTCTCGTCGTGACCTTCCGTCCCGCGATTATCCCACCGCTCCTGCGCTCGTCACCCCCTCGTCGTGGACGCTCGCCTGGCCGAGGAAGAGCGTGCGGCTGTTTCCGCAGAGGACGCGCTCCAAGTCCTTGGGCCCGAGCCCGCTCACCTGAACACGCAGGATCTCGACCGCCGGATGGTGGAAGGGGGCGTCGGAGCCGTACAGCACGCGCTCCACGCCAACCCGCTCGACCGCCTCTTTGATCTTCGTGTGCATGGGCATTCCCGACGTCTCCAGGTAGACGTTCGGGTTCCGCGCCGCGATGTCGATCGAGGCGTTGATGTAGACGACGTTCCCGTGGCCCATGTGACCGATGATCACCTTCACACCCGGGAAGGCGACCGCCAGCTCCTCGATCGACCACGGCAACGTGAAGATCGGGTGGCCGGAGTGAATGAGAACCGGGAGCCCGCCTCGTTCGAGGAGCAGCTCCATGAGCGGATGTACCGCCGGGTCGTTCGGGTGGTACCCGTCGATCAGCGGGTGGAGCTTCAGACCGAGGAACTTCGGGTGCTCGAGAAAGCGCTCTGTCTCCTCCAGGTACCCGGGCATCCTGGGATTGGCCCAGACGAGCCCATAGGCCTCCGGGATCGACTCGATGACCGTGCGGACGTACTCGTTGTCGGGATGAAAGACACAACAGCCTTCGTAGCCGTGCTCGGCGATGATGGCTGCCAGACCGTCGCGGTCGAGCGAGACGTTGAACATCGGGCCGAAGTCGCCGACGTGTGTGTGAGCGTCGAAGATCATGCCGTTCCCTTCACGGGTTGCCCGGATCGCTCGGCGAGTGTTAGGGTCGGCTGTAGACCGTTGACACTCAACGGAGCGTTTATAACCCCTCACCGAGGCTCGATGCAAATGCCCAACACCGCAAATGTCGAGTCGGAGCCGTCGGCAAGGCCAGCCGCCCTCGACCAGCGGACGCTCTGGCAGCAGGCGCACGAGCACCTCCGCGACGAGATCATCTCGGGCTCTCTGACCCCCGGTACCGAGCTCAACGAGGTCACCCTCGCGGAGTCGCTCGGCGTTAGCCGCGGGCCGGTCCGCGAGGCACTCGGCAGGCTGGCCATCGAGGGCCTCGTCACCATCCGGCCGCGCCGGGGTGCTGTCGTCCGCGCACTCTCGAACGAGGAGTTCATCGAGGCCTACCAGGTGCGGGAGGCGCTCGAGATGATGGCGGTGCGGCTAGCCGTTCCGAAGTTGACCGCCGAGGACCTCGCCGCGATGGAGAGCCTGATAGAGGAGATGGACCTGCACGGCGAGGCCGGTGACGTGCAACGCTTCTTCGAGGCGAACACGGAGTTCCATCAGCGCTTCTTCAGAGCAGCCGACAACCGCATGCTCGCCGAGCTCTACCGGCAGCTGCGCGGCCAGATCGACCGGCACCGGCTGCGCTCTCTCGAGCTGCGTGGCGATCTCCGGCGGTCGATCGTCGAGCACCGGGCGATCTTGTGGGCCGCAGCGAAGGGCGACGTCGAGCGCGCAGTTCACCTCACGTCCGAGCACATCCGGGTGCCGCAGATCAGGCTGCTCGTCGAGGATCAAGAGCTCGCGTCGCCGGACGTGGGGTCGAGATGAGCACCAAGCTCGAGTTCGGTGTCAACCTCAACAACCGGGAACCGCTCATCGCGCCCGACTACGACCTCAAGATGCTGCTCGACCTGTCCGAGGTCGTCGAGTCGTCCGGCTTCGACTCGGTCTGGGTCGGAGACAGCCTCTTCTCGAAGCCGCGGTACGAGCCGATCGCCTTGCTGGCGGCGATCTCGCAGCGCACGTCGCGGGTCAAGCTGGGCACGGCGTGCATGGTCACGTCGACGCGCAACCCGCTCTACCTCGCGCTCGAGTGGGCGACGCTCGACCAGATCTCAGGCGGTCGCACCATCCTCGGCGCCGGCGCGGGCAATCCCGAGGACGGCGTGCGCCGCGAGTTCGAGGCGCTCGGTCTCGACTACGCGCGGCGAGCAAGCGTCTTCGAGGAGGGCCTGGCCGTGCTGCGCGAGCTATGGACGACGGGCTCTGTCACCTTCCACGGGCGCTACTTCGACTACGACGACGTCAGCTTCTACTCGGGCACGGAGATGGGGCCGCTCATGCCGCTCCAGAAGCCGCCTCCGATGTGGGTCGTCTCCAACCCGCGCCTGAAGGGCGATGCGGCGCCCGAGATCATGCGTCGCCGGCTCGAGGCAGCCTGCCGCCGCATCGTGCTGTACGGCGACGGATGGATGACCTGCTGCCGAGCTCAGCATCCTGAGGAGCTGACCGAGCAGCTCGGCTGGATCGAGCAGGCCGCCGACGCGGCCGAGACGGACTTCTCCCGACTCGTCGTCGCCTACCAGGTGACGATGAACATCGGAGACTCGGAGGAGGAGGCACGGGCCGTCTTCGGCGACTACATCTCTCAGTACTACCCCGAGCTATCGCAGGCGATGGACCTGTCGAACTGGGGCCCGGTCGGCACCCCCGAGCAGATCGCCGACTGGATCCGGGCCTTCGCAGCCGCCGGCGTCGATCACTTCATCTGCCGGTTCGGCGCCCTGGACCAGTTCGGCCAGGTGAAGAGGTTCGCGAGCGAGGTGCTGCCACTGTTCGCTGTAGAGCGGGAGGAGTGAGTGAGATGGCAACCGTTGTGGAATCCCAGAGCTTGCTGAAGGACGCGGCGCTCATCGTCGACGTCTGCATGTCCGTCGAGACGGACGATGTCGTCACGATCATCTGCGACGACGACCATGCGTCCCAGGCCGCCGCGATTGCTGGGGTCGTTCTCGATCGTGGCGGGTGGCCGGTAGTGATGAACAACGAGACGCAAGTGCGTCGGGGTCGCGCCGACGTCCGCTTCCCGATGGCGCCCCCACGCAACCTGCACCAGGCCATGGTCGGCTCGGACGAGGTGATCATCATCACGAACCTCGAGTGGGCCAACCGCTTCGCCCACGTCAACGCCGTCAAGGAGACGTGCGCGGCGAACGGGAAGATCGCCTCGGTCGAGGAGGGCATGGGCACGTGGGACCTGACGGTGGACGACATCCACAAGGCGACGCAGCGGGCGAAGGACGCGATCGCCGCCCTGGAAGGGAAGAAGCGCGTGCGCGTCACCACCCCGATCGGCACCGACTTCACCGTGTCCATCGAAGGGCGCCCCGCACTCGAGGTGACGCCGATCAAGAAGCGGGGGCAGATGATGGGCCCAGTGCCACTGTGGGCCGAGGTCGCCTTTGCAGCCGTCGAGGACTTCACGCACGGCACGGCCGTGGTGGACGGGGTCATGCTCGGCATCGGCCTGCCCGGGCAGGTGAAGGAGCCGATCCACTGGACGTTCGAAGGTGGGCGCTGCGTCAAGATCGAAGGTGGCGAGGAGGCCGAGCGCCTGCGCCGTGCCATCGAGGGTGTCGAGAACGTCGAGGTCGCCGGCGAGTTCGCCTTCGGCACGAGCGAGAAGGCGCCCTTCGGCTCGCCGTCGGAGAAGGGGCGCATCGGCACCGTTCACATCGCGCTCGGCGACAACCACAACGCCTATCCAGGCGGCCAGAACGTCTGCTCGCTCCACCTGGACGGGGTCTTCCTGAACGCGACCATGTGGATCGAGGACGACGACACGTACATCCTCAGGGACGGCGCGTGGGTGCTTCCGTAAGCATCGTCAACCTCGTTGACGTCGAGCCGATCGAGCTGCCCCTCGGGAGCTGGTCGCGCATGGTCGTCAAAGGCGAGCAGAGCTCGCTCGGCTACTCCGTCTTCACCCCCGGCACGGAGCTGACCCCCGTCTGCCACGAGACCGAGGAGTTCGCCTACGTGGTTTCCGGCACTGGGGAGCTCAGGCTCGACGACGGCACGGTTCCTTTCCGCGAGGGGGATGCCCTGCACATCCCCGCCGGCCTCTGGCACGCCGTCGCGAACACGGGCGAGGAGGACGTGATCATGGTCTTCGGCTTCCCCCACCCCGACTATCCGCCGACCGAACGCCGGTGAAATGGCGCTCACGGCGCAGTCTATGCGGGAGCAGATCGCCTGGGCGTGCCGCATCCTCGCCCTGGAGGGGTATGCAGACCTGACCTTGGGCCATGTGAGCGCCAGGCCCGCCGGCACCGAGACCGTCTTCATCAAGCGCAAGGGCGTGGCGCTGGACGAGGTCGAGCCGGACGACGTCGTCGATCTCAACGACTCGACGGCGGACCTGCACCTGGAAACGGTCCTGCACACCGAGGTCTACGCGCAGCGGCCCGACGTGGGAGCGGTCGTCCACGGCCATCCCCCCTACGCGACCGCATTCGGAGCGACGAGCGCGCGCCTCGAGCTGCTCACACACGACGCGGTCCTCTTCGCCGACGGCATCTCCGTCTTCGACGAGACTGCCGAGCTGATCACGGAGCGCGAGCAGGGACGCGCCGTGGCGGAGGCGCTCGGCACACGCCGAGCCGTCATCCTTGCTAATCACGGCGTAGTCGTCGCCGACAAGGACGTGCGCTGGGCCGTCCTGAGCGCGATCACCCTGGAACGAGCGATCCGACTGCAGGCGATCGCCTCGACGCTGGGAGAGCTGCGGCCCATCCCGAAGGAGCTCGCCGAGCGGATGTTCGCCGACAAATACCAGGAGCGCTTCCTCGACGAGTACTGGGCGGCCTGGATCCGCCGGACGCGGCGCGTGGGAGCCGACGAGGGCATGCCGCCGGCATGAGACTCGAGCTCCAGGTCAACGCCGGCGCCGTCGTGCGGGAAATCGAGCCGCAGGAGCTGTTGCTGGACTTCCTGCGCGATCGACTAGGGCTGACGGGCGCGAAGCGCTCCTGCGACATGCAGGCCTGCGGGGTATGCACAGTGCTGGTGGACGGACGACCGGTCTCGTCCTGCTGCTTCCTCGCGGCTGACGCCGAGGGCCGGGAGGTGCTGACCGTCGAGGGGCTGGCCGAGCGACCCGAGTTCGAACGGCTGGAGGACGCCTTCACGCGCCACGCGGCCCTGCAGTGTGGCTTCTGCACGCCCGGCATGCTGCTCACGGTGGCCGCCCTCCTGGAGACGGGCGAGCTGACGAGCGTCGAGGACGTCAAGCGCGGTCTCGCCGGCAACCTGTGCCGCTGCACAGGCTACCGCGGGATACTCGAGGCGGTCTGCGAGCTGGCCGGGGTGGCGGCGTGAACAGGCTCGAGGAAGTGCAGATCGGCGCGGGCGCGGTCGGGCGATCGGTCCCCCGCCGCGACGCCGACGAGAAGCTGCGCGGCAAGGCGCAGTTCGCCGGTGACATCGTCGTGCCGCGCATGCTGCACGGGAAGGTCCTGCGCTCTCCCCACCCCCACGCCCGGATCACCTCCATCGACACGAGCGACGCGGAGCAGATGCCGGGCGTCGTCTGCGTCCTGACGGCATCCGACCTCGCCGACCTCGATCCCTACTGGGGTCACGCCATCCGCGACCGGCCGGTGGTGGCGATCGATCGCGTGCGGTTCGCCGGCGAGCCCGTCGCCGCCGTTGCGGCGGAAGCGGAGGCCACCGCCGCAGCGGCCCTCGAGCGCATCGTGGTCAACTACGAGGAGCTCGACGTGGTCGGGACGATCGAGCACGCGCTGGCGCCGGACGCGCCGATCGTCAATGAGGGCCCGCTGCGCCCGGGGCTCTTTCACGGGCTCGGCGAGCTGGCCCCGGCCGAGGGCAACGTCTGTTACCGCTACCGCATTGATCGCGGCGAGATCGAGGCTGTCTTCGCGCACGCCGAGTTCACCGTCGAGGGCGAGTACACGTTCCCCGCCGTCTACCAGTACTCGATGGAGACGCACACCGTCGTCGCGCAGGTCGAGGAAGGCGAGATCACGCTCTGGGCCTCCTGCCAGCACCCCTTCCTGGTTCGGGCCGAGATCGCCGCACTGTTCCAAGTGGCGATCTCGAACGTCCGCGTCGTGGTTCCCTATCTCGGCGGCGGCTTCGGCTCCAAGTCGTACACGAAGATGGAGCCGATCGCAGTGGCCCTCGCACGCAAGGCCGGCCGGCCGGTGCGTATCCAGAACCGGGTGACCGAATCGATGGTGACCACGCGCCGCCATGGCATGCGCTGCCGCATGCGCACCGCGCTCAACCGCGAAGGCAGGCTGCTCGGCCGCGAGGTCGAGTGCTGGTTCGACACTGGCGCTTACGCCGACAACGGGCCGCGCGTCACGGCTACCGCCGGAGACGCCGCCCCCGGCCCGTACCGCTGGACCGCCTACCGCGTGGACGCCGCCTGCGTCTACACGAACACTGCTCCCGCCGGCTCCTACCGCGCCTTCGGCGCGACACATCTGCAGTGGATCGGGGAGCTGCAGGTCGACGAGTTGGCCCGCCGCGCCGGACTCGACCCGCTGGAGGTCCGGCGCATGAACCTGTGCACGCCGGGAGAGGAGCTGCGCGCCGGCGGCAAGCCGCTCGACGCCGACCTGATCGGCGACGTCGAGCGGGTGGCGGAGGCGGTCGGCTGGGGCACGGACAAACCAGCGGGAACCGGTCGCGGGCTGTCGGTGGGACTGCTCGCCGCCGGCGCGCACCCTGTCTCCAGCGCGATCGTGCGCATGGAGGCAGACGGCAACGCCGTCGTGCTCGTCGGTACCACCGAGGTCGGCCAGGGCGCGCGCACCGTCTTCGCCCAGATCGCGGCCGAGGAGCTCCGGCTACCGGCCGAGCGCGTGACCGTGCGCGGCACCGATACCCGTTTCACTCCCTACGACCGCTCGACCGGGGCCAGTCGTTCGACCACGGTGGCGGGGCTCGCAGTCAAGCGAGCGGCCGAGCAGGTTCGCCAGCAGCTGGTCGAGATCGCCGGCTCCGCGGACGTCGAGTCCGACTCCTACCCAGAGCTCTTCGTCCGCCACTTCGGGCTTGCCGGCGGCGAGCTGATCGGGCGCGGCGAGGTGGCTCCCGAGGGCTCGGGCTCCTACGCCGAGGGGCCGGTCTTCTGGGAGGTCTGCGTCGGTGCGGCCGAGGTCGCGATCGACGAGGACACCGGGCGGGTGCGGGTGGTGAAGACCGCGACCGTGGCCGACGTCGGGCGCGCGATCAACCCGCAGCTCGTGGAGCGCCAGGACGAGGGCGGAACGCTGCAGGGGCTCGGCAACGCGCTCTACGAGGAGATGGTTTACGAGGACGGGCTGCTGATGAACGAGACGCTGCTCGACTACCGGGTGCCGACGTTCGAGGATCTTCCCGACGAGATGCACTGCATCATCGTCGAGAACGGGGACGGGCCCGGGCCCTACGGGGCCAAGGGCTGCGGCGAGGGCTCACTCGCGGCCGTCACGGCGGCGATTGCCACGGCCGTCGCCGACGCAGGCGTCCCGGTGACAGAGCTGCCGCTGACGCCCGAGCGCGTCTGGAGGCGAATCCGGGATCTGAAGGAGGAAGGGACATGGCCGAAGTGAGACGTGCAGCAGTGATCGGTACCGGGACGATGGGGCCGGGCATAGGCGCCGTCCTGGCGCGGGCGGGAGTCGCGACAGCGCTCTATGACGTGAGTGCCGAAGCGCTGGAAAAGGCGCAGGCGGGAGTACAGCTCGCCGAGAGCGTTCTCGATCGCCTCGAGGCGCCGAAGCTGGAGGGCGGGTCGGTCCGTTTCGACACCGATCTTGCGGCGGCGCTCGCCGGCGCGGACGTCGTGCTCGAGGCGGTGCCGGAAAAGCTCGAGCTGAAGCACGAGGTCTTCCCCCTGTTCGAGCGGCACGTGGCCGAGGACGCGATCCTGGCCTCGAACACGTCCGGCATCCCGATCACGAAGATCGCGGCGGTCTGCGCGCACCCCGAGCGTGTCGTCGGAATGCACTGGTCGAACCCGCCGCACCTGATCCCGATGATCGAGGTGATCCCAGGCGAGCAGACGGACCAGCGCGTGGTCGACGACGCCTGCGAGCTGATCCGGAGCTTCGGCTACCACCCGGTGGTCGAGAAAGAGGTGCCGGGCTTCGTCGAGAACCGCATCCTCTACGCGATCCTTCGCGAGTGCCTCGATCTCGTCGATCGCGGCATCATCGACCCGGAAGGGATGGACCTGAACGTCCGCTGGGGCATCGGCTACAAGCTGGCCGTGATCGGCCCCATGGAGCTGCTCGACATGGCCGGGCTCGACATCTACAACGCGGTCGGCTCGTACCTCAACCAGGACCTGTCCACGTCGGGCGAGGTCTCGTCGACGATCCGCGACCGGATCGCCCAAGGCAAGCTGGGCATGAAGACCGGCAGCGGAATCTATGACTACACGCCTGAGCAGATCGACCAGCTCCGCGCACAGCGGGCGGCCAAGCTCGTCGCCGTTCGCAAGGCCCTGGAAGGTTAGATGGGAGGAACGATGAAGGTCTGGTTGCTCGACAACGGCTCGATCGTCATCGAGCACACGCAGCTGATGTGGAACGTCCCGGGTCCCCAGGTGCGGATCCCGTCGTACGCGGTGCTCATCGAGCACGATGACGGGCTGTTCCTCTTCGACACCGGGTTCGACCTCGAGCACACGAACGCCGTGCTGCCGTTCGAGCTCCCCGAGCAGACTCCCGAGCAGACCATTCCGGGCCAGCTCGAGCTCGCCGGCTTCGCGGTCTCGGACGTGACCACGCTCGTCAACTCGCACCTGCACTTCGACCACGTCGGCGGCAACAAGCACTTCGCGGGCGTGAAGAACGTCGTGCACGATCACGAGCTGGCGCAGGCCAGGAACCACGAACCATTCGAGTTCTTCGGCTACTCCGACAAGACGTGGGACTATGAGGGCGCGAGCTTCGAGCCGGTCTCGGGTGACCTCGACCTGGCCAGGGGACTATGGCTCTTCGAGACCCCGGGCCACACGATCGGCCACTACTCGCTGCTCGTGAAGCCCGAGTCGTCGGCGGCACGGCCGATGCTCTTCGCCTTCGACGTCGTCTACACGCAGCCCGCGCTCGAGAAGGGCATCCAGCCGGGGTTCCACATCGACCCGCGGGCAGGCGTTCGCTCGATTGCGCGGGTGAAGGAGGTGGCCGCCGAGCACGGCGCGGACATCTACTTCTCCCACGACGCGGAGGCCTTCGCGACGTACAAGCACGCACCGGACTTCTACGAGCTCTAGGAGGAGACGATGGGCAAGTTGGACGACAGAGTGGCGATCGTCACCGGAGCGGCACAGGGCATCGGCAAGGCGATCGCGGACAAGCTGGCGGACGAAGGCGCGACGGTCGTCGTCGCGGACATCAACGGCGAGGGGGCCCAGGGCGCGGCCCCCGAGGGCGGCATGGGCATGCAGGTCGACGTCTCCAGCGAAGAGGACGTCAAGCGTATGGTGGCGGACACCGTCGCCGCCTACGGCAAGCTCGACATCCTCGTCAACAACGCGGCCGTCGTCCCCTTCAAGGCCTGGGACGAGGTCGACTTCGCCGAGTGGCGGCGGATCATGGCCGTCAACCTGGACGGCACCTTCCTGACCTGCCACTACGGCTACAAGCCGATGCGGGAGGCGGGCTACGGCCGGATCGTCAACATCGCCTCCAACGTCATCCTCGCGGGAACGCCCAACCTGGCTCACTACGTCGCCTCGAAGGGCGGCATATTCGCCTTCACGCGGGCGCTCGCCCGCGAGATCGGCCAGTACGGCATCACCGTCAACTCGGTGGCTCCGGGGCTGACCGAAACCGAGGGCGTCATGGCGAGCCCGCACAAGGAGGCCTTCGACTTCGTGCAGATGCTCCAGTGCATCCCGCGCCGCGGCGTCGCCGCCGACATCGCCCCCGCCGTGGCTTTCCTCGCCTCCGAAGAGGCGGGCTGGGTAACCGGGCAGATGCTCGTGGCCGACGCGGGCATGTCCCACAACTGAGATGGCGAGCTTCGAAGTCGCACGTGCCGGCGCGATCCTCGCCGTCTCCGACTTCGAGCGGTCACTCGCCTTCTACCGGGACACGCTCGGACTCGAGGTCGAGGCCCTGTACGACGAGCCGCCTTACGCGACGCTCGTCTCGGCCGGTGCACGGCTCTCACTCGCCGAGCAGGGCCATCCGGCGGAGGACCGTCCTGGAGTGACGATGACGGCGCCCGATGACGCATCGAGGGCCAACGTCGTGATCGTGCTCGAGGTGGAGGACGCGTGGACGGTGTACCGAGAGCTCGGAGGCACGGGCACCCGGTTCCTCGCCGAGCCCTACGAGCCGCCCTGGGGCGGCTGCCGCTTCTTCTGCGTCGATCCCGACGGCTACCTCGTCGAGATCGAGCAGCCGACATGAAGGCCGTCATCCTGCGCGGGCCGGGAGACGTCCGCCTCGAGGAGGTTTCGGATCCCGTCCTGCAGGTGGAGACGGATGCGATCGTCCGCGTCGACGCCGCTGCCATCTGCGGCGCCGACCTCTTCCCGCTGCACGGGCTGACCCCCGGCTTCGAGTACGGGACCATTCTCGGCCACGAGTTCGCGGGGATCGTCGTGGAGGTGGGATCCGCCGTCACCTCGGTACGCCCGGGCCAGCGCGTCGTGAACATGAGCCTGGTGGCGGACGGGACGTGTGCGGCCTGCCGCGCCGGCCGCGTGACGCAGTGCTCCGGGCGGGCGCTCTTCGGCTACTCCGGCGTCTATCCACGTCTCGACGGGGCCCAGGCCGACTTCGTGCGCGTCCCGCACGCCGACACTGTGCTCTCCCCGCTCCCCGACTCGGTGTCCGACGACGCGGCCGTCTTCCTCGCCGACAACCTGCCGACCGCGTACGACGCCGTCGTCCGCGGCGAGGTAAAGCGCGGCGACCTCGTCTGCGTCGTGGGCCTGGGCGCCGTCGGGCTGATGGCCGTCATGGTCGCGCTCGACGGCGGCGCGACCGTCTTCGCAACAGACGGAGTCGAGCAACGGAGAGAGCTCGCCGCGAGCCTGGGAGCGCGGGTTTTCGAACCGGGCGAGGTTGGCCAGGCCGTCGCCGGGGCGACCGACGGGCTGGGAGCCGACGTCGTAGTCGAGGCAGCGGGGACGCCGGGAGCACTCGACGCAGCCCTACAGCTCGCCCGCGGCCGCGGCGTCGTCTCGGTCGTCGGAGCGCACTTCGAGCCCGACTACCCTCTGAACAACGGCCTCATGTTCGAGCGCGAGCTGACCTTGCGCTTCTCCATCGGCGACTCGTTGGCCCATCGGAAGCGCCTCATCTCGATGATCTCCGAGGGGCGGCTCGATCCCGCGGCGGTCGTCACGCACCGGATGGCGCTGGACGATGCCGTGGAGGCGTACCGGCTCTTCGACAGCCGGGAGGCGACTAAGGTCGTCATGACCCCGTGAGGTTCAGCGCGCTCCTGCTCGCGCTGGCATTGCTGCTCCTCCTGGCCGCGTGCGGTAGTTCGCATACGACCTCCGCTAGCGCGAAGGCTGCCGCGGTCAGGGCTGCGCTCGAGACTCGGCTCCTGGGAAAGAAGCTCTCCTACCGCTGGATCGTCTGCGTGCGAACGAAAAGGTCGTTCGCCGGAAGCCCGATCTTTCGCTGCAACGTTAACTTCGGCGAGCCGCACATCGTCCGCTACTGCGCGACGCTGGAGGCCGGGCAATTCGTCACGAACCGCGAGCAGCCAGAGATGCGGTGCGGGCGCGACGCATCCTCGTAGCGTCAGTGGAATAGGAGCCTCCACTCGCTGATGGCGCCCATCAGCGCCATCATGCCATCAGCCAATCGCACGCGATCCAAATCCCAGCCTCGAAACGTAAGCCGTCGCTTACCATCAGCCGTTGCCATCAGCGATTCGCTCCGCGTGCTCGTGCTGACGGCGCCCGTCAGCGCGTGCGACGTCCACTCACACGTCGGTGACTAGTCTTCAGCTCGAGCGCGCCCCCCCGGCCGAGGTCTCTGTCGCAGTTCCAACAGACTGCGACCCGGCTCGCCGTGTGAGACCGCACGCAACGAACATGGAGTCCACGTACGGTCCGAGAGCGGTGCGGCGCAGCGGGTGGTCGACACGCCCCTCG
>Ga0326597_10005112_pt1 | contig 18315 bp, 14 predicted proteins | sample RVTome_12_FD_203789 | JGI IMG/M metagenome (GOLD analysis project Ga0326597, IMG submission 203789) | Soil microbial communities from uranium-contaminated site in the Upper Colorado River Basin, Wyoming, United States - RVT100D185 | ecosystem: Environmental > Terrestrial > Soil > Contaminated >... | reverse complement strand
GGCCGGAGCTGGTACCTCGAGGACCTCGGGAGCACGAATGGGTCGTACATCAACGGCCGCCGGGTCGATGGTGTGGCGCCGATGGGATTCGGAGACGAGCTGCAGATCGGCCAGGTCCGGATGCGCCTTGAGCGGGCGGTCGGATGACCTCGGACGCGACCCGCGCGATCCGCGCGCCGACGCTCCCGCGCGTACTCGGGCCGATCCGCCCGCGACCTCGCTGGCGGGAACTGCGCCTCCTCGCGCTGGTCGCGACCGCGCTTGCGATCGGAAGCGTGTCCCTGGGCGCGACGGTCAGCGGGTCCCTCTGGCCCTACGACGCCCAGGGTCTGGCGATCTACCTCGGGGCGCTCCTTGTGGCGCACGTGGCCCAGGTCCTGGCCGGGCGACGGACCGACCAGGTCCTCCTGCCGACCGTCGCGATGCTCGGCGGCATCTCGCTGCTCCTCATGCAGCGACTGCCCCAGGACCTCGTCACGCAGACGTTCTTCGGCGCGACATTCGGGCTAGCCGAGGTGCAGCTCATCTGGCTGCTGTGCGGCCTGGCGGTGGCGACGACGCTCGGGATCGTCGTCCGCTCCGATAGCTGGCTGCGCCGCTACAAGTACACGTGGGCGGCTGCCGGCGTCGGATTGCTGCTCCTGACGTTCGTGTTCGGGACGGAGATCAACGGCCAGCGCCTGACGCTGCAGATCGGTCCGTTCAGCGGCCAGCCGACGGAGCTCCTGAAGGTCATCCTCGTCGTCTTCCTGGCTGGCTACCTGTCGGAGAACCGGGCGCTCATCGTCGAGCAGGACACGCGCTTGGGGCCCCTCCGCCTTCCGCCCCTGCCGTACCTCGCCCCGATGGTCGCGATGTGGGCCATCGCCCTCGGCATCGTGGTCGTCCAGCGCGACCTTGGGGCGGCGCTGCTGTTCTTCGGGGTCTTCCTTGCGATGCTCTATGTCGCGACCGGCCGGATCAGCCTGGTCGTCATCGGCCTCGTCCTGTTCCTGCTCGGAAGCGCCCTGATGGCCACGCTGTTCGACCACCTTCGGACCCGGGTCGACATCTGGCTGGACCCGTTCGCCGATCCCCTGGGGGCGGGCTACCAGATCGTCCAGGCGCTCCACGCCTTCGCGCGCGGCGGCCTGCTCGGGGTCGGCCTTGGGGCGGGCCTGCCAGAGGTCGCCGGTCGCCCGCCGATCCCGGAGGTCCACACGGACTTCCCGCTGGCGGCGCTCGGCGAGGAGCTCGGCATCGTCGGCGTCGTCGCGATCCTGGGGCTCTACCTCGTCGTCGTCGAGCGCGGCCTGCGCATCGGTGCGGCCGCTGCCGACGACTTCCGGTCGCTGCTGGCGGTCGGGCTGGCGCTGGTCATCGGCATCCAGGCGTTCATCATCGCTGCCGGGAATCTGAAGGTCCTGCCACTGACCGGCGTGACACTCCCGTTCATCAGCTACGGCGGCTCGTCGCTGCTCGCCAATGCCCTCGTCGTCGGACTCCTGCTCGCGCTGTCCGACAAGGGCGTCGAACCGCCGCCGCCACCGCGTGCCGGCTCGCGCTGGCGGCACATCGGTCGACGGGCCGCCGCATGATGCTCGGCTCGGGCGCGGCGCGTCGACCCCTCGGGCGGACCACGATCCACGTCGCCGTGGTCATGTCGCTGGCCTTCGCGCTGCTGGCCGGAGCGGCGGGCTACTGGGGCGTCGTGCGCGCCCCGGAACTCGTCCGCTCGCCGAACGACGCGGCGCTCATCGCCGCCTCCCGGACGGTTCCGCGAGGCCTCATCAGGGATCGGACCGGGAGGATCCTCGCCAACAACAAGAAGGACGCCAATGGCGAGTACTACCGGGTCTATGCCGGGCGGGCGTTCAGCCAGGTCGTCGGCTATGCCTCGAGCATCTACGGTCGGGCCGGCCTCGAGCGGGCATACGACGCCGAGCTGGCCGGTCTGGCCGGCGACCCGCTGACCGATGCGTTCGCCAAGTTCGGGGCTGAGCGCTACGACCCCAAGGATCTTGCCCTGTCGCTGTCCTACGACCTCCAGCGGGCCGCGGTCGCAGCACTCGGGAAGCGACGCGGAGCCGTCGTCATGCTCGACCCGAGGACCGGTGAGATCCTGGCCCTCGCATCGACACCGACCTACGATGCCTCGGCGGTCGCCGATCCGAGGACGGCGCGCGCCACGTTCGAGGCGCTCCTGGCGGACCCGACGCAGCCGCTCCTCCCGCGCGCGACACTCGGCCGCTACGTGCCGGGATCCGTGTTCAAGGTCGTGACCGCGGTGGCCGGTCTCGGTTCGGGTGCGATCGCGCCCGGGACGACATTCGGGGAGCAGCCCGGCGCGGAGAAGACCGGCCTGCTCGTGGATGGCTTCCGGGTCCGGGACGGTCATCATCCGGCGACCGGCACGGTCGCGCTCGACCTCGTCGGCGCGACCGAGGTGTCGTGCAACATCTATTACGCGCTGACCGGCCTCGAGACCGGTGGCGCCGACCTCGTCGCCTATGCCAGGCGGATGGGCTTCGGGTCGCCGCTCCCGTTCGACCTCCCGACCGCCGCATCGCAGGTGAACGACGGCGACGGGTCCGAGCCGGGCGGCTTCGCCGACGACGTGGAGCTGGCCAACGCATCGTATGGGCAGGCGGAGACCTACGTGACGCCGCTCCAGATGGCACTCGTGGCGGCGACCGTGGCGAATGACGGCGAACTCATGCGGCCGCGGCTCGTGACGTCGATGACCGGTGCCCGCAGCGGAACCAGGACGATCGAGGTCCGGGCGATGGGTCGTGTCATCTCCGCGACCGACGCCCACGCCATCAACGCCGCGATGGTCCGGGCGGTCGAGGGACCACTCGGGCGGGAGTTCACTTCAGGCGCGAAGGTCAAGGGCGTCACCACGGCCGGCAAGTCCGGCACGGCCGAGTTGGGTGGCACCGGCGAGCCACACTCGTGGTTCATCGGCTTCGCGCCGGCCGAGGATCCGCAGATCGTCATCGCCGTGCTGGTCGAGCAGGCCGGGCGCGGCGGCGAGGTCGCGGCCCCGATCGCGGGGGATCTCATGACGCTCTATCTGAAGGGTGCGTCGTGACCGATCCGGGCGTGTCCCAGCGCGAACCCGACGAGTCCCCACGCGAGCCACGCCCGATCATCGAGCGGCTCGGCCTCGCGGCCGTCGCGCTCGTCCTGGCCATCCTGTTCGGTGGGGTCGCCGCCGCGTCGTGGATCGGTGGCGAGCCGTTCCTCGCGGTCATGGCCGGAGTCGGTTGCGCGATGACCGTGTGGGTCGGCGTCGTGACCCTCATCCGGGGCTGAGGACGCCGTTGCGGGCGTGGGCCGGCGAGGATGGGACGATCGGCTGGTCCGCCGCCGTCCGACCGGGCAGCGCGTGAACCATTTCGGCGCTCTGGGCGTACTATCTGACACCTGACACATGGCCCGGCGGTCAGTCGTCACCGACAACGACTTTGTCCCGACCCCCGGCGTCACCCCGACAACGCCCGATCCCTGAGAGAGGCCGATGACCAAGATCCAGGAAACCGGCGATCGAGTCCTCGCCAACGTCGAACGCGTCATCGTCGGCAAGCACCACGAGGTGCGCCTGGCCCTGGTGGCCCTGCTGTGCCGCGGCCATCTCCTCATCGAGGACGTCCCTGGGACGGGCAAGACCGTCCTCGCCAAGGCGATCGCCCGGAGCCTTGGCAGTTCGTTCCGGCGGATCCAGTTCACGCCGGACCTCCTGCCGTCGGACGTCTCGGGTCTGTCGATCTACAACCAGAAGACGCAGGAGTTCGAGTTCCGGCCCGGGCCGATCTTCAGCCAGATCGTCCTCGCCGACGAGATCAACCGCGCGACGCCCAAGACCCAGTCGGCGCTGCTCGAGTGCATGGAGGAGCGGCAGGCGACGATCGACGGCACGACCTACGCGATGCCGGATCCGTTCCTCGTCATCGCCACGCAGAACCCGATCGAGTACGAGGGCACGTTCGCCCTGCCCGAGGCCCAGCTCGACCGCTTCATGCTGCGCCTGCGGCTGGGGTATCCACAGCCGATCGAGGAGATCGTCATCCTCGACGAGCAGAAGCGGGCGCACCCGATCGATGCCCTCGAGGAGGTCCTGACCGGCGACGACCTGCGCGAGATGCAGGCTGCGGTCCGCGAGATCTACGTCGATTCGACCGTGTCGGACTATATCGTCCGGCTGGTGAACGGCACGCGGAACCATCCGGACGTCTACCTCGGCGCGTCGCCGCGCGGGTCGATCGCGCTGTATCGGGCTGGTCAGGCCCTGGCCGGGCTGCTCGGGCGCGACTACGTCATCCCCGATGACGTCAAGGCCCTGGCCGAACCGGGCCTTGCGCACCGGCTGATCATCAAGACGAGCTCGTCCATCCACGACGTCCAGGCGGGCCAGGTCGTCCGCGAGCTGATCGAGACCACCCCGATCGAGGGCATCCGGCCGATGGGCGGTGGCCCGACCGAGCTGCGCAAGGGCTCCCGTGGCTCATCGACGGCCACGACCGCATAGCCGACCGATCGGTCGCCGACGAGACGTGAGCGAGCCGTGATCCGCAAGCTCGAGCTTGTCATCGTCGGCCTCGTCCTCGTCGTCGCGGCGTTCTCGACCGGCGAAGCGTTCCTGTTCTACCTGCTCTATCTCGCGATCCTTGTCATCGGGGGTTCGTACGTCCTCGTCCGCCTGGGCCTGACGGACCTTGAGGCCGGATACGCGGTCAGCCAGCTCCATGGACACGTGGGCGATCGGATGCGGGTGACGTACACGCTCCGCAACGGCAGTCGCGTGCCGAAGCCGTGGCTCGAGATCCACAACCCGACGACACTGCCCGGCGGACTGCCGGGGAGGGCCATCACCCTGCGCGGTCGGAGTGAGCGCTCGTGGCTCATCCGCGCCCCGCTGTCGCGCCGCGGCCATTTCCGGATCGAGCCGCTGCACATCCGGACCGGAGACCCGTTCGGCTTCTTCGAGGCCTCGGCGACGGTCGGCCAGGGGATCTCCGTCGTCGTCTATCCGCGGCTGGAGCCGCTGCCACGCTGGCGTCTGCCGGCCGCCGCCCTCGAGGGCAGCCATGCCTCACCGGTGCGAACGCTCCAGACGACACCGCTGGCGAGCACGGTGCGGCCATATGCCCCGGGCGACGCGATGAACCGGATCCACTGGAAGACGACCGCGCGACACGGCGAGATCCAGGTCAAGGAGTTCGACCTCGAGCAGACCGCCGACGCCTGGATCGTCCTGGACCTCCAGCGCAGCGTCCAGGCGGGTCGTGGCGACGAGTCGACCGTCGAGGCCGCCATCCGTGCCGCGGCGTCGATCGCCGACAAGGCGCTCCAGGAGAACCGGGCGGTCGGGCTGACGGTCAACGTCGGGCGGACCACGTTCCTCCCGCCGGACCGGGGCGGACGCCAGCACCTCAAGGTCATGCAGCTCCTCGCCGCGGTCGAGGCCGACGGCAGCGCCCCGCTGGTCGAGACGGTCATCTCGACGGTCGGACGACTTCGCCGCGGCATGACCGCGGTGATCATCACGCCGTCGCTCGACCCGTCCTGGGTGCGGCCGCTCGCCTCGCTGCGGTCGCGGGGGGTCGCCTGCGTCGTCGTGACCCTCGATGCGGCCGCCTATGACCGACTCGCCCAGGAGACCCGGACGGCGACGACCGGCGAGACCGCCGACCACGATCCGGAGGCCGACGAGCTCGCTGCCAAGCGCGCGCGAGCCCTTCGCCACGCGTTGGCGGAGTACGAGCTGCGGTCGTTCGTCATCACCCCCGGCCGCCCACTCGGCGAGATCCTGGCCCGATGAAGCGCCGCATCCCGCTCGCACCGCAGGAGGGCTGGCTGACGCTCGGTCTCGTGCTGCTGATCTGCCTGACGCTGGCATGGTCGGTCGACGGCGTGCGCTGGGTCCTCGGGCGCGACGAGTATCTCGACTTCCTCGTGCTGGCCGCGACCGGCGGGGTGCTGGCGGGGTTCATCGGCGCCAAGGTCGGCTGGGGCCGCTGGTTGACGTTCCTGATCGGGAGCATCTTCGCGGCGCTCATCGTGCCGCTGCTGACCGGGCTGCTGCAGTATCCGGACGGAGCGTCGCTGCACGACCTGTACGAGACGACCGCTGGGGCCAGCGTGGCGGCCTACATCGACATCGTGGTCCTCGGCAAGGTCGTGACCGCGCAGTACCTCCACCACGTCATGAGCATCGGGCTGCTGATCTGGGGCACATCGATGTTCGCGTCGTTCGCCGTCTTCGGGCATCACCGCTCGCTCAACGCCGTCGTCGTCGTCGGGGTGGTGCTCGTCGGGAACATGGCGTTCACCCGTGAGAACCAGCTGTCCCTGCTCGTCCTGTTCAGCCTGGCAGCGCTCTTCCTGCTCATCCGCGCCCACGTGTACGACGAGCAGTCGGAGTGGCTGCGCCGCCGCATCGGCGACCCGGCGTCGATCTCGACCGTCTACCTGCGCGGGGGGACGACCTTCATCGCCATCACCGTCGCCGCGTCGTTCCTGTTGACCCAGACCGCGTCATCCGCGCCGCTGGCAGGCGCGTGGGGCGGCATCGGGGACGGGCTGATCGGCATCTCGCGTGCGGTCTCGAGGTACCTCCCGACGGGTGGCTCGACCCGATCGATCGGGGTCACGTTCGGTTCCGGCTCCGTGGTCAAGCAGGTCTGGGAAAGCGACCCGTCCCCGGCCTTCACGGTCACCCGCGATCCGACGGACAAGCGCGACTACTACTGGCGGGCGATCACGTCCGACTTCATCGATCTCACGAGCTGGAGCCAGAGCCGGCCGACGCAGGTCGACCGTCCGGCAGGCACCTCCGTGTTCGATCAGCTGGCTGACGACGTCGATGAGACCGGCCGCCACAGCGTCACCGTCACCGTGACGCCCGACGGGTTCCGCGACGCGCTGATCCTGTCGCCGGAGACCCCGGTCAAGGTGAACCAGGACGTCAGGCTCGAGTACGTGGGCCAAGGCGGCTATTTCGCCAGGCTGGATCGGGGTGGCGGGACAGGGCTGTACACGGTCACGGCCCTTGTCTCGGAACGCGGTGACGAGCCCGGGCAGGTGAACACGACGGCCCTCCGGGCGACGGACACGGACTATCCGCAGGACATCGACGATCTGTATACCCAGACGGTGCCCGGCTCGCTTGGCAAGAACGCGTTGTTGCTCAGGGACAAGGTCAGGAACGAGGCATTCTCCAGCGCGCCGGTCGACCTCGCCAACGAGCTCTACGACGAGCTCCGCTCGAGCGCCTACTTCTACACGACCGACGTGCGGGATCTACCGTGCGGGGGCCTCTCCTCCGTCGAGTGCTTCGCCACCTACAAGCGCGGGTTCTGCCAGTACTACGCGATCACGATGGCGGTCATCCTGCGCGATCTTGGCGTGCCGACCCGCATCGCCGAGGGGTTCCTGCCCGGCTCCCGGGAAGGATCGCCGGCCACCGAGCTGGTCCGCAACAGCAATGCCCACGCCTGGGTGGAGGTCTACTTCAACGAGTTCGGCTGGGTCGCGTACGACCCGACGGGTGCGGGCCTGCCGACGCAGATCGGACCGATGCCGTCCGGGCGCCCGGTGGCGGCGTCGCCCTCGGCGAGCGGGTCGGCCCGGCCCGCCGCGAGTCGCCGCGACCCGCGGGAGCTCGGGGAACTGGATCCAGGCGGGACAGGAGCGGCCGGTGGGCTTGGCCCCGGCGGCGTCGCCGGGCCGCTCATCGCGGTGACGGTCCTGCTCCTGCTCGTGGTCGGCGGGCTCGCGCTCGCGGTGTGGCAGCGGGGACCGCGCGGTGCGACGACGGCCGACGGGGCCTACGGGATGGTCACCCGGACCGCGTCGCGGTTCGGGTTCGGCCCGCGGCCGACGCAGACCGTGTACGAGTTCGCCGGGGCCCTCGGCGACGTGCTGCCAGATGTTCGCCCGGAACTCGAGACAGTGGCACGCGCGAAGGTCGAATCCGTGTACGCCCGGCAGATCCTCGGCGAGGAGCGGCTCGAGAGCCTGCGGGTCGCCCAGCGCCGGCTGCGGGTCGGCCTGCTCCGCCTGCTGTTCCGCCGCCGGCAACGCCGCCGCCGGCGATAGGGGCGGTCCTACAGCGCCCCGCCGCTCGCACGCTCGTCGAGCGCCGCGACGGCACGCGCGTCAGCGAGCCCGGCCAGGTGGGCCGTCAGGTTGTGGGCGCGCAGGACCGGGCGCCCGGCACGGACCTCGAGGACGGAGACCGCGCAGAGGTCCATCGACCACATCCAGAATCGGTCGAGCGGCAGGTCGAAGAGGGTCAGGAGCGTGACCTTGAAGACGCCGTCGTGCCCGACCACGATGGACCACGGGTGGTCGGGATGTGGATCGGCGTAGCCGGCGACCTGTGGTCGGTCGTGGGTCCCCGGCGGCCGGCCATCGGCGAGACGACCGAGGATCGTCGCCAGCGCGGGCCGGACCCGGGCCTGCATCTCGGGGAGCGATTCACCGTCGGGTGCCCAGGCCTCGAGCGGGGTCCGTCGCCAGGCCGCGAGCTGCGGGCCGTAGCGCTCCGCGATCTCGGTCCGGTGGAGGCCCTGCCAGGCGCCCTGGTGCATCTCGAGGAACCCCGCGTCCGGCCGTCGAGTGACCCGTCGTCCGGCGCCGCGCTGCGCGGCCTCGATCGCCAGCGCGGTCTGTGTCGTCCGCTCGAGTGGTGAGTGGACCAGCTCGAGCGGGTCGCCGTCGGGGACCGGGAGCGCCGGCGGATCGTGCGGTCTCGCCAGCCGATCCGCGACGAGCCCGGCCTGGCGCAGGCCGATCGGCGACAGCGGTGTCTCGGCCTGGCCCTGGAAGCGGCCCTCGGCGATGAACGTCGACTCGCCGTGGCGGACCAGGACGAGCGTGGCGTCAAGGCCGTCGGGGATGAGTCGGGCCGCGTCGCTGGTCAGCGCCCGCCCCCCAGCCGGATGGTCCACAGGTCGCGGACCGCCTCCTGGCGGCGGATGGCCTCCGACACGGACTCGGGCACCTCGTCGTCGAGGGCCAGGATCATGAACGCGTCCTCGCGCGGACGGGTCCGGGCGAGGTGCATCGCACTGATGTTGATATCCGCCTCGCCGAGCATGAGCCCGACGCGCCCGACGGTTCCCGGGCGGTCCATGTGGCGGGTGATGAGCATGTTGTCGGCCGGAGCCATGTCGAGTCGGTGCTCGTCGAGGCGGGTGATCCGCGGCTCGCCCCCGGCGACCGTGCCGGCCACGACGGTCGTCCCCCGGCCGGTCTCGCCGGACAGGGTCAGGAGTGCGGCGAACGCGCCGGCGTCGGGGGTCTTGCGCTCGATGACGGTGATGCCCCGCGCCTTGGCGAGCGTGCTCGCGTTGACGAGGTTGACCCGCTCGGTCGTCGAGGTCTCAAGCAGGCCGCGCAGGACCGCCGCGGTCAGGGGTGTCCCGTCGTGCTCGGCCAGCTCCCCGGCGATCTCGAGCGTGAGGGTGTGCACGCCGCCGCGTGAGAACTGGGCGAAGAACCGCCCAAGGATCTCCGCCAGGGGCAGGTACGGGGCGATCGCCCGCGCGGTCTCCGGCGTGAGCAGCGGGGCGTTGACCGCGTAGCGGGCGCTCCGGCCGTCGAGGACGTCGAGGACCTGTGCCGCCACCTCTTCCGAGACGAGGACCTGCGCCTCCGCCGTCGACGCGCCGAGGTGCGGGGTCAGCAGGGTGTTCGGCGCGTCGAGGAGTGGCGAGCCGGTCGGCGGCTCGTGCTCGAAGACATCGACCCCGGCGCCCGCGAGATGCCCGGACTGGAGGGCCTCGGCGACGGCCGCCTCGTCGACGACACCGCCACGGGCCACATTGAGGACGATCGCCCCGGGCTTCATCTTCGCGATCGCCTCGTGTCCGATGAGCCCGCGCGTCGCACGCGTCAGCGGGACGTGGACGGTCACGACGTCCGCCCGGGCGAGCATCTCGTCGAACTCGACGAGCTCGACGCCGTGGTTGGCGGCAGCTTCTTCGCTGATGAACGGATCGACGCCGAGGACCGTCATCTCCATCGCCCGGGCGCGCACCGCGACGGCCTGGCCGATCTTGCCCAGACCGACGATCCCGAGCGTCCGGTTGCGCAGCTCGAGCCCGGTGAACTGGGCCCGCTTCCACTCACCGCGCCGGACCGAGGCGTCGGCCGGGGCGGTCCGCCGGGCGAGGCCGTAGAGCAGCGCGAGGGTGTGCTCGGCGGCCGCGATCGTGTTGCCGGTCGGCGCGTTGACGACGACGATCCCGGCCCGGGTCGCCGCCTCGAGGTCGACGTTGTCCACGCCGACGCCCGCCCGTCCGATGACGACCAGGCGCGGCGCGGCCGCGATGAGCTCGGCGTCGACCTGCACCTGGCTGCGGACCACGAGGGCGTCGTACTCGGGCAGGATCGCGCACAGCTCGTCGCGGGTCAGGCCCGGCCGTTCATCGACCTCGTGACGGGCACGCAGGAGCTCGACGCCTTGCTGGGCGACCCGCTCCGCGATGAGGACCCTCATGCACCAGCCCTGGCGGTCGTGGGGGAGACGACCCCGAACGACTCGAGCGCGGCGACCTGGGCCGCGGCGACGGCCGCCCCGGGGCGGACCGGTCGCCCGGCACCGATCGAGGCCGTCTCGAGGGTGCTCAGCGCGCCCAGGATCTCCTCGAGCGTGACCGACCCGAGGTGGCCGAGCCGGAAGATCCTGCCCGTCAGCTTGCCCTGGCCGCCGGCCAGCACGACGCCCCGGCGCCTGACCTCGCCGTTGAACGCCTTCCAGTCGAGGTCCTCGGGAACGAGCGCCGACGTGACCGTCGTCGATGCGACGGCGGGATCGGCGAAGAGCTCGAAGCCGAGCGCGGTGAGGCCGGCACGAGCTGCCGCCGCACAGGCCTCATGACGGGCAAAGATGCTCGGGAGTCCCTCGGCCGCCATCAGCCGGAGGCCTTCATCCACCTGGTAGACGACCGCGATGGCCGGGGTCCAGGGGGTCTGGCCGTTGGCGTGGCTGTCACGGTGGGCCCGCAGATCCAGGTAGAAGCGCGGCATGGTAGCCGTCTCCATCGCCGCCCAGGCTCGCCCAGAGGCGGCGATCATGGCCAGCCCGGGGGCAGCCATCCACGCCTTCTGGGAGCCGGTCACGACGACGTCCACGCCCCATGCATCCATCTCGAATGGGACGGCGCCGAGGGCCGAGACGCTGTCGACCAGGATCAGGGCGTCGGCGGTCTCCTCGCGGATGGCCGCCGCCAGCGGTCCGATCGGGTTCATCACGCCGGTCGATGTCTCGTTGTGGGTCAGCAGGACGGCCTTCGCGCCGGGCGTGGCGCGCAGGACTTCGCGCACCTCGTCCGTCGCGGCCGCGTAGCCCCACTCCGCCTCGACCTTGGTGACGTCTGCGCCATAGGCCGTGGCGATCCTGGCGAACCGATCGCCGAACGATCCGATGGACACGCCGACGACGCGGTCGCCAGGGGAGAGGGTATTGACCACGGCGGCCTCCAGCCCGCCCGTCCCCGCGGCTGTGATCATCGTGATGTCAGCGGTGGTGCCGAAGTACGGCTGCATGCCGGTCAGGATCCGGCCGAGCATCTCCGCGAACTCGGGTCCGCGGTGGTTGATCATCTGGCGCCCACCGGCCTCGCGGACCGTCGGCGGGAGGGCCGTCGGGCCGGGGATGCGCAGATTGGGCTCGAAGCGGTCCACGGCGGGTCTCCTGGGTGATGGACGGTCGTCGTCGCGGGATCGGCGGATCCGGCCGGCGAGCCTGCGCCGGCATCTGGCATATGCTCTCACGTCCAGCCGTGTGGCCGCCGAACCGGCCCGGGTGGGGATGGTCACCGCCGTTACGGCGACCATCCCCGATCCGTCATCTGTGAGCACACGATGGGACCAGGAGATGCATCGACCGTGTCCGACACGCCGCTGACCGCCGCACCGCCCCGTCGGCTGAGGTGGCGCCGCGTCGTCGTGGCGGCCGTCGCCCTCGGACTCGTCGCGGTCGTCGTCACGGGCATCGCGATCTCGACCGACACGCTGGGGGCGGGCAGCCTGTTCGAGCGGGCCGTCGCCAGGGTCGACCGCTTCCTGGCCGGGCCCGTCCCCGATCGTCCGGCGCCAGGGACGATCCTGGTCACGACCCCCGACGAGACGGATGAGCCCGTTCCGACCGCTACCCCGGGCACGTCGGCCACTCCGTCGGTGTCGCCCGACCCCACCGGCTCGGGCCCGATCCCGACCCCGGTCCGGACGCCCTCCGCGACGCCCCAGCCGACCCCGGCCCGCGTCCGGGTCGACGTCGACATCGTCAAAGACCACGATGCCGTCTTCGCCCACGAGCAGAAGGACACCTGGTGCGCATCGGCCGGCGTCCAGATGGTGCTCGCGATCCTGGGTCGCGGCAACACCTCGAACGCCTTCCAGCGCGAACTGCAGAGCCGGGTTCGCGAGTGGGAGAGCTATCGCGACAGCCACAACGGCGATTGGGGTCCGTCGGCGATGGCGCTGGCGCTCGACGACTACGGCGCGAAGGGTTACGAGGTCCGCGCCTACAAGACGCGTCAGGGGGCCCTGCGCGATGCGGCCAAGGCGATCGAGAAGACTCGCTCGCCGGTCATCCTGCTTGCCTGGCAGGGCGCGCACACGTGGGTGATGACCGGCTTCCGCGCCGATGCCGATCCCGCCATCTTCTCGAACGCGAAGATCAGCGGCGCCTACATCCTGGACCCGTGGTACCCGGACGTCTCGAGCATCTGGGGCCGATCCGACCCGCCCGGGACGTTCCAGGACAACGCAGAGATGATCCGCAACTATCTGCCCTGGAAGCGGCCCGAGGGCAGGTACCCCGAGCGCGACGGCCTGTTCATCTCGGTCGTCCCGACCGTCAGGGCGAGCGCGTCGCGCTGAGGCCGATCCGTCGGACGCGCGCGGCCAGGAAGGCCGCCAGGAGTATGTCCTTCGCGATCACGCCGGCGGCATAGCCGAGCGGGATGGCCAGGAGGTCGAGCGACGCCACGAGCGCCTGCGTGACGATCACGACGACCGCGAGCCCGGTGAACGAGGCGACGACCTGGCGAAGCGTGTCGTGGGTGGCGTACAACCCGCGCGAGAGCGGGTAGGCGAGGGCGTCGAACGGGATCGACAACGCGAACGCGGCCACCACGGCCGACGTTCGTGCGACGTCATCCGGTCCGAACTTCCCGCCACCGAGGAGGACCTCGACGAGCGTCCCCGACAACACGAACAGCCCGATCGCGGCGACCGTCGTGAGCAGCGCGATCGTGATGACATTGCGCACGAGGACCGCGCGGAAGGCGGCTCCATCGAGGTCGGCGAAGGCCGCCGACAGGACCGGGAAGACCGCCAGCGAGAACGACACGCCGATGAGGCTGACCGGCAGGACCTGGTAGTCGAGGCCGAAGTTGAGCGACGTGATGCTGCCCGCCCCGAGCCCGGCCGCGACGACCGTGAAGTAGGTGATCGTCAACGGTTCGATGGGGACCGACGCCATCCGCGGCAGCATCAGCCGGATGAACTCGCGGAAGGCCGCCGTCCGGACCGCGAACGCGGGTCGGATGCGGAACGTCGTGCGGGTCGTGCCGATCGCCCGGATCGCGAGATGCGCCGCCGCGCCCGCGACCGCGCCCCAGGCCGACGCCGCGACCCCGAACGCGCCGGCGAACAGGACGGTGCCGACGATGATCCCGGTCGTGTAGAGGATCGGTGCCAGGGCGTAGAACACGAACCGGCGGTTGGCGACGAGGATCTCGCCGAGCGCCATCGATGCCGCGAACAGGATCTGGGCGACACAGTTGATCCGGAGGAGCTGGACGTACAGGTCGCGCGTCGCCTGGTCGAACCCGCCGCCGACCACCTGGCCGAGCCACGGTGCGAAGAGGAAGATGGCGGTGCTGGCGATCGCCATGACGCCGGTCGCCCCGGTCAGCACGGTCCGCCCGAAGTCGTTCGCCGGCTTGTCGTCGCTCGCGTCGTGGCGGAGGCTGCTGAAGATCGGGACGAACGGTGCCGTCAAGCCGGCCGCCACGAGGACGTCGAGGGCGATCTCCGGGATCCGGAAGGCCGCGTTGTAGGCGTCGAGTTCGGCGCCGGCGCCATACGTGTAGGCGAAGGCCCGGTTCCGCACGATACCCATCGCGAAATAGGCAAGCGACAGGACCGACAGGACGATGGCGCCGCGCGGGAACAGCCGGTCGAGCAGCGTCCGTGCGGTCGCGATGGCGGCCGTCATGCCGTCACGCCACGATGCCGCGCCGAGCGTCGTTCTTCAGCGGAGAACAAACCACACCGCGGAGTGTGCAACGGGGCCGTCGGCCGCGTCTGGAGCAGGCCGATGCACGCGTGAGGCGGCCGCTCTGGGCGCAGGAAACCACCGATGATCGGCGGTGCGCGTGATCCCAGGCCCTCGACCGTCGGCTCGAAGCCTGAATCCACGATCCCGCGGGGGGATTCGCGCGGTTTGTCCTGCTGGGAAGAACGCGCCGCATCGCGCTCGGCGCTATCGGCCGACGCTACCGGTCGCGGCGGACCTGGAGGCGGCGTCCGCGGATCGTGGCCCCCGCCAGGGCTCGCCCGACATCGTCGGCGACCGCCTCCTGGACGTCGACCAGCGAGAAGGCGTCGTTGATCTGGATCGCCCCGACGACGCTGCCCGGGACGCCCGCCTCGTTGGTGATGGCCCCGACGAGGTCGCCGGGCCGGATCCCGGCTCGCCTCCCACCACCGATGAACAGACGGACCCACGGGCCGCCCGACCCTGGACGGTCGACGCTGACTCCCGTGGGGCCGCCGGGCCGGAACGGTGGCGTCCCGGGCCGAGCGCCGCGCGCCGGGACCGGGCGACCGCCGCGGACGGGCGGCGCGACGACGAGCGGCGGCGACGACAGCTCGATCTCGTCGGCGTCGGCCGTCCCAGAGCCTTCCATGAGGCTCACGGCGGCAAGCGCGATATCGACCAGGTCGAACTCGTCGGTCAGCGGCTCGACGACCCCCCGGAACCGGTCGAAGTCGTCGCCCACGAGCGCCTCGCGGAGTTCGGCCCGCAGGGTCTCCGTCCGGCGCTCGCGCAGGTCGGCCACGGTCGGCAGATTGGCGATCTCGAGCTTCGAACGGGTCGCCGCCTCGATGTTGCGCAGGAGTCGGTGCTCGCGCGGCTCGACCAGGGTGATCGCCACACCCTCGCGGCCGGCACGCCCGGTCCGCCCGATGCGATGCACGTAGGCGTCCGGGTTCGACGGCACGTCGTAATTGACCACGTGCGAGACGTGCTCGATGTCGAGGCCGCGGGCGGCGACGTCCGTGGCGACGAGAACGTCCAGGGAGCCGTCACGGAAGCGGCCCATGATCCGGTCGCGACCCTCCTGCGACAGACCGCCGTGGAGAGCGCCGGCGTCGTGGCCCCGGGCACTCAGCGCCTCCGCGAGGTCGTCCACCTCGCCGCGTGTCCGTCCGAAGACGAGCGCGGAGGTCGGGTCCTCCACGTCGAGGATGCGGCACAGCGCCGCCAGTTTGTCCGTCCGTCGGACGACGTACGCGGTCTGCCGGACCCGCGCGACACCGTCACTCGAGGATCTCTCGGCATGGACCTTGATCCGGGCGGGTTCACGCAGGTGGCGCTTCGCGATCCGGGTGATCGTCGGCGAGATCGTGGCCGAGAAGAGCGCCGTCTGGCGTCCGGCCGGGGTCGCGGCGAGGATCGTCTCGAGGTCGTCCGCGAAGCCCATGTCGAGCATCTCGTCCGCCTCGTCGAGGATGACGACCTTGACGCCATCGAAGCGCAGGCTGCCGCGCTTGAGGTGATCGACCGCCCGACCGGGCGTCGCGACGACGATGTCGACGCCGCGCCGAAGGCCGCGCAACTGCTGGCCGATCGGCTGGCCGCCGTAGACCGGCAGGACGCGAGCGCCCATCTCGCGGCCGTACTTCGAGATCGCCTCGGCGACCTGCATCGCCAGCTCGCGGGTCGGGACGAGGACCAGGGCGGAGGTGTTCCCCTCACCGGCCTCCCCGATGGCGATGCGCTGGAGGCTCGGCAGGGCGAAGGCTGCGGTCTTGCCGGTGCCGGTCGGCGCTTCGGCGAGCAGGTCACGCCCGGCGAGGAGCGGTGGGATCGCCTCGCGCTGGATCGAGGTCGGTTCCTCGTACCCGAGCGCCGCGATCGCGCTCAGCAGGCGAGGGTCGAGTTCGAGGGCGGCGAAGCCGTCGGCGACGGGGTCGGTCACGCGCTCCATCGTCGCACTGTCCGGCGTGGTCAGTGCGCTCCGACGATCGGCTCGAGGTCGATCGCCCGGACGCTGCGGGTGCCGCCGGCATCGGTCCGAACGCTGGCGGCCGGGATCACGCCCGCGACGAGACGCTCGATGGTCGCCTCCTCGCCGGCATACAGCCCGGTCCCATTGATCCGGACGCGGGCGCCGACCTTGAGATTCGCCCGCCCGGCGCCGGCTGTCACGTCGATCGCGACGAGGTTCGGGCGGACCATCACCGCATCGGGGCCGGCGCCGGGCCGTGGGGCGCCCTTGGTGTGTGTCTTGGCGACGGGGTAGGTGACCTTGCGGCGCTTCACGCGGCCGACTCGTTGCCGTCGCGGCCTCGACCGAGCGCGCCGCCGAGCGCGGCCGCACCGTTGACCGCGGACCAGGTCGCGACCGCGTCTGCCAGCGCCACCGAACCCGGGCGGACGGCCAGCCGGTCGTCCGCACCGCGGATGCCCGGGCCGAGCTCCGCCAGCTGACCGCGGTAGACGGGCCGGTCGCCGTTCGTGCGCGACGACGTCGGGTAGACGTCGAAGTAGCCGTCGGTGCTCACGACGATGTGCGCCTCAGGCGCAGAGAAGGAGGTGCGAGCCATGGTTGGGATCCGATCTTTCGCGCGCTGCGGACCGACGAGGTGCGAGCCCGGCGCCAGCGAATGCCACCCCACCATCGGGCAGTGGCGGGATTCCGTCAAACGCCGTGGTCGCCGGGGACGTCGGCAGCGTCGCGCTTCTCGGTCTCGGCGAGTTTCTTGCGGCTGACCTCGCGGGTCTTCATGATGCCGTCGCCGGCATGGTGCGAGGCCTCCGGCGCGGGGAAACGCGAACGCGGGGTCCGGCCGGCCGCCTTGGCAGCGGCACGGGCCTCGGCCCGATTCGCCATTCGCGCCGCGATGGTGGACTCATAGCCCTGGTCCGTCGGCAGGTAATAGCGCCGGGCGACGAGGCTGTCGGGCAGGTACTGCTGTTCGATGTCGGCGCCCTCGTAGTCGTGCGAGTATCGGTAGCCGACGCCGATCCCGTGCTGCTTCATCCCGCGGTGTGCGGCGTTCCGGAGATGGAGGGGGACGGGCAGCGCACCACTTGCCTCCACATCCGAGACCGCCGCCCAATAGGCGGAGCCCGCTCGGTTCGACTTCGGCGCTGTTGCGATGTAGGTCGTCGCCTGGGCGAGGGCATATTGCGCTTCTGGCAACCCGATCCAATCGAGCGCCTGGCCCGCGGCCACCGCCACCGAGAGCGCCCGTGGATCGGCGTTCCCGACGTCCTCGGATGCGCTGATGATGAGCCGGCGGGCGATGAACTTGGGGTCCTCGCCGGCGGCGATCATCGCCGCGAGCCAGTAGAGCGCGGCGTCGGGGTCGTTGCCACGGAGGCTCTTGATGAACGCGGAGACCGTGTCGTAATGGCCGTCGCCGGCCCGATCGTAGGCGAGGACACGCTGCTGGGCGGCCGCCTCGACGTCCTCGAGTCGCGGGCTGACGTGGCCGTCGGCGTCGCGAACGTCCTCTGAATCGGCGAGTGCGGTCGCGCCCTCGAGGACGTTGAGTGCCGCCCGGGCATCACCACCGGCGAGCGAGACGAGATGCTCGAAGGCGGCGTCCGAGAGCGCCACGCCGCCAGTCGGGCCGAACGGGCCCGCCAGGCCGCGCGCGGGGTCCGCGATGGCCCGTCGGACGACGCTGGCGACCTCGTCGTCGGTCAGCGGCTCGAGGCGCCAGACGCGCATCCGCGACAGGAGCGCCGCGTTCACCTCGAAATACGGGTTCTCCGTCGTCGCCCCGATGAGCGTGACCGTGCCGTCCTCGACATGCGGCAGCAGCGCGTCCTGCTGCGCCTTGTTGAAGCGGTGGATCTCATCGAGGAAGAGGAGGCTCCGGGTCCCGTGCAGGGCGAGTCGCTCCTGAGCCTCGGCGATCGTCGCGCGGACCTCGACGACGCCCGACATGACGGCCGACAGCGTGGTGAAGTGGGCGCCGATCTCCGCGGCAAGGAGGCGGGCGAGGCTCGTCTTGCCCGTGCCGGGCGGCCCCCACAGCAGCAGCGATGAGAGGTGGCCGCGGGCGACGCTGCGG
>Ga0326597_10005111_pt1 | contig 18316 bp, 15 predicted proteins | sample RVTome_12_FD_203789 | JGI IMG/M metagenome (GOLD analysis project Ga0326597, IMG submission 203789) | Soil microbial communities from uranium-contaminated site in the Upper Colorado River Basin, Wyoming, United States - RVT100D185 | ecosystem: Environmental > Terrestrial > Soil > Contaminated >... | reverse complement strand
TTGTGAGACCGTCAGGGGTATCGTGAATTACGCGTGTAAGGGTTAGGGCCACTATCCTCGTTCCAGCATGCCTTGCTCGGTTAAAGCCAGGTATTCCGGGCCAAGCGCGGCAACGCCGGGGCAGCCGAGCAACGCCAGCACGCGGTCGATTTCCTCGCGAAAAATCGCGATCGCGCGCGCCGCGCCGGCATCCCCTGCGGCTGCAGCGCCGTACAGCGAAGATCGGCCGATCAGCACCGCGTTGGCGCCGAGCGCAAGCGCCTTGACCACGTCGCTGCCGCGCCGGAAACCACTGTCGACCAGCACGGTGATGCGCTTGCCCACTGCCGCGACGACTTGCGGCAGCACGTCGATCGGCGCCAGCGCGCCGTCCATGACGCGGCCGCCGTGGTTGGAAAGAATGACCGCATCAGCGCCGCAGTCGGCGGCGAGCACCGCATCCTGCGGGTGAAGTATGCCTTTGACCATCAGCGTGCGCGGCCACATCCTGCGCAGCACGCGCACATCGTCCCAGGTGAGCGTGTCGTTCAGCTTCAGCGCGCGCCCCATCGGCTGCGCCGTGATCCTGGCCTTCACTTCGGACGGATAGTTCTCGTAGCGCGGCATGCCGGTAGAGAGCACGTAGCGCATCAGCACCCCGGCGAGCCAGCGCGGATGCGTCAGCACGTCGGTCACATTGCGCACGGTGTAGGACATGGGAATCGTGAAGTTGTTGCGAAGGTTGTATTCGCGGTTGGAGAATACCGGGCTGTCCACGGTCACGATCAGCGCTTCGAAGCCGGCGGATTTTGCGCGCTCGGCGATCTGATGCGACAGCGACCGGTCGGCATACATGTAAAGCTGAAACCAGAGCCTGCCGCCCGCCTGCGCGACAACTTTTTCCATTGCGGTCATTGAGGTGGTCGCCAGCGTGAACGGAATGCCGGCTGCCGCGGCCGCGCGCGCCACCGCGATTTCACCCTCGTGCCACATGATTCCGGCGGCCCCGGTAGGCGCGATCGCGATCGGCATCTTCTGCCGCTGGCCGAACAGCGTGATTTCCTGGCTGCGCTGCGAAACATCGACCAGCACGCGCGGTTGCAGCCTGATGCGCTCGAACGCCGCGCGATTGTTGCGCAGTGAGACTTCATCCTCCGCGCCGCGATCGACGAATTCGAATATCCCCTTCGGCAGCCTGCGCCGCGCCATCTCGCGCAGATCGGCGATGTTGTAAGCACCCAGCGTGTCGTCTTTCAATGTTTTCACCCCCATCCCCACCTTCCCCCGTCAAGGGGGAAGGAGTCGCTTTGGTTCGACGTATCTAGATTTTCGGGTACGGGCGATCGGCTACCATCACTTCGACGAGGGCGGGCCTTTGCTTCGTCGCGGCGAGACCTTGCCGCAGCGCCCCTTCGACATTCCTGGGATCGGTGACGCGGATGCCTTCGGCGCCGCAGGCCCGCGCAATTTCGGCGAAGTTGGGGCTCCTGAAAGTGGTGCCGTAGGTGTGGCCGTAGATGTTGGTCTGCTGCATGAAGGTCTGGCCGAAAGCGCCGTTGTTGAGAACGATCATCAGGATGTTCGTCCCGTACTCCGCGGCGGTGGGAAGATCGCCGATGGTCATGAGAAAGGCGCCGTCTCCCGCAAGCGCCACTACGTCGCGCGCGGGGAACTCCATCTTGGCCACGATGGCCGTCGGCAGCGCATAGCTCATGGCGTTCCACACGCCGGATTGCATGAACGACTCGGGGGTGGCAATGCGGCGGAACGTGCGCGCCCACATCTGGCAGTTGCCCACGTCGCTCGCGACCACGGCGTTGTCGTCGAGCACGGCGTTCATGGCGTCCATCAGGATGCCCGGGTGGATGGGCTGGTCGTTCTGGTGCGGTTCGTTCTGCGCCGCGAGGCCGCGGCGCACCGCAGCCTTGCCCTCGGCCATCTGTTTGATGAGTGATTCGTTCCGCGGCCGCTGATAGCTTCCCACGCGTTCCAGCAGCGCAGAGAGGAAGAGCTGGGGGTCCGCCACGCGCTGGTTGTCCCCGTGGTAGCGGGATTCCGCGACATCGTCGAAGCCGATGAGGATAAGTTTTTCCTCGGTAACCCGCTCAGTGAGCTCGGTCATCTCGACCGCGCCTGCCCGCAGCCCCACCCCGAGGACGAGATCCGCCCGCTGCAACGCCTCGGCGCAAAGGGGATAGCTGCGGTAGTGGGAGAAGTGGCCCGCGAAGAAAGGATATTCTTCCGCAATAACTCCGATCGCGTCCTGCGGGAAGACTACCGGCGCCTGCAGCTTCATCGACAGCGCGGCAAGCTCCTGCATCGCGCCCTTGCGGATAATCCCTTTTCCTGCGGCGAGAACCGGAGACTTGGCCGCCATGAGCCGCTGCGCGTAACGGTCAACGTCTTGCGGGTCGGGCTTGTGGACCACGGTGGGGATAGGCCGGTAGGCGGGGAGGACAGCGCGCTCTTCCTGCAGGATGTACTCGCTGTAATCCGAGACGCGCGGCAGCTCGACATGCACGGGCCCCGGGCGCCCGCTGCGGGCGATGTGGAAGGCTTTGGCCATTACCTCCGGGATGTCCTCGAGGCGCTCGATGCGCGCGCTCCACTTGGTGATGTGCTTGAACATCTGGTGAACGAAAGAGGGATCGTCCACTCCGTGGAAAGCCTCCAGCTCGGCTTTCAGGGGCACCGCGCCGCCGATGTGAACCATCGGCGACGCCGCGCCGTAGGCTTGCGCCACTCCGGCCATGGAGTTCAGGCCGCCGGGCCCGGCCGTGACGACGCACACCCCCGGCTTGCCGGTGAGGCGCCCGTAGGCATCCGCCATGAGGGACGTGTTGGGCTCCTGCTTGCAGGTGACGAACCGGATGGATTTCACCCGGCTCAAGCCGTCGTAGATCGGGTGGATGTGGGAGCCGGGAACGCTGTAGACCCTCTCGACGCCTTCCTCCCGGAGAGCCTCGGCCACTGCCTCGCCCGCGTGCATCGCCGTACGCTGAGAACTCATGATAGGTTCCTAAATAAGATCAATCGATGGGTTAGACAAATAAAGGCATAATGAAATATTGTCAATGAAAATTGCGGAATTGCTCGTGCAGGATTTTGACATGCCGGTGATCCAGATGGGCGGATATACGCCCCGCGATCATATCTGCGGCAGCGCGGTTGCGGCATAAGCGGGGCGATGTCCCGTCTGCAGGAAAAGGAGCACCCCGCAACCGGAGCCGCGCAACGGGTGTGATAAGATTTTCGATGTTCTGCAAGCGCAAATATCGGGAGAACCGCGATGCTGACGTTTGACGAGTATTCAACGAAGTACCCCTGCATTCGCATGGAGCGGCGCAACGGGATACTACTAATGACCACCCATTCCAAGGGCGATACGCTGCAATGGTCGTACACCGACCCCGAGGCGTATCCCGGAATCTATTACTATCTCGGCGAAGCCTTTCATGACATCGGCAGCGATGTCGAAAACAAGGTGGTGATCTGGACGGGTGCGGGGGACGCCTTTTCCGGCCCGCCACCGTCGGGGAAATCGCCGCCGCGGAGCCCCCGCGGGTGGGAGCGGTCGAACTGGAAGGGCCGGCACATGCAGATGAGCCTGCTCGATATCGACGTGCCGGTCATTTGCGCTGTCAACGGCCCCGCTCTCAAGCATGGCGATCTGATTTTCCTCTGTGACATCGTGCTCGCCGCCGAGCACGCGGCTTTTCAGGACGGCCATATGCTGTGCGATACGGTACCCGGCGATGGCGCGCATGTCATCTATCCGATCGTGATGGGACTGAATCGCGCGCGGTATTTCCTGCTCACCAGCGAAAAAATCACTGCCCGGCAGGCGTTGGAACTTGGCATGGTGCACGAGATCCTGCCGAAGAAAAAGCTCATGGCCAGGGCGTGGGAACTGGCCGAAACGCTTGCCGCAAAGCCGCCGCTGGTCACGCGTGGCGCGCGCACTCTGCTGGTCCAGGGGCTGCGACGCAAAATGCTCGATATGCAGGGTTTCGGACTGGCGCTCGAGGGGTTGGCAAATCTCGATGACGATCCGGCAGGCATATTGCAGCGGGACTTTCCCGGACCTTCCGACGTCAAACTGCGTACCGAGTTAAAGAAGAAGTAGGGTGATCAGGGAATCAGCTTCTCGTTCCTGAACCGCCCGAACATTCCCAGAAACATCTGCTCGCTGTCGATGACTTCGGAGAAACCGCTCTGCCTGACTTTCAACGTGTCGGAAATAAAGTCGTACTCGCACGCCAGCCGCGAATTGGGTGGTGAGAACGAACCCTGAGCCCAGTCCGGCGTGCGCTCGAACGGAAACGGTTTGAGGCCGTATTTGCGGGTCATCGCATCCCACAGCAGCTGCTTGTCGGACAGGAACTGCTTCAATGAGTACGGCTGTGGCCCGGCCGCTTCAAGCCCGAAAAATCCGGCGAGCGCCGGCCACATATATTTCCAGCGAAACATGTCGCCATTGCTCACGTTGAATGCCTGGTTGCCGCAACCCGCCGCGGTCGACACCCAGATCGCCGATCGCGCCAACAGCTCCGCGTCGATCACCTGGATCAGCGCATTGAAGCAGGCCGCCGAACCGGGGAACCCGAACGGCAGCCCGAGCTCGCGCGCGAGCGAGCCGTAAATTGCGAGCACGGTGGCGAGATTTACCGGATTTCCTGCCGCATACCCACACACCGCGGTTGGCCGCACCCCGGTCCAGGTCCAGCGCTTGCCCTGCTGCCGCCCCATTACCAGGTCTTCTTCGGAGTAATAGAAATCGCCCCCCGGCACGCGCGGATCGCTCTCCTTCGCCGGCGTCTTGAACGGACCGAGGTAGCTGCCATAATATTTTGTGCCCTGCAGCAGGTTGATGTTGGCAAACCCGGGCGCAACCGCTTCGATGGCATCAAGCGTGTTGCCTATCATGGTGAGCCTCGGCTCGGGGCGCGCGTCGTTGGCGCAATGAAACACATGCGTAACGTCGGCGCAGCCGGCAAGCGCAGCGCGCGCGGCACCGCCGTCGGTCAGATCGACCGACAAATGGTGGAATTGCGCGTACGGACCGCCCCGCAACAGCGGCGCACGCCGCGACACGCCGTAGACCTTCCAGCCGGCGAGCAGCAACTGCTCGGCCAGCGGGGTGCCCGTGACCCCGCTCGCGCCGACGACCATGCCAACGTTGCGCTTATTCATCTATTGATTTTCCCTGCGGCCTGGCGCGGCTGTGGGCCGCATCAGGAATCGCGTCGTAGTCCAGGTTTGCGACAAACTGCGACAGGGTCGCCTGAAATCGTCAGCCTCATGACAGAGTCCTGGCAGCCTGAAGATCCGCCGCTCTGGCGCGTAGCGTCGCGTCCTGCCTGAGCAGGAATTTCGCCACCTTGTGCGTCGGCGTGTGCGGCAGCTCGTCAACGAAAACGACGAATCGTGGCACCTTATGCGCTGCCAGTCGTTGCGCACACCAGCTTCTGACATCCTCCGCCGTGAGACTTGCCCCGGCTTTCGGCACGACCACTGCCATGATTTCGTCCTCGCCAAGCACGGAGTCGACGGCGATGGCGGCCACTTCGGAGATACCAGAATGCTCCCCAATCACGCGGTCGAGCTCGGCACCGGCAATGTTCTCGCCACGGCGCCGGATGATGTCTTTCTTTCTCGCGACAAAGAAAAAATATCCGTCGTCATCGCGCCACACCAGATCGCCCGACAGGAACCAGCCGTCGCGGAACGCCGCAGCAGTCTGTTCCGGGTCGCGGTAATAGCCCTGCATCAGCGTCGGAATCCGAACGGCCAGCTCGCCGGTGACGTTATCCGGCACTTCCCGGCCTTCATCGTCGACGATCCGCGCCTCGGTGAACGTGCGCGCAGGGTCCGCGTGCACCCCCGGCTTGCCCATCGACGCGATTTTGTACGGGCCACCGTAGGGAACGCTGAGAGCGCCCGGAATCTCCGTCATCCCGTAGCCCTCAATCACTTTCCCGATGCCAAACTCGCTGCGGAACACATCCGCCGTTTCCTGCGTAAACGGAGCGCCGTAGACCAGCCGCAACTTGTGTTCCGGTACAAATTCGCTACGCGGCCGGCGGGCCAGTATCGTTGCGACCACCATCATGATATTGACTTGCGTCGCCCCGGTGTCGGCCGCAAACCGCCAGAACGTGGACGCGCTGAAACGCGGGGCGATCACCAGGCACGCACCGGCGGCGATGGTGCCGGCTACCGAGTAGAACAGCGCGTTGAGGTGAAACAACGGCAGCACGCACAACGTGCGGTCCTGCGGCTGGATGTGGGTGCGCGCCACGTGGTTTTCCCCGGACAGCACGAAGCTGCGCTGGCTGTGCATCACGCCCTTCGGGAAGCCGGTGGTCCCCGAGGAATAGATGATCACGCAGGTGTCGTCGGGGGAAACATCGCCCGGAAGTCCGGTGTCACCGCCTTCCTCGATCAGGTCGGCAAGATTCGGTATTCCATTCACCGCGCCGTCGATGAGCGCGAACCAGGGCTGCGGTTCGATTTCGCGTGAGGCTTCCCGCGCCACCTGCAACGTATCCAGCGAGCAGGCTAGGGCGCTGACGCCCGCGTGCGTCAGTACATACTTGGCTTCCGCAACACCGAATTCGGGGTTCACCGGCACCATGATCGCGCGGATTCGCGCCAGCGCAAACAACAGCAGGACGTGCGCGTGACTGTTGGCCGCCATGATTCCCACGCGGTCGCCCTTGCGGATTCCCCGTGCCGCGAGTGTGTGCGCGGCGCGGGCGATCGCGTCGTGGAAGTCCGCGTACGTCCAGGTCGCGTCCTGAAACAAGATGAGCGGACGCCCCGGGTTCGCCCTGGCTCTGGTCTCAAACAGGCGCGGCAGTGTGTAGCCATGCTGAGGATAAAGCGAGATGACTTCCAGTGGTGTCAAGTTCTTCATGCAGCGTCTAAAGACAGACCAATAATGGGTGGTGCCATCAGTGCCGGAATATCGACCCGCATGCGGTCCGTCGCCGCTATCTTGACCTCCGTATCGTAGAGATGAGTGACGCCTTAAACGGCAATCCCAGCCATCAGTCAAGACGGATACCCACTGCCTTGATCACCCTTTCCCACCGGGAAAGCTCATTTTTCAGGTACGCCGCCATCTCTTGCGGCGTGCTGCCGACGGGTTGCGCGCCGGCCTTCTGAAGGCGCTCTTTCACGGCGGGCAACGCCAGGACCTTGACGATTTCGTCGTGCAGCCGGCGGATCACCGCATCAGGTGTTCCTGCCGGGACCACCACGCCATGCCATTCCGACACCTGAAAGCCGGGCATACCGGCGCTTTCGGCTATGGTCGGAACCTCAGGCAGCGTGGGATCGCGTCTCAGGGTGCTGATGGCTAACGCCCTCAGCCTGCCGTTTCTTATATATCCTATCCCTGACGGAATGGTGACGGGCACCATGTTGACTTCTCCCGAAATTCCACCAATGTTCGCGGGTCCCCCGCCTTTGTAAGGGACGTGCACCATCTTGGCACCGGTTACATCAATTAGAAGCTCGGTTATCAGATGGCCCGCGCTGCCAACACCGGCGGAACCGTAATTCACGCCTCCCGGTTTGGATTTCGCGAGCGCGAGCAGCTCCTTGAGTGATTTTGCCGGCACCGAGGGGTGCACGGTCAACACCATCGGCACGAACGCGGTCAAGCTGACCGGCATAAAGTCCTTCTCAGTGTCGAACGGCATTTTGCTGCGCAAAAACGGGTTGGCGCCGAACGCAATGTTGGATGCTCCCAGCGTGTAGCCGTCCGGCTGCGCTTTGGCGACTATATCCAAACCGATGATCGAGCCGGCGCCGGCGCGGTTGTCGACTACAACCTGCTGGCCCAGATTTTCCGCCAGTTCCGACGTCCACATCCGGAACGTCGTATCAGTGCCCCCGCCGGGCGACCACGGAATGATCAGGCGTATCGGTCTATTGGGATAGTCCTGCGCGGCGGCCGAGCCGGCGTAGATGAACGGCAGACACAACAACGCTGACAGGAAACGGTGCAATGGAAATCTCATTTTCTTCCTCCTGTAAGATCGGTATACGGGAGTTAGCCACAGGCGCATGCCGAAACATCAAGAACTCACCGATTTAATGTCGGTTTTTCTTCTGTATGTCGGCTACCGTCGTTTCGACGTTGACGGAAACTATTCTGCCGCTTTTTGGGCAGATTCACAACCTCGCCTCGCTGGCGCAGCGGGCGGAGGCGGCGACAAGGCACCACCCGCCGCACTGCGCGCAATGACACCGACGTTGCCCAACCTCTCGGCATCCCAGGAGAACTCGATCAACTCACCGCTCCGGTCGTTCGGCAAAACGGGCGCCACCAGCGCGCGAAACTTCGCTTCGAGATCTTTATCGCTCATCGGACGCGCGAGCGTGCCGAGGGCGTGGGGCACGTGGTGCTCCAAGACGCGTCCGTCGCGCAGCTTGATGCTTACATAAGCCTCAAGCGGGCTCTTCATTGCGGGGTCGACCGTCGCATTGATGCGATCGCGAATGGCGATCACGTCGGGATTGCGAACCACGTCGTCCGCGTACTCGGACTCATTGGCACGGCCATAGAGCAGTCCGACAGCCGCGGCGTGATAGACGCTGAATTTTCCTTCGAGACCGGTGTTGGGGGTTTTCTTGCCCGTCAGCTCGAGCACCATCCGATTGACTCTCAGCTCGACGCGGCCGATGTCTGACCGGTCGATGCCGTGCATGCGCCTGAGCTCGATGCAGCCATCGATCACGGCGTGCACGACGAGTCCGCACGGGTAAGGCTTGTACATGTTGCGGGAAAGCTCGAAGTGCTCGCCCAGACCTTCGGTGATGACGGCCGGATCGAATCGGGTCGAGAGCACGTGAGCCCAGCCGCGGAGCGCTTCGACGCCGCGCTCCGAGCTGTCGAAGTTCCGGGCCGCCAGCAGTGCCGCGGAAAGGCCGTTGCGCGCGGCGGCCCCCGGATGGAAGCTCTTGCACATCGAGCCGAACATCTCGCGCAGACCCGCAGACTGCGTGGCTGCGATGCCGAGCGCCCACGTCATCTGCTGCGCATTCAAACCCAGCAGCTTTCCGGCCGCGGCCGCGGCGCCGAACACGCCGGCTGTGCCGGTGACATGCCAGCCGACGTCGTAGTGCTCGGGAAAGACCGAGACCGCCAGACGGCACTCGACTTCGACGCCAAGGATGAAGGCGTGAAGAAAGTCTGCACCGGACACCTTGCGCCACTCGCCGAGCGCGAGCAGGGCGGGGTACACGGGCGCGCTGGGATGGATCGCTTTCTCGTGGGTGTCGTCGAAGTCCAGGACGTGGGAGCTGACGGCGTTCAGGAATGCGGCGTTGAGGATGTCGAGGCGCTCGCTGCGGCCGAGGAGAGCGGCTTGTGGTGCGCCGGCGAACGGGGCAATGGCGGCAAGTGCGCGCTCGATCGTTTCGTGATGCGCGGTGCCGATCGCGCAGCCGAGCCAGTTGAGGAGGGCGCGCTTGGCTTCGTGGCGGACGTCTCCGGGGATGTCGTCGTATTTCGCATTGATGACGTAGCGGGCGAGAGTCTTGGTTACTTCGGTGGCGTCGGTCATGTTCTTTTGTCTCCCATTTCGTGGAGCGGGCGCCACCGTCCGATTCGCGCTGCCGGGGCGCTTCGCAACGCGACAGCGCAGCAAATCATGCAGTCCCCAAGCGCGCCAAGTCAAGCATGCGGCCGCGAAGTCATTATTGACCCCGGCCTTCTAATGGGTGACCCTATGCTTTGCTGGCCCTTTGTTCCGTTCACGATTCACGATTTACCACTGACGGGAGGAAAATGGTGCCTACACCATCTTCATCGCGCGTAACAACGCAACAGATCTTCGTGCTTCTGTTCGCTGCTTTCATGGCGCTGACGGCTCTTGCTCAATCGCCATTCCCCGAGATTGAAACACGGGCTGCGGCGCTCGAAGCGCTCAATGATGCCGACGCACGCTATCGCGCGGCCGGCGTCATGTATATCGGACGCACGGGGCTTGCCGCTGACGGGCCATTGCTGGTGAAGCGCCTCTCCGACGAGCATCCTGTCGTGCGTGACCTGGCCCAGCAGAGCGTCTGGCGCGTATGGAGCCGCTCGGGCGATGACGAGACCGACCAATTGCTGGCCACCGGCGTCGTGGAAATGGAAGCTGGCCTGTACGCCGAGGCGATCCGAACGTTCAGCAACGTGATCAAGCGCAAGCCGGACTTTGCGGAGGGCTGGAACAAGCGCGCGACGGTCCTGTTCCTGGTCGGCGACCTGCGAAAATCCCTCGCCGACTGCGACGAGGTGATGAAGCGCAACCCTCAGCATTTCGGCGCGCTGTCCGGCTACGGGCAGATCTACTTGCAGCTGGAAGAGTACCAGAGATCGATCGAGTACTTCCGGCGCGCGCTCGAAGTGAACCCAAACCTGACTGACCTCGAGACGATTATCCGCGGCATCGAAAAGCTGTTGCGCGACAAGGGCCAGCGCTCGGTTTAGGTGTTTCCCAATGCAAATACACATCCCCGACCCGGATTACACGAGCTCTGAGCGGGCGCGAGCCAACTTCTGGCTGGCGGCGAAGATGGCGTTGGGCTTAGTCGCTGCGCTGTGGCTTGTCCAGTTCTTGAATTGGGCTCTGGATCTCGAGCTGCAGCGCTTCGGTGTCCGTCCTCGTCAGTTCGCCGGACTACCCGGCATTTTTCTCGCGCCGCTGCTGCACGGCGGCTTCCCCCATCTGATCACCAACTCCGTGCCTTTGCTGGTGCTGGGAACGGGGATGCTGTACCTCTATCCGAACTCGGCGCTCAAAGTGTTGCCGGCCGTCTACCTGGGGCCGGGCATCGCGGTGTGGCTGTTCGGCAAGGCGTTGTCCGTCCATGTCGGCGCCAGCGGATTGGTTTACGGGCTCATCAGCTATGTCTTCGTGGCCGGCGTCATCCGGCGGGACCGGCGCGCGATCGCCGCCTCCATGTTGCTTTACTTTCTGTACGGCACGCTGGTTTGGGGCGTACTCCCGATCAGGCCCGGGATTTCCTGGGAAACCCACCTGGCAGCCGCGCTGATCGGCCTCGCGCTGGCGATCGCATTCCGGCGTCTGGACATTCCGCCGCGCAAACGCTACGACTGGGAAGGCGAGGCGGACCAGCACGACGGCCGTGAAAAGGGTGATGACTGACGGAGCTTAGCTCGCGGTGACTAGAACGCATCTCGAGAATCAAAAAACAACATCAGCCGCAGATAAACGCGGATGAACGCAGATCACATCCGTGAACCGTGATTGGTGAGTGGATTAACATTTTGGGGTGGCGCTGGTTGGTTTTTTTCCAGTCAGGGACGGTGTAGCGTCGGCATCTCGCGCGTGAAAACGCGCCGGCCGCGCTTGAAGCCCATCACGGGCTGCGCCACGGTCGCGATGACCTCGGCCGGCGTTTTTGCATTCCACACGACGAGGTCGGCCGGATTGCCGACCGCGACGCCGTAGTCCTTGCGCCGGAGAATCCGTGCCGGGCGATTGGTCAGCATCGCGAAGCACTCGGTGAGATCCTCCTCCGTGCCGCGCTGCACGACGTTAGCGTACAGGTTCGCGATCCGCACCAGCGAGCAGTCGCCGTACGGCGTGAAGGGATTCATTACATTGTTGGTCGAGATGGAGCAGTTTGCTCCGTGGGCGATCAGCGCATTGGCGTCCGCGACGCCGCGGATGACGCTATGCTCCAGATGGCGTCCGCTGGTGAACAAGTCAGTCGCCGGAAGCACCGTCACGGCGACGCCGGAGCCGGCAAGCCGCCGGCCGAGCGCTGCCAGTTCCTGCGCCGGCAGGCACGAGTATTTGTTGCCATGGCCGATCGCCACGCGCCCTCCCCAGCCGATCCGGTCGGCGGCGTCGCAAACGAGAAAAATGGCCATGTCGTGAGTCGTGTGGCCGCCGTCCAGATGGATGTCGACGTCGACGTCGAACTCCCGCGCGAGCGCAAAGATCCGTTGGATCTGTCCAGGGCCGTCGGAATCGTACCTCGGCGCGCCTCCGACCACCGGCGCGCCGCGTTTCAGCGCTGCCACGATATTTGCCTCGCCTTCCGGACTCTCGGTCCAGCCTTCCTGCAGGAATACACAGGGCTGCAGGTCAATTGCCCAGGCGTAATCCTTTGCCAGGCGCTGGATCGCCTCGAAGCCGCGCAGGCCGACATTGGAGTCGATCTCAACGTGGGTTCGCATATGGGCGACGCCACTTAGCAGGCACTGCTCGAGCGTATCGCGCGCGCGCGCGTACACGTCCTCGACCGTGAACGTGTGCTTGATCGCGGAGGTCCGCATCATGTAGTCAGTCGCGCGCCGGTCCTCGGGCGGCGCGCAACGGTCGACGATCCGCGCCTTGTCGAGGTGGAAATGACTCTCCACCAGCCCCGGCGATACGAAACGCCGGCCGGCATCCACATTTTCGCCGTCGCCGGAGACGCGAGGCTCAATGGCGGCGATACGTCCGCCCGCGATTGCGATATCGACTGTTGCGCGCCCGGCATCGCCATTTGCCAGCCGCGCATTCCGCAGGATAAGATCAAAGGCCATGTTGGCACCCCTCGCCGCCGCCGAAATTGCGAGTATTTGTTATATCTGGGTTTCTTGCAACCGACGGCAGTGCGCCGTCACACAGGGAGGAAGCGCAATGACCAAACCTTTGGGCAACGAAGATCTGTCGGAAAAGGCGGGCGAGCGGGTGATCGACAAACCCGAACTGCCGCCCGGCGGCATCACCAACGAGAACGACGTGCAGACCGAGGTCGTGTCGGGCCAGCTGCAGCTCAAGCGCGGTATCGCGGGCAAGTTCGAGGTTTTCTGCGACGAGCCCGCGCGCATCGGCGGCACGGATCAGTATCCATCGCCGATGAGCTATCTCGCGATGGCGATCGGCTTCTGACTACTCACCCAGGTTGCGCGGTACGCGCACATGATGAAGATGAGGGTGAACGGCGCGAATTGCCGCGTCGTCCTGCGCAAGCATCTCGGCGGCTCGGTGCTCAAGGGCACGGTGTTCAACCGCTGGGAGGGCGTCAGCACGTATCTCAAAGTCGCGACCGACGAGCCCACGGAAAAGCTGGCGCACCTGATCAAGAACGCCAAGGCCGGATGTTTTGCCGAAGGCCTGATTACGCAGCAGGTGCCGTTGCACAGCTACCTCGAAGTGAACGGCAAACCGATGCACCTCGAGGGCGTCACGGAGCAGTAAATCGCCGCACCGCATCGGCTGGGCTCACCCGCGTTGTCGGCAGCTTGCACTGCGTCAGAGAGCCATCGGCGAAGCGGCACACCACGCTGGTGAACGCGCCGCGTTGTCGATGCCGATTTCCGGCATTAGCGGTTGGCGAGTTCGATCAGCGCGGCGGTCAGCACGCGCGCGCCGGCGGCGAGGTCCGCGGGCGCGGCGTTTTCCGCTTCGTTGTGGGATATGCCTTTTTCGCACGGCACGAAGATCATGGCGGTCGGGCACATGCGCGCCATGTACATCGCATCGTGACTCGCGCCCGAGGGCAGGCGCAGGTGCGGCAGGCCGAGCGTCTGAGCCGCGTCTTCGATCGCGTCGGTTACCGGTACATTGAACACGCACGGATCATCGCGCAGGGTCGGGGTGACTTTCAGGCCGCAGAATTTCGCCGCCTTGCGCGCCAGCGGCGCGACGGCGTCGCCCAGCCGCGCGATGGTTTGCGGATTGGGGTGGCGTATATCCACCGAAAACAACACGTGGCTCGCGACCGAGTTCGGCGAGTTCGGCGTCACCAGCATGCGGCCGACGGTGAAGCGCGTGATGTCCTGCGTATCGTGCGTCAGTTCGGCAAGGGCATTGATGATGGCGATCGCGTCGCGCATCGCGTCCTTGCGCAGCGCGAGCGGTGTCGTGCCGGCGTGGTCCGTCTTTCCGAAGACTTCAATGTTGAACCAGCGCAGGCCCTGGATACCGGTGACGACGCCGATCGTCTTGCGCGCGTTCTCGAGCAGCGGGCCCTGCTCGATATGCGCCTCGATATAGCCGGCGGCGGGCGATCGGAAGTCGCGCCGCGCAGCGTGCGGCGTCGCGGCGAGCGTGTCGGCGAGCGCATCGCGCAGCCTGATGCCCTCATTGTCGGTGATATCGAGCACGTCGGCGAGCGGCCGCGCACCGGTGAACACCATCGAACCCATCGTGCACGGCGCGAAGCGGCCGCCTTCCTCGTTGGTCCACGCGACGACTTCGACCGGGCGGCGCGTAGTGACGCCGGCTTCATGCATCGCTTCGAGCGCTTCGAGGCCGGCGAGCACGCCGTAAATGCCGTCGAAGCGGCCGCCGCGCGGCTGCGAGTCCATGTGGCTGCCGGTCATGACGGGCGCGGCATTGGCGTCGGTGCCGGCGCGCCGCACGAAAAGGTTGCCAATGCCGTCGACGCTGACGGTGAACGTGCGACGGGCAGCCCACGACAGCAGCAGCTTGCGTGCGGCAATATCCTCCTGCGACAGCGCCGCACGGTTCACGCCGTTGCCGGGAATCGCGCCGATCTGCGCCATCTCGGCGTGGCGCTGCCACAAACGTTGTTCGTCGACGCGGCCGGCCGCATCGCGCGCATCTTCTCTCATGATGGTTCCGCGGACGAAAACGCGATTCTACCGCGATCACCGCATGCTATTGTTCGCCTTCACGGGCGCTCAGCAGAACGAGGAAACGCGATGAAACTGTGGTATCAAAGTCTGGCGCGGGAAGCGCAGTCCATACCTTACGGCACCGATCTGAAAAAAGTCATCGGCGCTGCGGCGGATTCCGGCACCACGGTGCATGTGCAGGGCCTGTCCGAGGCTGCGGGCATCGGCGCACATTACCGGTTCCTCGAATATCACGATACCAAAGAAGTCATCTATAACGCGATCAAGGCCGAGCGGGAAGGCTACGATGCGTTCCTGATCGGCAACATTACCGACGCGGGGATACGCGAGGCGCGCGAGATGGTCAATTTCCCGGTGCTCGGCCTGTCGGAAACCAGCCTGCATGTTGCATCCATCATGGGCGCGAAGTTCGGACTGGTGGCGATCAGCGGGAAATGGATACCGCGGCTCATGGAAAACGTCGACCGGTACGGTTTGCGCCAGAGATTCGCTGCGATCGAAGTAATGGAAACTTCGCCGCTCGATCTCAGGCAAGCGTTCCGGGACGAGGGGCGGCGCAAAGACGTAATCGCAAGATTCACGTCCGCTGCCGGGAAGCTGCTCGCGAAAGGCGCCGAAGTCATCATTCCCGCGGGCGGCGAAGTCGGAGTCTTCGTCACCGGGGCAGGCCTTTTCGAAATCGACCGGGCGCCCATTGTGAACGGAATTTTTGAACTGATAAAAATGGGCGAAATGGCGGTCAGGTTGAAAGTCCTCACGGGACGCTTCACCAGCAAGCGTTTCGGCTACGCCCCGCCCACGGGCGATTTTCTAAAGCGGATTCGGGAACATTATGGTCCCGATGTATACCCGGAGCCCCGCGCGCCGCGCTAAAGCTCGGCGCACGATGCTCCGCAAAGCCGGCATTCGCGGGGCTTCAGTCCTACTTGCCGTCGAGTCCGGCGAGTTTCCTGAAGTTCGGCTCGCCGTGCGGCAGCGGCGGCAGCGACCAGGTGCCGGTGCCCACCGGCCGGATATCGCGATCGACCGGTACTTCCACCAGATACGGCCGGTTGGCCTTGATCGCGGCGTCGAGGATGCCTTCGAGGTCGCCGGCACGCTCGACGCGCTTAGACTCGACGCCGAACGAGCGCGCGAGCATCGTAAAGTCCGGGTTGTAGAGCTTTTTGGTCTTGTCGATCTGAAAGCTCGTCGCCAGTTCCTGGCCGAACATTCCGAGCTGCATGTCGCGGATCGAACAATAGCCGTAGTTGTTCCACACGACCCACACCGCGGGAATGTCGTATTCCATCGCCGTGGCAAGAATGTGAGGCGTCATCAGGAACGAGCCGTCGCCGACGACCGCGATTGCCGGGCTCTCGGGTTGCGCGAGCTTCGCGCCGAGGATGCCGCAGGTTGCGAAGCCCATCGATGCGAAGCCCCACGATTGCAGCAGATGCCGCGGCCGCCGCGCTTTCCACAACTGCACCACCCAATTGTGGTGCACGCCGACGTCGGATGCGAACAGCGCGTTTTCCGGAACCACGCGCGACAGGCCCTGCAGCAGGCGCTCGGGGCGCAGCGGCGAGCCGTCGGATTCGGTGAACGGTTGCTGGTAGTCGTGCCATATCTTCCTGCAGTCGCGCAACTTGGCGGTCCAGTCGTCGTACGTCTTGGGTTTGGATTTGACTTTCTCCTGCGCGCGCCGCACGAGCACTTCGAGGCTGGCGCGGATGTCGCCGAGGATGCCGAGATGCACGGGATAATTGCGCCCGATCTCGGACGGATCGTTGTCGATCTGGATCAGCCTGGTGGGCGGGATCGTCAGCGTATAGCCGCTGATCCACGCGCTGGTCGCGCGATCATCGAAGCTGCAGCCGAGCGCGAGCAGCACGTCGGCATTGCGCGCGGCTTCGTTGGCGGCGTACGGGCCGTTTCTGCCGATGGGCCCGAACGAAAGCTCGTGGGTTTCGTCGATGGTGCCTTTGCCGTTCGGGCTGGTGACGACCGGAATGCGCAGCAGTTTTATGAAATCGAGCAGCACTGCGGTGGCTTCGCCGATCAGGCCGCCTTGTCCGACCAGGATCGCCGGGCGCTTTGCGGCGAGCAGCAGATCGAGCGTCTGCTCGAGTGCGTTGAGATCGCCCGGCGAGCGCTGCTTGACCAACGGATCGGGATTGAGGATTTCGACTTCAGCGGATTCCTGGAACACGTTGAGCGGCACGTCGATGTTCACCGGCCCCGGCCGGCCGGTGCGCAACAAACCGAATGCCTGCTTCATGGCGATCGGCAGCATTTCGACTCGCGTCGGCTGAAAGCTTTTCTTAACCAGGGGCCGGATCACCGACGGGAAATCGCCCTGGAAGTAGCGTCCCGTTTCCTGGAACGGCATGCGGTTGAACTGAGTGGTGGGCACGTTGCCGGTGATGGCGAGGAATGCCGATGAATCCATCATCGCGCCGGCGAGCGCGACCGGCAGGTTGCACGATCCCGGTCCGCACGAGGTGTAGGTTGCGACGGGCTCGTGGCGCACCTTGTAGTACGCATCGGCCATGTAGCCTGCGGCCTGCTCGTGGTGAACCGAAATCGTCTTGATGCGATCGGCGGCGTTGCACGCCGCGTCGAGAAAACCGATGTTGCCGTGGCCACATACGCCGAACAGGTACGGGACTTTTTCCTTGATCAGGTACTCGACCATGATCTCGGCGCCCTTGTACGTTTTGCGCTTGGCGGCGCCGTGCGGCGGGGTGTCCTGGTTCGTTGCAGGCTGGGCGACGAGTTGATCCGGTGTATCCATGACTGAGCTCCTTGCAAACCAACGTGGTTTTTGACCCTTGATTCTAGGTGGCGCGCTTGCGCTTATCAAGCAGAACCGGAGCTGGCCGGGACAATTCAGACGTTAAATCAATGTTTTATAATGAATCTTGTTGGAGCCCCGCCGAATCCTGCAGGGTTTTCAGAGGCGCCGGCGACGGCGATCGAGCATAATGGAATGAGTATGTTGCGCAACTGGGAGGAGGAAGCGGCATTGTTCACGGGCCGACGTACGACCTTTTGCGCAGGGTTGGTGAATACTGCCGCCGACCAGCGCGATGGCGAGGCTGCCGGTTAAGCCGCTCAATTATTTGACGATAATTGAAGAACGCCTCATAATACTCGGTTTCGTTCGGAGGGGTTCCCGAGCGGCCAAAGGGATCAGACTGTAAATCTGACGGCTCTGCCTTCGAAGGTTCGAATCCTTCCCCCTCCACCAGTACAAAATAGGGGGCGCATACGAGAGAGGAAGTCGAGTTCTATCAGAGTCGCGGGTGTAGCTCAATGGTAGAGCAGAAGCCTTCCAAGCTTACGACGAGGGTTCGATCCCCTTCACCCGCTCCAATCCGGAATGAAGCCGGGAGGCGTGATTCCTGACGGGGTTGGCGGACGGGTAATAGTCCCCCGGTCGACTGGCCAGGGCCGTATTGAAAAGCGGGCGGAAGGTTTCTGCCCATGTAGCTCAGTGGTAGAGCACTCCCTTGGTAAGGGAGAGGTCGCGTGTTCAATCCACGCCATGGGCACCAGAAAGAGTAACCAGGTAGACAGCAGGCAGACAGCGAACGATTGAGGACGATATGGCAAAAGCCAAATTTGAGCGCACCAAACCGCACGTGAACGTGGGGACGATAGGTCACGTGGATCATGGCAAGACGACGCTGACGGCGGCGATGACGATGATTTTGGCGAAGAAGTATGGTGGGG
>Ga0326597_10005110_pt1 | contig 18317 bp, 15 predicted proteins | sample RVTome_12_FD_203789 | JGI IMG/M metagenome (GOLD analysis project Ga0326597, IMG submission 203789) | Soil microbial communities from uranium-contaminated site in the Upper Colorado River Basin, Wyoming, United States - RVT100D185 | ecosystem: Environmental > Terrestrial > Soil > Contaminated >... | reverse complement strand
TAGCAGGCGGGTCCGGGCCGGACGGCAGGGCTCGCCAGTGCGACGAAGGTGCTATTCTCTTGCTGATATGTCGGAGATTTTGCTGGCGTTTCTCGTGATCGGCGTCCTCTACGTGGCAGACGCGGAGCGGCTCCAGGGGCTGATGGACCGCCTGCGCGAGCTCATGGCCTGGCTGGCAGAGTAGACAAAGGCCCAGCCGCGCGCCGTCTTCAGTAACTTTGTTCTAATCTGTCGCTCTAAACGCTTGACTTAGAACACTCGTTCTCTATACTGGGCCTGTAAGTAGAACATACGTCCCAGGCTCAGGAGGACGAAGATGGCCCAACGCAGCCTCATCCAACGCCCCAACGGCCCCCGCTGCCCCGACTGCGGCGGCCCCATCGTCCACGGCGAGGGCTCCCTGCGCTGCCCGATCTGCGGCTTCACCCGCCGCCGCTAAGCCTTCGTTAGCCGCGGCAGGGCGAGTATCCTTGGGGGTATGTATTACCCCCAGGAGCCTCAGGAGCCCTCCGGCTGCGGCGAGACGATCGTCATCACGCGCATAATCGCGCGCATCCTATTGGTGCCGATGCTGGCGATCTTCGGCGCGATCTTCGGCATCTTGCTGACCTTCTTCGCGCTCACGGTCCACCCGCTGCTCGGCCTGCTCGTGCTCCTCCTCATCGGCGGCCTGATCGCCGGCATGCTGCGTTATGAAGCGGCCCAATCGGCGAAGCTGATGCGGCGCGACGACGACTGAACGCACGGACGCCGCCGGCTGCGCTATCCTCGCGACGCTATGACCGTTGCCACTAACCTCGCCGCGGCCAGGGCCCGTATCGACCGGGCGGCGGCACGCGCACAGCGCGATCCGGCGGCGGTGCGGCTGATCGGCGTAACGAAAGGCGCGACGGTGGCCGCTGTAGCGCAGGCCCTTGCGGCGGGCCTGCGCGACCTCGGCGAGAACGTGGTCCAGGAGGCGAGTGGGCGGCGGGCGGCGCTGGGCGAAGCGGCGGCGGCGGCGACCTGGCACTTCATCGGCCACCTCCAGACGAACAAGGTCCGGGCGGCGCTCGGCCTCTTTGATATAATCGAGAGCGTCGACTCGCTGCGGCTGGCGGAGCGGCTGAACCGGGAGTCGGCGGCCCGGCTCCCGATCCTCCTGGAAGTAAACATCGGGCAAGAGACCTCGAAGTTCGGCTTCGCCCCGGACGAGGTCGGCGCCGCGCTGACGGCCGTATCGCGCCTCGCCAATCTGGAGCCGCGCGGCCTGATGACGGTAGCGCCGCCGGTCGCGGCGACGGCAGATACGCGGCCGGCCTTCCGCGAGCTGGCGCTGCTGGCGCGGGCGAACGGGCTCGAGGAGTTATCGATGGGCATGACGAACGATTTCGAGGTCGCGGTAGAGGAAGGGGCGACGATGGTCCGCCTCGGCCGCGCTCTCTTCGGCGAGAGGACTGTTCACCGCCCCGACTTATTCAACGAGAGGACGGCATGAAGCTCGCGATCGTTGCGATGGACGAAGGCACGGCGCTGGTCCGCCTCGGCCGTGGCCTCTGCAGCGAGCGGGCCGCATGAAGCTGGACAAAGGCACGGCGAGGGTCTACCTCGGCCGCGACATGGTTAGCGAGAGGACCGTATGAAGCTCGGGATCATCGGCGGCGGCGCGATGGGCGAGGCGATCGTCGCCGCCCTGACCGCGGCCGGCATCGCCGAGGCGGCCCAGATCGCGGTCGCCGACGTCGCGCCGGAGCGACCGCGCTACCTGAGCGAGCGCTACGACGTCCGCGCCTGCGAGAGCAACGCCGCGGCCGCGACGGGCGTCGATTACCTGATCCTCGCGGTGAAGCCCCAGGACTTCGAGCGGGCGGCGGCGGACCTCAAGGGCCGCCTCTCCGCGGACGCAACCGCGGTGTCGATAATGGCGGGAGTGCCGATCGCGAAGATCGAGGCGCTGCTCGATACCCGCGCCGTGGCCCGGGCGATCCCGAACACGCCGGCCCAGATCGGCGAGGGGATGACAGTCTGGACGGCGACGGCGGCGGTCGGCGAACCGGCGTGGGACGGCCTGCGGCAGATCTTCGCGGCGCTCGGCAAAGAGGCCTTCGTGCCGGAAGAGCGCTACTTGGACATGGCGACGGCGCTCTCGGGCAGCGGCCCGGCTTACGTCTTCCTCTTCATCGAGGCGCTGACCGATGCGGGCGTTCATATCGGGCTGACCCGGGAGCTGGCCTCGACGCTGGCGCTGCAGACGGTGGCCGGCGCCGCTCGCTACGCCGCGGCGACGGGCAAGCATCCGGCGGAGCTGCGGGCCCAGGTGAGCTCGCCGGGGGGAACGACGGTAGAGGGGCTGCGGGCGCTGGAGGCCGGCGGCCTGCGCGCGGCAGTCATGGACGCGGTCATCGCCGCGTTTGAGAAGTCGAAGGCGCTGGGCGAGGGAGCTAAGTAAGCAATGGTCGGAATTATCAACGCAACCGTTCTCGTTCTGACGCTGGCGATCATCGGCAGGGCGCTGATGTCCTGGATCCCGAACCTCGACCCGCGTCACCCGATCGCCGAGTTCCTGGTCACGGTGACGGACCCGATGCTGGCGCCGATCCGCGCCGTGGTGCCGCGGCTCGGCATGTTCGACCTGGCGCCGATGCTCGCGATCCTCCTCCTGAACCTGCTAGTGCGGCCGGTCCTCGTCGGCCTCGTCGGCGGCGCCTAGCCGCCGCCGCAGCGCCGCCTCGCCGAGGCCATCGATGCGCAGCCGCTTCTGGCGGCCGCCGGCGCCGCTTACGATCTCGATGCGGCCCGGCGCGATGCCGAGGTGGGCGCCGAGGAAGCGCCGCAAGGCCTCGTTCGCCCGACCTTCTAGAGCCGGCGCGCGGAGGCGGACGCGGAGGACGCCGTCCTGCCAGCCGGCGACCGCGTCCCGAGCGGCGCGCGGCGTCACCCGCACTTGGAGGAAGGCGCTCTCAGCCACGCTGCCATTCTAGCGATGGCGTCGACCTTCGACGGCTTTCAGCGACCCTGGAAATGCCGAACATTTTTTCTAATTTGCCCCGAAAATGCCTTGTGAAGCCTCTAAGCGAGTGCTATGATCCCGTCGTCGCAAATTGCTAAAGCAGCCTAGCACTATCTGCCAAATACGGCCGCGGCCGAACGAGGTGAGAGGATGATCGAGGAACGCAGCCACTCCATTGACCTGGCGATCGGACAGATCGAGAAGCAGTTTGGCCGGGGCGCGATCATGCGCCTGGGCGAGCAGAACATGCTCGAGATCGAGGCGATCTCCACCGGCTCGCTCGGCCTCGACCTGGCGCTGGGCATCGGCGGTATCCCGCGCGGCCGGATCACGGAGATCTTTGGGCCGGAGTCGGCGGGCAAGTCGACCCTCGCCCAGCACATCATCGCCGAGGCCCAGAAAGGCGGCGGCCTCGCCGCCTACATCGACGTCGAGCACGCCCTGGAGCCGATCTACGCCCGCGCCCTCGGCGTGAAGATCGAGGACCTCCTCGTCTCGCAGCCGGACACCGGCGAGCAGGCGCTGGAGATCGCCGAGGCGCTGGTGCGGTCGAACGCGGTGGACGTCGTCGTCGTCGACAGCGTCGCGGCGCTGGTGCCGCGGGCGGAGATCGAGGGCGACATGGGCGACTCGCTGCCGGGCCTCCAGGCGCGGCTGATGTCGCAGGCGCTGCGCAAGCTGACCGGCGCGATCTCGAAGTCGCGGACGGCGTTGCTCTTCGTGAACCAGCTGCGAGAGAAGATCGGCGTCGTTTTCGGCAACCCGGAGGTGACGCCGGGCGGCAGGGCGCTGAAGTTCTACAGCTCCGTGCGGATCGACATCCGCCGCATCGAGTCGCTGAAGCAGGGGCAGCAGGTGATCGGCAACCGCGTGCGAGCGAAGGTGGTGAAGAACAAAGTCGCGCCGCCCTTCCGCATGGCGGAGTTCGACATGCTGTTCACGGGCCGGCGGACGGGCATCAGCCGCGAGGGCGACATCCTCGACCTCGGCGCCGACCTCGGCGTCCTCAAGAAGCTGGGCGCCTTCTACAGCTACGGCGACCTGCGCCTCGGCCAGGGCCGCGAGAACGCCCGCACCTACCTCCTCGACAACCCGGAGCTGGCGGTCGAGCTCGAAGCCTTGATCCGGACGGCGGCGGCGACGGCGGCCGCGAGCCCTGCCTCGAACGGCGCCAGGCCGAAGCTCACGGCGGTCGAGGCCGATGTCGAAGAGGCGCAAGAGGACGCCGGCGACGAGGAGTCCTAGGGCTCGACCTGGCAGGCCGGCGCGGTCGCGGTGCTCGCTACGAGCCGCGAAAGCGTCGGCCTCGGGCCCCGACGACGGCTAATGGCGACGATCACCGCGATCGAGAAGCAGAAGCGCCGGCCGCGGCTCGACATCGAGCTCGACGGCGGCCTCGCTTTCTCCGTTCGTCTCGACCTGGCAGCGGAGCGCCATCTAGCGGCGGGGCAGACGCTTACGGCGGCGGCGCGACGCGAGATCGAGGCCGAGGACGGGCGCCGCGAGGCGATGGCGGCGGCGCTACGCCTGATCGCGAGCGCGCCGCGCAGCGAGAAGGACCTGCGGCAGCGGCTGCGGCGGCGCGACCTGCCACCTGCGGCCGTGGACGCGGCCGTGGCCCGCCTGCGCGAGCTCGGCTACCTCAACGACGCCGCCTACGCCAGCTTCTTCGTCGAGGCGCGCCAGGCTTCGACGCCACGCTCGCGCCGCGCCCTGGCATTCGAGCTGGCGCGCCAGGGCGTCGACCGCGAGACGTCGCAGGCGGCAGTGGCGGCGCTCTCGGACGAGGAGGCGGCCTACGCGGCGGCGCAGCGGCGGCTGCAAGCCTTGCGCGGCCTCGACCGGGAGGCGTTCAAGCGCCGGCTGGGCGCCTTCCTCACGAGTCGCGGCTTCGGCTACGGCGTCGCACGGGCGACGATCGACCGTTGCCTGGCGGAGCTGAGCGAAGCGGACGCGGCGACGTAGTACCCTGCCGACGATCTGGGCTCAGCTGATGGCGAGCTAATTCCCGCCAATCCAATCCACTGGAGAAATAGGATGTGCGGCCGGCAACGGCCGGACGGGAGGAAGCTAGATGATCGATCGGGGGATCGAGGGCCGCGTTGCGGTCGTTACGGGCGCTAACCACGGCATCGGCGCCGCTATCGCGAGGGCGCTGGCCGCTCAGAGCGCCAAGGTTTTTCTGACCTACCCCCGGAACGCCGATCGCGCTGGGGCGGATCCGGCCATCCCGCCGCCCTACGCGGCGAATCGGGCGCGAAGCGCGGATTGGGCCCTGGCCGAGATCGAGGCGAGCGGCGGCAGGCGGCGGCCGGGGAAGCCGACCTTGCGCGCCCGGAGACGGTGCCGGAGCTCTTCGACCGGGCTGAAACGGTATTCGGAGCGGTCGAAATCCTGATCAACAATGCAGCGGTCGGCGAGCCTGACTCCTTCCTCGGCGACGGTACCGGCCCGCTCGGCCTCCACCGAACCGGACGCAGTGCTGCCGCTCACGACGTCCACTTCGCGGTCAACAGCCGCGCGCCGGCCTTGTTGATCGGGGAGTTCGCGCGGCGGCACATCGGGCGCGGCCGGGGGCTGGGGCCGCGTCGTCGGCATAACCTCGGCCGGGCGCGATGGCTTTACGGGCGAGGCTTCCTACGGCGCCAGCAAGGCGGCACGGCGAACGTCGGGGAGCCGGCGGGCACGGACACGGGCTGGATCAGCGATGAGCTGGCGGCGCGCATCCGCGACAGGAGCCCTTGCGGCCATGTCGGAGCGCCGGAAGAGGTTGCGGAGGTCGCCGTGTGTTTCGCCTCGCACCAGGCGCGCTACCGGACCGGCCAGAGGCTTCGGCTGCAGTAAGAATCGGCTAGCGGGCGGCGACGGGGAGGCTGCGGAGGCCGCGGAGGATAAAGGACGCGCCCCACTCCGGCTCGGCCGCGAGCTCGAGGGCGGGCAGGCGCTCGATCAGGGCGCCGATTGCGATCTGGGCCTCGGCGGCGGCGAGCGGCGCCCCGAGGCAGAAGTGGATGCCGTAGCCGAGGGCGAGGTGGCGGCTCGGCGGCCGGCCGATGTCGAAGCGGTCCGGGTCGGGGAACTGGGCCGGGTCGCGGTTGGCGGCGCCGAGGACGGTGAGGACGACCTGCCCGGGCTCGATGCGGCGACCGCGCAGCTCCATCTCCTCGACGGCGACGCGCGACGTGAGCTGGACGGGGCCGTCGTAGCGCAGCATCTCCTCGACGGCGCTGCCGATCAGGTCGGGCTGCTCTTGAAGACGGCGGAGCTGCTCCGGGTTGCGGAGGAGCGCGAGGACACCGTTGCCGATCAGGTTGGTCGTCGTCTCGTTGCCGGCGACGAGGAGGAGGATACAGGTCGCGAGGAGCTCGTCCTCGCTGAGGAGGTCGCCCTGCTCCTCGGCGGCGAGGAGGGCGCTGAGGAGGTCGTCCCGCGGGGCGCCGCGCCGGGCCTCGATCTGGCCGCGGAAGTAGTCGGCGAGCTCGTTGGCGGCCCGCTGCGCCCGCTCGAGGACGGCGGGCGGCTGAAAGGGGCCGGCGAGCGTGCCGGCGATGTCGGTCGACCAGGCCTTGAAGCGCTCGCGCTCGCCGGCCGGGACGCCGAGCATCTCGGCGATGACGATCACGGGCAGGGGGACGGCGAGGTCGCCGACCACGTCGAGGCGGCGGCGGTCGGGCAGGGCGTCAAGGAGGGCGGCGCTGATCGCGGCGATGTGGGGGCGCATCCCCTCGACGGCGCGGGGCGTGAACGCCTGGTTGACGAGGTTGCGCATGCGCGTGTGGGCGGGCGGGTCGATGCTGAGCATGGTCGGCGTGCGGCCGACGGGGCCGGAGGCCTCGCGGAAGGCCTCCATCTCCTGGACGAAGGGGTTTGTGGCGCGGCTGCGCTCGGAGGAGAAGCGGCCCTGGTCGCGGAGAACGGCGAGGACGTCGTCGTAACGGGTGAGGAGCCAGGTCTGCATGAGCGCCTGCCAGTGGACGGGGTCGGCCTCGCGCAGCTCCCGGTAGATCGGGTAGGGGTCGCTGCGCAGCTCGGGCGCGAAGGGGTTGAACGTGACCATGCGGAGGCTCCTCTTCATCACTGCTTCCCTTCTCATGTTAGCGGCAGGACGCTGAGGGCGGCAGCGGTTACAATCTGCTGGCGGTGCAGGAGCGCTCTGGACGGAGAGGCGACATGAATGCAGGCGCGGACGACCTTTACGCGGAGCTCGGCCTGCGAGCGCCGATCAACGCCGCCGGCGCCTACACGATCCTCGGCGGCTCGCGGCTCTCGGCGGCGGTGCAGGCGGCGATGGCGACGGCGAACGGGCGCTTCGCCGACATGAAGGCGCTGCTCGAGAGCAGCGGCCGCATTGTCGCCGACCTCCTCGGCGCCGAGGCCGCCTACATCACCTCCGGCGCCGCGGCGGCGCTCGCCCTCTCGGTCGCCGCCTGCCTGACGCGGGAGCATCGCGACTACCTCGAGCGCCTGCCGGACACGCAGGGCATCCCGAACGAGGTCCTGGTCCAGCGGAGCACGCGCCAGAAGTACGACCGCTGCCTGAGCCTCAGCGGTGCCCGCATCGTCGAGGTGGGGGACGAGGCGGGCCTGACGCCGGCCCAGCTGGCAGCGGCGATCGGGCCGCGGACGGCGGCGGTGCACTACTTCGTGCCGCTGCAGGGGCCGGCGGCGGGCGTGCCGGCGCTCGCGGCGGTGATCGAGGTCGCGCACGGGCGCGGCCTGCCGGTGGTCGTCGACGCGGCCGGCCAGACCTACCCGCTCGACAACCTGCGCCAGTACGCGCGCGCCGGCGCCGACCTCGTCTGCTACGCCGCCAAGTACTTCGACGCGCCCCACTCTACCGGGATGGTCGTCGGCAAGCGCGAGCTGGTGGAGCTGGTGGCGCTGAACGGCTTCGTCGGCTTCGAGACGAGCGCCTTTCGGACGATCGGCCGGCCGATGAAGGTCGACCGCCAGGAGGTCGTCGCCGCCGTCGTCGCCCTGCGCGAGTGGCTCGGCCTGAACCACGAGGAGCGCCTGCTCAAGTACGGCGAGCGGGCCGAGGTGATCCTCGCCGAGCTCAAGGGCCTGGCCGCGATCGACGCCTTCCGGATCTCGGAGCGGGAGACGCCGAAGCCGGTGCTGCGGGACGGCGTCCGCCTGGAGCTAAAGGACGCGAAGCGGGCGCAGGCGCTCGCCGACGCCCTGCGCGAGGGCGAGCCGTCGATCTGGGTAAACGTCGAGGACGGGGCCGTGAACGTCTCGGTCGCGTTCTGCGATGACGCCGACGTGGCCGTGATCGCGCGGCGGCTGCGCGAGGCCCTGACGGCGTAGCGACGGCGCCGGTCGCACGCCGGCCGGGGAGTGCCAGGACGAGGGCGATCTTATTGACAGCTTGTGTTAAGTTCTTAGGTTGCATCTCCTTGACGACCTGGGTTCAGAGAGATATAGTAATCTCATCCTGGCCACCGTGACGTCTGCTGCCCTTTTCTCCGGTGTTTTCACCCCCTTAGTTCAAGCCGTCTTCCAGCTCTAGAGCCTTCCGAAGGAGCGCACATATCATGACGCTTGCCCCCGACGTTGCCCGTTTTGGCGAGTACCACCCGACATCGGAGAAGCAGTTCGGGCGGATCTCCCAGATCATGGACATGCCGAACCTGATCAAGGTTCAGCTCGACTCCTACGATTGGTTCATCCGCGAGGGTTTGCGCGAGCTGCTGGACGAGATATCGCCGATCCAGGACTTCACGGGCTCGAAGATGGAGCTGCGCTTCGGCGAGTACTCCTTCGGCGAGCCGAAGTACAACGAGCGCGAGTGCCGGGAGCGGGACGCGACCTACGCCGTGCCGCTGCGCGTCAAGGTAGAGCTGATCATCAAGGAGACGGGCGAGGTCAAGGAGCAGGAGCTCTTCATGGGCGACTTCCCCCTGATGACGCCGACCGGGACCTTCGTGATCAACGGCGCCGAGCGCGTCGTCGTCTCCCAGCTCGTGCGGTCGCCGGGCGTCTACTTCACGCGCGAGACGGACGCGACGACCGGCCGCGGCCTCGCCTACGCGAAGGTGATCCCGAACCGCGGCGCCTGGCTCGAGTTCGAGACCTCGAACCGCGACGTGATCTCCGTGAAGGTCGACCGCAAGCGCAAGATCCCGGTGACGACCCTCCTGCGGGCGATCGACGCCGAGGTCGGGATGAAGGACGCCGACCTCGGCACGGCGGAGCGCATACTCGCCAGCTTCGAGGCCGACGAGGTCAACCCGGACCACCACTACATCTCGGCGACGCTCGACCGCGAGACGCCCGAGGTGAAGACGGGCAACAAGCTGCGGGCGCTGGAGGACTTCTACAAGCGCATGCGTCCCGGCGACCCGCCGACGCTGGAGAACGCCCGGACGCTGGTGAACTCGCTGTTCTCGAACGCCCGCCGCTACGACCTCTTGAAGGTGGGACGCTACAAGATCAACCGCCGCCTGAAGCTGGACACGCCGCTGGAGGACCGCATCCTCACGAACCAGGACATCCACGGCATCGTCCGCGAGATGATCCGGCTCAACGACGGCTACGGCGCCACGGACGAGATCGACCACCTCGGCAACCGCCGCGTGCGGGCCGTGGGCGAGCTGATCCAAAACCAGTTCCGCATCGGCCTCCTGCGCATGGAGCGGGTGGTGCGGGAGCGCATGACGATCACGGACCCGGAGCTGGCGACGCCGAGCGCGCTGATCAACATCCGGCCGGTCGTGGCGTCGATGAAGGAGTTCTTCGGCGGCTCGCAGCTCTCGCAGTTCATGGACCAGACGAACCCGCTGGCGGAGCTCACGCACAAGCGCAAGCTCTCGGCCCTGGGGCCGGGCGGCCTCTCGCGCGACCACGCCGGCTTCGACGTCCGCGACGTCCACCATAGCCACTACGGCCGCATCTGCCCGATCGAGACGCCGGAGGGGCCGAACATCGGCCTCATCGTTAGCCTCGCCTCTTACGCCGTGATCAACGACTACGGCTTCATCGAGACGCCGTACCGGCGCGTGATCCGGGAGCTGCCGGCGGACTCTGCCAGCCTGGTGGGGCGAGTGGTCCGCGAGGCGGTCATGGAGGAGCGCAAGACGCTGGCGAAGGAGGGCGAGACGATCACGCCGGCGCTGGCAAAGAAGCTGGCGCCGCTGGGCGCCCGCCACGTCAAGATCAAGCCCTACGCTTCGACGGATATCCTCTACCTGGCCGCGGACGACGAGGAGCAGTACGTCATCGCCCAGGCAAACGCGATCGTCGACGAGAACGACCATTTCATCGAGGACGAGATCGAGGTGCGCAAGGGCCAGAGCTTTGAGTTCATGGCCGCGGACAAGATCGACTTCATGGACGTGTCGCCGAAGCAGATCCTGAGCACGGCGACCTCGCTGATCCCCTTCCTGGAGCACGACGACGCGCCGCGGGCGCTGATGGGCTCCAACATGCAGCGCCAAGCGGTGCCTCTGCTGCGGCCGGAGCGGCCGCTGGTAGGGACGGGCACCGAGCGCCAGGTTGCCGTCGACTCCGGCCAGGTCGTGATCGCGACCGGCGACGGCCTCGTGACCAGCGCCACGGCGCGCGGCGTCACGGTCCGCTACGACGACGGCGAAGAGGTGACCTACCCGATCCTCAAGTTCATCCGCTCGAACGCCGCGACCTGCCTCAACCAGCGGCCGGTGGTGACGAAGGGCGACCGCGTGACGCTGGGCGACTCCCTCGTCGACAGCTCCTCGACGGAGAAGGGCGAGCTGGCACTGGGCCAGAGCGTGCTCTGCGCCTTCATGAGCTGGGAGGGCTACAACTTCGAGGACGCGATCATCATCTCCGAGTCGGTGGTGCGCGACGACAAGTTCAACTCGATCCACATCGAGAAGCACGAGATCGAGGCCCGCGACACGAAGCTGGGGCCGGAGGAGATCACGCGCGACATCCCGAACGTCGGCGACGAGTCGCTGAAGGACCTCGACGAGGAGGGGATCATCCGCATCGGCGCCGAGGTCCAGGCGGGCGACATCCTCGTCGGCAAGATCACGCCGAAGGGCGAGACGGAGCTCACCGCGGAGGAAAAGCTCCTGCGGGCGATCTTCGGTGAGAAGGCGCGCGAGGTGAAGGACACCTCGCTGCGGGTGCCGCACGGCCAGCACGGCAAGGTGATCGAGGTGCGCGTCTTCCGGCGCGAGGACCACGACGAGCTGCCGGCCGGCGTGAACGAGCTGGTGCGCGTATCGATCGCTCAGAAGCGGAAGATCGCCGAGGGCGACAAGATGGCGGGCCGCCACGGCAACAAGGGCGTCATCGCCCGCATCCTGCCGGTGGAGGACATGCCGTACCTGGAGGACGGGACGCCGATCGAGATCATCCTCAACCCGATCGGCGTGCCGAGCCGGATGAACGTCGGCCAGGTGCTGGAGACGCACCTCGGCTGGGCGGCGAGCACGCTGGGCTTCCGCGCGGTGACGCCGGTGTTCGACGGCGCCGACGACCGCTCGATCGAGGCGGCGCTGGCGCGGGCCTGGCTGGCGATCGAGGCCGGCGCGGTGGAGCCCGGGATCAACGACGCGAACGGCCGGAGGGCCTTTGGTGAGAACCTGAACATCCCGGTCATGGAGGCCTGGCTGCAGAAGCGCGGCTACGATTTCGGCCGCGTCTTCGACGAGACTCAGAACAATGAGGCGATCCAGGCCTGCATCGAGCTCTGGCTGGCTCAGATCGGCGAGAAGACGAAGCGCAACCATACGCTGGCCGACCTCCTCCATCAGACGGAGGAGCTGGCGATGAACCGGCGCCTGTCGGCGCCGATCTACGGCAAGCAGGTGGTCTACGACGGCCGCACGGGCGATACCTTCGACCAGCCGATCACGGTCGGCCAGATCTACATGCTGAAGCTCGTCCACCTCGTGGAGGAGAAGATCCACGCCCGCTCCACGGGCCCCTACTCCCTGATCACGCAGCAGCCCCTGGGCGGCAAGGCCCAGATGGGCGGCCAGCGCTTCGGCGAGATGGAGGTCTGGGCCCTGGAGGCTTACGGCGCGGCGCACACGCTCCAGGAGCTTCTGACCGTGAAGAGCGACGACGTCGTCGGCCGCGTGAAGACCTACGAGGCGATCGTCAAGGGTGAGGACGTGATGGAGGCGGGCATCCCGGAGTCGTTCAAGGTCCTGGTCAAGGAGCTGCAGAGCCTCGGCCTCGCGGTCGAGGTGCTGAACGAGGACGAGGAGCAGGTCATGTTCGCCGAAGACGGTGGCGAGGACGTGCCGCAGATCGGCATCAACCTGACGGGCTTTGAGTCGGAGGATCTCCTCAGCGAGCGAATTTAAGGTCCCGGTTTGACGAGATTGGCCATGGTATTCAGGAAAAGCACTGGGAGGAACCGGTAGTGGCACTCTTGGAAGTCAATGACTTCAACGCCGTTCGCATTTCACTCGCGTCGCCGGAGCAGATCCGGTCCTGGTCCTACGGGGAGGTTACGAAGCCCGAGACGATCAACTACCGGACGCTGAAGCCGGAGAAGGACGGCCTTTTCTGCGAGAAGATCTTCGGGCCTCAGAAGGACTTCGAGTGCTACTGCGGCAAGTACAAGCGCGTGCGCTACAAGGGGATCATCTGCGACAAGTGCGGCGTCGAGGTCGCGCGGAGCAAGGTGCGGCGCGAGCGCATGGGCCATATCGAGCTCGCCTCGCCGGTCGCCCACATCTGGTTCGTGAAGGGCACGCCCAGCCGCCTGGGGCTCCTGCTGGACATCACCCCGCGTAATCTGGAGCGCGTGCTCTACTTCGCCCAGTACATCATCACCCACGTGGACGAGACGGCGAAGCGCCGCGCGCTCGAGCATCTCACGGAGGAGATGGACCGCCAGTCGGCGGAGCGCGAGAAGGAGTGGGCCGAGATGCTCCTCGCCGTCGAGTCGACGAGCGTGGCGGAAGTCGCGGCCCTGAAGGAGCGCAAGGAGGCCGAGCTGGCCGCCCTCGAGGAGGAGCGCGTCGGGGCGGCAGACGCCCTGATGAAGTCCGCGGTCGCGCTCGAGAAGAAGCTCGCGGCGGCCGTCGGCAAGCTCCAAACCAAGGCGGTCGAGTTCGACGGCGTCGCCGTCGTCGCGGAGAAGGAGGAGGCGACGGAGGCGCACGTGGACGCGCTGAAGCGCATCGTCCAGGAGCGGGTGACGGCGCAGGAGGAGGACTTCGCCCGCCGCAGCGCCGACGTGGCGCTGGTGGCGGACGCGGCGATCCAGGAGAAGACGGCGACGGCGGCGAGCGAGTCGGAGCCGCTGCGCAAGAAGATCGACGAGGAGCGGGCGGCGGTCCGCAAGGAGTTCCAGGACGACTTCAAGGAGCTGGAGGAGCTCCACAGCCCGGCCGACCTGCTCAACGCGCCGACCGGCAACGGCAAGGTGCGCCTGCTCACCGACCTCGAGTTCAAGCGCCTCAACGACAAGTTCGGCAGCGTCTTCTCGGCGGCGATGGGTGCGGAGGCTCTCCTCGGCATCCTCGACCAGGTGGACATGGATAAGGTGCGCACGAAGCTGCAGCTGGAGATGCTGTCGACGAGCGGCCAGAAGCGCAAGCAAGCGACGAAGCGGCTGCGCGTCATTGAGGCACTGCGCAAATCCGGCAACAAGCCGACCTGGATGATCCAGACGGCCCTGCCGGTGCTGCCGCCCGACCTGCGGCCAATGGTCCAGCTGGACGGCGGCCGCTTCGCGACGAGCGACCTCAACGACCTCTATCGGCGCGTGATCAACCGGAACAACCGCCTCAAGCGCCTGCTGGAGCTGGGGGCGCCGGAGATCATCATCCGCAACGAGAAGCGGATGCTCCAGGAAGCGGTGGACTCGCTGATCGATAACGGCCGCCGCGGCCGCGCCGTGTCCGGCACCGGCAACCACAAGCTCAAGAGCCTCTCCGACATGCTGAAGGGCAAGCAGGGGCGCTTCCGCCAGAACCTGCTGGGCAAGCGCGTCGACTACTCCGGCCGCTCCGTGATCGTCGTCGGTCCGGAGTTGAAGCTGCACCAGTGCGGCCTGCCGAAGCGGATGGCGCTGGAGCTTTTCAAGCCCTTCGTCATGCACACCCTCGTCGACCGCGGCCTCGCCCACAACATCAAGAGCGCGAAGCGGATCGTCGAGCGGGCACGGCCCGAGGTCTGGGACGTCCTCGATGAGGTGATCAAGGGACGGCCCGTGCTGCTCAACCGGGCGCCGACGCTCCACCGCCTGGGCATCCAGGCCTTCGAGCCGGTGCTGGTCGAGGGGAGCGCGATCCAGATCCACCCGCTGGTCTGCGCCGCTTTCAACGCCGACTTCGACGGCGACCAGATGGCCGTGCACGTGCCGCTCTCCCGGGAGGCGGTCGCGGAGGCGCGCCAGATCATGATGGCGAGCCGCAACCTGCTCAGCCCCTCGTCGGGCGACCCGATGGTGGCGCCGCGGCTCGACATCGTCGTCGGCTGCTACTACATGACCGACATCCGCAAGGGTGCCAAGGGCGAGTTCCAGGCGGGGACGCCGACGCAGCCTTCGCAGGGAGTCTACTCGAGCTTCCGGGACGCGATACTCGCCTACGACCTCGGCGTCCTCGAGCTCCAGGCCTCGATCCGGGTGCGGGACGAGCGCACCCAGGGCCAGCTGATCGAAACGACGGTGGGTCGCGTCCTCTTCAACGAGGCCCTGCCGGACGACATCGACTACGTCAACGAGACGATGGACAGCAAGGCGCTGAAGGCGGTGGTGCAGCAGAGCTATCAGAAGCTCGGCATCGACCGGACGGCCGAGGTGGTCGACCAGATCAAGAACACGGGCTTTCACTACGCGACGAAGTCCGGCGTGACGATCTCCTCCAGCGACATCAAGGTGCCCGAGGAGAAGACGGCGATCCTCGCCGAAGCGGATGTGCGCGTCCAGCAGATCAACGAGCAGTACCAGACGGGTCTGATCACCGATCAGGAGCGCTACGACGCGACGGTAGAGGTCTGGAACGGCGCTACAGAGAGCGTCACGGCGGTGATCCAGAAGCGCCTGCCGGAGTACGGCTCCGTCTTCCTCATGGCGATCTCGGGCGCGAAGGGTAACATCGCCCAGATCCGTCAGATGGCGGGCATGCGGGGCCTGATGTCCGACCCCTCGGGCCGGATCATCGAGCTGCCGATCAAATCGAACTTCCGCCAGGGCCTGTCGGTCCTGGAGTACTTCATCTCGACCCACGGCGCCCGCAAGGGGCTGGCGGACACGGCGCTGCGGACGGCGGACTCGGGCTACCTGACCCGGCGTCTGATCGACGTGGCCCAGGACGTGGTGACGCTGATGGAGGACTGCGAGACGATCGGCGGCGTCTGGCTGAGCGAGCCGCACGAGCGCGGCATTCTCGAGTCCCTGCGCGAGCGGGTAATCGGTCGCTTTGCCGCCTCGGCGATGGCCAACCCGGAGACGGGCGAGGTGATCGTCGAGCGCAACGAGGTGATCAGCCCGGAGATCGCCGACGCGTTGATGGCGACGGGCATGGAGCGGGTGCACGTGCGCTCGGCCCTGACCTGCGCGGCGGTGCGCGGCATCTGCCGCCTCTGCTACGGCATCAGCCCGGCGAGCGCCGAGCTCGTGGGGATGAGGGAAGCGGTCGGCATCGTCGCGGCCCAGTCGATCGGCGAGCCGGGGACGCAGCTGACGATGCGGACCTTCCACACGGGCGGCGTCTACGTTGCCGGCGGCGAGATCACGACCGGTCTGCCGCGCGTCACCGAGCTCTTCGAGGCGCGCGTGCCGAAGAACAAGGCCCTGATCGCCGAGATCGACGGCGTCGTCGAGATCACGCGTGAATGGGAGACCCGCCGGGTCCGCGTCGTGTCGAGCGAGCTTTACAGCGACCGCTACGACCTGCCGAAGGGGCTGGAGCTGCTCGTGAGCGAGGGCGAAACGGTGGAGTCGGGCGCGGTGCTGGCCCGCTCGAAGGGCGATACCGCCCAGCTGCCGGCCACCCAGATCATCGCTCGCCTGCCCGGGCGGGTGACGCTGGACCGCAAGGACCGCCTCTCGATCCTCTACGAGGAGCGGGAGGAGCGCGAGTACGTGATCCCGGCGACGAGCCGGATCCGGGTCGAGGCCGCCGACTACGTCCAGGCAGGGCAGCAGCTGACCGAAGGACCGCTGGACCCGCAGGACATCCTCCGGATCCTCGGCCCGGAGGCGGTGGCGCTCTACCTGGTGGAGGAGGTCCAGAAGGTCTATCGGAACCAGGGCGTCAACATCAACGACAAGCACCTCGAGGTGATCGTCCGCCAGATGATGCGCAAGGTGACGATCGACGGGCCCGGCGACACGGCAATGCTGCCGGGCGAGTACGTCGACCGCTTCGAGTACGAGGCGGCGAACGCGAAGATCTTCGCGGAGGGCGGCGAGCCGGCGACGGCGGTGCCCGTGCTCCTCGGCATCACCAAGGCCTCGCTCAACACGCACAGCTTCCTCGCGGCCGCCTCCTTCCAGGAGACGACGCGGGTGCTGACGGAGGCGGCGATCTCCGGCAAGACCGATCACCTGCTCGGCCTCAAGGAGAACGTGATCATCGGCAAGCTGATCCCGGCGCGGTCACCGATCACGGTGGAGCCTCGGCCGGTGCTGGAGGCCCGCACGAACCGCTACCTGGAAGAGGGGGACGAGGGCTTCGACGAGGACTTCGAGACCCTGAAGCCCGATGACGACCTCGACCTCGAGCTCGACCTTAACGGCGACGACGCGGCCGCCGGCGCGGGCGAGTCTTTGCTCAGCGAGCTGGTGGCGGCGCTGGAGCCGGCCGCGGCCGCCGAGTCGACGGACGAGGAGGACACGAAGGACGACGCCTAGAGCGTCGCTTCGAGTCCTGGCAAATAGGGGGGCCGGCAAATGCCGGCCCCCCTATTTTTTTGCTCTCGCTGCGAGACTATCAGTCCCGCGGCAGGCCGGCCGCGGCCGGCCTGCGCCGGCGCGCCCGGCTCGCGGCCGGCAAATGCCGGCCCGCTCTGTGCAGACCTCGCTGCAAGGCTACCAGCCCCGCCTCTGGGCCGGCCGGCGCCGGCGCGCCCGGCCGCGGCCGGCCCAGAGGTCGACAAAGGCCTTCAGCGGACCGATCTGGGCCAGGAAAGTCGCGTAGTCCTTCTCGCCGGTGATCAGCTGGCAGAGCGAGCGGCGGAAGAGGCTGCTGCGCTGCAAGACCCAGTAGCAGGGCCGCGGCGAGTAGCTGTAGGCGTCGCGAAGCAGCGTGGCGGCGCCGATCTCGGGCATGAGCTCGCGCTCGACCGCGGCCTCGTACGAGGCGAGATCGGCCTCGTGGCCCGCCAGGAGGGCGAGAGCGGCCTCGGCGGCGAGACGGCCGCTGACGAAGGCGGCGTGAATGCCCTCGCCGGAGAGGGGGTCGACGAGGCCGGCGGCATCGCCGACGAGAAGGCCGCGGCCGCGGACGATGGCGGCGCCGGCGACGCGGGTCGGCAGATGGTGGCCGCGGACGTTCTCCATCGCGACGTCCGCGAGGCGGTAGTGGCCGCGCAGGGCGGCGAGATGGCGGCGCAGGCGGGTGCCCTCGCTGCTGAAGCCGCCGCAGCCGACGTTGAAATGGTCGGCCTTGGGGAAGGACCAGCCGTAGCCGCCGCTCATGCTGCCGAGCTCGAGGGCGAGGGTGCCGCTCCAGGGCGCCGGCGGCGCGTTGCCGTCGTAGGGGAAGTTCGCCTCGAGGGCGACGGGCGGGTCCGGCGCCGGGTTGAGGCCGAGGCCGCGGGCGACGGCGCCGGTAGCGCCGTCGGCGCCGATGATCACGCGGGCCTCGACTGTGGCGCCGTCGGTACGGAGGCTACCGCCCTCATCGTCGATCCGGGCTTCCCGGATCAGGCTGCCGTCCGTGAAGGCGGCGCCGGCGGCGACGGCTGCTTCGACGAGGAAGGCATCGAGGCGGTGGCGCTGGGTCATGTAGGCGAGGGTGCGCGGGTACTCGTAGTCGAAGGTCGAGCCGAGGCGGAAGCTGAAGCGCACACGGCTGACGCTCTCCTCGATGACGGGGCTGAGGTCGACGGGCGCGGCCGCAAAGGCGCGCGCGGTGACGCCGCCGCCGCAGGGCTTGTCACGCGGAAAGCGGGCCCGGTCGAGGACGAGGACGCGGGCGCCGGCCTTCGCCAGGTGATAGGCGGCGCTGCTGCCGGCGGGGCCGGCGCCGGCGATCGCTACGTCGTACTGGCTCACGTCGCTAGTCTAGCGCTCCAACTGCCTGGGGCCCACCCACTGCGTGGGGGCGAGGGCTGCCGCGCTGGAGCACGCCCACCGTGTCGGCCCACTGCGTGGGGGCGAGGGCTGCCGCGCTGGAGCACGCCCACCGTGTCGGCCCACTGCGTGGGG